>Ga0302314_10021298_pt1 | contig 10681 bp, 12 predicted proteins | sample III_Palsa_N2_3_FD_200533 | JGI IMG/M metagenome (GOLD analysis project Ga0302314, IMG submission 200533) | Peat permafrost microbial communities from Stordalen Mire near Abisko, Sweden - III_Palsa_N2_3 | ecosystem: Environmental > Terrestrial > Soil > Palsa > Peat permafrost | place: Sweden... | reverse complement strand
CCCTCCGCCGGCGCCTCGGCCGCCTCGACGGCGGCCGCGTCCGACCCCACGGTGGACCCGGACGCGACGGGGGACACCTCGGTGAAGTCAGCGCAACCGCCGCCGCAGTAGGCCCTTCTCCCGGCGGGAGACGGTATCAGGCGATCCCGGCCGCGATCAGACTGCGGGCGGTGTCCAGCACGGTTTCTTCGAGGGACCGCGGCTTCCAGCCCAGAAGAGACTGGGCCTTGGCGGAGGTGAAGTCGTGCCGCTTGCCGAGGCCGGGGACCACCGCGCCCAGGTCCTTGTCGAACACGGCCGCCACTCGCAGCACGAAGTCCGGCACCTTGCGGGTCGGCACCTTGGCCGCCTCGGCGCCTAGCTTGGCCCGCAGAATGGCGGCGATGTCGGCCATCCAGGCGTATTGGCCGGCGGCGATGAAGCGCTGGCCCGCCGCTTCCGGCGCGGTCATGGCGCGGATATGCAGGTCGGCGACGTCACGGGCGTCGACGATGTTGAAGCCCAGGCGCGGCAGCCCAGGCACCCGGCCGTTCAGCAGCCGCTCCACCACCTGCACCGATTCCGAATAGTCGTTGCTCAGCACCGGCGCGAGCACCAGGGCCGGATTGACGGTCGCCATGCTGGTCTTGCCGCCCGCCGTCCCGATCAGGTCCCAGGCCGCCTTTTCCGCCAGGGTCTTGGACTGGGAATAGGCGGAGACGCCCGGTTCGGTCGGATCGGTCCAGACCGTCTCGTCAGCGACGCTGTCGCCGCCATTGGGGGCCAGGCTGGTGGCCGCGACGGAGGAAGTCATCACCACCCGTTTGACCCCATGCCGGATCGCCGCGCCCACGGCGCGCTTGGCGCCCTCGCGGGCCGGGGTGATCAGGACGTTGGGATCCTTGGGCTCGGCGACGCCGAGAGGCGAGGCCACATGCAGGACGTAGTCGCAGCCTTCGACAGCAGCGTCCCAGCCGTCATCGGACATCAGGTTGGCGGCATAGAAGCTGAGCCGGTCGCCGACGTCGACGGCCTTGGCCAAGGAGGCGCGCACGCCGGCTTCGCTCTTCAGATCGCGCACCGTCGCGCGAACGGTATAGCCCTGCTTCAGCAGGCCGATAACGCACCAGCCGCCAATAAACCCCGACCCGCCGGTGACCAGCACCGTCCCTTGACCGCTCATAAGGCATCCCCACCGATGTTGACATTGATAAGATAGGGAAGCTTGGGCGTCGCGGAAAGGCCGTCGGCGTAATCACCCCCTGGAAAGCGGCTCTGAGTCCCAGAAATTCACCACGAAGCACACGAAGGGCACGAAGAAGAAGAATTCGACGCCAAGGCGCGAAGGGCGCAAAGGCGGGCGAAGCCCGCTCGACAATGGCGAGCGCTGGGCCTTGTCGCGCTACGCGCGTCTTAACGTCCTTCGCGCCTTGGCGTCCAAATAGGAAGGCGACGCCCCCTTCGTGCCCTTCGTGTGCTTGGTGGTGAACCCTAACGGCCTTGCCGTCGCGCCGCTGTGCGGCGATGTTCCAATAGGAACAACCCTCACTCAAGCGGACCCAAGCCCATGCACGTTGACGTCGGCGGCGCGAAGATTTTCTTCGATGTGGTGGGACCCAAGCTGGCAGCCGATGGGCCGGTGATGCGCGAGCGGCCGACGCTGATCGTCATGCATGGGGGGCCGGGCTTCGACCATTCCATGCTGCGGGCCTATTTCGACCGCTTCGCCGACACCCACCAGGTGATCTACATCGACCACCGCGGCAACGGCCGCTCCACCGGCGAGCCTGAGACCTGGACCCTGGCGCAGTGGGGCGACGATGTGCACGCCCTCTGCCAGGCGCTGAACATTGAAAAGCCGGTGGTCTACGGCCTCTCCTTCGGCGGCATGGTTGCCATGTCCTATGCCGCGCGCCATCCCGACGGCCCGGCTAAGGTCGTATTCGCGTCCACCGCCGGGAAGATGGACTGGGACGCCTCCATCGCCGCCTTCGAAAAGCTGGGCGGACCCCAGGCCCGCGCCATCGCCGAGGGCTTCTGGACCGCGCCCACCGCGGAGAACACGGCCGAATACATGAAGGTCTGCATGCCGCTCTATAATCCGCACGGGGCGACGCCGCCGGAGGTGCGGGCGCGGGCCATCATGCGCACCGAAGTGATGCACCACTTCATCAATGGCGAGCAGCAACACATGGACCTGTTGACCGGCCTGGCCAACGTCACCTGCCCCACCCTGGTGATCGGCGGCGGCCTGGATCCCATCACCCCGCCCAGCTGCTCAAAGGCCATCTATGAGGCCCTGCCCGAGGGCGTCGCCCAGTTGGTCATGTTCGACGACGCCGGCCACGGGGTGCACCGGGACGAGCCGGACCGGGCGGAGACGGTGTTCCGCGACTTCTGGGGACGCTAGGCGCGACCGGGATGGCCACAGGGCGCCCCGCGACAGGTTTCGGCTGGCGCGTCTATGGCCTGGGCGTCGTGGCCCTGAGTCTGGTTTGCCTGGCGTGGGGCGGCTTCGACCCTGGGCAGGCGGCGCCCAAGGCCCTGCCTGACCGAGCGGTCCTGGCCTTCGCCGCCGCCGTTTTCATGGTCGTCGCGGGCGCGGCCATCGAATGGCGTCGGACCACGGCCTGGGCCGCCGCGTCGCTCACCGCCTACTACGCCCTCGTCGTCTGCGTCCTGATGGACGGCCCCGGCCTGGTGGTCAGCTATGCCGAGTACGGATCCTACAGCAACGTCGCCGAGCAGCTGGCGATCGCGGCGGCCGGGCTGATCGTCTACGCCGCCAACGCCAGGATCGATCCCGCCTTGGCCGCGCGCCTGACGCGCCTTGGCCAGCTGACGTTCGGTATCTGCGCGGTGCTGTTCGGCGGCGCGCACTTTTTCTACATGAACCTGACCGCCCCGCTGGTCCCCAGATGGCTGCCCCCGTCGCAGCTGTCCTGGGGCTACGCGACGGGCGTTTTCCACATCGCCGCGGGCGTCGCGATCCTGACCGGCATAAGGGCGCGCCTGGCCGCGATCCTGCTCACCGTCATGTACGCGTCCTTCACGCCGCTGGTGCACCTGCCACTGCTGCTGGCCGATCCCCACAGCCACACCAACTGGGCCGAAAACGCCCTGAACCTGGCCCTGGTCGGCTGCGCCTGGGTGGTGGCGGACTCGCTGGCCGCGAAAAAAACTGACCCCTGACTGCTGGGAGATTCCCATGCCCAAGATCGACATCGCCGCCGCGCCGAAAATCAGCGGCGTAGGCTATCCGCCACCCTCCACGGCGAGCGCCAACGCCGATGGCCGCTTGGTGCACAAGGATGGCGCGCTCTACGCAGCCTCATAGGCCGCCGTGCGTCGAATCTCTCGATTTTCAGCCCACAAACGAAAAGAGATAGCCGCCGCCGTCGGCCTGCATCATGCAAACAGAACAGCCGGGGGCGAGGTGCAAACGATGACCGTGAACGCGCGGGAACTGGCGATCGAGGCGGACCAGACCCTGCCGGTCCCGAAAGGCGGCTTGAGGCGCGAACTGTCGTCCTTCGCGGTGCTGATGCTGACCCTGTCCAGCCTGTCGCCGGTGGTGTCGGTGTTCGGGGTGGGCGGGGATGTGCTGCACCAGGCTGGCGCCGGGGCGGCGCTGCTGTTCGGCTTGGCGATCCTGGCGGCCCTGGTCTGGTCTGTGGTCTATGCCGAGCTGGGGTCGGCCTATCCATACGCGGGCGGCGACTATGTCGGGGTGGGCAGGGTGCTGGGCGGATGGGCCGGGGTAGTGACCCTGGCGATCTGGGCCGTCACCGCCGGCCCGTCGATCGCCTTTGCCGCCGAGACCCTGGCGCCCTACGTGGCCCAGCTCGCGCCCCAGCTGCCCGCGCCGTTGGTGATATTCGGGGGCCTGGCCGGCGCTCTGGGGATCGCCCTGCTGTCGGTGCGACGAGGCGCCTGGGTGACCGGGCTGTTCCTGGCGGTGGAAGCGGTCGCGGTGGTGGTCCTGATGGTGGTTGGCGCAGGCCGACCGGCGCGAGGGCTCGACGCCATAATCCTGCATCCCACGGCCCTGACCGCCGCCGGGGGCCTGGCGCCCGTGGCCCTGAGCGTCCTGGGCCTGGGGGCGATCAGCGCGGTCTATGCGACCGTGGGCGGCAACCAGGCGATCAACTTCGGCGAAGAACTGCACGATCCGCACAAGCGTATGGGCCAGGTGGTGCTGATGGCCTGCCTGATCGGCGCCGTCGCCACCGCCCTGCCGGTGATCTTGGTGGTGCTGCACGCCCCCGACCTGGGCGCCCTGCTGCGCAGCCCCGCGCCCTTCGCCCAATTCCTGTCCGCCGCCCTCGGACCCTGGGCGGGACCGGCCCTGAGCGCCGGGGTAGCCCTGGCTATCTTCAACGCCAACATCGTCGGCATCATGGGCGGGGCCAGGCTCTATTTCAGCCTGGGCCGCGACGGCCTGTTCCCTTCGCCAGTAAACCGGCTGTTGTCGGGGGTCGACGCCCACTCCGGCACGCCCCGAGCCGCCACCCTGATCGTCGGCGCCTTTTCGGCCGCCTGCTGCTTCGTGCCGGCGCATGTCCTGCTGGTCTTCAACAGCGGGCTGCTGGTCTATGGCTGGAGCCTCGTCTGTTTCGCGGTCCTGATCGGTCGGATGAAGGGGCTGACGGGCGCCAATGGCTATTGGCGCTCGCCCCTTTTCCCGCTGGCGCCGGTGGTCGGCCTGGGCATGGCGGTAGCCTTCACCATCGCCGACCTGCTCGACGCCGACGCCGGCCGACCAAGTCTGCTGCTGCTGGGCCTGGTCGTGGCGGCGGCCCTGGCCTGGCACCACTTCGGCCTGAGGCGGCGAGGCTGGACGCCGCAGCTGGGCGAAAGCGAGGGATAGGTCAAACCTTCCCCCTTCCCTGCCGCCACGGCGGCCCGCTAGAAACCTCTCATGACTTCGACCGACACCCTCTCATTGCCCCTCACCGCCGTCGCCCCCGGACGGTGGACCACCCTGGCCGGCCCGGAGTGGCGCAACCCCGGCGGCGGACTCTGGGGCGGCTATGCCATTGGCCTGGCCATCCGCGTGCTGGAGGCCGAGCCCGAGGCGGCTGGTGAAGCCCTGTCGCTGACCCTGACCTACGTCTCCCGCCTGCCCGCGGGCGAGCTCGACATTCGCACCCGGCGCCTGCGCCAGGGCGGTCAGGTCGGGATGTGGGAGGTGGAGCTCTATCCGGCCGGATCCGATCAGGTCGGCGTCCACGCCATGGTCACCCTGGCCCGCCGCCCGGACACGCCGGAGTTCGCCTTTGCGGTCATGCCAGAGACGCCCGGCCCGGAAAGCCTGCCCAGCCCGCAGATGTTCGGCAACGGCGAGCATTTCGGCGCCTCGGCCTTCGAGCGGCGGACCCTGGAAGGCTTTCCGCCCAAGGTCGGTGAGAGTTCGCGCTCCCTGGCCTGGGTCCGCTCCCGGCGCGGGGCGCTGGACAAGGCGCTGTTGGGCATGATCACCGACAATTCCGCGCCGCGGTCGATGTACGCCCTGGGGCCGGCGATCAACACCACCACCCTGTCGCTGACCGCCTACCTGCACGCCACGACAGAGGAGATCGCGGCGGTGGGCGACGACTTCATCCTGGTGGAATGCGAAGGCCGTGTCGGCGCCGGCGGCGCCTCGGACGAACGCTCCAGCTACTGGCGCCGCGATGGCAAGCTGCTGGCCACCAGCGAACAGCTGGCCTGGTATCGCGCCGCCCCGCGCGTCCCACCGGAATAGGCTCGGCGACATGCCCGACGCCTCTAACCTCCAGCTGGGTTCCTGCCATTGCGGCGCCGTGCGGTTTCAGGTGACCTCGCCGATCGAGGAACTGACCACCTGCGACTGCTCCCTCTGCACCAAACGCAACGCGGTGATGGCCAAGGCGCCCCTCGCGGCGCTGACGGTGCTCGCGGGGCAGGACAAGCTCACCCTCTATGAGTGGAACACCCGCCAAGCCAAACACTATTTCTGCGGCGTCTGCGGCATCTATGTCTTCCATCGCAAACGCTCGGCGCCCGATCATTTCGGGATCAACGTCTTCTGCCTCGATGGCTTCGATGCGGCCTCCATCCCCGTGCGGCCGGCGGAGGGCGCCAACATGAGCGTCGAAGACCCCGAGGCGAGACCGGATCTGCCGGGGCCGAGGCAATTCGGGTGATCTAGGTCACCCGAGGAACCCGCCCGACACCTCGATCCGCTGGCCGTTGATCCAGCGATTATCCTCCGACAGCAGGGAGGCTATCATCGGGCCGATGTCGTCGGGCACGCCGGCGCGGCCGAGGGCGGTGTGGGAGGCGACCAGCTTGTTCACCTCCGGATTGTCGCGGACTACGCCGCCGCTGAAATCGGTGGCGACGGCGCCCGGGGCGACCACATTGACGGCGATCCGCCGCGGGGCCAGCTCGAAGGCCATGTATTTGGTCAGGGTCTCAACCGCCGCCTTCATCGACCCATAGATGGCCCGGTTGGCCATGGCCCGCTGCGCCAGGGCGCTGGACAGATTGACGATCCGGCCGCCGTCATTGATCAGCGGCAGCAGCTTCTGGCTCAGCAGGAAAACGCCCTTGAAATGGACGCTGAACAGAGCGTCCAGCTCCGCCTCGGTCCCGGTCTGGAAGCCCTGGGCGGACGAGGTCCCGGCGTTGTTCACCAGATAGTCGAACCGCTCGGCCCCCAGGCCGGGCAGCGCCAGGCGCACGCGATCCACGAAGCCGTCGAAGGTCGAGGCGTCGCCGGTGTCGAGCTGGAGGGCGACGGCCTTGCGCCCGGCCTCGGCCGCCAGACCCACCACCGCCTCGGCTTCCGCCTGATTGGCCCGGTAGGTGAAGATCGAGTCCACCCCGCGCCGGGCGAGGCTGAGCACGGTGTTGCGGCCGATCCCCCGGCTGCCGCCGGTGACAATGGCAATCTTGGTCGTCATGTCTAAGCGCCTCTTGAGGTGTGGGTACTGGTCGCTGGGCCTCTGGGAGCCGACTATCTATGCTCGCCCCGACCGCGCGACTAGGCGTGCAATCGCAAACAGGCCGTACGGCTGTCCGGACAAATCGATTCAGGCTGCGGCTGTTTGCGCCTGGACATGAGCGATGAAGGCCCTGAGCGGTCCCGGCACGCGGCGATCGCCGTGATAGCAAAGGAAGGGACCGGAGAAGGTCTGCCACCAAGGCTCGAGCACAGGAATCAGCGCGGCGGATTCAAGCTCGGGGCTGAGAACGTCCTCAAAGGTATAGATCACCCCGGCGCCCGCCACCGCGGCCGCCACGCGCAATTCGATCGATGAGGTGATCAGCGGTCCGGCCGGCGTGATGCGCACCGTGCGCCGCCCCCGCCCAAACTCCCAGACCATCATCGCGCCCGACGACAGGCGATGGCCGATTAGACGATGGTTCGACAGCTCTTTCGGATGCTCCGGCCGGCCATGCCGGGCAAGGTAGCCCGGCGATGCGGCCGCGGCGTAGCTCTGCAGGCGCGGCCCGATTGGCATCGCGACCATATCGACCGCGATCCGTTCCTCGTAACGGATCGCCGCGTCGAACCCGCCATTGATCATGTCGACCACCTCGTCATTCACGGCCACTTCGACGCTCACATCCGGGCAGGCGATCAGGAAGTCGGGCAGGATCCTGGGCAGCACATACCGGGCGACGATCCCGGACACGGTCAGCCGCAACAGCCCCGCAGGACGCTCGGCGTCGTCGTGCAGGCCGCTGACGGTCTGGTCGATCAGGTCGAAGGCGGGCCTCAGTCCCGCCAGCAGGCGGCGGCCGGCGTCGGTGGGCATGACGCTGCGGGTGCTGCGGTTGAGCAGGCGCAGACCGAGCCTCTCCTCCAGGCGCCGCACCACATCGCTGACGGTGGAGGCCGGCAGTCCCAGGTGTTGCGCGGCCGGCCGGAATCCGCCCGCCTCGACCACGGCCGCGAACAGCTTCATGTCGTCGAGGTAGGGCGCCGCCAACGCCCCTAGCCTTGATACCGCCGGTTCAGCTTGCGCATGCCGCCGATCCAGCGACCGTAGTCGGCGGTCTTGTGGCGCATGTAATCCAGCACCTGGGGATGGGGCAGGATCAGGAACTCCTCGGCCGCGATGGATTTGACCACCACCTCGGCCAGTTCCTCCGGCTCCATCATCCCATCGACGCTGGCGACGCCGTCCTCATTGCCGGCGGTCATGGCGGTGCGCACCGCCTGCGGGCAGAGCACCGAGACCTTGATGCCCTGGTCGCCGTGGGTGATGGCCAGCCACTCGGCCAAGCCGACGGCGGCGTGCTTGGTCACCGCATAGGGGGCCGAGCCGATCTGCGACAGCAACCCCGCGGCCGAGGCGGTGTTGAGTAGATAGCCGCCGCCCCGCGCCGCCATCAGCGGGACCAGATGGCGCGCGGCCCAGACGTGAGCCATGACATTGATGTCCCAAATCCGCTGCCAGGCGTCGTTGGACGCCTCAGCCCCGCCGCCGACGCCGATGCCGGCGTTGGAGCAGAACAGGTCGATAGGGCCGTGGTCCTTCTCCACCGTCTCGATCAGGCTGAGGATCTCGGCCTCGACCGAAACGTCCACCTTGAACGCCACGCCGCCGATCTCGGCCGCCGTCGCCTTGACGCCCGCCTCATCGCGGTCAGCGCAGACGATCAGCTTCGGCCCTTCGGCTGCGAACCGCCGAGCCATGGCCCGCCCGATCCCGCTGGCCGCGCCGGTGATGACGATGATGCGATCGCTGAGGTTCATGGCGTTTGGGCTCCCTGGCCGGGGTTTTGAAAGGGGCCGGCGTTGGGAGTTTCCATAGCGCCGTCGCCCTGCGCTGGACAAGCGATCACGCCAACCGCATATTATGAAACATTCGAATCTTTCGCAGGTAACGAGTTATGCGAGTCTCATCGGCCGAATTTCTGAAGAAGTATGGAGCATTGAGCGACACCGCCTTGACCGAGCCTGTCACCATCACCCGCAACGGCCGTGATCGACTGGTGCTGATGTCGGCCGAGGAGTTCCAGCGCATGAGCCGCTATGCACCTCGATCACGTCGTATCGAAGAGCTAACCGACGACGAGTTGACGATGATCAGTGAGGCGCGCGTCGCCACTGAGCATGATCACCTGAACGCCCTCGACGACTAGCGGTACGGCTTCCTCGGCGAGAACCGGGCCTCGTCCTTCGATAGGCCTTCCTGTGGCGACGGGAGTTTGACGCGGGCCAGGACGAGGAGGGCCGCAAGGATCGGCCTTGCACGGTCATCATTGCCGCGCCCGCAGTGGAAGGCGGAACACAGGTTTACCTCCTGCCCGTGACGCATACTCAGCCGAGCGATCCAAGCCTGGCTCTCGAAATCCCGCTCCGCGTCAAGCAGCACTTAGGCCTAGACGACGAGCGATCGTGGATCGTCCTCGATGAAATCAACGACTTCCTGTGGCCAGGCTACGATCTCAAGCCTGTCCCAGGGTCCCGACCCGTACGTATAGAATACGGCGTCCTGCCTCCGCGTTTTTTCGATACGGTGAGAACGGCATTCCTCGCCCTCGCCCGCGCACGAAGGGTCAAGCGAACGCCGCGCCTGTAGCACCCCCCGACCCTTGACGCTCACCCGCCCGGCCTCTATCGCTCACCCACGGTCCGCAGTTCACCGAGGCATCGCCGCCCTCCAAGGGTTTGCTAAACCTGCGCCTACTCAATCGACTGACACACCCAGCGTGCCAGATCGGAAGGGCGATCACCGTTCATCCCAGCGATTTTGGCGCGCGAGGGGAAGATCATGTCGAGACCTCAGATACCCTTGTCCGTGGACGATGTATCCGGCCTGGCCCGGGCCCTGCGCGCCCAGCTGCTGGAACGCGAGACCGTGCCTGGCCATGTGGAATTCCTGAACATGCTGGCCCGCGCGGCCGGCTTCAAGAACTTCCAGCACCTGCGCGCCCAGGCCGACGAGACCGCCGCTGCCATGCCTGCCCAGGGGCCCGCCGAACCGGCGCCCGAACCCGTCGACCCGAAGCTGCTGGACCGCGTCCGGCGCTGTTTCGCGGCCGAGGGCGGGCGGTTGCTGCGCTGGCCATCGCGGCGCGGGGACCAGGTGCTGGCGCTGTGGGGGCTGTGGTCGCAGCTGCCGTCCAAGGCCGAATTCACCGAGCAGCAGATCAGCCTGCGCCTGCGCGAGCTGCACGACTTCGGCGACCACGCCCTGTTGCGGCGGGAGCTATGCGAAGCCGGTCTGGTGCACCGCACCCCTGACTGCCGCAGCTATCGCCGCATCGAGCAGGCCCCGACGCCTGAGGCGGCGTCGCTGATCGGTATGCTCTGAAGGGATTCATCTAAATCGTCCTCCCGGCCGCAGCGCAGCGGAGAGCCGGGACCAGGGCCGCGAGCCCAGTCGCCTGGATCCCGGATCGCCCCTTCGGGCCGTCCGGGAGGACGAGTTTTATTCGGGCGCGATCTGAACCGGTTCCAGCAGCAGCTCAGCCGCCTCTATCGACGATCTCCGCCATCGCTGAGCCCTCGGTGCGCAGCCCGTCGACCACGCCCCGGCGATTGCCTTCGGGCTGATTCTGGCTGGCCTTCCACTTGCCCTCGATGCGGTCGATCGGCAGTTCGACGCCGATGATGCCGCGCAGCTGGGTGGCGATGAAGGGCGCCGGCGCATCCGCCACCGACCAGGGCTCAGCCCGGCCGCCTTCCTGCAGCGTGGTCAGCTCGCCGATTTGAGCCAGC
>Ga0302314_10021296_pt1 | contig 10681 bp, 12 predicted proteins | sample III_Palsa_N2_3_FD_200533 | JGI IMG/M metagenome (GOLD analysis project Ga0302314, IMG submission 200533) | Peat permafrost microbial communities from Stordalen Mire near Abisko, Sweden - III_Palsa_N2_3 | ecosystem: Environmental > Terrestrial > Soil > Palsa > Peat permafrost | place: Sweden... | reverse complement strand
CGAAGCTGAAGTCGACGGAGGTGTCCTGCACCGCGCCGAACATGACCGGCGTCGGATTGGCGCCGGAGGGGACGCCGAACAGATAGCCGGCGCCGAAAACGGACTGGACCAAATCAAAGCTCCTTCATGATGGCGGCGATCAAGGGCTGGAGGCTCTGCTCCAGGTGGTTCCAGCATTCGGTAACCCGCGCGATCGGCCCGCCGGCGATGAGATCGTCGCGCCAGGCGCGGATGGCGGTCTCGATGCGGGCTTCGAGGGTGGGCGCGGATTCGGAAGCCGGAGTGTCATCGGCCATGGGCGGCCTCCTTGGATGGGGGGGTACGTGCGGTTGCAGATGACCGGCTCGAACGCCTAAGGTCGTTGGCGTATCGGTGAGATCAGGCGGGAAGCTGGATGAACGAGCGGGTGAAACAACGGCCTCGAAGGCTGGCGGGCGCCTTCGGGGCGCTGCTGGTCATTGTTCCGCTTCAGGCTGGCGCCGCGTCAACCATGGCCGGCCCCAGTCCTCGCGCCTTTGAGCTGGCGCGCGCTATCGTTGAAGCGGATCAGCGGCAAACGAAACAGGTCGATTTTTCGAAGGTTTCACAGGCGATTGCTAAGGGGATCGACGATCTTCTGCAGACGAAAGCGTCGTCTCAGTCGGCCGATGTCTCCGCCATCATTGAAAAAGAATTCGCCGGCCTGGCGGACGATTGGATGAATGCGGTGGCGTCGGCCATCGCCCAAACCACCACCGAACAAGATCTGGAGGCGGAACTGGCCTTCAAGAACGGGCCGCTCGGCAAGGCCTTTGGTCAGGCGGACGTTGCAGCCAGGCTAGCGTTGCGCACCGCCTTGACCTCTGGCTCGCCGCCCGCGGCGGGGCCGAACATCCCGGAAAACAGGCTCGTTCTCATCAACCGCATTATCGATGCGGACGGGCTCGAAGGTCTTCTTCGGCAGACGTTTGGCGTCGCACCCCAGACCTTCATTTCGATGTTGCACATCAATCTGCAGGACGGGCCGGACGGCATGAAGGCGGCGGAGGAGGTCTTCGTCAAAACCAATCTCGATGTTGAGAGGCAGGCCTATGCGAGCGCGCTTACAGATGAGCAGTTGCGAGATATCGCCGCCTATGAGGACAGCCCCATTGCGCGCCGCCTGGCCGCCCGAAGGCCGCAGATGCTGCGGCTGGAATCGACCCTCGTCTTGGAGGACGTCAAGCGACGGTTCGCAGCTATCGACGAGGAGGTTTGCGCTGCGGAACGCTGCACCGCCGCCCAGAAGTCAGCGCTTGCCGATAATCTCGGACAAACTACATCTGCTCTCGAGGGCATATTGGCAAAATTGAATGACTCCGCCCCAGCTCGGTAACCGCGCGAAAGGGACCTCGCGGAAGCTATCAGTGACAGTACCGTTCAAAAGTATTGGCGAATGACCACGATTCCACCGGGATATGATTCCAATCGGCGAGAAGCGCCGGCTGGATCGAGGCTGTTCATCATTGGCGGCATGGTGTTCGCCATGGGTCTAGCCATGACGATGGTCAACGCCCTACAGGGGATGATCCGTCGATTTCACGTATCTCGGTGCCCGACGGATTCTTTCATCGTGGGCGACAGCGGCGGCGTAGTTATCGCCCTTCTCATATTCATGCTCATCGCCTTTTGGGGGACGATCTACATTCTGCTGTTGAGGTTTATCCCTGGCGGACGCGAACTCTTCTATGGCGTCACACCCGGTACTCTTCGCAAATCCTACCATAGTGGCGTTCTGAAGGGCTTCGCGATCGGGACCATTATTCTGGCCGCAATCACCTTGCCGCTGGTTCCCTTTCCGGTGTTTGACCAATTCTGCCTGACACCGCGCGGGCTCCTGAACCAGGACGAGCCGTGGTCCGGCCTGCGTCCCTATGGCTGGTCCCAAGTGAAAGAGGTCAGGGCCGAGTGCAACCAATCCAAGAGGGGCTGGACGTCGGAGATGGACCTGATCTTCAGCGACGACCGGGAGATCGATCTGCGCGGCGGCACAGTCCACGGCGACTGGACGCGGGTCTACGCCCGCATCGCGCCGATGTTGCACGGCCAAGCCTTCACCTTCGAGACAAGGGACATCGAACCAGGCTGCGCCGCGCGGGAATTGCCGTATTTAGTCAATCGGCCTTAGGGCATCCCCTCGTCAGACTTGGCAGAAAGTCATCGCGATTTCGTCTTCGTCTTCGATCATCACGACCTCGAAGGCGCGGTCGGGAAAATCCAGCTTTAGCTTGGCGGTGTAGGTCGCCTTCAGCACATCGCGAATATAGAGCACGCGCTGGTCGAGGAGGTCGTGGTCCGCCCCTTCGGCAAACTCCCCTGTGAACCCGCGAAAGAAGAGACTGCCGACGTCCAGGCAGTTCACGAACCATTCGATATCGCGCCGATTGATGTCAGGCGCCGTTTCCCAGCCGCGCAGGTTCTCCAGCGAGAAATCGCGGCGCAGCACATAGCGTTCGAACACGACGAAGCGCGGCCAGAACAGTTCGGCGTAGCCTATGGCCACATCGGATTGAGCAACTGAGTTCAGCCAACTCAACAGGTTAACTCCGCCTCCGTCGTTCCAGGCGCGCAGTTCTGGTATGAGACCTTCAGGCTCGGTCATGTCTTCGGCTTCACATTGGCCAACTACGGGGCCGTCGTGGGCGCCGGAACATTCGCCGGACACTTATCGAGGTAATACCACCTCGCATGCAGGGCGCCCGGGCGGTCGAAGATGCAGACGGCATCGCCAGGCACTGTACCGAAGTAAAGCGCCTTTCCCATCGACAAGTCGCTCGAAGGCTGGTCCGACCACGGACCGAGGACGACGCGATAGGAATCGCCTCCCTTACGATGATGCACGACATAGGTTCGCTCGACCCAAGCCGAATGAATCCGCGCAGGCGCGTCATCCAGAGCTGCATTGGCCACGAAGATCAGACCGAAACTCAGCACCGCCGCGAGGACGCCGACAACGCCGAGATTGTCTCCCTTGTCCGCGGCCCTTCTCCGAAAAAAGGCGACGGCCAGGGCGACCGCGGTGACAACTCCCGTGAGAACGACAAGCGGACCAGTGCCGCTGATGACATGCATCCAGCCGATCACTGCGGCGAATAATCCCAGCGTCGGGAAGATCGCGGGAAAGAGACTGGGGCGGGCTCGGGTCACGTCGAGCCAGACGAGGCCGCCCTTCGACCACCAGATCAGCCCGATAGCGATAAGGGGCGCGGGAAGCGCGGCCACGAAGGCCACCAATAGAGGGGTGGCGCCTTGCCACAGCCACAGGCCAAGACAGGCGCAGACGATCGCGTAGACGATGGCGATCGTGCGGTAGCGCTTGGCTTGGGCGGCAGGGTCGTCGGGGTCCCCGGAAATGAGGGATGGAGCGGTAGTCAGCGGCCGTTGTCCTGTGTGGAGCGATGCGAAAATCGAACATCGCTGAGATTGTATTCAACCTTGAGCTTAGGGGCAGCGCCGTTCTGAGTCGAATGCAGCATCCCGCAGATCACGGCCCCACGATCTGAATCGGCACCACAACCAGCGCCTGCCCATCCAGGTCGCCTGAGTCCTTGAACACCTTGCCGTTGATGAAGGCGTGGTGGACCAGGCCGCCTAGGGTTTGGACGCGGTCGGGGTCGTCGGAGGGGAACAGGGCCTCGACGGCGTCGAGAATCTGGTTGGTTTCGCAGGTTGGGGCGGCGTCGGGGTCCTTGCCGGCGTCGTGGTAGATCAGCCAGCTGGCGGCGAAGACGCGGCGGGGCGGTAGGCCCGTGACCTGGGTGATGGTCTCGTCGTGCTCGGCCTGGCAGAGGGCGGGCTGACCGGGCAGGTCGGACCAGAGCTTCACCCGGCGCGAGCGGTGCAGGAAGCTGCGCGGCGGGGCGCCCCAGGCGAGGCCGTCGGTGAGGGCGAACAGGGCTTCGAAAATCTCTTCGCGAGAGGTCATGGGGCGGCTCCGTTGAGCGCATCGAGGGCGGCGTCGCGAAACTCGGCGATGATCTCATCGCCCATGTCCGCCAAGGACGAGCGCAGGTAGGACCTGGCCGGGATCTGCGAGCCGGGATGGTGGACGATCTTGGCGAAGACCGGCGCGCCGTGGATCAGGAAGGCCAGGGCCTTGGCCTTGCTGGGGACGATATCGTGCGGGGCGGTGCGGCCGCCGTATTCCTGGATGGCGGCGTATCCGACATTACCCGTAGAGAAGACGCGGGCGACGATCTGGCCGGCCTCGTCGTCGACCTCGGCGGCGATGGAGGCGCGCAGGGCGCCGGTGCGGGCCTGCAGCACCTGGCCAGAGAGTTTGTCATCGGCGACATGCTGGCGCAGACGTTCGGCGAGATCGGCGGCCTTGACGTGCAGGGCTTCCTGGATCGCGGCTGGGGCCGAGGTCAGCCGGTCTTCCAATGCATCGGCGCCAGTGAGTTGTACGGTGAGCATAGCGGCGCCCCCAATGTCGGTTTGATTGACCGTTCGGCGCATTCAACTCTAAAGCGTCCAAGACTTCAGGCCTGAGTTGACGCAACGGACCCTAAGATGAACCCGCCCGACAACGCCGTCCGCTATCGCCAGTCCATTGGGATGGTCTGGTTTTATCGGGTCTTCGCCGCGTTGGCGCTTGGCTTGGCGACGCTCTGCGGCTTCGCGCTGATACCAGGCTGGAAGCCGGCCAACGCCGTTATTGGCGTTTTGGCCGTCGTGTTGTTCGGTGGCGGCAGCCTCTACTGCTGGGGCGCCGCGCGTCGCGCCCGAGATGTCTTCGCGGTCAACGAAACAGGCATCTGGCGGCTTCGGCCGAAGGTCGAGCCGCTGTTCATCGCCTGGACCGACGCCGCCGTCAGGGCCGACGACACCATGCAAAGGCTGATCGTCACGAATCTGGAGCGGACGCGGACGATCTGGCTGGAGTACCAGTTGGAAGACCTCGCGACTCTACGGGATTATATTCGCGCGCACATCCCCTCGGCGTCGGTGCGCGGGTCGGTTCGCCCGCAAGTATTTCACCGCAGTTGGATCAACAAGGTCATCCTGACCTTTTTCGCCCTATGCATGCTGGCGATGGCGGCGCTCTTTTCGGGCCACATCATCCCGATGGCACTGGCTTGTCTGGCAGGCTGCGCATTTCTCCTGTTCGGCATCTCTCAAGACCCCCTCGCCCTGACCATCAGGGCCGACCGAGTGGTCATCAATTTTACGGGCTGGAAGCGAGACATTCCCTTCAGCGACATCAGCGTGGTGACGTCCGGCGACGAGTTCGACCGCGGGAATGTGTGGGCCGTCGTGACGATCGTTCTGACGCATGGAAAGCCGATCAAGCTCTACCGGTTTCGCGAGGGATCGCTGGCCATGGCCGATGCCTTGAAGGCCGCGATCGGCCAAACCAGCGACGGCGCCCAGTCGCCTGGGTCCCCGCCTCCGGGGGGATGAGCGCTGTAGTTCAAACCGGCGCCAGCGCCTTGTACGGCGCCAACATCGTCTTGATCGTGGCGTTCATGTCCACCGGTGAAAAGGCGGTGGTTTCCTGGCCGCCCAGGGTCTTGCTGGTCTGGCCGATGCGCTCGCGTCTCCGGAAGGCTTCGCCGGCGAGTTCGATGACGGCTTGCTCCACCACGGGCGGGGCCGCTGCGTAGCCGGCGGTGTAGCTGACCACGACGCGGGACCGGTAGGGAAAGACCTCGCCCACCAGCGACAGGCGGGCGCCATCGAACAGGTAGCCGGGGGTTCCGGCCACCGGGTCGGCGAGCGCCGTCACCGTGCGGCCGGCGAAGCTCACCGACTGCACGGAGACGATCGGGGCCTGGCGGAGCATCATCCAACCCGCGCCCGTGCCGTCGTAGACCTCCGTGTAGGGTTGGGTAAGAATTTCCCGTCCCAGAAAGTCACACACCAAGGCCGAGGCCGAGGTGATCAGCCGGGCCAGCAGGGTGTCGCTGGGCCCGGCGTCTGAGGGAACGCCCAGCCAGGCCTTGAGATTGGCCAGGCTGGTCAGGTCGGATGTGCTCATGGCCGCCCTGCCCTAGCCGGCGGCGATGTTGGTGATCGCCGCCATGGCGAAGGGGGCATAGACGACCAGCGTCTCCTCCGCATAGACGCCGACCATCTGGGCCCGGGTCGTGACCGGCCAATCGACCTGGTAGTAGTCGCGCCGCACCTTGACCTCGGCGACGTTGGGCACCTCGTTGGACTGGTACTGCAGCGGCAGGTCCGAGGCGTAGGCCAGCACCGTGCCGGGGGGCACGAAGGGGTGGATCTTGATCGGAATCTTCATCCCGCCGTTGAGGAAGGGGTTGAAGTAGAAGTCGATGGCCGCGCCGGCGGTCATCCGCACCTCGCCCTCGGACGGGTTCTGGAAATACTGCAGCAAGGGGCCGGAGCCGGAGGACAGCACCTTGGCGGCGATGTCCTTCAGTTGTTGGGAATTGACCCAGAGCACGGTGGGCGAGACCTGATAGGCGTCCCAGAGGCCCTGCAGCATGGTGTCGATCTCATTCACCGAACCGTGGCCGGATGAGGTGAGCGTCGTGCCGGCGCCCGCCACCCCCGTATCCAGGGTGTTGACGTAGGCGCCGCCGGCGCCGGCCTTGAGCGCCGTGGTCAACAGGCCATCGAAGCCGGTGGCGTTGGTGGAACAGTCGGCGGTGACTGCCGTGGCGGCCTGGCGGCTGGAGGCCAGGGGCGCGCCAAGGGTCACGCTGTTGATGCCGGTGATGGCCTGCAGCGTCTCCGAACCCGCGGCGCCGACATACCAGGCATAGGCGACCGCGCCCTGGACCTGAGCGACCGTGGCGCTGAGGGTCTGGCCGAGGGTGACGGCCTGAGTGGCGTTGGCGGACTTGTTGGAGGAGCCGCCGTTGACAGTGAAGGTCTTGCCGTCGGCGCCGGTGACCGTTTTGGAGGTCGCCACGCCATTGGCGAGGCTGGAGTTGCGGTAGCCCTCCAGGGTCAGGGCGACGACGATCACCGAATAGGCGCCCGCCGGCAGGGTGGCGCCGGAGCCGGACGCGGCCGGGACCGGGGTCGCGGGTGAGCCGAGCTGCAGCGAGGTGTTGCCGGCCAGGACCGCCATCTCCTCCTTCAGCATCATCTTTTGCAGCAGGCGGGTGGTCATGGTGGCCTGGACGTCTTCGAAGGTGCGACCGGCGCTGATGGCTTCCCAGGTCGCCTGGTCTTCCTCGCCGAGGGTGGCGTAGGCGGCCGAGCGGGATTGGGTGGCATAGCTCATCTGGCCGGCGCGCTGGCCTTCCGGCACCCAGCCGGTGGCGTCAAAGCCCGAGCCTTGCAGACCGGTGATGGCCTTCCAGTTGGTGGCCGTGCCGACGCCGCCGGTGCGGGGCAGGCTTTTGATCAGCGGGGCGTTGAAAGGATAGAGGTTTTTTGCTGGGGCTTGGAGATCATAGGCGACCAGGCCGGTACCCGAGGTGATGGCCTTTTCGATCTGGTTCGGATTGGCGCCGGCCATGTAAAGGACGTGGCGGGCGATGTCTTCCGACGGCGCGGAGAGGGAGTCGACCACCGCCTTGCGGAGGTCGTCGTGGTGGACAGGTGCGTTCATGGGAGGGCCTCCAGGGGTGGGGCGTTGGGGGGCGTACCTTCCCCGCTTGTCGGGGAAGGTTAGCGAAGCTGGATTGGCCGGCGCAGCGCGGCCATGAGTTCGAGGCGGCCTCGGTCTTCGGGTGGGAGGGTGTCGAGGTACTTCTTCAAGTCCTCCGGGCTGGTCGACGGATCGCTGGGGTTGGCGTCTTCGGCCTTGCCGATGGCGCGCATGGCGCCGGCGAGGGCCTTGGGCGGGGCGGGCATGCCGGCCAGGTCGTCGAGGCGCTTTTGCAGGATGTCGATGGTGGACCAGAGGGCGTCAGCGGCCGGAGCGCGGGAGATCATGGTGATGTCGTCGGCCTCCGGCATGTCGTCCGCATCGTCGCCGCCCCCGTCACCGCCACACTGGGCGCCCAGGGCGCAGAGGTGATCGTGAGCGGCCTGGATGTGGCTGAGATCGGCGGCGGAGTTGCGGGCGCCGACGCGCTGGAACGGTTCCGGTCCAAGCGGCGTGTCGGCAAGCGGCGCGGGCGGATCGCGCGATGGCTCAGGCCATGACGCCGCAGACGGCGTTTCGGGAGCGCCCGCCATCAGCAGCGCCTCCCGGGCCTTGACCACATAGTCGCGATAGCGCCCGCGCCGCCCCGCCGCCGCGGCCATTTCAATGGCGCGCGCGACGACCTCTGTGTTGGTCGGGGCGTTCAACGGCGTGGGAGCCGACGGCTCGGCCAAGTCGGCCTTCCAGACGTCGATGACGGCGTCGGGGTTGCACGGTCTGTCGACCAGGCTGATCTCATTCAGCTTCAGCTTGGTGATAGCCTTGCGGTCGGCGGGATCGCGCGACAGCACCTTGCCGCCGATGGAAAAGCCCTTGTAGACGCCGAGCTGGACCTTCTTGACCGCCACGGGATCGACCACATGGGCGACGATGCGGGTGACGCCGTCCTCGCCAACCTCGGCCGAGAGGGTTGCGCCGGCGGCGGTGAGGCCGTGCATTTCGCGCAGGGCCCCGAACCGCATGTAGCCTGGCAGGGCCGCCTTCATGGCGTCGGGCGTGACTGTTTCGTCGGCGTCGTCGACGGCGCCCGAGGAGGCCGTGCCGAACACCTTGATGGTGCCGTCGTCCTGGGCTTCGACCTTGGTGATTTCACCGTAAAAATTCATGGTTCGAGCGGAGCTCCCGGCAATGGATTTAAGGGGGCGAAGCGTTCATCCTGGGTACAGGTTCGAACGCGCCAAGCTTGGCGCTCGCGGCGCGAACGCGCCGCGGTGCGTTGTTGATGTAATCGAGTGCGAGGCCGCGCCCCGGGCGCGGCCACCAAAGCGGAGGAACGACCCCATGAACCGCTATCTCAAACACGCTTTAGCTGGCGCGGCCGTGTGCGGCGCGCTGGCGCTGAGCGGATCGGTGCTGACCGGCGTGGCCTTGGCCCAGCCGCCGGGCCCGGCGCAGGGGACCGCACCGCTGAAGCGCTGCTTCTTCGCCAACCAGTGGCAGGGCTGGCACGCACCCAACGAGCACATGATGTATATCCGGGTGGACATGCATCGCGTCTATCGGGTGGACTTCGCCTCCAGCTGCCAGGCTCTGACCTGGCCTGACGCCCACTTGGTGACCACCTTCCGCGGCTCGGATTCGGTGTGCACGCCACTGGATCTGGATATCAAGGTCGCTGACAGCAGCCCCCACAGCATCTCGGAGCCCTGCATCGCCAGCGGCCTGTCGGAGCTGACGCCCGAGGAGATCGCGGCGATCCCGAAGAAGGATCTGCCGTAGGGAGCGGTGGGTTAATTGGAGGGGTTTGTAACCCATCACCCTCCCATGCTTCGCATGGGCCCCTCCCTCTCCCTTCGGGAGAGGTGTGAGAAAGGCGCCCCAAACACCTCTCCCGAAGGGAGAGGGAGGGGCCCGCGCTCGCAGAGCGTGGGAGGGTGAGGGGTTACGATCTCTCAGGATAAATCACGAAGGCCCCAGCGGGTCGCTGACTTCGCTGGCGTCACCTTTCGGCAATGGCCCAAGGCCTCTTCGCGCCCTCACCTCATCCACGGTGGCCGAGCCGTTTCGCAGCGCCAGGTCGTCGATCTGGGCTTGCTGCATGGCGTCGACCGTCGGGGCGTCGTTCCAGGCGAATTCGAGGTCGGCATAGCCGAAGTCGTCCTGGATGACGCCGTCGATCAGCCGTTTGGCCCAGCGTTTCAGGGGCTCCAGCCCCTCTTCCAGTCCGCGATCCTGATCGGCGCCGGCGGTGGCGCGGTTCATTTGACGGACGAAGGCGGTGGGCGGCAGGGAGAAGGCATAGCAGACCACCCGGGCCAGCCATTCGTCGAAGTCGTCCTTGATCGGGGCGTCCTTGAAGGCCTGGTAGCGCGTACCGGACGGGACCCAGAGCAGCTTGGCCTGTTCGGCGGTGACGCCGGAGAGTTTGGAATCCAGCCACAGCTGCATGTCGCGCAGCTGGTCGGCGGTCCAGCTGTCGAGGCCGGTGAGCAGGCCGGCCGGCAGGTTGCTCTCCGTGAAATAGGCCAGCTGGGCGGCCTGGCGGCGCAAGACCGTATTGATGGTGACGATGATCTGCTCGACCGGGCCAAAGCCATAGTTGTGGTTCGGGCGCGGGTTGCGCGGGGCGTAGATCAGGTCGGCGTTGGTGAGGTTGGCCCAGGCTGTGCCCTTGATCACCTGCTGGTAGGCGATGTCGGTCGGGCCGGTGGGCCGGCGGCCAGTGTCGTCGACCATGGGGTGGATGGTCTCGCCGGGAATGACATCCAGGCCGATCAGGGCGCCGGCGCGGTTGCGGCGCCGCTCGATGGCCGGGGCGTCGAGGGCGAGGAGATCCTCCAGCAAAAGCCGCAGCCAAGTGGCGAAGGGCGTCACGCCATCGGGCCTGCGCCAGAAGGCGGTGAGTTGGGCGAGGCGCGGATCGGCGGGATCGACCGCGGTCCCTTTAGCCGGTTGGATCATCCAGTCGAGGCGTTCGATCTGGTCCTTGCGGGTCTCGATCGCCAGGCGAACGAGTTCGACATTGGCGAAGGCGCGCAGCTGGTGGAAGCCGAAGGGCTCGAAGGCGCGCGGCCGGATCGTACTGTTGATCGCCAGCGGGAAGTCGAAGGCCCGAACCGGCTCCTGGGCGACGGGCGCCAGGGGCTCGCCCGGAGA
>Ga0302314_10021294_pt1 | contig 10682 bp, 3 predicted proteins | sample III_Palsa_N2_3_FD_200533 | JGI IMG/M metagenome (GOLD analysis project Ga0302314, IMG submission 200533) | Peat permafrost microbial communities from Stordalen Mire near Abisko, Sweden - III_Palsa_N2_3 | ecosystem: Environmental > Terrestrial > Soil > Palsa > Peat permafrost | place: Sweden... | reverse complement strand
ACCCATTGGCCTGAAAGTGCTTTGCCTTCCGAATCACCGGCAATCCAGCTCAATGGGCCGACTATTTCTCACCCACAGCGCGATAGCGAATCGCATCGGGATATCCCTCGACCACGCTCTCCAATTCTTGGCGCTTCGGAAGCTTTGTCATGCCAAGATCGCGAAAACGCACATGGGCCTCCGTGAGGCGTTCCGTTGCCGAGTCGTCGAAAAAGCGGGTGCTGAATTCATATTCCTGGCCGGAGTTCCGCAGATCACGCAGTTGATGGCGCAGGATCAGGCTCGCTCGTGTCTCCCAATTGAACCTGACTGTGGCGACGATACCTGCATTGAAGAACAGCAAAGCAATTAATCCCCAGGTCAGCCTGACCTGAAGGCGCGAAGCCGTCTCCCCGAAGGCCAGCACCGTGGGGACGATCGGCAGTAGCCATAGCTGCGGCCCATAACGCGGCCACCAGGAATCCTTGCTGATGAGCAGTGAAGCCACAATCGTCGCTAAGGCCAGGACCAGCAGCCAGCGGGAGGAGAAATCGAGTTCGAACAGCAGCCACACGGCTAAGGCAAGGGACAGCAGAAAGCATGCACTGAAATACGGACCGAGAGCTGCCACGCGGGACTCTTGATAGGTGTAGCTGTACAGATCGTGCATGTGCGCCGTAAAAGGCCACATCAAAGAGGCATTCTTGCCTTCACGATACGGCTGATTGCCCGGCCGCCCGAAGATGGAGTACACGAACCGTACGGGAAGCTTACGCCCAACCATGTTCTTCGGCGTTTCGTATTTTTCATTTCCATCGTTCCCCTGCTCTGCCAGACTCGGATCCTTCTCGGATCCAAGGATGGGATAAAAAGGCTGGTGCCGGTACAGGGTATTGGTGATGTAAGGGTTGTAACCCCAGAGACAGGCGCTTAGAACGAGCGTTGCTGCCGTAGCGTACGCGTACCGTGCCAGCAGTTGGCGTGCTTCAAAAAGACACCAGATACCCACTGCGAAAAACAGGAAGCATAAATAAATGAGACCGGTGAACTTCGAGTTGATGCAAACAATAGAGGTCGCCATCGCGGTAGCGATCACTGCCAGACGTGGTTGACGCATCGCGCTTACGGTTGCGACGATTGCCAGGATCAGGGAAGACGTCATCAGGCCATCCACCATAAAGGTGGTGAGCTCGCTGATGGCGACCGGGTTGAGTGCAACCACGGCGGCAATTCCCAATGCGCGGCTACGACGCAAACCTCCGCTCAGGCATGCGGCCAGCGTCCCCAGGAAGGATGCCATCAGAATGAGCCAGTTGATGCTTTTGCTTAACTCGACGCGCCCCGTTACAGCGAAGATCGCCGCCGCGGCATACCAGGGCCCCTTGGCGTAGTGCCGCAAATAGAGCTGGCTGTGGAGCTGGCTCGGGCTGTGGTCAAAGTTTCGCAGCGGCTCGGAGAGCGGGTTCCAATCGCGAGCGATTTGGAGGACTCCTAACTGGTGATACCACTGTCCATCCCAGGAAAAGTCATAAAAGAAGGCAGAGAGCAGAAGGGATAGGGCCAGCAGAACCAATGTGAGCGCGGCCGGATACCAGCGCATCCTACTTGGGAGTTCCTCGCGTCGCGCCAGGCAATATGCGGACAACAAAGCTGCCGTCAGCGCGATCGGGGCGACGAAAGAAAATCCCGCTCGACCCGCCAACAGGCTGGCCATGGCGCCCAGTTGGAGAAAACACAGAAAGGCCGCAACGGAGGAAGAGGTGACCCAACAGATGATGGTAAGAGACACGCTCTTTTCGGACACTGCTCCTCCCATTTCCAGCAGTCTCTTATTTCAATCCGGCGACCGCTCCAAGGTACCACGAAGCTCGTAACGCGAAGAAAACCATGAGTCTTTTGTTGCTGGTAGCTGCCCTCCAATCCTGAACACCTTCCGGATAACGAGCGATTAGCAGGGACTCAAAGATGGGTAGAAACCGAGGCGGAATCTCGTTAAGTGGGTGGGGAGCAACTGGACTTCTCCCAAGTGTGTCCATCGACATGCATCCGCAAACCCGCCAGATCTGTAGCCGATGCTGTGGGCCCGTGGCTGGTGGTTTTCCCACTCGGGTAAAGTAGCACCATTTCACCGCGAGCCGATATCGGGATTGTTTCGGTTACGCAGAAGAGGTTATGAATCGTGTCTGTAGCGTCGACCTGAAGTTGGATCGCACCCCTAAAGCGCTGGCCGCGCGGCTCAGGCACTGGGAGCGGAGACGGTATAGGGAAAGGCTTGATTCCGACTTGTGCAACCGCAGAAGCGCACACCAAACCAGAGACACAGAGCACTGCAAAACGCATGTTCGATTGTAACCAATCGAAACGGCGAGGAAACAAAACAGTAGGGCTTCGCTCAGTTCTCTTCGCGATATATTCTGTAGGCGAGCATCTCCGCATTGAAGGCGGTTCCGCTGAGCCGGGAGGTCTTGAGGAGCACCTCGAAGTAGGGAAACTTGCTGAGGCGGAGCTGGTGGCGGAACTTGCTGAGCTGCGCTTCGGAGGTGAGAAACTCGGCTCCTGCGTTGGTTGCATCCGAATCGGTCCCGGCGAAGATGATGACGTTGCCAGAGTGGCTTGGATTTGGCAGATAGGCGATGGCGGTGTAGCCGACCAGGCCGTTCGGATCCATTACGGTGGAGTACCTTGATGGCTCTCCGGGCTGAGGATGGCGGTTTGCAATGAACCCCTGTGCGCGATCATCGTCGTAGTCCAGACTAAAGTTCATCTTGTCATCGAAGAGGCGGACCCATGGGTTTGCTTTCTTGCCCCCGATGAGGATGGCGCTATTGCTCTTAAGCGAGTCGGCGCCATAGAAGCGGGAGAGCGTTAGATGTAGTGAGGATCCGATGGGATTGAGCGCGAGGATCTGCTGGGCTGCGCGAAAGTCTCCGAAGGCGACGAGATTGTGGTTAAAGATGGCGGTGAGGTCCGCGCGCCTGTCGGGACTGACGTCGCCGGTCTCGACGGGCACGCTGTAGCGGTGATTGAGGTAGTCGGGTAGGGTCATAGGATGACCTACGATCTCTTCGCTGATGCTGACGGAAGCGTCGGGCAGGACGATGTCTGTCCTCTGATGGCCTTTCAGGAAGTCTGCCCAGAGCGCGGCGACGGCGGGCTTTCGGTCCCAGCTATCGACCTGTTTACGCATGGCGAGGTTCTGGTAGAGCAGTATCAGGCAGGCTGCCGCGAGAAGCGCGCTGACCGTTGCCCAGAGGAGGTGGGGGTGAGTATTTCCACTCTTGATGATGGCTTCGGCCCGGGGTAGATCCGCTGGTGTCTCCGCGGAGAGCGCGGGGTCGCTCGGGATCTCGGGCAGGCGACGATGGAAGAGCGGCTTGTAGCCGCCGCGGGGAATTTCGAGGATCAGGGTCTCGTGCGCACCATCCGAGGCGAAGTAGGCGTCGATGCGCTTTCGCAGCTCGGTTGCATTGACCCGAACGATGTTGTCCTGGCTTCGATCGTAGGACGCCGACCGGCCAAAGACCCTGGCGCCTACTTCCTGCTCATGGATCTCGGGGCAGCCTTCTTTCAGGGACTGGCCACCGACGTAGAGGAGAAAGTCGCGCAGCCGGGTCGAACGGCGGAACTGCGAACTGGCAGCGACTCGGTCGATGAGCGCACGCCGCTCCTCGATGGTGGGCCGGTCCAGGCGCGCTTCGATCGGAGCATTCGCTATAGAGCCCATAGATAATCCACGACCAGAGGATCCACTACTCAACCAGGGCGACTAGTGTAGCACGCTGAGGAGACGTCAGTCAGACGTTGGATGGCAGGTTCCGGTGGGTAAGGAGGACGTTTTCACGGGCGGCGCAAGTTCAATGTGGGCGGGGCTTAGACGACTTCTTACGGTAAATTTAGCGGGCGCCTTCCGGTAAATTAACTTGTTCGCCGGCGATAGGATCCCGAGTATGAGCTGTCTTAAAAACCAGGCCTTTCCTTCCTCTGAAATCGATGTTTTCTCGGGAACAAGACAGGCCACATCTCTGATTTGCTGTCCCTATCTTCAGGTTCAATCGAGGCTTCCGTGCATCGTCTTCTTCATCTTCCCAAGCGTGTTGGTTATCTCTGCTTCTTCATTGCGCTTGCTATCGCCCTGGCTGGAACAGGCAAGGCCCAACAATATCTGGGAACGCTGAGCGGCGACGTGGAGGATTCGTCGGGCGCCAAGGTGACAGGCGCTGAGGTGGTGGCGACAAATGTCACCACTAAGTTTGTGACCAGGGCAATCACTAATGGGATCGGCGAGTACACGGTCCCGTTTCTGACGCCGGGAAGCTATACGGTGACGATCACGGCGAACGGCTTTCGCTCTGAGACGAGGACGGATATCGAGCTGACTGCGGGTGGGAATGTGCAGACGCATTTCTCCCTGATGACCGGAACCCAGCAGGAGCAGGTTCTGGTCACGGCGGATACACAACTTCTGGATACAGGATCGGCCAATCTGAATACGACGTTTCTGACTTCGGAGGTGACGGATACGCCGAACATCGGGCGTAATCCGTTTGTGCTTGCGACGCTGGCCGCCAATGTGTACTCCGGCAACTATATGCAGGGGAAGGCGAGCGGTTTCACGAATCCGTTCAGCGGGACCGCGGTGCAGTTGGTGGTCAACGGCAGCAGCGGGCACAACCGGCTGACGCTGGACGGCATCCCGGACGATCCAGCGGAGCGGCTTTCGGGGGCCAGCTATACGGGCTTTGTGCCGTCGCCGGAGGCCGTGCAGGAGGTGAAGATCCAGACCGCACTGTACGATGCCCAGTACGGACATGGCAATGGAGTAATCACCAATACGGTGCTGCGGTCTGGATCGAACGTTTACCACGGCGCGGCGTACTTCGTGTTTCGCAACACGTATATGGATGCGAACACGTATGAGCGAGTTCCGACGCAGAATGCCACAGTGAATCCTACGCGGCGGGTGAACGATACGTGGGCTCAGCCGGGGTTCGTGGTGGACGGGCCGCTGAGCATTCCGCATCTTTACAACGGGAAGGATAAGACCTTCTTCATGGTGGCTTATGAGCGGATTCAACTCCACCAGCCGCTTCCTTACTCGGGCCTGGTTCCGACGACCAGCGGCGGGCTGACGGGCAAGGGCGAGGTGGGCGGCGACTTCTCGAGCCTGTGCTCGAGCTTCAACCCGAGCGGCGTGTGCGTTGCGGGTGCAGGCATCCAGATCTATGACCCTGCTTCCGTGACGACCGGCACGGGGAACCGCACGCCTTTTGCCTACAACCTTATCCCCAACAACAGACTGAACGCAGCCGGCGTTGCGCTTCTGAGTTACTTTCCAGCTCCGAACAGCAACTTCAGTCCGACGGTCAACTACATCTCCTCAGACACCACTGAGCCGAACAAGTACTTCTCTGTCGTGACCCGCGTCGATCACCAGTTTTCAGATCGCGAGCACATCAACGCAACGTTCTTCAGGGACATTCTGAATCAGATCGAGCCAAATGAAGGCTTCCCGAAGGAGATCGGACCGTCCACTTCGGCTACCGGAGGCGATGGGTACACCGTCTATCGGAACAACGAGGGGGGAAGTGTCGACAACGTCTTTGTCGCCTCTCCGTCGCTGGTGGTCGATGCACGCTTCGGAGTCATCTATCACCCCTTCGGGCTGATCTATCCCGGCAACGTCTTCAATCTGGGGAGTATTGGGATTAATGGAAGCGGCCTGCCGTTTCAGTCCTTTCCGGGTACCACGGCCTCGGACAGTTATTCCGGGCTCGCAGGCGGCAGTTACGGCCAGATCAGCGAATCCACGCTGGGGTCCACCTCGCTGCTGGTGGCAAAGACGCTGCAGAAGCACGCACTGCGCGTAGGCTTCGATGGGAATCTTATTCGCTACAACGTACAGAATCCGCAGAGCGGTATCGGGGCCTTTACCTTCAATCGTCAGTTCACGCAGGAGAACTCCAGCGGAGCGACCGGAGCGAACTGCCCGGCGCCGAACTGCACGGTCGGCAACGATCCCAACTCCGGCAATGCGATCGCCGCGATGCTGTTGGGTACACCTTCGACCGGATCGTATGGCAACCAGATCGCGTATGCGCTGCAGCAGAAGTACCTGGCGTTCTTTGCGCAGGATGACTGGCGGATCACGGACAAGCTGACGATCAACGCGGGGCTTCGCTGGGACTATGAGTCGCCGTTGACGGAGCGCCATGACCGGCTGAACGCGGGCTTCTGCCTTACCTGCACTAACCCCCTGCAGTCATCGGTCCCTGGGCTGACGCTGCAGGGCGGTCTCACCTTTGTTGCAACGCCTGGTTCGCCGAGCCGCTTTGCCGCGCCGCAGGAGTGGACTCATTTCCAGCCACGGTTTGGGGTCGCCTACCAGGTTGCACCGAACATCGTTGCACGCAGCGGCTTTGGACTTATTTATTTCAACACGCTCGAGAGCCCGCTGGGCCAGGGATATAGCAGCAGCACCAACTTTGTGGCGACGACGAACAGCGTCTTTCCTGCCAATAGCCTGAGCAACCCCTGGCCCACCGGCGTGCAGACGCCGACTGGAAACTCGCTTGGCCTGTCTACCCAGCTCGGTCAGTCGGTGAACTATCCCGATCCCAACCATGTACAGCCAAAAATGTGGCAGTGGTCTGCGAGCCTGCAGTTCCAGTTTCCCGCACGGATGGCTCTGCAGATTGCGTATGCTGGAAACAAGGTCTCCCAGTTGGAGATCAACAAAAACATCGACGATCTTCCGGCATCCTTTATGGGCACGAGCGCCTCTCCGCTCAACTCCACGCAGATCGCAACGCTTACCGCGAGCGTTGCCAATCCGCTGGCCGGCCAGTTGCCGGGATCTTCTCTGAACTCGGCCACCGTGCAGCGGTATCTGCTGAACGTTCCATTCCCGGAGTTCACCGGCGTCACCGACAACTACATCTCGTCTGGCAGCGCTCTCTACAACTCGCTTGCCGTTACTGTGATAAAGCAACTGGGGCATGGGCTCGATCTGCAGGGCAACTTTACCTGGGCGAAGATCATGGACCAGAACGTCTATCTCAACCCTCAGGACTCGGCTCCCTTCCGTTATCAGGACCCGAATCCAAACATTCTCGCCAACATCTTCGGCACCTATCACTTTACGAAGCTGGACGGCCATCCGGCCTATGAGCGGTTGCCTCTGGGGGGATGGAGCCTGCAGGGCGTACTCCGCGCGTATACCGGCCCGCTGGTTCCCGCACCCGGCACGACGACGGCCGGCCAGACGACCGGCTCACAGTACGGAACCGCGACGAGCTACACCCAGATCGGCAACCCCAGGCAGGGAAATCGCTCGTACAGCCGATCCTTCAACACCTGCTATGAGAACTCTGCCGGGGCGCTGGTCAATACTTCTGTCAGTTCCACGACCGGCGCGGTGACGCCGGGTTGCGACAACACCAGTACGCTGCCTGCCTTCCGGCAGAACCCGCAGTTCACCCTTAGCAGCGTCGCTCCTTATCTGAACATCCGCGAGCTGGTTCACCCGTTGATGGATCTATCCCTGTTCAAGCAGTTCAAGATTCATGAGGCACTCAACTTCGAGATTCGCGGCGAGTTCTTCAATGTTCTGAACACGCCGAACTTCGGCGCACCAGGCACCACCCCAAATACCACCAGCTACGGCCTCGTCACACTGACGCAGGTCAATGACCCGAGGCTGATCCAACTGACGGCACGCATCAACTTCTGAGCCTGTTCCTTTGGTTCTGGAACTAACATCTCCGGGACCGTTGCACTTCCGATGATCTCTTAGCGTTCTTCTTAGGTGCCTCGGTGTCTTACCGTTCAATCCTCCCGCTGCTTGCATTGATGACCGGGCTGTTTCCAGCCTTTGCCGAGGCGCAGGTCCACGCGACCTCCGAGACCGCGCTGCGAAATGGTTTTGTTTTGCCGCCTGCCACAGCCAGGCTTCGCTGCTACTGGTGGTGGCTCAACGGCAATACGACCGAAGAGACCATAACCCATGACCTGACGGAGATGAGCCGGAAGGGATTCGGCGGCGTCCTGCTCGTCGACGCGAATGGCTCGAACCAGGGAGGCAATGCGGATGTTCCACCTGGACCTCTCTTCGGCAGTCCTGCGTGGATGCGCCTCTATGTCCATGCGTTGAAGACTGCCGCTGAGCTGCACCTCGAGGTGACGCTGAACATCACGAGCGGCTGGAACCTTGGCGGCCCCGATGTGAGCCCGGCCGATGCTTCAAAGCTTCTGACCTGGTCTCGTCAGCCGGTCGACCAAGGCGGCTTCGACGGCCAGTTACCGATGCCGCCGATCAAGAATGGCTTCTATCGGCAGATCGCCGTGCTGGCGTATCCGTTGGCGCATGGCGCCGCTCTGCCGGGCGAGGGCGGCGACATGCGCAAGCCAATCAGTGGTCTGCGCTTCAGGACGGCAGAAATGGAGACCGGTGGCTCGATGCCGGACTCCGAGCCTCTGCTTGACGACGTGACTTCCACTCCCGGCGAACAGGACACGGTGCTGGCCAGCGTGATCGATATCAGCGCGCAGGTGGACTCGAACGGTTCGCTTCACTGGCGTCCTCCATCACCGGGCGCGTGGGAGCTTCTGCGGATTGGTTATACGGACTCCGATGCGCGGGTTTCGACCGCGAGCGGGGCGTGGCAGGGCCTGGCCATCGACTATCTCGACCGGGGAGCCTTTGACACCTACTGGGACCATACGGTCGCGCCGCTCCTTAAGGCGAGCCGGCCCTACCTGAAGACTGCCCTTGTGAGTCTCGCGACCGATAGCTGGGAGCTTGGTGGAACGAACTGGACGGGACGCTTCGCCGCGGAGTTCCGCCGCTCGCGGAGCTACGATCCGATCCCATATCTGCCCATTGTGGCCGGGCGCATCGTCGGCGATCGATCGACCAGCGACCGCTTTCTCAACGATCTGCGTCGCACGGTAGGCGACCTCATTACGGATCACTACGATCACTTTGCCGAGCGTGCGAAGCTCTATGGCCTCGGCATTCAGTGCGAATCAGGGGGGCCTCACGGGGCGCCGCTGGACGCGCTCGAGACCTTCCGCTCTTCCGCCGTTCCACAAACGGAGTACTGGGCCGAGTCCAACGAGCATCGTACCCGGGATGAAGATCGCTTCTTCACCAAGGAAGCGGCCAGCGCCGCCGATATCTATGGAAAGAAGTTCGTCGCGCAGGAGGGCATGACTAGCATCGGGCCGCAGTGGAGCGAATCGCTTGCGACGGATCTGAAACCGTCGTTCGACCGGGCGCTCACCGAGGGGATGAATCGCCTTGTCTGGCATGAGTTCACGTCGTCTCCCGCGGCTTTCGGCCTGCCGGGGAACGAGTATTTTGCCGGAACTCACCTGAATCCGAGGATTACGTGGTGGTCGCAGGGAGATGCATTTTTTGAATACCTCAACCGCTCGCAGTTTCTTCTGCAGCAGGGCCATGCGGTCGACGATGTCCTCTACTTCTACGGGGACGAGGTTCCGAACTTCGTTCGCCTGAAGCGCGACGATCCCGCGCATGTTCTTCCGGGATATGACTACGATGTAACGGACGAAGACGCGCTGCTGCATACGCTCTCCTTCGATGAGGGAGCCATCTCTACTCCGGCTGGGAATGCCTATCGACTGCTGGCGCTGCCAATCGGGCGCAGGATCAGCCTGGCTGCGCTCGAACGCATTGCGGCCTATGTGAAACAGGGGGGAGACATTGCCGGGTTGCCGCCGCTGGAGCCTACGGGGATTGTTAGCGCAGACGCCGCAGCTCAATTCTCTCAACTCGCCCACACGCTTTGGGGAGGCTGTGGCGAGACTCCCCATGCGTATGGTCGAGGACTTGTCTACTGCGGAACCGAGGCGCGAAGGATGCTTCAGCACCTCCAAATTGCGCCTGACTTCGAGGACGCGTCGGGCCGGCTGGACTATGTGCATCGTGCGGACGCGGGGACGGACATCTACTTTGTGCGCAATCCCGGCTCGCAGCCGGTCGATGCGGTCGTCCGATTCCGCGTGGCTGGCCGCACGCCTGAGCTTTGGAGTGCTGTCGACGGCAGCGTCATGCAACAGCAAAACTTTATCGTCGACGATGGCAGAACCCGCATGCCGCTTCACCTTGAACCCTTCGGGTCCGTCTTTGTGGTGTTCGCGCAGCCGAGTGGCCTGCACGTCACTGATGTCTTCAAAAATGGCGATGAGGTGAGTTCCGTCGCTGTCGCTGGTAATGAGTCAACTGGCTTCCAGGTGAATCACGGTGGGGCTGGGAGCTATCGTTTGCGGCTGTCCGATGGTCGCGAGGTGACGCGGCAGGTTGCTCCCTCCGTGCTTCGGGAGCTGCCACCGGCTGGATGGACGATCACGTTTCAGCCAGGCCGCGGCGCTCCCAGCGAATCGCAGCGCCTGAGCGGCTTCCAATCGTGGTCGGAGTCGGCTCTTCCCGGCGTGCGGTACTTCTCCGGGACCGCGACCTACCGCACGGAGGTTAATCTGCAGCGTCTTCCTGGCAAGCGCTTCATCCTGACTCTCGCGGGCCTGCACGAGATCTGCTCTGTGCGGGTGAACGGTAAGAGCCTTGGTACCTTGTGGGCGATGCCATACCGACTCGACATCACCGCTGGCCTGCAGGATGGCCGCAACGCGCTCGAACTAGACGTGACGAACCTGTGGCCGAACCGCATCATTGGTGACGCGCA
>Ga0302314_10021291_pt1 | contig 10683 bp, 10 predicted proteins | sample III_Palsa_N2_3_FD_200533 | JGI IMG/M metagenome (GOLD analysis project Ga0302314, IMG submission 200533) | Peat permafrost microbial communities from Stordalen Mire near Abisko, Sweden - III_Palsa_N2_3 | ecosystem: Environmental > Terrestrial > Soil > Palsa > Peat permafrost | place: Sweden... | reverse complement strand
CGAACCGGCTGCCGGCTCGACGACGACGACGTCGCCGCCCCAGGCCGCGAACTGGCGGCCGCAGTAGGCGGTGGCGACGGTCTGGCCGAGTTCCAGGACGCGCAGATGAGAGAGCGGGCCTGGCGTCAAACGGGTTTCCATGGCTCGTCAGCTCAGGTCGAGCACCAGCAACACGTCGTCCTCCTGGACGCTCGCCCCCTCTGCAACGGCGATCGAGCGTATGCGTCCGGCCCCCGGCGCGTTCACCGGGACCTCCATCTTCATGGATTCCAGGACCATCAGTAGGTCGTCGGCAGCCACCTCGACTCCCGGCGACACTTCGATCTTGCTGACGACGGCGTTGATATCGGACTTCACGTCCACAGGCTTGCCTCCCTCACGGGCGCATCCCCACGCGCAGCTTCGGCCCCAGCCGGGTTGCGTTCACCGCGTGGCTTTTGCGCAGATAGTCGACGATCGCCGGCCGGGTGTCGCGCGGATCGATGATCTCCAGCGGCCGGGCGAGTCCTGGTTGGCGCAGCACCGACGCCATGCGCTGGAACCTGTCCTCGATCTCCAGGCGCCTGGCGACGGGATCGGGCGCCGCTTCGATCTCCCGGCGATAGGCCGCCATCACGCCGCCCTGGGCCACCAGCGATCCGGACTCCGCGGACGGCCAGGCATAGCGCACCGACATCCCGTCGCCCTTGGCGACCACGCTCGCCACGCCGTACATCCGCCGCGTCACGATCGAGATGTAGGGTACGCTCGCCTCGCGCACCGCCGCAGAAGCGCGGTTGGCGAAGCGGATGATGCCGGCCGCCTCCGACTCCGGCCCGACCATGAAACCCGGCACATCGGCGAAATAGACGACCGGGAGATGGAAGGTGTCGGCGAGGTCCACGAACCGTTCGGTCTTGATGCAGGCGGCCGGCGTCATCGCGCCGCCGTCGCGGCGGCAGTCGTTCGCCAGCACGGCGACCGGGAATCCGTCGATCCGCGCCAGCAGGGTCACCATGGCGCGGCCGTACAGCGACGAAATCTCGAACATCGACTCCCGGTCCACGACCGCCTCGATGATCTTGCGCACCTCGTACGCCGCCGTCCGTCGCTTCGGGATGGCCGAGATCAGACTCTCGTCGCGTCGATTGGGATCGTCGGTCGGCTCGGCCCACGGCGGCAGTTGCCAGACGTTCGACGGCAAATAGGAGAGGAACCGTCTGATCTGGGCGAAGGCGTCAGCCTCGCTCTCGGCGACGTTGTGCACGACCCCGGAGGTCTTGGCCTGAACCGTCCAGTCGCCCAGCTGCTGCTTGGTCACGGTCAGGCCGAGCGCCTGGGAAACCATCGGCGGGCCGCCCACGAAGGTCTCCGCCGTCTTGGTCATGATCGAGAAATGGCAGTCGCCGACGTGAACCGCCGGCAGCCCCGCCACTGACCCCAGCACTGCGGCCACCACCGGCACCTGGGCTAGGAGGTTGCCCTTGGCCATCCGTGTCGCCAGGTGGTCTTCCACCGTCGGCGCCACCGCAGAGAAATCGTGCCGGGTGGGAAGGTCGAGACTGCCGGGCGTTCCCGTCGGTCTGACACCTACCAGCGCCTCTTCGTCCGCCGCCGCGTGACCTGGCGGCATGGTGGGATCGCCGCCAGCGCGCTTCGCCTCGGGATCGTAGTTGCGGACGCTGCCGCCGGCCCCGTCCAGCAGCCGGATGAACGGGACGCGCAGTTCGCCGGCCAGCCAGGCCACCTCCACTCGGGGATACGGAGTCCCGGAGTCCGAGGCTCCGCCACGGATGGTGAAGTCGCCGCCTTCCAGGATCACTGGCCGCCCGTCGATGTTGGCGTGCCCGGTAACGTAGGCCATCGGCCGGAAGCTCTCGAGCCGGCCCTCGTCGTCCCACTTGGCCGCGCCGGCCGAAGTGGAGGTTTCCTGGAAAGAGTCGGGATCCACCAACAGGTCAACTCGCTCACGGACGGTCAGCCGCCCCTGGGCATGCTGGCGTGCGATGCTCTCGGCGCCGCCCATGCGCTTGCGCAGCCGCCGAAGCCGCTCCAGCTGCTCGATTTCCGGGGCCCAGGTCATGCCATCTCCTCGCCGTTCACGCTCCGCTGGCACTCCACCTCTTCGATTGGGTCGATGTGCTCAGGCCTGTGTATCGCATCCTGCCGAATCGCGAGCGGCGTTGCGCGCGCTTGTCGCGACTTCAACCCATCGACCGAGCCACCATCAGCGGACCAATCAGACTAGACGCGACAAGCCGGTTCCGTCTTGGATGATTCACGAAGGCATTGTCAGAGGTACTATTCGTTAAGACTGTCTGGCCAGGAATTGGGGCGGCCGCCCGGTTCTAAGTGCTTGCTGCGCCTAGTGCGCGACCATCTCCCGTGCCCGGAACTCAAATCCCAGGGGGGCGCAGCCAGCGCCATTTCGGGTTACTCTGACAATTCCCAGAAAATCGATCAGGCCGTCTCGCGAGATCCGCGCCCACTGACGGCCCACGCTTGCGGGTGCGGGGGTCGGTCGGGCTCTGCGCTACGTGGGGGCTCCGCGCCCGCCCGACCCCCGACTGCCGGGAGGCCCGCCGGAGGTTGGCGATGCGGCATACTTGGCCGCGGCCCAGCCTCGAGCGTAAGCTTGGCAACGTTCAGTCGGGATTCCCGGGAACCCCAGCATGTTCACCACACGACGCACGCTCATCAAATCCGCTTCGGCCGCCGCCGCCCTGGCCCTCGCCGGCCCCGCGCTGGCCGCTGTGGAGGCGGACGTGATTTTCGTCACCGCCAAAGCCGGCGACTATCACGGTAGGCTCACCTTCGGGGGCCAGACCTATGCCTGCATGGTCGGTCACATGGGTGTGACCGGCAACAAGTTCGAAGGCGACGGTTGTACTCCCGCAGGCGCCTTTCACCTGCGCGAGGTGCGCTACCGCGTAGACAACCTGGGCGGCGCCCCCAATACCCACCTCCCTTGCTACCCGGCTCGCATGACTGACGGCTGGTGCGACGACCCCTCGGATCCGAACTACAATAAGCTGATCACCCAGCCCTACCAGAACGACTTCGAGCCAATGTGGCGGTCTGACCATGTCTACGACCTCTTGGCGGTGGTCGGCTATAATGACGCCCCGGTGGTCCCGGGCGCCGGCAGCGCCATCTTCCTGCACGTGATGCGCCCGCCCACCGACGACCACCAATGGACCGCAGGATGCGTCTCGCTGGAGCTCGCCAATCTCAAGGCCGTGCTCGCCGCCTGCACGCCAAGGACCCAGATCGACATAAGGGCGGTCTGATGGCCAGGCCGCCCGTCATGGCCAGGGTCGGGCGCGCCCTCACCACCGCCGCCCTCGCGCTGGCGCTGGGCGCCGCGGCGGCGACCCCGGCCGAGCAGTCGCTGCAAGCCATCGCCCACGACCCCGACTTCGTCGAGATCGAGGATGGGCCGGGCGTGGAGGTGTCCTTGCGCTACGCGACAACCAACAACTTCGTGCACTCCGACGTCTACGGCGCGTTCACCCGCGCCTACCTGCGAAGGGCCGGCGCAGCGGAGTTCGCCAAAGCCGTCGCGATTCTCGAGCGCGAGCATCCAGGCTGGAAGTTGCTGATCTGGGACGCGCTGCGTCCCCGCAGCGTGCAGCGGATCTTCTGGGCCAAGGTCGTCGGCACGCCACAGCAAGATTATGTCGCCAACCCCGACAGCGGCTCGATCCACAACTTCGGCCTGGCAGTCGATGTCACCCTTCTCGATGCTAACGGCCATCGGCTCGACATGGGCACGGATTTCGACAACTTCACCGACGCTGCGCGCACGGACCACGAGGATGCGCTCGTCACCTCCGGGCGCCTCTCACAGGCCGAAGAGGCCAATAGGCTTATCTTACGCGGCCTCATGACCAGCGCCGGCTTTCACACCATCCCCGAGGAATGGTGGCACTTCAACGCCCTGCTGGTCGCCGTAGTAAGGTCGAATTACAGGATCGTGGAGTAACGCCGGGAGTCAGCGGGCCAGAGCTACGCGCCGTAGGTCCCAAGGCAACAGGTCGGGAAGTTGTGTCGTTGTCTTGGACGGGCAAGTGGATGTCTGCTTACTTGCCAGGCCGCGATGGCCGGTTTGACCCAAACCGGACTCGACCCACCGGTCTCTGACCGGCTAGCCTCGGCAGGGGACCGGCGTCGATGGCGGTGCTGAAGGAGGACGAGGTTATGACTTACGGGGGAGAGTGCTTTTGCGGCGCAGTCCGCATCGAGGCTAGCGGAGCGCCGCAGGCGATGGGCTACTGTCACTGTCGCTCCTGCAGGTCGTGGTCGGGCGGACCGGTCAACGCCTTCAGTCTGTGGCGCCCGGAGGACGTGCGCGTGACTGCGGGTGGCGAAAACATTGCCACCCATACGAAGACCCCAATGAGCGAGCGCCAATATTGCGCCAAATGCGGGGGTCACCTGATGACAAACCACCCGACGCTCGGGCTGGTGGATGTGTTCGCAGCGACCCTGCCCGGCCTCTCTTTTCAGCCCGGCGTGCACGTGAACTACGCCGAGACAGTGCTGCCGATTAAAGACGGTCTTCCCAAACTGAAGGACTTCCCCAAAGAGTTCGGCGGTTCGGGCGAAGCTGTGCCCGAATAGGTCATTGACGCCGCTGCTCGGCGAGACCGCTTCCGGCACGCCCGCAACGGGCCGTCCACCCCAACAAAGCGGAAGTTCGCGCCGAGCGGGCCAGCATGACTGACTATGGCAGGGGCTTGAACCCGACACCCTCGATCTTGCCGTCGGCGGCCAAGAGAATTCGCCATTCGGTCATCGCCCCGTTTTCGAAGACGACGTCGTAAATGTCCGCACCACCCGGCCCCACGCCCTTGAACGATGCCGAGCGAACCAACCCGTAGGTCTTCATCATTGTCGACGGCACTGTCAGAGTAAAATCTACACTGGCGTGTCGGGCGGTCGGGCCAAGAGCGGCGCCACTGTTTTTGCTGGAGAATGAGCAACCCGATGGGCGCGTTTTGACGTCGAAAATCGGCTATACTCAATTACTCTGACAATGCCCTCGCAACGTCCGTTTGTAGCCCCTGTCCAGCCACTGCTTTAGACGCTCAGCCTTCTCGCGCTCCAGCGTTTCTAGCGAACCGGCTGGTTCGGGTAGTCGGCCTGAAGGCTTTACCGCGGCGCAACTCACCTCCGCGTGCCTAACTTGCATTGACCGAAAGCTTTCTGCCCCCGCAATTCCTGGCGACACGGCCCTCCCTATGTAAAATGCCAAGGACCCACGGGCGACGTGACTGGAAAGAGATCCCTTCCGACCGAGCGGTTGCAGACGTCCGATGGCAAGGCCCACAGGATCGCTGCCCAGATTTGTTCTTAGCGAGGCGCACCATGAAAGCGGCATTGCTCATGGCACACGGCGGCCCGGAGACCTTGCGATACAGCGATGCGTCAGATCCGGTGGCTGGGCCCGGCGAAGTGGTTGTCGATATCCACGCGGCTAGCGTCAATGCCGCGGACCACAAGGTGCGGCTGGGCGGATATTCCAAACTGACGTTCCCCTACATTCTCGGCCGCGATTTCTCGGGTGCGGTCAGCGAGGTGGGCGCCGGCGTCGTCGATCTCAAAGTGGGTGATGCGGTGTTCGGCGTGGCCGACCAGGGTAAGGAAAGCGCCTATGCCGAGAAGATCGCGATTAAGGCCGCGATCGTGGCGAAAAAGCCCGCAACGCTGAGCCATGCGGCGGCGGCGGCCATGGGGCTGAGCAGCCTCACCGCGCTCTGGGCGCTTGAGGACACCGCCAAGCTGCAGCCTGGCGAGACTATCCTGATCCAGGGCGGCGCCGGCGGGGTCGCCGGCTTTGCGATCCAACTCGCCAAACACATCGGCGCCAAGGTGATCACGACCGCCAGCGCCGATAACGTCGACTATGTCCGCAGCCTCGGCGCCGATCAGGTGATCGACTACAACAACCAGGACTTCACCCAGCTGGTCCGTGATTGCGACGTCGTGTTCGACACCGTCGGCGGAGATGTCCAAGCGCGCTCGTATGCCGTGCTGAAGCCAGGCGGGCGCCTGGTGTTTATTGCTCCCGGGAAACCGGGCTTCGAGCCGCGAGACGATGTCGTGACGTTGCGCCCTACTGTGACCCGCGACCGCGCCCATCTAGAGCGGATGCTGGCGTTGCTGGATGCGGGCGCGGTGTGGCCGCCGAATATCGTCTGCTACCCCCTGAAAGATGCGGCCAAGGCTCATCGGGTGAGCGAGTCACGGCATCTGCGGGGCAAATTGGTGCTGCTGACGGAACTCTCAGGCGCCGTCTGACCGCCTGTAGCGGTAACGCGCGTATGTCACCTGCCGGCCACGGGGCCACCTACGCGTCGCGCTGTCGCTCTCGCCGGCGTCGGGCGTCCCCGCGAGATCGCGGTCGCTCACCTGACCGGCGCACGGTCGATCCCCACACCGCCGACGCCGGGCGGGATCACTGGCAGGATCACAGACGACGGATGGTCGGTGTCGTGCAAGATGGTCTGGACGGCGGCCGTCCAGACTCTGCTGGCTCCGAAACGGTCGCCGGTGTTGGGGTTGGGCGCAAATTGCGGATAGTCGCTGGAGGATATCTCCAGCCGAATCCGATGCCCTTTGCCGAACAGGTTGCTCGTCGGCCACACGTTGATCCGGTAGCGATAGACTTCGCCAGGCCGGATCGGAGTGGGGTCGCTCAGCGACTCGCGAAAACTGGCCCGCTGAATCCCGTTGCTTAGATTCAACGCCGTGCCGTCCGGGAAGACGTCCACCAGTTTGGCGGTGAAGTCGGTGTCGGGCGCCGTGCTGCGGGCATAGAGGATCACGGTGACAGGTCCGGTGACTTCCATTGCCTGTTCCAGGGGCGCGCTGGAAAACACCAGGATGTCCGGGCGCTGCTCGATCGCCGACTGGTCGAACTGGCCTTGGGGCCCGGAGGTCCAAGCGCAGCACGAGTGGCCGCCGACGCTGGGGACCGGGTTGGCAGGATCGTATGTGAACTGGTCGGACGGCGCCTCGGTCGCTGCGCCGGCGATCGTCGCCCCACCCTCGGTCGTCGGGTGGGCGACCGCTTCGCCACGGGCCTGTTGCGGCGGGGCCGAGCTCAGGACGCCGTCGCCCATGACCGAGTTAGCGTGGCCGCCGCTGGCCAGATACCAGTTCTGATAGTCCGTCGACGGCAGTGGCCACCCCATCGCCACATGCCATTTGTTCTCGCCCATGACGAAGTAATCGACCCGCGGGGCGCCCCCGACGCCGTTGTCCTCGCCTTTCAGGAAATGGTCGAACCAGGCGATCGTCAGCTCGTTGACTGGACTGTCGGCCACCGGCCCGATCGCCTTCAGCCGCGGGCTCACCGGACTGTCGGGCCGGCCCCAGCCGAGATGCTCCCAGGGACCGATCACGATCCGCTGGTTGTCGCGGGCCAATTCCGTCGCCCCCTGTTCGCGCACGCCGTTGAAGTTGCGCAGGGCGCCGTTGACGAAGGCGTCGTACCAGCCCTCAAAGGCCAACACTGGCACGGCCACCTGATGATAGCGGGTCTGGATGCTGAACGCCTGCCAATAGGCGTCGTCGGTGGAATGTTTGATCGCATCAAAGAAGTAAGGCGCGACCACCTGGCTGTTCGGCTGCAGGGTCGGCAGCTGCGAATAGGGCGTAAACCTCAGCCACTCGGCGGATTCTTTGGCGGCCATCTTCAAGCCGGCGAGGGTCTGAGCGTCTTTGCGGTTGATCGCGGCCGTCGTGGCGATCGTGTCGGTCATCCACGACTCGATGAACGCCAGCCGGAACGCGCCGTCCTCATAGGTCCAACCGTCGTAGTAGTCGGACGCGGTGTTCGACGGGACGATCGCCTTCAGCGACGGCGGCGCAGCAGTCGCGGCCAGCCACTGCGTGGCGCCCACGTAAGAGGAGCCATACATGCCCACTCGGCCGTTTGCGCCGGGCAGTCGGGCGGCCCATTCGACGGTGTCATAGCCGTCGTTGCGGTCGTGAGCGTACTCGTAGAAATCGCCGTCCGACGCGCCCTGGCCGCGGATGTCCTGCACCACCACGATGTAGCAGTGGGAGGCGTACCACTCGGGCGTCTTGAACCGGGCCGGCTGAACCTGCGCGGCTTCCTTGCCGTACTGCGTCCGCATCAGGATCACGGGGACAGGCGTCTTGCTGTCGGGTCGATAGACGTCGGCGCGCAGCACCACCCCGTCGCGCATTCGGGCTTCGACGTTGCTCTGTTTGCTTACAACGCACGGACCGCGCCCGTCGTCCGAAGGCCAGGCGGCCCACGCCGCGCCCGGCCCGAGCAGCGCGAGCAGCGTTCCGAGGGCTAGCAGCGCCCGAATGGCGCCCAGTCCACGACTGCTAAACAAACCGCGCCCCCCCAAATGTCCACGTCGCTACATGAGCGCCGCACGTCCAGGGGACTGTTTGGACTTTGCGTTGTGTCCGCAAGTTACATTCGGCGTCCAGTTAGGCCGGTTTCGGGAAGCGCTAGCAGACTTGGACGAAGCTTGGCGAATCGACCCGCTTGATCCGACCATTCAGAGCGCGCGAGCCCGAGCATTGAAGATCGTAGGCGCCCAGCCTCGGCAGGCCGAGGCCGGCCTTCCGTTTGATCCTTGGTTTGAGATAGTCGCCCGATAAATGGCGGCGGACGACCTTCGGAAGCGCTCTTCTCTCTGCTGAGCGACGCGCTCCGAGCGGACCGTACGCGGTCGAGTTGGGTCTTGCCGCAGTCGCTTTACCGTCCTTCTCGCCCGAGATAACAGCGACGCGATGCCGCCCAAGCTTCCCCCCGTCTGGCTTCTCGGCTTTGGCCTTTGGCCACTAGGGGTGAACGGCGCATTGATGCTGATCACGATGCCGCAGCTGCTTGCGGCGCAGCATGCGCCGGAGTCTCGAATTGCTGGCATCACCGCCATGGCGCTGGCGCCAGGTTTCGTAAGCTTCCTCATTGCCCCACTGCTCGACTGGCGGTTCTCCCGACGCACGTGGGCGGTGATCTTCACGCTAGTCACAGGCATCGGCAGCGCCGCGGCCTTCTTGCTCTTCCGGAGCTTGGACGTGCTGCCGGTGTTCTTCTTCCTCTCCAACTTCGGCGCCTATTTGGTGGCGGCCGCGTGTGGAGGCTGGTTTGGTGAGCTTCTCGCGCGGGAGCGGCAGGGTGCGCTTGGCGCCTGGTTCGCGGCGGTGAACATAGCCTCGGGCGGCCTTGCCGCGGCCATCGCCATCCCCGTTTTCCGCGGTTTGCCCGAGCCGATCGGTGCGCTCGTGCTCGGCGGCTGCAATCTCCTGGTCTTGCCTATCTTGCTCACCACCCCCTGCCCGCCCGCCAATGCGCGGCTGGCCCACGAAGGGTTCATCGCCTTCGCCAGAGACGTCAGCCGGGTCGTCCGCCGGCCGATCGTGCTCTGGACCTTGCTGCTGTTCATGTCTCCGGCGACGGCGTTCGCACTTACCAATTCGCTGTCGGGCTTTGCGGGTGACTTTCACATCAGCGAGGCGCTGGCCGGGCTGATCGGCGGCGCGGGCGTGTGCGTGGCCGGCGTAGTCGGAAGCCTGCTTGCGCCAAGCGTCGGCGCCAGGTTTCGGCCGCGCGTGTTCTATCTGGTCATCGGCATCGTCGGCGCGGGCTTCAGCTTTCTGCTGATCGGGCTTCCGAGGACGCCAGCGCTGTTCGGCGCGGCGCTGCTGGGCGAGAACATCTTCCAGGCTGCGGCTTTCGCAGTCTCCAACGTGATCGCGCTTAACACCCTGGGCGTGGACAATCCGCTCGCCGCCACGCAGTTCGGCCTGCTGTTCGCCTCCAGCGCCGTTCCTCTGACCTATATGCAGATCATCGACGGTGCGGCCTTCACAGCCCATGGTCTCAACGGCGGACTGTTCGCCGATGCCGCCGTGACGGCCGGGTCGTGTATTGTACTGGCGCTCATCCTTCGCGCTTTTCGCGCCTTTGTAACCCGGGCCGAGGCGGCAGTGTAAGACAGGTCAATGTCAGAATAGACTTCACCGATGGGTAACGCCCCTCCCCTAGTCCGGCTCGATGACAGCGCCGAGCAGTCCCTTCCGCTACTTCAAGACCTCGCCCGAGGTGATCCGCTTGGCGGTGATGCTCTACATCAGCTACCCGCTCTCGCTGCGGAACGTCGAGGACTTGCTTGCCCAGCGCGGGATCGACGTCAGCTACGAGACGGTACGCTACTGGTGGAACAGGTACCGGCAACGCGCAACCTGACGCATCGCCGACCCTCGGCGGTCCGCTTTCGGGTGTGGCTGTGAAGCTGCCGGGACGCCGCCGCCCTCCAGACAGAGTGAGGCTCGGGCTGAAGGCACTGTCAGAGTAAAATCTATACTGGCGTTTCGGGCCGTCGGGCCAAGAGTGACGTCACTGTTTTTGCTAGAGAATCGGCAATCCGATGGGCGCGTCCTGACGCCGAAAATCGGCTATACTCAGTTACTCTGACAACGCCCGCCAGCGGCTTAGGCGCGACGGGTCCTTGACGTCCGCTTCCGGGCATGAGGCCAACGGGGACTTTTGTTTAGGTTTCTTGGACACCCGCCAGGCACGGTTAGTCGGTGTGACGCCGCAGGCGGGTGTCTGAGAAAGCTCGAAGGCTGACCCGCGGGATGGCGGTCTGGCTTATGGGGATTTGAGCTTAGCGCTGGTCCCATGGCGACGCTGGAGGCGACGCTGGGGGC
>Ga0302314_10021290_pt1 | contig 10683 bp, 7 predicted proteins | sample III_Palsa_N2_3_FD_200533 | JGI IMG/M metagenome (GOLD analysis project Ga0302314, IMG submission 200533) | Peat permafrost microbial communities from Stordalen Mire near Abisko, Sweden - III_Palsa_N2_3 | ecosystem: Environmental > Terrestrial > Soil > Palsa > Peat permafrost | place: Sweden... | reverse complement strand
CTCCTAGGCGACGTCGCGGAGCTTCTGCGCTTCAGCGAGGTTCTGCAGCTTCTTCAGCGACTGGTTCTCGATCTGGCGGATCCGCTCGCGCGTGACGTTGAAGGTCCGCCCGACCTCGTCGAGCGTGCGCGGATGCTCGCCGCCGAGCCCGTAGCGCAGCTCGAGCACGCGCCGCTCGCGGTAGGAGAGGTTCTCGAGTGCCTCGCGCAGCGCCTCCTTGGTCAGGATCTCGGCCGCACGCTCGTAGGGCGACTCGGCGCGCTCATCGGCGATGAACTGCCCGAACTCGGACTCCTCCTCGTCGCCGACCGGCTTCTCGAGCGAGATCGGAGCCTGCGCCGAGCGCTTGATCGAGTCGACCTCCTCGGGGTCGATTCCGGTGACCTCGGCAATCTCGTCCGGCGTCGGCTCGCGACCGAGCTCGGTGACGAGCTTGCGCTCGGCGCGCCCGATCTTGTTGAGCTTCTCGACGACGTGGACCGGGATCCGGATCGTCCGCGCCTTGTCGGCGAGCGCGCGGGCGATCGCCTGGCGGATCCACCAGGTCGCGTAGGTCGAGAACTTGAAGCCCTTGCGGTAGTCGAACTTCTCCGCCGCGCGAACGAGCCCGAGCGTCCCCTCCTGGATCAGGTCGAGGAACGGGAGGCCCTGGTTGCGGTAGTTCTTGGCGATCGAGACGACGAGGCGAAGGTTCGACTCGACCATCTTCTGCTTGGCGTCGAGGTCGCCGCGCTCGATCCGCTTGGCCAGATCGACCTCCTCCTGGGCGGTCAGCAGGCGAACCTTGCCGATGTCCTTCAGGAACAGCTGCAGCGAGTCCGTCGTCATGTCCGGCTTCAGATCCAGCGCGGTCTTGGCCTTGCGGCGGCCGCGCTTGTCGGGCGCCCGCTCGACCTCAGACCCGGCGGCGGTCGCGGGGTCGATGTCCTCGACGAGCTCGATCTCGGACTTCTCGAGGAAGCCGTGCAGCTCCTCGATGTCGGACTCGTCCATGTCCAGCTCGGACACGGCACCCTGGATCTCGGCGTAGGTGAGCACGCCGACCTGCTGCCCCTTGGTTACGAGGCCCTTGACTTCTTCAAGCTCTTGAAATTCCGCTACTGACATGTCGTTCCGTTTCCGTCGTGCAGGCGTGATGCGATGGCGCTCGGCCGTGCTCGCTGCGTTGATCTGGGGGAGAATCGCTCGAGCGCGCCACCAAAGGGACCGCGCGAGCGTATGAGCTTGATTTTACGCGCTTTACTTTGTGTAGTCAACGTCTCTTTCTCGCCTTTCGCCGGATATTTAGGGGTCTTTAGCCACCGGTGACGACATCCGTATCGGCATTCGCGCCCCAGGAGTCGCGTCCTGCCGGACGGGTAGCTCCTATTAGTACGTACAACGTGGCCGATCGTTTCAAAGTTGCTCCGGACGGCCGCCTCTCGACGCGCCGTTTTCGCCTGCACCGGCTCGCGGAAGCGAACCGTGCGCCCGCCCTCGACTTCGCGGCGCCGGGCCACTTTGACCAGCTCACCGCGGTATACTCGCCCCCGCCAGGCCCAATTGCGCCGTGTCCGCACGGCGTGAGCGGGGGAACCAATGCGGAGGCAGTCTCCGCGGGGGCGAATTCACCGGCAGGCCGGTGGTAGCGCAACCAGCGCGAGCCCGACAGCTCACCCCGTAGGCCAAGGCACAGCGGAGTGAGTTGATCGCACCCACGCACATAGCGTCTCATTGGCTCGCCGGGGGTCTCCTCGCAGCGGCTCTGGCCTGCGCCGCGGCGGGCACCGCCACGGCCTCGAACGGTGGCACCGCAGTCGGCAGCCGCACGGTCGGTAAGCCGGTCCCGAGTCCCGTCGGGTCGACCCTGGGAACCATCACCTTCACGCCGTCGAGCGTCGTCGAGGGCCAGGTCACGCTCGCCACGGGCACGCTCGAGAGCTCCGACGCCGGTCAGCCGGTGGCGCTCGAGATCGAATCCAAGCCGAACGTCTGGGACGCTGTGGCGACCAGCACGGTCGGTCCAAACGGTGCCTTCGCCATCAGTTGGAACGCGAAGATCATCGGCACGTTCAGCATGCGGGTGGTGTCTGGAGCGCTCGCGTCGGCGAGCGCCTCCGTGAGCACGCCGGAGACTTCGCTCGCCATCTACCGTTCGGTGATCGCAACGTGGTACGGACCCGGGCTCTACGGGCACCACACCGCATGCGGCGAGATGCTGACGCGCCACATCCTCGGCGTTGCGCATCGCTCGCTGCCATGCGGCACGCCCGTCACGCTCTACTACGGCAGCCAGTCGATCACGGTGCCCGTGATCGACCGCGGGCCGTACGCGAATGGCGCGACATTCGATCTCACGTGGGCGACCGCGCAGGCGCTTGGAATCACGGAGACCGTCAAGCTTGGCTACACCGCGGCGCGCGGTCTGAAGATCGCTCCAACCAACTGGTACCCGGCCGGCAGCACCGGTCCGACCGGCGTCAGCGGCGCGAGCGGCCCGAGTGGCGACACCGGAACCAGCGGCTCGACGGGCGGCGGCACGCTCGCCGGCGGCGCGACCGCACCAAGCTGAGGGTCTAGAGCGCCGCGAGCTTCGCGCGGTCGTGGCGCGCAGAGATGCGTCTGACCGTGCCCGAGCGCGAGCGCATCACAAGCGACTCGGTTGTCGCACCGCTCGCGCCCTCGTAGCGAACGCCGGCCAGCACATCGCCGTCGGTCACGCCGGTCGCCGAGAACAGGCAATCGTCGCTCTGGATCAGCGCGTCGCAGTCCAGCACCCGCTCGAGGTCGTAGCCGGCCGCGAGCGCGGCGTCGCGCTCGGCGTCGTCGCGCGGCCACAGGCGCCCGACGAGTCCGCCACCAAGGCATTTGACCGCTGCCGCCGACAGCACGCCCTCCGGTGTGCCGCCGATACCCCAGAGCAGGTCGACCGAGGAGCGCTCGTCGCAGGCGAGCAGGACGGCTGAGACGTCGCCGTCGGTGATCAGACGCGCGCGAGCCCCCGCTTCGCGAATGCGGCGCAGCCCGTCCTCGTTGCGGGGCCGGTCGAGCATCACGACCATCACGTCGCCGACGTCTGTTCCCTTGCGCTTGGCCACGAGCTCGACCGTCTCCTCCAGCGGGCGGTCGAGGTCGAGCAGGTCGGCGATCTGCGCCGAGCCAGCCATCTTCTCCATGTAGAAGCAGGGGCCGGGATCGAACATCGTCCCGCGAGGCGACAGAGCGATCACCGAAAGCGCGCTGGGCATGCCGCGTGCGGTCGGCGTGGTGCCCTCGAGCGGGTCGACCGCAATGTCGACCGCCGGCGGTGAGCCGTCACCGATGTGCTCGCCGTTGAAGAGCATCGGCGCCCTGTCCTTTTCGCCCTCGCCGATCACGACCAGGCCGTCGAAGCGCACGCTGTCGAGCATGTGGCGCATCGCGTCGACAGCCGCCTGGTCGGCGGCCTCCTTGTCGCCGCGCCCGATCTGACGAGCGGCGCCGAGCGCCGCCGCCTCCGTGACCCGGACCAGCTCCAATGCGAGGTTCCGATCGGGGTTGCCTTGTGTCCTGTGAACGCTCATCGGGCCTCCCGCTCGCGCGCCGACGGCGCGTTTTGCCGCAGCCTACAGCGACAACAACCGTTTTACCGCGTCGCAACGGCCTGCTGATAGCTTGGGGCGGGTGCGAGATTTCGCGAGCACCCGCTGATGAGCCAGGCTCGGAGTGCGCAGCCGCGCGATCGTCACCCACACGGGGTAACCGCCGGGGGGCTGGGGCCGGCGGGCGAACTGATCGTCGGTGTCGACGTCGGCGGAACGAAGGTGTCGATCGCGACGCTCCGCGACGGTCGCCTCGGCGATCCCAAGCTCAGCCCGACCGACCTGCGCGGCGCCGACCAGGTGATCGCACAGATCGTCGATGGGGTGCTCAACGCTACGCGCGGTGAGACCCTGGCGGCCGTCGGCGTCGGTATTCCGTCGGTCGTCGAGTTCGCGACCGGCCTGGTTCGCTCTTCAGTGAACATCCCGCTCCAGGACGTGCCGCTGCGGCGCGTCCTCGAGAAGGCCCTCGGCGTCCCGGTCTTCGTCGACAACGACGCAACCGTGGCCGCGCTGGCCGAGGCCCACGATGAACAGGGACGACTCGACGTCCGCCACCTCGTGATGCTCACGATCGGCACCGGCGTCGGCGGCGGTATCGTGATCGGTGGGCGTCCCTACCGCGGCGCAACCGGCGGCGCGGGGGAGATTGGCCACACACTGATCGGCATCGAACACGACATCCCAGCGGCAACCGGGCACTTCCCCCAGCCCGGTTCGCTCGAGGCGCTCGCGGCGGGGCACGAGCTCGACCGCCTGACGCGCGAGGCCGCAGCCGCAAACCCGCGCTCGACGATCGGCGTGGCGCTGTTGGAGTCCGGCAAGATCGCGGGGCCGGAGACCGTCGCCGCGGCGCGCGCCGGCGACGACGTCGCGATCGGACTCCTCCGGCTGCTCGGGCGGCGTGTCGGAATCGGTGTCGCCAACGTGATCAACACGTTCGATCCCGACGTGGTCGCGATCGGGGGCGGCGTGTCGGCGGCCGGCGATCTCCTGCTCGAACCGGCCAAGCAGACGGCGTGGGAGTACGTCCGTGAAGGAGTGGGTACGAAGACCGAGATCCGTCTCGCCCGCTCAGGACCGAAGGCCGGCGTCCGCGGCGCTGCACTGCTCGCTCGCAGCGAGCTCCATCCACACTCAGACCCCTACGAGAAGGAAACGCGATGACAACAGTCGCTCGCGACACAGAGCTCGACGAGCTGTGCATCAACACGATCCGCACGCTCGCGATGGACGCTGTGCAGAAAGCCAACTCCGGGCACCCGGGCACGCCGATGGCGCTCGCCCCGGTCGCCTACACGCTCTACACGCGCGTCATGCGCCACAACCCCGCCAACCCGGCCTGGCCGGGCCGCGACCGGTTCGTGCTTTCGTGCGGTCACGCGTCGATGCTCCTCTACGCCTGCCTCTACCTGTGCGGCTATGGCCTCGAGCTCGACGACCTGAAGAACTTTCGCCAGCTCGGCTCGCCGTGCGCGGGTCACCCCGAATACGGCCACGCCGCCGGCATCGAGGCGACCACCGGACCACTCGGGCAGGGCATCTCGACCTGCGTCGGGCTGGCGCTCGCGGAGCGGATGCTCGCCGCGCGCTACAACCGTCCGGGCCACCAGCTGATCGACCACCACACATTCACCATCTGCTCCGACGGCGACCAGGAGGAGGGGATCTCCTCCGAGGCCTCCTCGCTCGCCGGCCACCTCGGGCTCGGTCGGCTGATCGCGTTCTACGACGACAACCACATCTCGATCGAGGGCAACACCGACGTCGCCTTCAGCGAGGACGTCGGTGGACGCTACGAGGCTTACGGCTGGCACGTCCAGCACCTCGGCGAGGATCTTGCCGTCGAGCGGATCGAGGAGGCCGCGCGCGCGGCGATGGCCGTCACCGACCGTCCGTCGCTGATCATCTGCCGCACCCACATCGGCTACGGCTCGCCGAACAAGCAGGACAGCGGCGAGGCACACGGCTCGCCGCTCGGCGAGGAGGAGGTCCGTCTGACGAAGGAGTTCTACGGCTGGCCTACCGAGCCGCCGTTTCTCGTCCCCGGCGAGGCGCTCGAGCACTTCCGCGCGACGATCCCGACCGGCGAGGCGCTCGAACGCGAATGGGATTCTCGCCGCTCCGATTACGCGGCCGCGTATCCGAACGAGGCGGCCGAGCTCGAGGACGTCTTCGCGCGGCGCCTGCCGAAGCTGCCGAAGGGGCTGTTGAAGCGCTTCGAGCCGGGCGAGAAGATCGCGACCCGCAAGGCTTCGGAAGCGGTGATCCAGGTCGCCGCGGCGCTCGTGCCGAACCTTGTTGGCGGCTCCGCCGACCTCGCCCCCTCGACGCTGACGCTGATCGCCGACGCCGGCAGCGTGACGCGATCCGACTACAGCGGACGAAACTTCCACTTCGGCATCCGCGAGCATGCCATGGGCGCGGTCGTCAACGGCCTGACCCTGGGCGGGCTGCGGGCCTACGGCTCAACCTTCCTGGTCTTCTCCGACTACATGAAGGGCGCGATCCGGATCGCCGCGCTGAGCCGCCTGCCGGCGACCTTCGTTTTCACGCACGATTCGATCGGCCTCGGCGAGGACGGTCCGACGCACCAGCCGATCGAGCAGCTCGTCGCCCTGCGCGCGACCCCCAATGTGAACGTAGTGCGACCGGCCGACGCCCACGAAACCGCCCTCGCGTGGAGCTTTGCACTGCTTGCGAGCGATACGCCGACGGTGCTCGCGCTGTCGCGCCAGAGCCTGCCCGTGCTCGACCCGCAGTCGATCCCCGACGACGCGATCGAGCGGGGCGGCTACGTCCTGCTCGACAGCGCCGGCGAGCCCGATGTCGTGCTGATCGGCACCGGCTCGGAGGTCTCCCTGTGCCTCGAGGCGGCTGAGCAGTTGAGCCGCGACGGCGTTGGCGTGCGTGTCGTCAGCATGCCCTGCGTGGACCGCTTCGCCGAGCTCGCCGCCGACGAGCAGCAGGCCGTGATCGCCGCGTCCGGCACGCCGCGAATCGCGGTCGAGGCGGCGAGCCCGATCGGTTGGGATCGGTTTGTCGGCGAGAACGGCGCGATCATCGCGATGCACAGCTTCGGGGCTTCCGCGCCGGCCGCCGACGTCTACCGCCACTTCGGAATCACTGCCGAGGCGATCGTCAAGCGGGCACACGAGCTAATTGGAACCTGACGTCGAGAGGACGAAAGCGATGGCAAGCCTCCCCCACACGCAAAACGCGAACCTCGCGGCACTGGCCGCCGCCGGAACCGCCCCGTGGCTGGATCAGATCCGTCGTGGCCTACTGACCAGCGGCGAGCTCGAGCGCCTGCGTGACGAGTGCTCGCTGAAAGGCGTCACGTCGAACCCGGCGATCTTTGCGCAGGCGATCCTCGGCTCAACGGACTACGACGAGACGCTGCGCGAGCTGGCTGGCGAGGGACTCGACGCGGTCGCGCTCTACGAGCGGATCGCGGTGGCCGATGTCGCCGATGCCGCCGACGTTCTGCGCCCGGTCTACGACGAGGAAGGCGACGGCTTTGTCTCCTTCGAGGTCGCGCCCGACCTCGCTCACGACACCGAGCGTACGCTGGCCCAGGCGCGCGACTACTGGCGGCGACTCGACCGCCCGAACGTGATGATCAAGATCCCCGGGACCGATGCCGGCGTGCCGGCGATCGAGCAGGCGATCTACGAGGGGATCAACGTCAACGTCACGCTGCTGTTCGCGGTCGAGCAGTACTCGCTGATCGCCGAGGCCTTCATCCGCGGGCTCGAGCGCCGCCACGCCGAGGGTCTCTCGCTCGACGTGCACTCTGTCGCCAGCTTCTTCGTCTCGCGCGTCGACACCGAGGTCGACAAGCGACTGGAGGCGCTCGGCCGCAGTGACCTCGCCGGCACCGCGGCGCTCGCCAACGCGCGCGCGGCCTACCAGCGCTTCAAGGAGATCTTTCACAGCGACCGCTTCGCTGTCCTCCTCGCGGCCGGCGCGCTCTACCAGCGCCCGCTCTGGGCGTCCACGGGCACGAAGAATCCGGCGTACTCGGAGACGCTGTACGTCGACAACCTCGTCGCGCCATACACCGTTAACACGATGCCGATGAAGACGCTGCTGGCCGTTGCCGAGCGTGGGCAGATCGAGGCGGGCAGCGCCGAGCGCGACCCCGGCCCCGCGCTTGAGGCGCTCGCGCAGGCGGGAATCGACATGAGCGACGTCACGAAGACGCTGCTGGAACAGGGCATCGCCGCCTTTGTCACGCCGATGAACAAGCTGCTCGCCGGAATCGAAAGCGCCCGTCAAGCCGTGCTCACGGGACGCCCCGAAGCGATCGCCGCGTCGATCCCAAGCGAACTCGCCGGCGCGATCGCCGAGCGCGTCAAGTTGGCCGCAAGCGAGGACGTCGCGCGCCGTGTCTGGGCCAAGGACGAGTCGCTGTGGGGCGGCCCGGGCGTCCCGGAGATCGGCGACCGACTCGGCTGGCTGACGATCTCCGACTCGATGCTCGAGCGCGCCGACGAGCTCGTCGAATTCGCGCGCGCCGTCGCGGCCGACGGCTTCAAGGACGCCGTGCTGCTCGGCATGGGCGGCTCAAGCCTCGCCCCCGAGGTGCTGTGGCGAACCTTCGGGGCGCCGCCCGAGGCGCTCGACCTGCACGTACTCGACTCCACCGACCCGGACGCGATCCTCGACGTTCAACAGCAGATCGATCTCGAGCACACGCTGTTCATCGTGTCGACGAAATCCGGCGGCACGATCGAGACCCTGTCGCTGTTCGCCCACTTCCACGCGCTCGTTCCTGACGGCCGGCATTTCGTCGCGGTCACCGACCCGGGAAGCACGCTGGTCGAACTGGCGCAGAAGCACGACTTCCGAGCGACCTTCGAGAATGACCCGAACATCGGCGGGCGCTACTCGGCGCTGTCGCTGTTCGGACTGGTTCCCGCGGCGCTGATCGGAGCACCGATCCACGCCCTGCTCGAACGCGCGGTCATCGCCGAACAGGCCAGCGCCCATTTCGACTCGAGCGCCTCAAACCCCGGCCTCTGGCTCGGTCTGGCGATCGGCGAGCTCGCCCGCCACGGGCGCGACAAGCTGACATTCGTTGTCGGCGACGCGGTCTCGAGCTTCGGCCTGTGGGTCGAGCAGCTGATCGCGGAGAGCACCGGCAAGCAGGGCCGCGGCATCCTGCCGGTCGCCGACGAGCCGCTGCTGGCTGGCGAGGCCTACGGCTCGGACCGTGTATTCCTCCAGCTGCGCGACGGGGAGCAGCCCGATCCACAGGCCGACGAGCGGCTCGCCGCGCTCGGCGCCGCCGGGCACCCGACGCTGACGCTGACAGTCAACGCCGCGGAGGACCTCGGGCGGCTGTTCTTCACCTTCGAGTTCGCCACCGCGGTCGCCGGCTGGGTGCTCGAGATCAACCCGTTTGATCAGCCGAACGTCGCCGAGGCCAAGGCCGCAACCAAGCGCGTGCTCGAGGCGGGCACGCTGCCGGAGCTGCCGGTCGCCGGGGCGGACGCCGTCAAGGCGCTGCTCGACGGTGGCGAGCCGGGGGGCTACATCGCCGTGATGGGCTACGTGACGCCTTCCGTCGAGTTCGACGAAGCCGTCGCCGAGCTGCGCGCGACGCTGATGGAGCGCACGAAGCTCGCAACCACATTCGGCTACGGACCGCGCTTCCTGCACTCGACCGGCCAGCTCCACAAGGGCGGAGCACCGGTCGGGCGCTTTCTGTCACTGATCTGCGATTCCGACGAGGACGTCGAGATACCTGGCCAGCCGTTCAGCTTCCGCACGCTCAAGAACGCGCAGGCGCTGGGCGATCTCGAGACGCTCCGCGCGCACAAGCTGCCGGCCGAGATCGTCCGCCTCGAGGGCGACCCGGCGAGCGCGTTGCGCAAGCTCCACAACCAGATCAAGGAGACTCTCTGATGCAGATCGGCTTAGTCGGCCTCGGCAAGATGGGCGGCAACATGGTCACGCGGATCAGGCGGGACTCCGAACACGAGGTCGTCGCGTTCGACTTCGATGCGAAGGCGGTCGCACGGGCTGAGAAGAGCGGCGCGAGCGGCGCCTCGACACTCAAGGATCTCGTCAAACAACTCACGCCCCCGCGCACCGTGTGGATCATGGTCCCGGCCGGCGAGGCGACGCAGTCGACGGTCGATGAGCTCGCCAAGTTGCTCTCGCCTGACGACGCGATCGTCGACGGCGGCAACTCGCGCTGGACCGACGACAAGCTGCGCTCGGCGGCGCTGCGCAAGAAAAAGATCCACTACGTCGACGTCGGCACGAGCGGCGGCGTGTGGGGCCTCGAGAACGGTTATTGCATGATGGTCGGCGGCCCGACGAAGGCGGTCCGGCGGCTGGCGCCGATACTCGACGTGCTGGCGCCGCCGACGAGCGAGGACAGCCTGCATTCGATCGGCAAGTACGGTTGGCATCACTTCGGTCCGAGTGGCGCCGGGCACTACGTGAAGATGGTCCACAACGCGGTGGAGTACGGGATCATGCAGGCCTACGCCGAGGGCTTCGAGCTGTTCCACGCTTCGGAGTACGAGCTCGACAACGCGAAGATCGCCCACCTCTGGAACCAGGCGTCCGTCGTCCGCTCATGGCTGTGCGAGCTGGCCGCGAGGGCCTTCGACGCCGACGGCAACGACCTCGCGGAACTCGAGGGCTGGGTCGACGACTCGGGCGAAGGGCGCTGGACGCTCCAGGACGCGATCGACAGGGACGTGCCGACGCCGGCCCTCAGCGCCGCGCTCTTCACCCGTTTCTACTCGCGCGAGGACGGCGACTACGCGGCGCGAGTGCTCGCCGCGCTGCGTAACCAGTTCGGCGGCCACGCGGTGAAGAAGGCGGGCACGTAGGTGGCGACGGTCGAGCTAGACAACCCGCTCGCCGAAGGCCTCGAACGCCTGCCCGTCCACCCGACGAACCTCGTCATCTTCGGGGCGACCGGCGATCTCGCGCGGCGCAAGCTCCTCCCGGCGGTCTACAACCTCGCCCGCGAAGGGGGGCTGCCCCAGCGCTTCAACCTGGTCGGCGTCTCGCGGGCCGAGATGAGCGACGCCGAGTACCGCGAGGAGGCAGCCGAGGCGATCCGCGCGTTCTCGCGCACAGCTCCCGACGACACCGT
>Ga0302314_10021289_pt1 | contig 10684 bp, 6 predicted proteins | sample III_Palsa_N2_3_FD_200533 | JGI IMG/M metagenome (GOLD analysis project Ga0302314, IMG submission 200533) | Peat permafrost microbial communities from Stordalen Mire near Abisko, Sweden - III_Palsa_N2_3 | ecosystem: Environmental > Terrestrial > Soil > Palsa > Peat permafrost | place: Sweden... | reverse complement strand
CGAGGTCCACGTGCGTATCGACCCGATGATCCCAATCCGCCGTCGTTCCTTCCTCAAATCCATCAGCGCCGCCGCCGCTGCGTCCGCACTCCCGCAGTCACTCCGCGCGCTCACCTCGCTTGCGCAACTGCCTCTCTCTGCGACCTACACCGTACCGCCCATCCTCCTCAACCAGCTCGGCTATCTCCCCAACCACGCGAAGCTCGCGACGGTTCTGCTCGCAAAGATCCCCAGCCAAACGACGCCACCAACAACCTTTCGCATCCGCTCCGCAAACAACTCCATCGTCCACCAAGGCCACCTCTCCACCCCCACCCTCGACGCAGCCTCCGGCGACACAACCTCCCAAGCCGACTTCTCCACCCTCACCACCCCCGGCACCTACCAACTCGAAGTAGCCGGCAATCTCTCCGATCCCTTCGCCATCAACCTCACCGTGTACGCCGACGCCCTGCGCCTCACCATGCGCGCCTACTACGGTCAGCGCTGCGGCTGCGCGGTCGATCTAGGTAACGGCTACCACCATCCAGCCTGCCATCTCGACGGCGCCTTCGATCCCAACTCCGGCCGCACCGGCACCGTCCCCAACGCTGGTGGTTGGCACGACGCAGGCGACTACGGCCGCTACATCGTCAACTCCGGCATCACCACCGGCACCCTCCTATGGGCATGGGAGTTCTACCCGGACGCCCTTCAAACCCTCAAGCTCGGCATCCCCGAATCCGGCGGCGCAATTCCCGACTTCCTAGCCGAAATCAAATGGAACCTCAACTGGATGCTCTCCCTCCAGGACCCTGCAGACGGTGGCGTGTGGCACAAACAAACGAGCCTCCACTTCTGCGCCTTCATCATGCCGGAGGACGACCATCTCCCCAGCGAAATCATCGGCACCGGCGCCGCCCCCTACAAAAGCACCTGCGCGACCGCAGACCTCGCCGCCGTCATGGCAATCGCTGCCCGCTGCTACCGGCCCTTCGACCCAACGTTCGCCGCCCGTTGCTTAGCGGCCGCCCGACTCGCCTGGACCTGGGCCCGCGAACACCCCAACGTCCCCTTCACCAACCCTCCCACCGTCTCCACCGGAGAATACGGCGATGCCGACTGCAGCGACGAACTCCTCTGGGCCTCCGCCGAGCTGTACAACACCACCCTCGAATCCCAGTACGAGTCGGCCTTCCTCGAGTCCGTCCAACCTCTTCTCCCCAACCTGAAAATCACCGTCCCCGCCTGGAACAGCGTAGCCTCCCTCGCCCTCTGGGCCTATGCATTCGCCCCCCGGCACAAGCTCAGTCCCGTGGTCGACGCCATCCATCAAGCCACCCAAACCACCGCCGCCCAACTCATCGCCCGCACCCACACCAGCGGCTACGGCACCACCCTCTCGCTCGCTGACTACCACTGGGGTTCCAACTCCAACGCCGGCAACCAATCCCTCCTCCTACTCGTCGCCAACCATTTCCAACCCGCAATGAATGGATTCCAGTATGAATTTAAGGAGGCCGCCCTCTCCAATCTGCACTACCTCATTGGCAGGAATTGCTTCGGCGTCTCCTGGGTCACGCAGCTAGGCCACCGGCCCTTCCAGCATCCCCACCATCGACCCAGCGCCGCCGACGGCATTGCCGTCCCCTGGCCCGGCCTTCTCTCCGGAGGTCCCAACGCCCACGGCGGAGACGTCATTGCCGACGCACTCCCAAAATCCCCACCCATGCGCATGTGGCTAGACGACCAGCGCGCCTACTCCATGAACGAAATCGCCATCAACTGGAACGCCCCACTAGTCTTCCTGCTAGCCGCTGCCAACAGCACAGGCACCTAACGGCTCTCCGCCCCACAACCTCGTCATCTCGACCGGAGCATCACGCTCTTGCTTCTCGTGATGCGCAGTGGAGAGACCCCTGTATTTCGCTCTTGCCGTTGTTCTTTCTCCGCAGCTTCAGCGCACCGTATCCTTCAGTGCCCCCTTCGCCGCCTCCAGCACCAACTCCACCTCAACCTCTCCATGCGCCGCGCTCACAAACGCAGCCTCATACTGGCTAGGCGGCAACCACACCCCCCGCTCCAGCATTCCGCGATGAAACCGCGCAAACATTGCCGTATCCGAAGTCGCCGCACTAGCAAAATCCGTCACTCTCTGCGACGTGAAGAACCAAGTGAACATGCTCCCCACCATGTTCGTGGTCATCGCGATCCCTTCCATCGCTGCCAGCTTCGCCACACCCTCCGCAATCGCCGTGGTCGTCTCCTCAAGCTTCGGATAAATCTCCCCCTGCCCTTCCAGGATCGCCGACAACGTAGCAATCCCCGCGGCCATCGCCAGCGGATTCCCACTCAGCGTTCCCGCCTGGTACACCGGCCCCAACGGTGCAAGGCAATCCATCACATCCGCGCGCCCGCCAAACACGCCCACCGGCAATCCCCCGCCAACAATCTTCCCCAGCGTCGTCAAATCCGGAAGCCCACCCAAGTCCTCCGCGAAGAACTCTTGCGCCCCTCCCGCAGCCAACCGAAACCCAACCATCACTTCATCGAAAATTAATAGCGCTCCATGCTTCCACGTAATCTCCCGCAGCCCCTTCAGATAGCCAGGCTCCGGCAGAATCGTTCCAGCATTCCCCACCACCGGTTCCAAAATCACGCACGCAATCTGATCAGGATGCGCCGCAAATGCCGCTTCCACGACCGCCAGATCGTTATACGGGAGCGCCAGTGTATGCATCACCGTCTCTGCCGGCACGCCCGCAGACCCCGGAATCCCAAACGTCGCCACACCACTCCCCGCCTTCACCAGCAGCGCGTCCGCATGGCCGTGATAGCAGCCCTCAAATTTAATAATGAAGTTCCGCCCCGTAAACCCGCGCGCCACCCGGATCGCCGACATGCAAGCCTCCGTCCCCGAGCTCACAAACCGCATCTTCTGCACTGACGGATAACACCGCTGCACCAACTCCGCCAGATCCGCCTCAGCCGCCGTGCTCGCGCCGAACGACGCACTCTTCCCCGCCGCCTCGCGAATCGCTTCGACCGCCGGCGGGAACGCATGCCCCAGCAACATCGGTCCCCACGAACCAAACATATCCACAAACCGATTACCGTCCGCATCGAACAGGTACGCGCCCTCAGCACGCACCACAAACGGCGGATGCCCACCCACCGCTCGGAACGCGCGCACCGGGGAATCCACACCACCCGGCAGAAATCGTTCAGCGCGCTGCTGCAACTGCGCTGACCATGCAAAAGAATAAGCCATATTCCTCAGTATAGAAGTCGCTCCGAAAATCGGCTGATAAACTTGCTCTGCACACTCCAGCAACTGAAGGCGGCCCCTGTGGCAAAATCAAACTCCGGCAACGATGAGCAATCGCCGCGTGAAGGCTCTGCCGCCTCGTCGCAACTTCCCAAGTCGCCCGCGCATAAAGAAGCTCGCGCGCTCCGCAGCGACGACCACGCCATCGTCTCCACCGATCGCCATGTCCTCGCCAACGACCGCATCAAGGGCCTCGCCCGCCGCACCTTCAACAAGCACGTCCTCAGCGAAATCGGTGGCTTCGCCGGCCTCTTCCAACTAGACGCCGAGCGCTTCCCCGACCCCGTCCTCGTCTCCACCACCGACGGCGTCGGCAGCAAGCTCGAGCTCGCCATCCAGCTCGGCCTCCACTCCAGCATCGGCTGCGACCTCGTCAATCACTGCGTCAACGACATAGCTGTGCAAGGTGCCACGCCTCTCTTCTTCCTCGACTACTTCGCCGCCGGCCACATCGATCCCGACGTAGTCCAGCAAGTCATCAGCGGGCTCGTCGACGCCTGCAAAGCCAACGCCTGCGCCCTCCTCGGCGGCGAAACCGCCGAAACCCCCTGGCTCTACGGCAACTCGGACTACGAGCTCGCCGGCTTCATGACCGGCGTCGTCAGCCGCTCCCGCCTGCTGACCGGCGAGGCCATCCGCGAAGGCGACTGCCTCCTCGGCCTGCCTTCCAACGGCCTTCACACCACCGGCTATGCGCTCGCGCTCAAGCTGCTCCTCGAGACCGCCCACTATCGTCCCGACCAGTACATCAACGAGCTAGGCGACAAAGTCGGCGCAGCCCTCATGCGTCCCCACCGCAGCTACCTCGCGCCCATCCGCAAGCTCATCCAGGCGGAAGTCGTCACCGGCTTCTCGCATATCACCGGCGGCGGCCTCACCGAAAACCTTCCCCGCATCCTTCCCCGCGGCCTGGCTGCCCACGTCGACCTCTCGGCTTGGGATCCACCACCCCTGTTTACGCACCTGAAGGAACTAGGCGGCCTGGATCACGACGAGATGTTCCGCACCTTCAACATGGGCATCGGCCTGGTCGCCGTCGTCCCCGCCGACCTCATCAAGAAAGCGCGCCTCACCCTCACCCGCATGAACGAGCGCTCCATTATCCTCGGCCGCGTGATCCGCAAATCTTCGCCCCGCATCCTCTACAGCTAAGCTATCTCGCGAGCTCTAGCGTACCGGCGCCGCCATCCCCGCAAACTGCGTCCGATACACAATCACGCCCAAAATCAGCACCAGCGCCTGGAAGTACAGAAACGTCTTCGTACTCGGCTTCTCCGGCTGATCGTTTGTAAAGCAGCGCCACACCATACCCACACCCACGATCAGGAAGATCCAAAGCGTCGACGGCCCAAACACATCCCCATTCGTAATCGACAGCACAAACAACACCATGGACGTCGCCGCAATCAACACCCGCTGCAGCCGCGACATCGCAAATGTCGCCTGCGCCCCATCCAGCCCCAGCAATGGAAACAGATTTATGAAATTAACCCATGCGCCCACATACACCAGCACCATAAAAATCTGGGCATGCGTCGACAAGAAAAATCCATAGCACGCAAACACCGCCAGCAGCCCATACAGCGGCCCCGCCAATGAGATCGATGCGAGATCCTCCAGCGACACGCCCTGCCCATACCAGCGCACATACGCGCCCATCATCGGCAAAAATACTGGCAGCTCAGCCTTCAACCCTCGCCGCCGCACCGCCACGTAATGCCCCATCTCGTGGATGAACAGGCACGCAAGAAATCCCGCCGCAAACTTCCATCCAAACAGCACCCAATAGATCCCGAAGAACGCCACCAGGCTCAACAGAAACTTAAGCTTGAATACCAAAAACAGCAGCGACTTGAACTTCAGCAAGAACAGCGCAATGGGCGCGAACGGCCCCAGCCGTTTCGTCCACTTCGCCTTCTGATCATCAGCAGCCTTTAGCCGCGCATCAATCGCCGCCACATGCTGACGCACGCTAGCTGCCTGCTGCGTCTCCTCCGGCAGCCAGGCCAGCGCCGACGCCCACCGCTCCCGCGCCTCAACCCACTTCTGTTCTTGCTCCAGCTCATGTGCCGACCGCCCAATCTCGCTCAAGTGCACTCCATACGTAAGGGTCTGGCAATCCGGGCACGCCAGCGTCCCGTCCGGCAGCCAATGGCTGCACGACGGGCAAGAATGAATCACCTCAGGCGGCGCGGGTTCGGGCGGAAGTACGGTTGCATTCGTAGTAGACACTGCATTCACATTCTATTGGACGCCGCCCGATTTCATTCGACATAACCTCGACATCGCGCCTTAATGGCGGCCGCTACATCTAACCTCCCATGTCCATAACGCCCGACAGCCTCTTCACCCCGCTCACCCAACGCAGCATCACCTTCCCCAACCGCATCGTCTGCTCTCCCATGTGCGAGTACAGTTCGGTCGACGGCCACGCCAACGACTGGCACCTCGTCCACCTCGGCAGCCGCGCAGTCGGCGGAGCAGGCACCGTCATCACCGAAGCCGCCGCCGTATCCCCCGAAGGCCGCATCACCCCCGGCGACCTCGGCATCTACCTCGACGACCACATCCCCTTCCTCTCCCGCATCACCACCTTCCTCAAGGAGCACGGCGCCGTCCCCGGCATCCAACTAGCCCACGCCGGCCGCAAAGCTAGCATGTCCGTCCCCTGGGTCACCCCGTCGCACACCGTAGGTCCGTCCGAAGGCGGCTGGACCAACGTAGTAGCCCCCTCCGCCCTCCGTTTTCACGACGAGTACCCCCTTCCCCTTGCCCTCGATCGCGCGGGTATGGATAAAGTCATCGCCGACTTCACCGCCGCAGCGAAACGCGCCGCCGCCGCCGGCTTCCTCCTCGCCGAAGTCCACTCTGCCCACGGCTACCTCGCCCACCAATTCCTCTCGCCCCTCTCCAACACCCGTACCGACGAGTACGGCGGCAGCCTAACCAACCGCGCCCGCTTCCCGCTCGAAATCATCCGAGCCGTCCGCGCCGCCTTCCCCGCCAACCTCCCCGTCTGGGTCCGCGTCTCCGCAACCGATTGGGTCGACGGCGGCCTCTCCATCGACGAAATCGTCGAGTTCGCCCGCCTCGTCAAAGCCGAAGGCATCGACCTCCTCGACGTCTCCTCCGGCGGCAACGACCCTCGCCAGCAAATCCCCATCGGCGCCGGGTATCAAGTAGCCTTCGCCGACCGCATCCGCCGCGAATCTGACCTCGCCACCGGCGCCGTAGGCATGATCACCGACCCAGCCCAGGCCGACCAGATCATCCGCACTCACCAGGCGGACGTAGTCTCCCTGGCCCGCGAATTCCTCCGCGATCCGTATTGGCCCCTCCGCGCCGCCGAACAGCTCCACCAACCCGCTAGCTACCCCGTCCAATACGAACGAGCCGCTCAAGGCAAAGTCGAGCGCCGCCAACCCCTCAAGACCTAGTTGTCAGTGTCAGTTCTCAGTCGCATGGCTCCCTACCGACCGGCGGGAGGGCCACGCGGAGCAGAAAAAAGGCGTGGAAACGCCCGGCCCCCGCGCAGCGGGCACCTGGCGTTTTGCTCCCCTTCTTTGACAACTGACAGCCACCCACCATCCCCACCCAACCCTTCAAGTAACCCTCGAACCCCCATTAACTAATCTGATACCTGGCACACTCATAGGTGAACCACAGGCGGAACCGGCCTTACTACTAGTTGAGTCTGTCTGCGATCCTATACGTTAGTAACTCAGATCGTAGTGACGTCACATCATCCAATTCGCAAAGCAGTTATCCCCGAGCCAACCGTCATTCCGGACAAGCTCTACTTCCGCATTGGCGATGTAGCGAAGCTGTGCGATGTCCCAGCCTACGTCCTCCGTTTCTGGGAAACCGAGTTCCCGCAGCTCAAGCCCAACAAAGGCGGCACCGGCCAGCGCCTCTACCGCAAACGCGACGTCGAGATGGCGCTCCGCATCAAGAGCCTGCTCTACGACCAGGGCTATACCATTCCCGGCGCTCGTCAGGCCTTCTCTACCGAGGCCAAGGCCAAAGAAGCCCCCGAAACCACTCAGCTCGCCGCCGCTCCCGCGCCAACCCACGCTCCCGAGCCCGCTCCCGTCGTCGATGTAGGCGAGACCATCCGCCAGGAAGCCCACCGCCGCGACCAGATCTCCTCGCTCCGCGCCGAACTCCGTTCCCTCGCCGACCTCCTCGCCAAGCCCGCCTCGCCCGACCACCCCGCACCCGTCGCCGCCGCTCCCGCGCCTATCGAAGCCAAGCCAAAATCCTCGCGCCCCCGCCTCGTCCTCGAGCCCAAGCCCGACGCCAAGGCTCCCCGCCTCATCGACCAGGGCGACCTGTTTCCCTCCGAGTAACGTGCTGCCCAACCCCTCGCCTCCTGTACCCTGACCCTGAGCTCGCCGAAGGGGAAGGATCCCTGTATTGGCCTTTACTTTTGCCGTTGCTCTTGCCTTTGCCGTTGCCGTTCTTTCTGTCATTCCCTTTGGGAATCTGCTTCTCCTCCCGAGCACCCACACGAGCACCTGACACCATGACCGCCTCCGCACCCTCGCTCCCGACTCCTCCCGCACCCCGGAAGCAAATCCACACCGCTGGCTCAGCCGCCATCCTCCTCATGCTGAGCTCCTTCGGCTCCGGCCTGCTCGCGCTCGTGCGCATCCGCTACGTCAACTCCCTCTTTGGCGCAGGCGCCGCGCAAGACGCCTACCGCGCCGCCTTCACCCTCCCCGACCTCCTCAATTACTTCCTCATCGGCGGAGCCGCCTCCATCTCCCTCATCACCATCCTCAACCGCTATCGCGAAGCCGGCGACGAAGACGGTGGCGACCGCGCCCTATCCGTCATCCTCACCACCATGCTGGTCGTCCTCGGCATCGGCGTCCTGCTCGCCGAAATCTTCGCCCCCGAATACGTCTGGCTAGCCAACAAAGGCTTCCGCTCCGACCCCGTCCGCGCCGCGCTCTGCACCGCCCTCACCCGCATCATTCTTCCCGCCCAGCTTTTCTTTTTCATCGGCAGCGTGATGAGCTCGCGCCTGCAAGTCCGAAAGATCTTCATCTACCAGGCCTTCACCCCGCTGATCTACAACGGCGGCATCATCCTCGGCGCCATCCTGCTCCACGCGCGCCTTGGGATCTACTCGCTCGCCATCGGCGTCATCGCCGGCGTCCTCATCGGCTCTGCGCTACTCAACACCCTCGGCGCCTTCCGCACCGGCTTCCGCTACACCCCGCGCGTCAACTTCAAAGCCCCCGCCTTCCTCGAGTGGCTCAAACTCTCCCTCCCTCTCATGATCGGCGTCTCGCTAGTGATGTTCGACGGCATATTCCTCAAGTACTTCGCCTCTGTCCAGCACGGCGGCATCACTCTCATCGGCAACGCGAAGGACCTCTTCAACGCGCCCTTCAACATCATCGGCGCAGCCGCTGGTGCTGCTTCTCTCCCTTTCTTCGCTAGTCTCTTCCAACAGAACCGCAGCTTCGATTTCTCCTCCTCCGTAGGCCGCAGCGTCTCTCGCCTCTTCGCCGTCGGCATGCTCGTCTCCGCGTGGATGATCGCCCTCGCCCCCTGGCTAATGGACCTCTTCAAGAGCGGCAAGTTCAATCACGCCGACGTCCTCAGCGTCACCCACCTTTTCCAGATCCTCTCCATCACCCTCCCGCTCTGGGCAGTCCAAGGCATCTACGCCCGCGCGTTCTACGCCGCATCCGACACGCGCACCCCCGCCATCACCGGCACCATCATCACCGTCCTGTCCGTCCCCCTCTATTGGGCCCTCTTCAAAGTTCACGGCCTCACCGGCCTAGCCATCGCCTCCGACATCGGCATCCTCATCCAGACCGCGACCCTCGCCGTCCTCCTCCACCGCAAACGCCTCGTCTCCCTCACGCACCTCGAATACGCCGAGCTAGCCCGCGCCCTCGCCGCAGCCCTGGTCGCCTTCGCCGCCACCTATGCCGTCACCGTGTTCACCGTCCTTTACACCCTCGACCGTCCGCGCCTCGGCGACCACCTCGAGGATCTCCTCTTCCTCGCCATCGGCAGCGCAGCCTGGGCGATCGCCGCATTCCTCGTCCTCCTCGTCCTTCGCTCCAAACTCCCCACCCAACTCCTCCGCCGCAAAACCGCCTGACCCGTCAACTGAGAACTGAGAACGGACAACTGAGAACCTGTTCCACCCCCCACCCTCCCCCTTCACCCCGCATTTCCCGCCACTTACTGTTCCGCCTTCGCCCCACCCCCTCAAGGCAGGTAGAATAAAAGAGTTCCGCCAACACGATTTGCATCGTATGGGCAGAACGTCCGGAGACCAATGCTGCGCCACGCCCGTGGCAATTTGCAGCACGAGGGGCCGGTCGTCGGGCGCTCTGTTTTCACCTGAGCGCGTCCGGCTATCTGATCTAAGGAGCTTCCCGCTTTGTCTACCAACACCGACCGTTTCCTCTTCACCAGTGAGTCCGTGACCGAGGGTCATCCCGACAAGATCGCCGACCAGATCTCCGACGCCATCCTCGACGCCTGCCTCGCCGAAGATCCCTACAGCCGCGTCGCCTGCGAGACCCTCACCTGCACCGGCCTCGTCGTCGTGGCCGGAGAGATCACCACCAAGGCCTACGTCGACTTCCAGACCCTGGTCCGCGAGACGGTCAAAAAGATCGGCTACGACGATGCCCTCAAAGGCTTCGATTCCAGCACCTGCGCCGTCATCTCCACCATCAACCGCCAGTCCCCCGACATCGCGCAAGGTGTCGACACCGGCGGCGCCGGCGACCAGGGCATGATGTTCGGCTATGCCACCAACGAGACGCCCGAGCTGATGCCCACCCCCATCTCGCTCGCGCATAAGCTCGCGCAAAAGCTCTCGGAAGTCCGTAAGAACGGCAAGCTCCCCTACCTCCGCCCCGACGGCAAGTCGCAAGTCACCGTCGAGTACGACGCCAACCACAAGCCCATCCGCGTCGACGCCGTAGTCATCTCCACCCAGCACGCCGAGTTCTCTGACCGCGACCCCAAGAGCACCCTCACCAACGAGCAGCTCCGCGCGGAAATCATGGAGCACGTCATCCAGGCCGTCATCCCCGCCAACCTCCTCGACGCCGACACCAAGTACCACATCAATCCAACAGGCCGCTTCGTCATCGGCGGGCCGATGGGTGATACGGGCTTGACCGGAAGAAAGATCATCGTTGACACCTACGGTGGCATGGGCCGTCACGGCGGCGGCGCCTTCTCCGGCAAGGACTCCACCAAGGTCGATCGCAGCGCCGCCTACATGGCCCGCTACGTAGCGAAGAACATCGTAGCCGCCGGCCTCGCCTCGCGCGTCGAAGTTCAACTCGCCTACGCCATCGGTGTAGCCGAGCCCGTCAGCATCCGCGTCGA
>Ga0302314_10021286_pt1 | contig 10685 bp, 9 predicted proteins | sample III_Palsa_N2_3_FD_200533 | JGI IMG/M metagenome (GOLD analysis project Ga0302314, IMG submission 200533) | Peat permafrost microbial communities from Stordalen Mire near Abisko, Sweden - III_Palsa_N2_3 | ecosystem: Environmental > Terrestrial > Soil > Palsa > Peat permafrost | place: Sweden... | reverse complement strand
AATCGACGCACAGTGCACGGTCCCCACTACCGCATCCCGCGCAATCCACCGGAGACAGAACGGCGAGCGCATCGAGCAAGGCACCGGGGATGCTGAATACCATCCGCACAGCTTGGCATGGCCTATACAGAGCGGTCTACTGCATTCCCGAAGTTGGGGACGGTCTCGCAGTTATTCACTGCTGGGTGGCGAGGATGGAGGCCGCGACGTTGATGTTCTGCCAGCCGCTCGCACGAAGCTCCTGCACCGCGCCGTCCTGCGTGATCAGCCGCAGGGAGTCCGCTCCCTGGCCTCCGATGAGGTGGATCGCACCCTCTGTCGTCGACGTGTCGCTCGGAGACCCTCCGATCAGGTAGCTGACCACCGTGTCTTCCGCGCCGTCCGATCCGAGCGCCGCAACAGTGGACGAGTCGACCCACGCTGCATCGATCGGCTGGGCCGACGACACCGGCAGCTGGAGCAGGTCGCCCAGCGAGGTGGGCAGGCCCGCGCGCCGGATGATCCCGGCGACGACGAGCTGCGGGCCCGAGCTCGTGGCGAGGTAGGCGAGCATCCGGGTTCCATCGTGCGACACGTCCAGCGCCACGATCGTCGCACCGGACGGAAGGCCGGAGGAGATCGGGTGCGGTACCCCGTCGGGACCCGTGGCGACGATAGCCGAGGCATCACTCGACGGCACCGACCAGACGTATCCGAATGTGTCGATGGAGGGTGCGATCAAATTCGGCCGCGAATCGACGAGCTTCGTTCCCGACGAGGTGACCAGGTACACCCCACCCTTTGCGAGCACGGCAGCATTGGCCTGGCTTCGATCGAGCGTTGCCGCCGTACCATTCAACGCGACCACCTGGCTCGAGATGCCGCCGATCGCCTGCATGCCGGGGAAGAAGCCGAACTGCTTGCCCTTCTGAACCAGGGCTGCGGGGTTCACCGCGACCGCGGGCACAGCGTGGTTCTGTTGGGAGTCCGAGACGGGAAGCGGCGCTCCCCTGGCGGTCATCGCGACGTTCGTGATGTTGAGACTGGCGAGACTCGCCTCGAGTTGTCGTTGCATGCGGCCGAGAGCGGGGGCCTTGACGCTCGCGGCGCTGGCGCTGAAGTCGACGCTGGCCGTGCTGTCGGTGATCGTCACCGGCGAACCGGGTTGCACACCGGCGGGGAACGCGGTCGCCACCACGCCCTGCTGCAACCAGTCGGTGGGGCCGGCCAGGAGCGCCTTGACGATCCGGTCCTGCACGGTGCTGCCGGTCGGGAACCACCGCACATCCGGCACCAGGTAGGTGTACTCGGGATCGAAGAAATAGAGGGGGTATGCCTGGAAGGAGTTCTCGAAGCTCGTTCGCGAGAGCACGATTCCGTCGGGCAGATCGCTGATGCGCCACTGCCCCTTCACCTTGATGAAGTTGTACGACAGCGTCTGCGTGGAGTCGGTGCTCTGTTCGACGTAAACGCCGAGGGAGTTGACGGATGCTTTGGTGGAGACCGCGAGGTCGACGGTCTGGTCTCCGATGTCCTGCGGCGTCGCCGGCTTCTCGCGCACCAGCACGCTCTGGGTGGGATCCCAGCCCTGGGCTGCCTTCGCGGTCAGAAACTGCCTGGCGACCGAATAGTTATGCTCCGACGAGGTGAGCGCCTGCAGAAAGTCGTTCACCAGTTCTGTCCGGCTCGCATTGTGCGGTGGCCCCAGCGGGTCCGTGACGAATGGGTTGTCTCCTTTGTTCACTACCTTCGGGCCCACGTTGACGCCGCCGCTCGTCGGGATGCTGACGCATCCGGCCAGCGCGAGGCAGGAGAGCAGCGCCACGACGACCGCCCGAAGCGTCCGGTTCCTACTCATCGCTGTCATCCGTTCCGTCCGGCGGCAGCTCGAGGGGCGACGAGCGCAGCACACCGCCGACTTTGCGCGGAAGCGTCAGCCGGAAGCACGATCCCTCGTTCGGTGCACTCCACACCTCGAGCCAGCCGCCGTGCAATGCCGCGTCCTCGAGCGAGATCGCCAGGCCCAAACCGGTGCCCCCGGTCGTGCGTTGGCGCGACGGATCGGCGCGCCAGAAGCGATCGAACACCCGCTCCATGGCTGCGGGCGTCATTCCCACCCCGAAGTCCCGCACTGCGAGCGCGACAGCGGTCTCGTCGCTGTCGACGTAGACGATGATGGGCTTGCCCTCGCCGTGGTCGATCGCGTTGGCCAGCAGGTTCTGCAGGATACGACGGATGCGACGCGCCTCGACTTCGGCCTCGAAGTAGCCGCCCGGCGCAATCACCCGCAGCTGGGAGCCCTTCGTCTCGGCGAGCGACGCGACGGACTCGACGGCGTCCTCGACGAGCCGCACAAGGTTGGTCGGCTCGGTGTCCACCTCGACGGCGCCGGCGTCGTACCTGCTCATCTCCAGCAGGTCGGCGAGCAGGATCTCGAATCGCTGCACCTGTGTACGCAAGAGCTCCGCCGTTCGCGCTGTCGCCGGCGGAAAGGCGTCGCGCTGGTCGTAGAGCACATCGCCTGCCAGCCGGATGGTGGTCAGCGGAGTGCGAAGCTCGTGCGAGACATCCGAGACGAACCTCTGCTGCACCTGCGACAGCGTCGCCAACTGCACGATCTGCCGTTGCAGGCTGTCGGCCATCCCGTTGAACGACCGCGCGAGGGTCGCAATGACGTCGTCGCCGCGTTCGGGAATGCGCTGCTCGAGTTCGCCGGCGGCGAGCTTCTGCGCGGTTTCGGCGGCCACGCGCACCGGGCCGACGACGAGCCGCACCACGACCCAGGTGACGGCCCCGATGAGCAGGATCAGCGCCAGGCCGCCGAACACCAGCGTCGACTGCACGAAATTCAGTGTCTGCTCGGAGTCGGACAGGTTGTAAATGAGGTACAACTCGTACTGGCCCGACTTCGGCAGTATGACGCTCGACCCGATGACAATGGCTGGTTGCCTGCCCGTCGCCGTCGGAATGCCGATGGACTGCCAGTACACCCGCGACGTCGTCGACTCGGCGACCTCCTTGCGCAGCGCTTTCGAAATCAGGCTCTTGGTCGAAGAGAACGTCGAGAGGTCGATCGGAATCCGCGGCCCGCTCTGCCCGGGCGTTCGCAGAATGGCGATCTGGCTGTTGGCGGTGCTCGCGCTCGACTGCAGCACGTCGGTGTAGGCCGTGCTCGTCGCATCCTCGATGTTCACGGTCGAGCCCTGGCCGGTGGTGAGGTTGTTGAAGGCGTTCTGCACCGTCGCGGTCGCGCGATTCGCCTGGGCGAGCAACTGGTCGCGGCGCGAGTCGAACAGGTTGTTGCCGACACTGATGGCGATGTAGGCGCCGATGATGGTGACGGCGACGGCGGACAGGATAAGCGTGGTCGCGATCGTGCGCGTCAGCAGCGAGGTGCGCCACAGGCGCAGGCCCTGGCGGAGCCATCCTCGCCAATCGAAATAGCGCATCGCTTCTGGCTTAGGCGCTGGCCCCGGCGCGGTAGCCGACACCGCGCACCGTCATGACGATTCGCGGGTTATCCGGATCGTGCTCGACCTTGGCACGCAGGCGCTGCACGTGAACGTTCACCAGGCGGGTATCGGCCTTGTAGTGGTATCCCCAGACCTGCTCGAGCAGCATCTCGCGGGTGAATACCTGCTGCGGTTTGACTGCGAGGGCGAGCAGCAGCTCGAACTCGAGCGGCGTCAGGTTGATCTTCTCGTCACCCCGCCGAACCTCGTGCCCCGCCACATCCAGTTCGAGGTCGCCAACCGTGAGCAGGTCTGTGGAGGTGTGCGAAGACGGACGCAGCCGGGTGCGGATGCGCGCCACGAGTTCTTTCGGGTTGAACGGCTTGACCACGTAGTCGTCGGCACCGCTCTCGAGGCCCTTGACCACATCGGCCGTATCGCCCTTCGCCGTCAGCATGATGATCGGCGTTCCTGACTCTTCGCGGATTCGCGCACACACCTCGATACCGTCCATGCCCGGGAGCATGAGATCGAGCAGCACCAGGTCGGGATTCGACGAGTGGAACGCGTCGACAGCGGCCGCGCCGTCTGCGCAGAACACCGGTTCGAAGCCCTCGGTGCGAAGCACGATGCCGATCATCTCGGCGAGCGCAGTGTCATCGTCGACGACGAGAATTCGAGCGTTCATGATCCTCTACTATTGCGAGACTCCCCGAGGGGGAAGGTTGTCGATAACAGTAGTCGAGTGTGAAAGCATAATGCCGAGCGGCCGACCAGCCGTGAGGGCAACTGAATGAGGGGGAACGGCGTGAGCGACTCTGACCCGTGGCAATCACCGAGCGGGCCGGTTCAACCTCCCGTGCCCGGCGCGTTCCCCGCGCCGACGCCACCCGGCGGGGCGATCCCGCTGCCACCTCCGCCCGGCGCCCCGATCCCACTTCCCCCGCCTGGCGCACCGATCCCGCAGTTCGGTCCACCGCCGCCCCAGTACGGCGCACCTCAGCCGCCGCAGTACGGCGCGTTTACTATGCCACCCGTGACGGCCGGCGGTGCGCAGCCCGGGTGGGCTCCGCCGCCCCGCCCCGGGCTGATTCCGCTCGCCCCGATGACCCTCGGCACGATTCTCGGCGCATCCTTTCGGGTGCTGCGACGAAATCCGCGCCCGGTGGTCGGATTCGCGCTGATCATCCACGGCGTGCTGGCGATCGTGGGCGTGCTCATCACGGGAAACGCCCTCAACTCCCTCACGTCGCTGCTGACCGAGGCCAGTAACGGTGAGGTTGCGACCACCGCGCAGGCCGGCAGTCTGTTGCTCGCGTCCTTTGCCGAATTCGGCGTGGCCGGCCTCTCGCTTGTTGGTACCCAGATCCTGCAGGGAATCATTACGGTCGAAGTCGCCAGGGGCACTGTGGGCGAACGGCTCCCGCTGCGCGCCCTCTGGGCCCGCGCGCGAGGGCGGATTCTCGTCCTGGTCGGTTGGGCATTCGCGCTCGTGGGAATGGTCGTCGGCCTGTTCGTCGTCATCGCCATCGTGGCTGCCCTGATCGGGGGTGCGATCGCGGCCAGCGGCAACAGCTCGGGCGCGACCATCACCGTGGTCGTCCTGGTGATCGTGCTCGCTCTCGCTGCGCTGGCCCTCCTGTTCTGGTTCGGCGCCAAATGGAGCCTCGTTCCGAGCATCCTTGTGCTCGAGCGACTGAGCCTTGGCAACGCAATAAGACGCTCCTGGTCGCTGACCCGGGGCTACTTCTGGCGCACTGTCGGGATCGAGATCCTGGTGCTCATAATGCTGTCCATCGCGAGCCAGATCATTCAGACTCCCGTCTCGCTCATCGTGCTGGTAGTGGGGGGCATCAGCCATCCGACCGGCAGCAGCACATCAGCCCTGCTCTCGACGGTCACCGTCAGCCAGGTGGTGACCACCGTGGTCGGCGAGCTGGTGGCAGCGATCACCGGCATCATCCAGACCGCCTCCACGGCACTCATCTACATCGACCTCCGGATGCGCAAGGAGGGGCTCGACTTGGCCCTCCTGAAGTTCGTGGATGATCGCGCCGCCGGTAACCCCGCGGCAGTCGATCCCTACCTGCCCGCACCGCCGCCTGCGCCCCCGCAGTTCGACCCCGGCACGCCATACCCGGGGCCTGCATGAGCCAGCCGACGCCGCCCGCGCCACCCCTCACGCCGACTGTCGACGGCGCGCGGGAACAACTTCAGAACGAACTGTCGAAGCCGCCCTACCAGGCAGCCCGGCCAACCCTGTTCGACGACTTCTGGAACGCGATAGTCAAGTGGTTCGATTCGCTGGCCTCGCCGGGAACCGGGGTCGGTGGACTCAGCGACCCGGCGCTCATCCTGATCATTGTCGGGATCGTGATTCTGGCTGCGCTCGTGGTCGGCTTCATCCTGTTCGGCCTGCCGCGACTGAACCGACGAAGCGTTGCGTCGGGCTCGCTGTTCGGCGAGGAAGACGAGCGAGACTCGGCTGCGCTGCGACGCGCAGCGGATGCCGCGGCGGCGTCTGGCGACTACTCGTCGGCAATCGAGGAGGCCTACCGCGCGATCGCCCGAGGCTTGGAGGAACGCGGCGTCGTGAGCACTTTTCCCGGCACTACGGCGCACGGCTTCTCGGCTCTCGCAGCCGTTCCCTTCCCCTCTGCTGGCGCTGCACTCGAATCGGCCGCGGATCTCTTCGACGGCGTGCGCTACCTCGGCGCGATCGGCACGGAGCGAGACTGGAGCGTGGTTCGCGACCTCGAGCGGGGTCTTGCCCGCACCAGGCCGCAGCTCGATGAGGCGATCGCGTGAGCGTCACCAACGCCCGCCCGGACGAGGCCAGGGTCACGTTCACCGACAGCACTGTTTCGACACCCCGACTACGCACCACCGGCCGCCGCGCGCTGTTCTGGGTCATCATCGCTGTGCTGGTCGTCGCGTTCGTCGCCGGTACGTTCGCGCTCACCGGAACCGCGCAGGACAAGAACCGACTGTCGGCAACGAATCCCCACACCAACGGCGCCCAGGCACTGGTCGCCGTACTTCGCGCCGACGGCGTCGACGTGACCTCGCCATCCAGCCTCGCGGAGGCTGTGGCGGATGCCAGCAGCCGTGCGGACAGCACCACCGTGATGGTCTACGACCCGGACTCGATCCTTTCCACCGCACAGTACAACTCACTGAGCGAAGCTGCGACGAGGGTCATCCTCATCGAACCAGACACCGCCGCTCTCGACAGCCTCGCGCCCAGCGTTGAGCACGCAGGCGCGATCGCCGCCACGGTGCAGCAGGCGAACTGCGACGATCCAGCGGCGGAGTCAGCCGGAACGGTTTCCGGGCTCGCCCACGGCTACCGCATCGCGAACAGCGTCGATGCGACGGGATGCTTCGGTTCCGACGGCGCCTTCGCGATGGTGCAGGTGAGGGGCGCGTCGCAGTCGGTCACCGTACTCGGAACCACCACGACGTTCACCAACGGGTCGATCACGACCGACGGCAATGCCGCGCTCGCCCTGCGCCTCTTCGGAGCCGACAAACACCTGGTCTGGTACCTGCCGACGTTCGCGGACTCGTCGGTGCAGCAGGACGGCGTCGTCCCGAATCCGCCCTGGGTGCTTCTGGCAATTGTGCTCGCCGGAATCGTGCTCGTGGCGGCGGGCATCTGGCGCGGCAGGCGATTCGGCCCCGTCGTAGTTGAACGGATGCCGGTATTCGTCCGCGCCAGCGAGACCCTCGAGGGCCGGTCGCGGCTGTACCAGCGCTCATCCGCGCGAACGCATGCGCTCGACGCATTGCGCATCGGTGCAGTCGCTCGCATCGCACGCCGCTGTGGCTTGCCGGCACGCGCGACCGTCGACGAGGTGATCGCAGCGATCGTGCGGGTGACTGGCCGGTCACCGCAGGATGTCCGCGCCCTGCTGGTCGACAGCAAGCCCGCTACAGACACCGACCTGCTGCGATTGTCAGACGAGTTGGCGCAGCTCGAGGCCGACGTCGCCTCTGGGGTGAGGTAGCGGCTGCCGTGGGAAATGCAATGAAAGGATGGGCCAACGACATGAGGGGAACCAATGCCTGACGATGAACTCCGCGGAGCTTTTTCGCGAGTACGAACCGAGGTGGGCAAGGCCGTCGTCGGCCAGGACGCCGCAGTGACCGGTCTGTTGATCGCGCTGCTGTGCGGTGGGCACGTGCTGCTCGAGGGTGTACCAGGCGTGGCGAAGACACTGCTGATCCGCGCCCTGAGCAAGTCGCTGAGCCTTGATTCGAAGCGCGTGCAGTTCACCCCCGACCTCATGCCGGGCGACGTCACCGGCTCGCTGGTGTATGACGCACGACAGGGCGAGTTCGGATTCCGTGCCGGGCCAGTGTTCACCAACGTGCTGCTCGCCGACGAAATCAACCGCACCCCACCGAAGACCCAGTCCGCGCTGCTCGAGGCGATGGAAGAGCGCCAGGTGTCGGTCGACGGCGAGAGCCGCCTGCTGCCGGTGCCGTTCATGGTCGCTGCCACGATGAACCCGATCGAGTACGAAGGCACCTACACGCTGCCCGAGGCCCAGCTCGACCGTTTCCTGATGAAACTGATCCTCGACCTGCCCCCGCGGGACGACGAGGTCGAGGTGCTTCGCCGCCATGCCGCAGGGTTCAACCCCCGCGACCTCACCGCGGCCGGTGTGACGGCGATTCTCGGTGCCCCGCAGATCGCGCTGGCCCAACAGTCCGTCGGGCGGGTCGGCGCCAGCGACGACGTCATCGGCTATGCGGTCGATCTCGCTCGGGGGACCCGGCAGAGCCCGTCGGTGAAGCTCGGCGTGAGCCCACGCGGCACCACCTCGCTGCTGGCCGCCGCGAAGGCGTGGGCCTGGCTCAACGGATTCGACGCCATCACTCCCGACCACATCCAGGCTATGGCTTTGCCGGTGCTGCGGCATCGCAGCCAGCTGCGGCCGGAGGCAGAGCTCGAAGGAGTCTCGGCCGACACCATCCTGCGCGCAGTGCTGCAGCAGGTCCAGGTTCCGATCTAGAGAGGTCGCCCGTGGCCCTGACTGGTCGATTCGTCGCAGCGCTCGCGCTCGGGATCATCCCGCTGATCGCGCTCGGCACCCCGTGGGTGCTCGTGGCGTGGGTCCTGCTCGTCATCGTGCTCGCTGCCGTCGACCTGGTGCTGGCGGCGTCACCGCGACAAGTCACCGTGTCGCGCAGCCTTCCCGCACGAGTGCGGCTGGGTGAGACCGTCCGCGCGGATGCCACACTCACCAACCGCGGGCGCCGCACGCTTCGAGGCACGGTGCGGGATGCCTGGCAGCCGTCGGCCGGCGCCGGGACGACGCGGCACCCGGTGCGGATTCCCGCCAGCGAACGGCGAACGATCTCGACTACCCTGACGCCGTTCCGCCGCGGCGAACGCGAATCCGCCGCGATCACGATCCGCTCGCGCGGTCCCCTCGGATTGGCGTCGCGACAGGCCACGCTTACTGCCGCAGGGAGCATCCGAGTGCTCCCGCCATTCAATTCCCGCCGGCACCTGCCGTCGCGACTTGCCCGACTGCGCGAGCTCGACGGTCGCACGAGCGTGCACATCCGGGGCCAGGGAACGGAGTTCGACAGCCTGCGTGAGTATGTGCGCGGCGACGATGTGCGCTCGATCGACTGGCGGGCAACCGCGAGGCGTACCGACCCGGTGCAGGGCGGCCCCGGTCTCGTGGTGCGCACCTGGCGTCCCGAGCGCGACCGTCGCGTGGTGGTCATCATCGACAGCGGTCGAACCTCCGCTGCACGCATCGACAACGAGCCGCGCATCGATACGGCGTTCGAGTCGACCCTGCTGCTCGCCGCGCTCGCGTCACGGGCCGGCGACCGTGTGGATGTCGTGGTGTTCGACCAGCGTGTGCGGGGTCGGGTGCAGGGCGCGACCGGCGCCAACCTGATGTCTCGCCTCGTCGACACCATGGCGGGCATCGATCCCGAACTGATCGAGACGGACTGGAGCGCCGTACCTGGCGTCGTGCGCTCGGTCACGTCGCAGCGGGCACTCGTCGTGCTCGCCACATCGATCGACTCGCCGGGAGCGGCGCGCGGACTGCTCGCCGTGCTGCCCCAGCTGGCCCGCGTGCATACCGTGCTGGTCTCATCGGTGACCGACCCCACGATCTTCGACGCTGTCTCCACTCGCCGAAACCGCTCGGAGCTGTACCGCGCCGCCGCCGCGGAGCGTGCGCTGCTCGACATCACACGGGTTTCGACCGCCATCCGCCAGCTCGGCGCCGACGTCGTCACAGGCTCCCCGAGCGAGCTGCCACCGGCGCTGGCCGACCGCTACATCGCGCTGAAAGCGGCCGGCCGACTGTAACTCTTCGCCGCGAAGGTGGCACGTGGCGACCGCGCACCGATAGCCTGCAACGGCAAGAACCCGATCGGTACTATTCACGGAAGGTCCTCATCTCATGGCGGAAACAACCCCCGCTTCTCTCCTGTCTCGCCTTATCGCCGAAGCATTTGGCACGCTCGTCCTCGTCTCGGCGGTGATCGGCACCGCCGTGTTCGCCTCGGCGAATACGGGTTACCTGGGCATCGCCATCGCGGCGGGCCTGGCGGTCGTGGTGTCGGCGTACGCGGTCGGTTCGATCTCGGGCGGACACTTCAATCCGGCCGTGACGCTCGGCGTCGCCGCAGCCGGACGCATGCTCTGGCGTGACGTGCTGCCGTACATCGCCGCCCAGATCGTCGGAGCAATCGTCGCGTCGTCGATCATGTTCGCGATCGCAGCGGGCGCACCGAAGAAGTTCTTCGACGCAGCAATTGCCGGCGGTTTCGCCTCGAACGGGTACGGGGACCACTCCCCCGGCGGCTTCGATCTCGCCTCGGTGATCGTCGTCGAGTTCGTGCTCACCGCCGTCTTCCTCTATGTGATCCTCACCGTAACGGCCCCCGGCGCAACCACAGCCGGTTTCGCGCCGCTGGCTATTGGTCTGACGCTGACGGTCATCCACCTCATCTCGATTCCGGTCAGCGGCACGTCGGTCAACCCGGCGCGCTCGATCGCGACCGCGATCTACGGTGCCGACTGGGCGCGCGCCGAACTCTGGGTGTTCATCGTGGTTCCCGCGGTGGGCGGGCTGCTCGCGGGCTACACCTGGAAGTTCCTGTTCTCGGCGGTCAAGTCACTCCCCGTCGCGGCCAAGGCCAAGTAGCGCACCCACTCACGTGGTGGCGGGAGAAGCTGCGTCACGGCGGGGGTCGTTACTCCGCCCGGGGCGC
>Ga0302314_10021285_pt1 | contig 10687 bp, 6 predicted proteins | sample III_Palsa_N2_3_FD_200533 | JGI IMG/M metagenome (GOLD analysis project Ga0302314, IMG submission 200533) | Peat permafrost microbial communities from Stordalen Mire near Abisko, Sweden - III_Palsa_N2_3 | ecosystem: Environmental > Terrestrial > Soil > Palsa > Peat permafrost | place: Sweden... | reverse complement strand
CGCCATGCGCGGCGAGCCGCCGCTGGGTTCCGCTTCGAGCCTGATCGACCTCGACATCCAGGAGCAGTACCGCGAGCAGATTCCGGAGGAGCCGAAAACACCGCCGGTGACCTGCATTCCGGTGCTGCAGCCGGCGGCCAGCGGCCGCGAAATCCTCCAGTACATCTGGCGCCGGGTGATCATCGACAACAACGTCTCGCAGCTGCTGCCCAAGACCGCAGTGTTCCTGGCCGCCTGGGCGCGCCGCGGCGCCCAGGGCGAAGTCGGCTTCACCATCCCGGTGGACTACCGCGGGCTGCGCACGCAGGAGATGGGCATCGGCAATCTCACCGGCTACCTGCGCCTGAACGTGGCCGAGGACGCGACGCCGCGCAAGCTGATGCAGCAGCTGACCCAGCGCATCCGCGCCTTCGCCGACTGCCGGCAGTTCCCGGGCATCCGCACCCTGTTCTGGATGCCGGTGTGGTTCATGGTGCGCCAGCTGCGGCCCAAGATCGACAGCGTACTCTACACCCTGACTCCGGCCCTGCCCACTGGCGGCATCGTCTCGATGGGCAATATGAATGCCGAGGTCTATTCCTTCCCCGGCTTTGAGGGGCACATGATCTACGGCATTCCGGGCGCGGTGGGCAAGATCAACGTGGTGTTCCTCAACTATCCGGGCTTCGTCACCATCACCTTCTCCACCCCCGCCGCCTATAACGATCGCGGCCAGCTGGACGAGCTGGTGACGGCCTATCGCCAGCACTTCTCGCTGGCAGGAGCCGCGGCTTGAAAGATCTCGACCTCGACAAGCTGCGCCTCAACCGCAGCGGCTCGGCCAAGTTGCCGGCCCGCCGCGGCTGGCGCCTGCGCGCCTGGCACTGGATGGCCGGCGCCTTTGTGCTGGCCCTGACCTTCTGGCTGATGCCCTCGGCGGCGGAAGTGCAGACCACCCAGGTTGTCAGCGCCTGGCCCTCGCAGCAGTACCAGCTGCTCAATGCCACCGGCTACGTGGTGGCGCAGCGCAAGGCCTCGGTCTCGTCCAAGGGCACCGGCCGGGTCGAGTGGCTGGGCGTGAACGAGGGCGACCACGTGACTGAAGGTACCGTGGTGGCCCGCCTGGAGAGTCACGACGTCGAAGCCAGCTACCGCGCCGCCGTGGCCAATGCCGCCGTCGCCGCCTCGGCCCTGCCTTCGGCGCAGAACGAAGTCGACGATGCGCAGAGAAACCTGGATCGCAGCAGCATCCTGTTCGCGCAGCACTTGATTCCGCTGCTCAACCTGCAGGACGCGCAGTCGCGCATGGCCCGCGCCAGGGCCAGCCAGATCAGCGCCAGGGCCTCGCTGGACGCGGCCCAGGCCAACGCCGATGTGGCGCGTAGTAATGTCGAGTACACCCGCATCCGGGCGCCGTTCGACGGCGTGGTGATCTCGCGCTCGGCCAATGTCGGCGACATCGTCACGCCGCTGTCGTCCGCCGCCGACGCCAAGGGCGCGGTGCTGGTGATGGCCGACATGAGCACCCTGGAAGTGGACGCCGACGTGTCGGAATCGGCGCTGGCCTCGATCAAGGTGGGCCAGCCCTGCGAGATCGTGCTGGACGCCTTTCCGGACAAGCGCTTCCGCGGCGAAGTCGCCATCGTCGTGCCCACCGTGCACCGGGCCAGCGCCACCGTCACCACCAAGGTGCGCATTCTCGACCCGGACGCCAACATCCTGCCCGACATGAGCGCCCGCGTCGCCTTCCTGTCGCAGGCCGTCGATGCCACGCAGCAGCACCCGGTGCTGGCACTCAGTCCTGACGCGATCGCCCAGCGCGACGGCGCCAGCGTGGTCTACCTCGTCGGCAGCGATGGCCGCGCCCACCAGACCGCGGTCAATGCCGGCGCCCTGCTCGGCGGCGTGCGCGAGGTCAGCGGCAAGCTGGCCGCCGGCGACACCCTGGTGCTCAACCCCGGCAAGCTCCGCGACGGTGAAGCGCTCAAGCTGGCCGGCGCCCACTGATGACGGCGATGATCAGCATCCGCAGCCTGAGCAAGACTTACCGGCGCGGCAACCAGCCGGTGCCGGTGCTGCTGGATATCGATCTGGAAATCGCCGAAGGCGATTACGTCTCGCTGATGGGACCGTCCGGCTCCGGCAAGAGCACCCTGCTCAACCTGATCGCGGGCATCGACAAACCCAGCGGCGGCACCCTGCTGATCGGCGGCATCGACATCGCCTCGCTGGAGGAGAACGACCTGGCCGGCTGGCGCGCCAGCAACGTCGGCTTCGTCTTCCAGTTCTACAACCTGATGCCGGTGCTCAACGCCTTCGAGAACGTCGAGTTGCCGCTGCTGCTCACCGACCTGGGCAAGGCCGAGCGCCGCGAGCATGTGGAGACCGCGCTGGCGATGGTCGGCCTGGCCGACCGCATGGACCATTATCCCAACGAGCTGTCCGGCGGCCAGCAGCAGCGTGTCGCCATCGCCCGCGCCCTGATTGCCGATCCGGCGCTGATCGTCGCCGACGAGCCCACCGGCGACCTCGACCGCACCTCCGCCGACGACGTGCTGAACCTGCTCGACCGCCTCAACGCCGAGCTGGGCAAGACCATCGTCATGGTGACCCACGATCCCAAGTGCGCCGCCCGCGCCAAGCGGCTGGTGCACTTGGAAAAAGGCGTACTGTTGAGCGGCAGCGGCGGCCACTGAAGCAATGAAGCAGTTCGCCTACATCATCCGCCTGGCGCGCAAGAACATGTGGCGCCATCGCCTGCGCACCGGCCTGACCATCGCCGGCATCGCCGTCGCCATCCTGTCGTTCGGCCTGCTGCGGACGGTGGTCGATTCCTGGTACGCGGGCGCCGAACTGGGCTCGGCCGGGCGCCTGATGACGCGCAGCGCGGCCTCGCTCAGCTTCTCGCTGCCGGTGACTTACGCCGAACGCATCCGCCGCGTGCCGGGCGTGGCGGCCGTGACCTGGGCCAACTGGTTCGGCGGCGTCTACATCGACGACAAGCACTTCTTCGCCCAGTTCGCGGTCGATGCCGACAGCTACTTCTCGCTGTATCCGGAATTCCTGCTGCCGCCGGACCAACTCACGGCGTTCCAGCACGACCGCCGCGGCGCCGTCGTCGGGCGCAAGCTCGCCCGCAAGTACGGCTGGCGCATCGGCGACCAGGTGCCGCTGCAGGGCACGGTCTACCCCGGCACCTGGAGCTTCACCATCCGCGGCATCTACGACGGCGCCGACCAGAAAGTCGATGCCGGCCAGTTCCTGCTGCACTGGAACTACGTCAACGACACCATCCGGGCCGCGTTGCCCTCGCTGGCCGACCAGGTGGGTATCTTCGTCGTCAACATCGCCGACCCAGGGCAGGCTGCCACCGTTTCGGCGGCGATCGACAGCAGCTTCCACAATTCGCCGGCCGAAACCCGCACCGAAACGCAGAAGGCGTTCCAGCTCGGCTTCATCGCCATGGTCGACACCATCCTGCTGGCGATCCAGACCGTGGCCTACGTGGTGGTGCTGATCATCATGGCGGTGATGGCCAACACCATGGCGATGGCGGCGCGCGAGCGCACCCGCGAATACGCCACGCTGAAGGCGCTGGGCTTTGGCGACCGCTTCGTCGCGCTGCTGATCCTGAGCGAGTCGGTGGTGATCGCGCTCGCCGGCGGCCTGCTCGGCATCGGTCTGACCTTTCCGCTGGCGCGGGCCTTCTTCAGCGCCACCCATGATCTGTTCCTGGTGTTCGAGGTGGTGCCGCTGACCCTGGCGCTGCAAGCCGGCTCCGCCATCCTGATCGGCGTGTGCGCGGCGCTGGCGCCGGTGCTCAACAGTTCGCGCGTGCGCATCGTCGACGGCCTGCGGGCGGTGACATGAAAGCCGGCCTGTCGATCTCCTACGTGGCGCGCAACCTGATCGCGCGCAAGCTCACCACCCTGCTCACCGCCGGCGGCATGGCCCTGGTGGTGTTCGTCTTCGCCACCGTGCTGATGATGGCCGAAGGCCTGCGCCACACGCTCGGCGGTACGGGCGAGTACAACAACCTGGTGATCATCCGCCAGGGCTCGCAGACCGAAGTGCAAAGCACCGTGGACCGCGACCAGGCCGCCACCCTCGAAGCGCTGCCGGGGCTGGCCACCGACTCCCACGGTCAGGCGCTGGCCTCGGGCGAGGTGCTGGTGCTGGTCAACATGCCGCGCAAGTCGTCGCGCGGCGCAGCCGCCGGCCTGGCCAACGTGGTGGTGCGTGGCACTACTCCCCAGGGCCTGGCCCTGCGGCCGCAGGCGCGCATCGTCGCCGGCCGCCAGTTCCAGCCGGGCTCTTCCGAAATCATCGTCGGCTCCGGGCTGGCCAAGGGCAAGATCGGGCTGGGCATCGTCAGCTTCGGCATGCGCAGCTGGACCGTGGTCGGCCTGTTCGATGCCGGCGGCAGCGGCTTCGACTCCGAGATCTGGGGCGACAGCGAGCAGATGATGCAGGCCTTCCGCCGCCAGTCCTTCTCCTCGCTGATCGTCGGCCTGCGCGATGCCGGCAGCTATGAAACCTTCAGCGCGGCCCTGGCTGAGCATCCGCAGCTCAAGCTGGACATCAAGCGCGAGCGCCTGTTCTACGCCGACCAGTCGGAGAAACTCGCCGACTTCATCAGCATCCTGGGCGAGACCATTACCATCGTCTTCTCGGTGGGCGCGATCATCGGCGCCATGATCACCATGTACGCCAGCGTCGCCAACCGCACGCGCGAAATCGGCACCCTGCGCGCGCTCGGCTTCCGCCGCGGCAACATCGTCAGCGCTTTTCTGCAGGAGGCGATGCTGCTCGGCTTCTTCGCCGGCGTCGGCGGCCTGGTCGCCGCCGCCTTCATGCAGCTGGTGGAAATTTCCACCACCAATGTGCAGACCTTTTCCGAGGTGGTGTTCCGCCTGATCCTGACACCCGGCATAGCGCTACAGGTCTTGCTGTTTTCCATGTTCATGGGGGTACTGGGCGGCGTCCTGCCGGCCGTCCGCGCCTCGCGTCTGGAGATTGTCGATGCCCTCCGATCGAGTTGATGCCACGACTGTTTCAAGCCTGCCGCCGCTGGCGCCGGTAGCGGTGATTGCGCGCCGCATGTCGCTGCCGGAGTACTACCACGCCAGCATCGCCAGCAGCCGCCATACGCTGGAAAGCCCGCGCCATGCGGTTTTTTTTCTCAAGGCCGAGGGCAGACTCAGCCCGCAACAGTGGCAGCACGCGCTCGATCAGGTGGCCGCGGCCAATCCGGGCACCCGCCTACGGCTGCTGGGCCGGCTGTGGTGGGCGCGCTGGCAAAGCGACGGGGCGCCGCCGCGGCTGCGCATCGTGGACCACTGCGAGTGGGACATGCGTTCGGAGCGCGGCGCGGAATTCATCGAGGCCACGTCCCTGCCTCTGCGCCAGGGCCCCAGCATCGAATTGATCGTGGCACAGCTGGCTGGAAGTTCCACCCTGCTGGTCCTGCGCGCCCATCATGCGGTGATGGACGGGATCGGCGGCATGCACTTCCTGGAGGAGCTGTTCCGCGCCTTGCGCGGCGAGCCTTTGCTCGGCAGCAACGCCGCTTACAGCGACACCGACCTGATGCTCGGAGTCGGCGCCGGCGTCAAGGGTCCGCGCCCGGCGCACCTCAAGACCAACTGGTTGACGGGCGAGCCGGCGGGCGACGAGATCGGCGACGAATGGCGCCGGATTTCACTGGGGCCGCCAAGCAAAAACCTGCTGGCGCGGCTAGCTGCGGCGCTGGCGGAGTTCTACCACCAGCAGAGCGAGTTGCCGGCAATGATTGCCGTTCCGGTCAACCTGCGCCGGCATGTTCCCGGCCTGCTGTCGACCACCAACTTCAGCAATATGTTGCGGGTGCCGTTATATCGGGGCGACGGCACCGAACAATTCACGCTGCGCCTGAAGGAGATGCTGGCGCAGCGCGTGGATACGCTCTACAGCCGTGTCCTCGACGTTTTCAAGCTGCTGCCGTTCAGCTGGATCGATCGCCTGCTGTCGCGCACGCTGAAGAACTATCGCAGCAAAAAGCCGCTGGAAACGGCCGTCATCTCCAACCTCGGGCGTGCGGACGCAGCCAGGCTGAGCTGCCCCGGCTTCCAGACTGATTACATGTTCATCCTGCCCCTGGCCGGCAGCGCGTTCTCGACCCTGATCTGCGTCGGCGAACAGGTCGAGATGACGCTCAACCTGCCCAAGTTGCTGGCCAGCAATGGCCGCTTCGATGCGCTGGTCGAGCACCTGCTGATGCGGCTAAAAAACTGATTCCGCCTTACTTGGCCGCGGCCTCGGGCAACACCAGCGCCTGGCTGTAGCCCTCGCCTGCCAGCTTGTCGAGAACCTGCTTCGCCGCCGCCGCGTCCGGAAACGGCCCCAGCCGCACCCGATACACCTTGGCGCCGGTCGTGAGCTTGATCGGCGCGGATTCGCCTGGGGAGCCGATGCCTTGCAGACGGCCCAGTACCGCCTGCGCGTTGCGCGGGTCGGCAAAGCTGCCGATCTGCACATACCAGGCATGCCCGCCATGCGCGGACGGTGCCGCTGCTGCAGGTACCGCGGATGGCGTCGTCGGAGCCGGGGCCGGCGGCACATCGGCCTGCGCCGCGGGCACAGCCGCCGCGACGACCGGCACACCTTCAGGCGCCGGCGCCAGGGCCTCCACGCGGACCGACCCGGGAGCCGCGAGCAGGGCGTCGATCTCGGCGAAATCCTGTACCGAGAGACGGCCGGCGGCGGCCTTGAGCTGCAGCACCGATTGCAGGTAGTCGTAACGCGACTGCAGGTAGTCGCGCTCCGCGGCATAGCCCTGCTGCTGTGCATTGAGCACATCGACGGCGGAGCGCGTGCCGATCGACAAACCCGTCTCGCTGGCCTGCAAGGCCGAGCGGCTGGAGGCCATGGCGTTCTTCAGCGCCAGCACCCGCGCCGCGCCGGTGACCACGCCCTGGTAGGCATTGCGCGTGTCCCGCTCGACCTGGCGGCGCTCGCCCTCGAACTCGGCCTGCCGCTGCTCGCGCGTCGCCACGGACTGGCGCACCTCGGCCTGCGTCGCGCCGCCGGAGAACAGCGGCACGGTCACAGTCAGCCCGGCCGAGGGTCCATTGACCGTGGTGGGAAAAGTGCCGCCGCCGGTACGGCTGTTGACGTAGTTGGCGCTTGCCGACAGGGTTGGCAGGTGACGCACCCTCGCGGCTTCGACGCCGCGCGCCGCGATGTCGAAATTGAGGCGCGAGGCCAGCAGGTCGAGATTGTCGTCGCCGGCGTAGGCCACCCAGGAATCGACGCTGGCCGGCTGCGGTTGCGGCAACGGCAGCGGGATATCGTTTCTCAGCGCGGCCAGTTGCAGCGAATCGGAACGGTCCTGCTGCGCCGGCGCCGCGACAGAGCCATCGATGCCGCGCGACTCCAGGGTGATCTGATCCAGGTCCAGCCGGGCCGCCGCCAGCTCCTGCTCCGCCGCCAGCTCGTTGGCCACGCTGAGGTCGTAGCGCGCCTGCACGTCCTGCGCATCGGTGATGCTCGACAGGCCCACCGCCACGTTCTGGTTGGTCAGGTCGAGCTTGCGCTGCAAGGCCGACTTTTCGGCCTCGGCGGAAAGCAGCCGGTCGTGCGCGCCGAGCACGCCGAAATAGATGCGCGCCACCCGCAGCAGCAGCGCCTGCTCGCTGGAGCGGTAATTGAGCTGCGCCAGGGCGGCCTGCTCGCTGGCCTGCTTGAGCTTGAACCAGCTCTCCAGGTTGAACAGGGGTTGCGTCAGGCTGACGCTGAGGTTCGAGTCCGCGCTGGTGTCCTTGCGATTCAGCGCCAGGTTTCCACCGAGGGCGGGATCGCTGAAGGAAACATCGATCTGCGTATCGTTGTAGACCTCGTTGAAGCTGGCGCCCACCTGCGGCAGCAGCAACGCCAGGGCCTTGGGCTCCACCTGCACCGCGGCGTCCCGCGCATATTTCGCCGCGACGATGGTCGGATCGTTGCGCAGCGCCAGCTGGTAGACGCGCAGCAGGTCATTGGCCTGGGCCAGGGCGGGAAAGGCCAGCGCAAGCAGCGCCAGTCGGATATTCAAGGACATGGAAAGGGCGAAAGGTTCGAAACGGGGGAAGCCCGGTCAGGGCCCAGCGGAATTTTCGCATGGCCAGGGCAATGATGCCCGGAAACTGAACCATTGCAACGCAAATTCCGCACCAGCGGTTGATGGCAAACCGTTTCCGCTGGAGCAGATTCAATTTGGCACCGTACAACTCCCCTTTCCCCGCCCATGCGTGACAGAAAACCACCATGCGTTACATGCGTAACAGCTTTTTGGTGCTGTCACGCATGGATGAAAACGAAAATCGAAGGTCCCGGGACGTCCCGAGGCGACCATTGAGGCTCTTAGTGTCCCGGGAGGTTCCAGGAGGTTTCGTAAGGTCTCGGAAGATTTAACCCGGGTGGGGCGCAATAAGCGAAGCGCAATGCGCTTCGCTTATTGCGCCCTACGCTTCCTGGCCAAGCTCCGTGGGAAATACATACCATTGCAGACATCGCGCCCGGCTGCAAAACGGGCAAAACCCCAGGCCGGCCGGGATGCTGGAGCAGCACAAGGCAGGCTGCACCACCAAAATACCCCTGTTACGGCGGCGATTTAGCCCTCGCCAAGCTGATTGCAGCGTCACCTGGTTACGCAAACGCTTAGCCGCCAGAACCGACGACAAATTGTTTGTGCAAAGCTCGTGCCGAATGGTTGCATGCACCCGATATGGGGTGTAGCTTATCCGTCAAGCGGCACAACGGGGCTTTTGAGGGAAGCAGGTCTTCAGGGAAGAAGATCTTCAGCGAATGAAGAATTAAGCATGGCTCCCGCCGCAATTCACTAATCAAAGCTTTTCCAGGGAGTCACCATGAAGTCATTTCGCAGCGTTGCGCTTGGCGCAGCGGTAGCCGCCGTTCTTTTTGCCGCCACTGCGGCTGACTCCCAGACCATACCGCTGCGCTCGCAGGCTCCGCCCAGCCGGGCGCTGGCGAGCCGCGGCGACGTTGGGCCGCAGCCGCAGATCCTGCAAGGCATCGACGAGTCCAACCTGCTCACGCTGATCGGCAACACGCGCCCGGAAGCGAAAAACCCGGCCAACGACCGCGGCCCGGTGGACGACAGCCTGCCGATGAAGACCATGCTGCTGCAATTGCAGCGCTCGCCGGCGCAGGAAAAGGCTCTGGAAGCCTTCATGGAGCAGCAGACCGACCCCAAGTCGGCCAACTTCCATCACTGGCTGACCCCCAAGGTACTGGCATCCAAGTATGGTGTTGACCCGACCGACATCGCCACCGTCAAGGCCTGGCTGGAACAGCACGGCTTTACCGTCGACTACGTCTACGACCACGGCATGGTGATCGCCTTCTCCGGCACCGCCGGCCAAGTCCGTGATGCCTTCCACACCGAAATCCACAATCTGGATGTCGATGGCAAAGCACACATCGCCAATATGAGCGATCCACGCATCCCGGCCGCCCTGGCGCCGGTGATAGCCGGCGTGGTGTCCCTGCATGACTTCCGGCCGCACACCAACTTCAAGCACCGCGTGCCCGGTTTCGGCCCCGAATATACCGAGAACGTCAGCGGCACTGACTACTACCTGATTGTCCCGGGCGATCTGTACACCATCTATAACGTGAACCCCCTGATCAGCGCCGGTTTCACCGGCGCGGGCCAGACCGTCGCCGTCATCGAAGATACCGACGGCGGCACCAACGTGACGGCTGACGTCACCAGCTTCCGCACCGAATTCGGCCTGACCGCCACCGCCTTCCCCACCGCCAGCTTCAGCACGGTGCATCCCACCCCCTCCAGCACCTGCTCTGATCCCGGCACCGTCGCCGGCAACGAAACCGAAGCTCAACTGGATGCGGAATGGGCCGGCGCCGCGGCGCCGGGCGCCGCCATTGTGATGGAATCCTGCACGGACACCAGCACCTTCGGTGGCCTGCTGGCGATGGAAAACCTGGCCGCCGCCAGTACGCGGCCGAACATCATGAGCGTCAGCTACGGCGACTGCGAAGCGGACAACGGCGCCACCGCCAACGCCGCATTCAACAGCAACTACCAGACCCTGGCCAGCGAAGGCACGTCCGTATTCGTGTCCTCCGGCGACGAAGCCGCGGCTAGCTGCGACCCGAATGCGGCCTCCGGTTACGCCAAACACGGTATCAACACCAGCGGCTTCGCCACCACGCCGTATAACGTGGCGGTGGGCGGCACCGATTTCGACGATACCGCGGCCAACACCAACAGCACCTATTGGAGCACGACCAACAGCAGCACCTCCTCGACCTATCCCTATACCTCGGTCCTGTCCTACATTCCGGAAATCCCCTGGGACAACTCCTGCGCCAACTCCGTTATCCTCGCCGTCGTTGGCATCGCCACGGGCTATGGCACCAGCGGCATGTGCAACAACAGAAGCTACGACAAGACCACCGAAGAGTTGAACGATACCGCCGGCAGCGGCGGCCCCAGCGGCTGCTACAGCGGCACGGCGAGCACGACGGACGTCGTCAGCGGCACCTGCGCCGGCCAGCCCAAGCCCTCCTGGCAGGCCGGCTTCGTCGGCATCCAGGCCGACGGCGTGCGCGACATTCCCGACGTGTCACTGTTTGCCTCCAACGGCTTCTGGAGCCATTTCTACGTTTACTGCGACTCCGACACCGGCGACACCGGCCAGTTCAA
>Ga0302314_10021284_pt1 | contig 10687 bp, 8 predicted proteins | sample III_Palsa_N2_3_FD_200533 | JGI IMG/M metagenome (GOLD analysis project Ga0302314, IMG submission 200533) | Peat permafrost microbial communities from Stordalen Mire near Abisko, Sweden - III_Palsa_N2_3 | ecosystem: Environmental > Terrestrial > Soil > Palsa > Peat permafrost | place: Sweden... | reverse complement strand
GTTCCGAGCTTAGCCAGAATATTGATGACCGCCACGATTCCAACCAGCGAGCGTGCCCCAGCCACCCGGCTCGAAAATCTCAAATCGGGCGTGCGCTTCCTCGGCCTGGCCCTGGGTTCGCGCTACAACCCGCTGCTCGCTCAGGTCGTGGTCACGCGGCGCTGCAACCTGGCTTGCGGCTATTGCAACGAATATGACGATTTCTCGAGCCCGGTTCCGACCAAGGACCTGCTGGCGCGGATCGATCATCTGGCCAGGCTCAAGACCGCGACCATCACCTTCACCGGCGGCGAGCCGCTGCTGCATCCCGATCTCGACAAGCTCATCCGCGCAGCCCGCGATCACGGCATGCTCGTCACAATCATCACCAACGGCTTCAAGCTGACCCGCAAATGGATCGAGCGGTTCAATGCCGCCGGCCTCCAGGGCATGCAGATCAGCATCGACAATCTGGAGCCCGACGACGTGTCGATGAAGAGCCTGCATTCGGTGAAGGGCAAGCTGGCGCTGCTGGCCGAGCATGCCAGGTTCAAGGTCAATGTGAACTCCGTGCTCGGCATAAGCGACGAGCGCACCGCGGACGTGATCGAGGTGGCGAAGACCGCCGCGCAATACGGCTTGCAGCATTCGGTCGGCGTCCTGCATGACCATACCGGCACCTTGAAGCCGCTGACCGCGACGCAGATGGACGCTTACGCCCAGGTGACCAAGATTTCGCCGTCCATCGTCCACGGCTTCAACTACCGGCTGTTCCAGGGCAATTTGATGCATGGCCGGGCCAATGATTGGAAATGCCGCGCCGGCGCCCGCTATCTCTATGTCACCGAGGACGGGCGGGTGCATTGGTGCTCGCAGCAGCGCGGCTATCCCGGCATTCCGCTGCTCGAATATGGCCGCGACGACATCATCCGCGAGTTCCATACCGAGAAATCCTGCGCGCCGACCTGCACGCTCAGCTGCGTCCACCAGACCAGCCTGTTCGACCGCTATCGCGGCAAGCAGACGAGGCCGGATCCGACAATTAAGGCCCTGGCCGCGGAATAACCGCTCAGGCGGTGCGCGGCTGGCGGCGGGCGTTGAGGAACAGCCCGGCATAGGTCAGCGCCACCGCGGCGACGACGATGGCGACCTGGATGATCGGTCCGCCATCGGCCAGCTCCTGCAGGACCTTCACCACCAACGCCATGACGCCGGCGGCGATCAGCGGCGCGACGAAGCCCTGGGCCAGTTCGGCGACGCGAATGTCCCAATGCCGCCGCAGATAGGCACTGCCCCAGACCAGCAGCAGCGGATAGACGGCGAGCCACACCGCCGCCACCGCGACGATCCCGGTCCGCGCGTCGAACGTGACGCCGACCGCGGCGATTCCCACGGTCAGCAGCATCAGCGTCGCCGCCGACAGGTTCGCCGCGGTTCCCGGCCGCCCCGCCGCCAGCATCAGCGGGGTCAGCAGCTGCGACGATACCCGCAGCAGCGCGGCGGCGCCAAGAATCTTCAGCGGCAGGGCGGCGGCGGCATAGGAATTGCCCTGCTCGTCATGCAGCAGCGCGGTCAGCGGATCGGCCGCCAGGATCAGCCCGATCATCAGCGGCGCCACCAGCATCGCCAGCCGGTGCAGCGACCAGCTGAGCGACCGCGCCAGATGATCCCGGACCGCCGAGACCCGGGCGAAGACCGGCAAAGCGGTGCGGTTGACGACGGTGCCCACCGCCATCGCCGGCTCCATCGCGACGTCGAACGCCACCCGGTACACCGCCAGCTGCGCCGCGCCGTAGAACCAGCCGACCAGCAGGAAGTCGATATTCTTGAACACCTGCTCGAAGATATTGGCGGCGGCGGCGCGCACGCCGAACCGCACCAGCGGCCGGATCGCCGCCATCTGGAACTGGAAGCCGGGCAGGAATGGCCGGGCGATCAGCGCGCCGATCAGGATATAGAGCCCGCTCGCCGCATATCCGCCGACGATCGCCCAGGCGCCGGTCCCCGCCACCGCCAGCCCGAGCCGGGTCAGCGCGGCGGCCAGCGTTGCGCAGACATTGACCGTGGCGATGCGCTCATAGCGCAGCTCGCGGTTCAGCAGTGCCAGCGGGATCAGCGCCGCCCCGACCAAAGGCTGCTTGACAGCGGCGGCGACGAAATAGATTTGCATCCCGGCAACGCCATAGAGCGCCGCGATCCCTGGCGCCGCCGCCAATGTCAGCGCGCCCACCAACACGGCAGCGCCGACGACAAACCAGAACAGCGTGTCGAGCTGGAGCCGGCTGACCGACTGGGCCTGAACCAGCGCCTCGGCTGTCCCCAGCCCGTCGAACGCCTCGACCACCATGGCGACCGAAACGACCAGCGAGGCAACGCCGACCTGTTCCTTGGTCAGGAATAGCAGCACCGCCAGGATGGTCGAAAAATCGATGACCTTGGCGACGACGGTCGCGCCGCCGAGCCAGTTGAAGCCGCGGGTCAGATGCTTGTCGGGACTGTCCATTCAGCGGGCAGCTCAGTCGTGCGCGGCCGGCGCGATGCTGGGCGGCAGGACGAAGGATCGTTCGCGCACCAGATGGACCAGCCAGCGGCGGGACTGGAATCCCCAGGCGCGGAACTGCGCCCGGCGCCACAGCCCGCGCTCGGCCGGCGCCGACCGCAGCCGGCTCTCGACGATGGCGGCGATCTTGCCGACCCGCGCGTCCCAGGTGAAGTCGCGGCTGTCGGCGAGCGCCGCCGCGGCCAAGCGTGCGGCCATGCCGGCGTCGCCGGTCACGGCGCCGACGGCGGCGACCAGCGCGCCGACATCGTCCGGCGGGCACAGATAGGCGTTCCGGCCGTGCTTCAGCACCTCCATCACATCCGGCGTCTCACCAGCCAGGATCGGCCGGCCGGACGCCATATAGAAGAAGACCTTCAGCGGCAGCACGGTTGATCCGAACTTGGCCAGCGGCTGCCATGACGGCGGAATCAGCAGCACATCGCCGGCATAGACGTAGTCGGTGAGCCGTTCCGGCGGTTGGAACGGGACGATGGTGACGTTCGGCACGCCCTTGGCCAGCGCCTCGATCGGGCCGTCGCCGTATGAGCCGACCAGGATGAAGGAGATGTCGGGCAGCCTCTTCGCCGCCGCGATCACCAGGTCCAGCCCCTTCTTCTGATTGACCCGCCCGGTATAGACGACGGTCTTGCGCTCAGGTGGCAGGCCCAGCCTGCGCTTCGCCTCATCGACCGGAACCGGCGCCTGCAAGCGCGCCGGCTCATAGCCGTTATGGACACAGCGGAGCTTCTCGGGCGGAATGCCCAGTGCCAGGTACTTGGCCCGCGTATATTCGGAATGGCAGATATTGACCAGGAAGCGCCGGTTGCAGAACAGGCGGTAGATCCAGAATTGCAGCGGCGGGATCTGGTCGGGCCAGGGGCGGTAATGGTCGAACACCACGCGCTGGCCGAACAGAATCGTCATCCAGGCAATCCACAGATTGCGGGTATAGACGAGGTCGGCCAGCCGGAACTCCTTGCGGAACGGCAGGGTCAGCCCGCAGCAGAAATGCCTGAGCACCGCCGGCCGGATCGGGGCGCGGGCGCGGACCACCGTCATCCCGGCCAGCCCGGCGGCCGCATCCTGCCCCGCATCGTCCGCCACCGGCACATGCAGCCACGATTCCGATGTCAGGGGACCGAGATATCGGGCTGTCGTCACAAACACCTCGGCATCGGCCTCGGCGCTGGGCAGCGGGTTTTCGAAGGTGAACAGGATTCTCATCAATGACCGGGCAAAGGGGGCCAGAACGTGTGAGCTATACCGCCGGTGGCGATCCTCGGCTAGACTGGCCTCCCGCCCCCGGCTTAAGGACGAACGCGATCCGGCATGCGCAAGCTTTCCCCGAAAAAGGTGAAGAAGTTCGAGGACCGGCAGGTCGCCCGGTTCCATAAATGGCATGCGCGGCGGCCCGGCTGGATGGCGCGGCTGAGCGCTTGGCTGACCGCGCCGATCGTCTGGGTGTTCCGGCAGATCATCCCGCACGGCGCGGTCGAGGCGACATTGCATGGCAATTTCTGGCTTGCCCGCCGCTGGGCGCGGGAGCGGACGACGCTCAAGGCGCTGGGCGCATCCAGCTTCGACGAATTGTCCAACGCCGAGCTGCTGCATGCCGACCGGGCGGTGCGGAAGATTCACCGCCGCGCCACCTGGCTCGCCGCCGTCATCGGCATGGTGTCGGGCGCCTTCGGGTTTTTCGCCCTGCCGGTGGGGATGGCCGCGGCGCTCAATCTCGCGCTGCGCACGATCCATCGGATCGGACTGTGCTACGGCTACGCGGCGCAGACGGAGGCGGAACGGCTGTTCATCTATTACACGCTGTCGCTGGCCGGCAGCCGCGCGCCGGCCGAAAAATCGGCCTCGCTCGATGCCCTGCGCGAACTTCAGGCCCGGATCGCCGCCACCGCGCCCGCCGTGGCCGAAGAACCCTCAGCGGCAGAACCTTCAGCCGCGGGGCCGGTCGATGACAAGATCCGCCATCACGTCTTCACCATCGCGCATCACGATTTTTCGCGTGAGATTACCAAGCAGCTGGTCGAGGTGCGGCTGCTGACGGCGATCCCGGGCGTCGGCGCTCTCGTCGGCCTGATCGTCGACACCAACTATATGCGCAGCGTCGGCTGGGCCGCGCGCCACGCCTACCAGCATCGCTGGCTTCGCGACCGCGGCCGCTGGCCGGAGCCGGAAGCCGGCGCGGCGTGAAAACGGTTCAGGAATGCGTCGCCGCAACGCTCGGCCGGCCCCTGGCGGTGCGGGCGGTCAGCTCTTCGATGGTGATGCTCTCAAGCTGCCTGGCCCATCGCTGCGCCAGATCTTCGCAGAGCGGCGCCACGATCTCGGTGCCCAGCCGCGTATGCGGTTGTTCGTCGTCCGGGACGGCCTGTGTGTCGGCGCGTTCGGTCACGGCCTCGATCTCCGCCAGGTCGATCTCGCGGCCGTCGCGGCCCAGCCGGTAGCCGCCGCGCGGACCGCGAACGCCGTTCAGGATTCCCGCCCGCACCAGTTCCTGCATCACGGGTTCGAGATAACGGTTGGGAATGCCCTGGCGCTCGCTGATCTCGCTGCTGCGGACCGGCTTTTCCCGGGCATTGCAGGCGATGTCGAGAACCGCCTCGATTGCAAATAGGGTCTTCTTCGATATGACTAGCATTGGGCCTCTCGCGGGGGATTTGCGGCGGTTTGCCACTCCATCTATGGTTTAGGAACAGCCGAATCCCGGCCTAGTTCCGTATCTTATCCCGGCCAGCCGGCTCGCTACTCGCCGTTCGGCCTGTGAGGCGCCGTTTCGATGATCAGCATCTTCGACCTCTTCAAGATCGGCATCGGCCCGTCCTCGTCCCATACGGTAGGGCCGATGAAGGCCGCCGCCGCGTTTGCCGCGGCCTGCGATACGGCCCACGTCGAACGGGTCCGGGTCACCTTGTTCGGTTCGCTGGCCTGGACCGGCAAGGGCCACGGCACCGACAAGGCGGTGATGCTGGGCCTCGCCGGGATCGAGCCCGCCACCGTCGATCCAGACGCCGCCGACCGGCTGGTGGCCGAGACGCAGCTCTCTCGCCGGCTGAGCCTCGGCGGGCGCAAGTCCATCGCCTTCGATCCCACGACCGACATCGTGTTCGACGGCGTCTCGCCGACGCCGGCTCATCCCAACACGCTGCGCATCGATGCTCTCGATGCCGACGGCGCTTGCCTGGCGAGCGAGAGCTGGTGCTCGGTCGGCGGCGGCTTCATCGTCCGGGAGGATCAGGTCGGCATGGCGGTCGCCGACGAGGCCGAGATGCCTTTCCCGTTCCGCTCCGGCAAGGAACTGCTGGCGCTCTGCGACCGCCACGGCATGCGGATCGCCGATATCGTGCTGGCGAATGAGCGCGCCCTGCGGTCAGAGGGCGAGATTCACGAGGGCATCGCCCGGATCGACGCGGCGATGATGGCCTGCATCGCCCGCGGCCTGACCGCCGAGGGCGCACTGCCCGGCGGGCTCAATGTCAAGCGTCGGGCCAAATCGCTGCACGACCGGCTGATGGCCCGCCAGGCCTCGAACGAGCGGATGCCGCATGAGGCGATGGATTGGGTCAGCCTCTATGCCATCGCCGTGAACGAGGAGAACGCCGCCGGCGGCCGGGTGGTGACAGCGCCCACCAACGGCGCGGCCGGGGTGATCCCGGCCGTGCTGCGCTATTACCACGACAACTATCCCGGCGCATCGGACGAGGGCGTGCGCACCTTCCTGCTGACCGCGACGGCGATCGGCGCACTGATCAAGCTGAATGCTTCGATCTCCGGCGCGGAGGTCGGCTGCCAGGGTGAGGTCGGGGCTGCCTGCTCGATGGCCGCGGCCGGGCTCGCCGCCGCATTTGGCGGCTCGAACAGCCAGATCGAGAACGCGGCCGAAATCGGCATGGAGCATCATCTCGGCATGACCTGCGACCCGATCGGCGGCCTGGTCCAGATCCCCTGCATCGAGCGCAACGCCTTCGGCGCGGTCAAGGCGATCAGCGCCGCATCGCTGGCCCTGCACGGCACCGGCGAGCATCACGTAACGCTCGACCGCGTCATCGCCACGATGCGCGAAACCGGCGCCGACATGCAGGCGAAATACAAGGAGACCTCGGCCGGCGGCTTGGCGGTGAACCGGATCGAGTGTTAGACGGGCTCATGACAGGCAATAAATCCAGAATCCTGACCGTCGGCCTCGTGCTGACGGGTCTGATCGTCGCCTACGTGCTCGTCGGCCAGTGGACCGGGGCGCCGCATTACGATGCGCGGTTCGACGATGTCGTTCTTCCGACCGGTCCCAAGGGCCCGGCCAGCAAGGTGGCCGCGGTCACCGCCGCGATGCTGCGCGATGGGGTTGGCCGCGGCTGGTGCCCGAGCGAGTCCTTTCTGACGCCGGCAAGCTGGCGTACGGACACTTGTGCGTTCCAGCTTGGGCAGGAGAAGATCCTGTCGCGCACCACCTTCACGCTGCGTGAAGACGTCGCAACGCTGGGCTCGCTCAACGACATCGACAAGGATCTCGATATCGCGGTCGAGCGTATCCAGGCCGGCCCGCGCATGTGGGGCTTCCTCTACAATACGGTCGGGAACTACGAGATCGCGGCCGACGCGCTCGACCGCTTCAACACGCGCCTGGTCGAAGGCCAGGCGGGGTATTACCCACGCATCGACAATCTCGGCGAACTGCTCAAGACCATCATCCGGGCGACCGGCGGCCAGGTCGAAGTGCTCAAGGCGATCGACAGCCACTCCTGGTTCATGACCGGTACGACCCGCGCCGAATTCGTCCGTACGCGGGGTGAATTCGCCGCGGCCTGCGAGATATTGAAGGCGATCCGGATCGATTTCGACGGCGTCATCGACAAGCAGTCGATCAAGCCGTCGATGGATGCGGCGGTCGATGCCGTCTGCGCGGTGAACGACACCACGACGCCGCTGGCGTCATGGTATCTCGACAGCCATATCGTTTCGCTGAGCGGCAATGGCGCGACAGCCGTCGCCAAGCTTCAGAATGTCTATAGCCACCTGGCTTCGATGTCCGGCAATGCCGGGCGGTAAGCGAACGCCCTAATTCCCCTCGCGCCGTCGGTACCAGCCCGGCGCGGGCGCCCGTTCCAGGCGGCTTTCCGGGATCAGGCCGCGAACTTTGCGGCCGAAGCTGCGCAGCCCGTACTCGGTGATGGCGAGCGGCCCGGCGGTGTAGCTGCGGGACGCCATGCCGTCCTGCACCCGTTCGATCAGCGCCTTGTCCTCGATGCTGACCATCCGGTTGATGCGCCAGTTGAGATAGCGCGACGCCTTCATCTCCCGCCGCCTGTCAGATGGAAGATGGGCATCGGGCAGCACATAGGCGATCTCCCGGATCAGCGTCTGGGTGGGCGAGACCGGGATGAACTGCATGAAATCGACCTGGTCGGGATAGATGTCGAAGGCGATGTTCGGCCATAGCTTGTAATAGGCCCATTTGCGCTGCCGCTCCGCCGGCAGGTGCGGCATGTCGGGCAGGAATTTCTGATAGAGCCGCTCCGACAGGTTGGATGACGGCTCGGCGCGCATATCGCCCCACATCTTGTCGACCCATGGCTGGGCCTCGCTGCCATAGGACCGGCCGAACAGGCGGGTCAGGCCGGGATGGGCGACGGTGATGTGCAGTGCGTCGGAATAATTGTCGCCGACATTCTTCCAGTTGACCGCGCGGGGTCGCAGCGTCACCCGCCCCTGCGGCACCAGTTCGGGCAGGCGATAGGGCTCCAGCTCCGCGCGATAGGGCTCCATCATCTCCGCCACCGACAGGCCGCCCGGCCGCTGGCGCACGAAGACGAAGCCCAGGAACACCTCCAGCTCCAGCGGCGCCAGTCCGTTGCGGTCCGGCTCCATGTCGGGGAAATTCTCACGGAACGGCACGGCGCCCAGCCGTCCGTCATAGCCATAGCTCCAGGCGTGATAGGGGCAGACGATGGCGCCGCGGCATTTGCCCTTGGCCCCGTCCAGCAGCCGTGCGGCGCGATGGCGGCAGACATTGTGGAACCCGCGCAGGGTCCCGTCGCGGTCGCGCACGACCATGAACTTGTCGCCCATGAAATCCAGCGTGTGATAGTCGCCGGCCTCGGGGATATCGTTCACATGGCAGACGATCTGCCACGACCCGCCGAACACCGCGTCGCGCTCCGCCTCCAGGAAGTCGGCGTCGCTGTAGATCCAGGCGGGCAGGCTCATCCCGTCCTCATCCGGCTGCGGGCGGCTGAACTCACGAAGGCGAACCGGCTCGGCCATGATTTTCTCGGGAAAATGCGATTGGAGCATTCATCTTACTGTACGATCGTTCAATATGGAAGTAGAAGGTTTCCCGAATTCGAACTTGAGGTGAGCTATGCGGGACGTCGTGATCGTCGGTGGCGGCCATAACGGGCTGGTCTGTGCGACCTATCTGGCCAAGGCCGGGTTCAAGGTGACGGTGCTGGAACGGCGCGGCGTTGCCGGCGGCGCGGCGGTGACCGAGGAGTTCCATCCCGGCTTTCGCAATTCGGTCGCTGCCTATACCGTCTCGTTGCTCAACCCAAAGATCATCCGCGACCTCGACCTGCACGGCCATGGGCTCAGGATCGTCGAGCGGCGGCTATCCAACTTCCTGCCGCTCGAGGATGGGCGCTACCTCAAGGTCGGCGAGGGCAAGACCTATGACGAGGTCGCGAAATTCTCCAAGAAGGACGCCGACCGGCTCGATGCCTACGCCACCCAGCTGGACATTGTCGGCGACGTGCTGCGCGACATGGTATTGGAAACCCCGCCCAATATCGTGCGCGGCAGTATCATGGGGGCGCTGCCGGAGCTGCTGAAGGGGCTGCGGCTGGGTAAAAGGATGAACAAGCTCGACCTGGAGCAGCAGCGCGTCTTCCTCGACCTGTTCGCCATGTCGGCCGGTGACTATCTCGATGGCTGGTTCGAATCGGCGCCGATCAAGGCGGCGTACGGCTTCGACGGTATCGTCGGCAATTTCGCCAGCCCCTATGCCGCCGGCTCGGCCTATGTGCTGCTGCATCACACGTTCGGCGAGGTCAACGGCAAGAAGGGCGCCTGGGGCCACGCCATCGGCGGCATGGGCGCGATCACACAGGCGATGGCCAAGGCGGCGAAGGCGGCCGGGGTCGAGATCAAGCTCTCAAGCCCGGTCAAGGAGATTGTGGTCGAAAAGGGCAAGGCGGTGGGCGCGCTCACCGCCGACGGCGAGATCGTGCGCGGTTCCGCCATCGTCTCCAACCTCAACCCCAAGCTGCTCTATCGGGACCTGATCGATCCCGCCGCCCTGCCCAAGGAATTCCTCGACCGCATCCTCAACTGGCGCTGCGGCTCCGGCACGTTCCGGATGAATGTCGCGCTTAGCGAGCTGCCGGATTTCACCGCGCTGCCCGGCACGGCGATGGCCGAGCATCATGCCTCCGGCATCATCATGGCGCCCAGCCTTGCCTATATGGAGGACGCCTATATCGACGCGCGGCGCGACGGCTGGTCGAAGAAGCCGATCGTCGAGCTGGTGATCCCCTCGACGCTGGACGATACGCTGGCCCCGCCCGGACAGCATGTCGCCAGCCTGTTCTGCCAGCATGTCGCGCCCGAACTGCCCGACGGCTCATCCTGGGACGACCATCGCGAGATGGTGGCCGACCTGATGATCGACACGGTCAACGGCTTCGCCCCCAACTTCAAAGCCTCGGTGCTGGGCCGCCAGATCATGAGCCCGCTCGACCTGGAACGCACCTTCGGCCTCATCGGCGGCGACATCTTCCACGGCGCGCTCGACCTCAACCAGATCTTCTCCGCCCGCCCGATGCTGGGCCACGCCGACCATCGGGGTCCCATCCCCGGCCTCTATATGTGCGGCTCCGGCACTCACCCCGGCGGCGGCGTCACCGGCGCCCCGGGCCATAACGCGGCGCGGGAGATTCTGGCGGACTTCAGGCGGCGGCGGTTGGCGAGAGCCTAGAATTGTAGGGCGGAAAAGCCCAGCGTAATCCGCCAGCCGCGCTCCGCGCGGCATCGGTGGGTGGGGCGACACCGGAGTGTCGGATTACTCTCTGATGTCCTTCGTCAAGCGTCTTTGGCACGGGTTATCAGCTCCGCGCTGATTTGCTGGAGCGGTTAGAGAGAATGATCGTGCAGCGGTGGGGACGA
>Ga0302314_10021283_pt1 | contig 10687 bp, 9 predicted proteins | sample III_Palsa_N2_3_FD_200533 | JGI IMG/M metagenome (GOLD analysis project Ga0302314, IMG submission 200533) | Peat permafrost microbial communities from Stordalen Mire near Abisko, Sweden - III_Palsa_N2_3 | ecosystem: Environmental > Terrestrial > Soil > Palsa > Peat permafrost | place: Sweden... | reverse complement strand
TCGACGCTTGACCGGCTTCGGGCCGCCGCGGCGGCGGGGGTGGTCGACGAGGCCGATGCGCGCACGCTCGCCGACGCGTTCGAGATCGTCTACGAGCTGCGCGTCGCGCACCACATGGAGCAGCTCGCCGCCGGCGAGGCCGCCGATGACCTGCTCGACCCGGCGGTGATGAGCGCGCTCACGCGGAGCCATCTGCGCGACGTGTTCAGAGCTGTGACCGCTGTCCAGCGGACGCTGCCCCGGTGAGACGCCGATCCCCACGGCAGGGTGCCGCGGCCGTCTTCCACACGGCCGGCAGGCCCTCGGGCTCGCTGCCGTGGCGTGAAGCGCGGTGGTGCGCGGTCGACCTCGAGCTGACCGGGCTCGATCCGCGCCGGGACCACATCGTCGCGCTCGGCGCAATTCCGGTCGAGGAGGGTCGCATCTCCCTCGCCGGTGCCCGTTACACGCTCGTGCGGCCCAGCCACCCTCCGAAGCACGATGCCGTCCTCGTGCATAAGCTGCGCCTCGCCGACCTCGTCGATGCCCCCACAGTCCATCACGCGGTCGACATACTGCTCGAGATGCTCGCGGGCTGTGTGCCCGTGTTCCATACCGCCGCGATCGAGCGCGCTTTCCTGACCCCGGTTCTCGCACGGAGACGCGTCCGCCTGCCGCCCTCCGCCGACACCGAGGTCCTGGGCCGCGTCTGGCTACGCGAGCGGGGCAGCGAGGTGCCCGCGGGGCTGGCGCTCGCGACGCTCTCAAACAGGCTCGGTCTGCCGGTTGAGCCTCCCCACCATGCGCTCGGCGACGCGGTCACGACCGCGCAGGCGTTCATCGCGCTCGCCAGCCACCTCGACCGGAGCTCTCCGCAGACGGTCGCCTCACTCATTCACGCCAGTCAGCGGCTCGGCACGGCACGACGGATGGGCCCGGCTCACTAGCGGCCCCCCGAGGCCCAGAACTCAGAACCGAAGAACTCAGAACAGCTGCAGGTAGCGATCAAGCTCCCACTGCGAGATCTCCTCGTGGGCGGCCTGGACCTCTCGGCGCTTGACCTCGACGTAGTAGTCGAGATAGTCGCCGTCGCGTGTCTTGCCGAGCGCCTTGCGGAGCACGCTGCAGCGCTCGAGCTCGCGGGTGGCGTCGAGCAGGTTGGCCGGGAGCGTCTCGATGCCGAGCGCGCCGCGCTGCTCGGCGCTCAGCTCGTACAGGTTGGCGGAATTGGGATCGCCCGGATCCAGCCCGCGCGCGATGCCGTCGAGGCCGGCGGCGAGCATTGCGGTCGCGCCGAGGTAGGGGTTGCAGGAGCCGTCGACGGTCCGGTCCTCGATCCGGCCCGGCGCGGGGATCCTGAGCATCTGGGTGCGATTGTTGTATCCGTAGCTGACGTAGGCGGGGGCCCATGTCGCGCCGCTGGTCGGGGCGCCCATGCACAGGCGCTTGTAGGAGTTGACCGTCGGCGCGGTGAGTGCGATGTACGCCTTCGCGTGGGCCTTCAGCCCGGCGATGAACTGATAAGCAAGCTCCGAGAGCCCGAACCCCCGCGGATCCTCGGCGGGGTCGCGCTCGAACAGGTTGACCCCGTCACGCCACAGGCTGACATGGAAGTGGCAACCGTTCCCGGTCAGGTGTGCGAACGGCTTTGGCATGAACGTCGCGATCAGGCCACGCTGCTGCGCCATCGACTCGACCATGTAGCGGAAGAACACGGCGCGGTCGCACGTGGTGAGCGCGTCGGCGAAGCTGAAGTTCTGCTCGAACTGGCCGTTGGCATCCTCGTGATCGGTGGCGTAGTTGTCCCAGCCGAGCCCGGTCACGGCCTGCGAGACGGTCGAGACGAAGTCGAGGTTGCGCGTCAGCGCGCGCATGTCGTAGCAGGGCAGCTCCAGCGTGTCGAGCGGGTCGGCGGGCTCGATCCCGCCGTTCGCCGTCCGGCGCAGGAGGAAGTACTCGAGCTCCGCTCCGAGCTTCAGCTCGTACCCTTGTGCCGCGGCGTCGTCGAGGGCTCCGCGCAAGATCGTCCGCGGGCAGAAAGGCCACGGCTCGCCCTCGACGGTCACGTCGCAGGCGAAGCGCGCGACGGTCGGTCGCCATGGGAGGATCGTGAGGCTGCGCGGATCCGGGATTGCGATCATGTCCGGATCGTGCGGGCCCTGGCCGATGTCGCCGGCTGCGAACCCGGCGAACCCCGCGCCTTCGGTTAGCAGGTCGTCGAGGTGATGGGCGGGGACGAGCTTCGCGCTCGGCTTGCCGTGCATGTCGACGAACTGGGCGAACAGGAACTCGATTCCGCGTTCGGCGACGATCTCGCGGGCGTCATCGGCGTTGGCCGGGGTCTTGTCCATGCCCCCGGAGGTATACCGTCGCGAGCAGGGCTCAGACAATGGCCATGGCCCCTCGATACAGGCGGCTAGCATGTTCGCTCCGCACATAGGTTTGGTGCGGCGGTCCGAATCGGAGGTGCAGAATTGTCTGCAGTCGAGGACGAGGTCCCAAGCAGACCGGCACCGACGCCGGCGAGCCCCGCCGCGGAGCTGCAGGCCCTGAGCGACGAGAATCGCACGCTCTACGGGGTGATCAAGCTCGTCTCCTCCTCGCTCGAACTGGGACCGATGCTGCAAGGCATCGTCGACCTCGCGACCGACGCGACCGGCTGCCACGCGTGCTTCATCTATCTGCTCGAGGACGAGCGGCTCACGATTCGTGCCGCCTCGCCCGTGTTCGCGGACGCTGTCGGCCGCGTGCAGCTCTCACTCGATGAGGGCCTCACCGGCTGGGTTGCGAGACACCAAACGCCTGAGTTCATCCGCGACGGCGCGATGGACGATCCGCGGATGAAGTACGTGCCGCTGCTGCAGGAGGAGCGCTTCCAGTCGATGGTCGCGGTCCCGATCCTGGCCCGTTCCGGCGACACGATCGGGGTGATCGTGCTGCACACCGAGGCGCCGCGCGAGTTCGCCGAGGACACGCTGAAGCTGCTCGTGCACATCGCCTCGCTGGTCAGCGGTGCGATCGAGAACGTGCAGCTCTACGACCAGGAGCGCCGCCGCGTCGACGCACTGACCCGCCTCTCCGCTCTCGGTCAGGACGTCGCAGCGGCGACCGACGCGGGGGACCTCGGCCTCGTGGTCGCCCGCGGCATGCGCCGGTTGCTCGAGGCTGAGGTCTGCCAGATCTACCGCCTGGACCGCGATGGGACCGGCCTGCAGCTACTCGCCTCCGACCCGGGCGCCGTCCCGACACCGCCGATGATGTCGGCCGCGGGAGTGGCACTCGACGCGCTCGGGGACAGGGGCGCCAACCCGCCCACGCGGACGCTGTGGCCCGACCTGGACGTCGGCGAGGTGCTCGTGACACCGCTCACGGCGGGCGGCGAGCAGCTCGGTCTGCTGTGTGCCGGCTCTCCGCCGCGGCGCCTGTTCACCGACGAGGACACTGAGCTCGCGCGCGCGATCGCTCACCTCGCGGCGGTCGCGATCAAGCGGGCCGAGCTGATCGAGCGCCTGACGAACGCCAACATCGTCAAGGACATGTTCGAGGCGCTGGCTGCCGGCGCGACCACGTTTGCGGCGGCGAAGGCGGCGGAGGTGCGCTGCGATTTGACGGGGCCGTATCTGATGGTGTGCGCCGAGCCTGCGGGTGGCCGCGAACAGAGCTCCGGAGATTGGCGCGCCGTCGCTCAGGTGGTCGGCACCGCTCTCAGCGGCCTCGCGCCGCGGGCCGCGATCGAAGCCGGCCCCGGGCCCGTCCGCGCCGCGCTCCCACTCGGCTCGCAGGACCTCCAGCGGGTCGAAGAGGTGCTGCGAACGTGCCGGGAGCTGGGCAAGCAGACGGGCGCGGCGATCGGCGTCAGCGAGCGGCGCCAGACCCCCGCCGAGGCGACTCGCGCCTACCGGGAGGCGCTCGATGCGACGACGATCGGCCGCGCGCTGCTCGGCGAGGGCGGCGCGATCGCGTACTCCGAGCTGGGCGCGTATCGCTACCTGGTCCACATCGCCGCCGATGCGGCGCCGCGCGACCGGATGCGGGCCGCGGTCGATCTGCTGATCGCGTACGACACGCGCCGGCGGACAGCCCTGCTCGACACGCTCGAGCGCTACCTCGCCGAGCGGCGGAGCGTGATCGAGAGCGCCCGCGCGCTGTTCATCCATCCCAACACGCTGCGCCAGCGGCTGGCGCGAATCGAGGAGCTGACCGGGGTCGAGCTCGACCACGACGACCTGCTTTCGCTCGAGTTGGCGATCAAGCTCGCCCGGCTGCATGGGCGGCCGGCGTCGTCCGCATAGCGCGCGCTCGCGGCATCGGCCGCAAGGTGCAGCCGATCGGCCAAATATTGGCCTGCTGGCCAATGCTGCACCGTTGACGGCGGGTCAAGCTGCCGACCCCAGATGGAGCACCGGATCGATCCCCAGTGCATTCACCACAGCTGGGACAACGCGCTGGAGCCCACGCTGCGTGTCGCCTCTGGGGACGTCGTACATTACGACCTGCTGATGGCTGGACATGGGCAGGTGCAGGAGGGGTCGAGGTTCGAGGACACCTCGTTCGACTTCGCGACGCTCTACAACCTGCTCGGTCCCGTGTACGTCGAGGGTGCGCAGCCCGGGGACACGCTGCGGATCGACATCCTCGCGCTCGAGACCGGGGAGTGGGGCTGGTGCGTGATCCTGCCCGGGCTCGGGACGCTGCCGGACGACTTCCCCGATCCGTACCTGAGGACGTTCGATCTGCGCGGGCGTAGCCACGCCGAGCTCGTGCCCGGCGTGCAGGTGCCGATCGCGCCGTTTCTCGGCACGATGGGCACGCATCCAGACGAGCCTGCCACCGCCGAGGCGTTCCCGCCCCACAAGGGCGCCGGGAACATCGACACGCGCCACCTCACCGTCGGCGCGACGCTGTGGCTACCGGTCTGGTGCGAGGGCGGGCTGTTCTCGTGCGGCGACCCCCACGCCGCGCAGGGTGACGGCGAGGTGTGCGTGGCGGCGATCGAATGCGACATGCAGGCGTCGCTGCGGTTCGAGGTCGAGCATCGCACGATCCCGGTCCCCTACTTCCGCACTGCGGGCCCACTGACGGCGCTCGCCGAGGGGGCGGGTCATCAGGGCGCGATGGGAATCCATCCCGACCTGATGGAGGGCGCGCGCATCGCCGTGCGCTCGATGGTCGCTTGGGTGGTCGCCGAGCACGGACTGTCACGCGAGGACGCGTACGTGCTCTGCAGCCTCGCGGGCGATCTGAAGATCCTCGAGGTGGTGGACGCCGGCGTCTGGAACGTCGGCTTGACGATTCCGTTGTCGGTCTTCGGCGGGGGCGCGCGAGCGCACCTCGCGTAAGCGCAGAGGAGAGACGCAATGAGCCAAACCGTGCCCGTGCCGCCCGCACCACCAGCCGTCGAGAGCGAGACGCTGCTCGAGGAGATGGGGTACAAGGAGCAGCTCAACCGCGAGCTGAACATTTTCGGGAATCTCGCGCTGGCCCTGTCGGACATCACGCCGACCGCGTCGTTGCTCGTCGTCGGCACCGCTGTGATCGCCACTGCGGGAACCGGCTCGGTGTGGGCGTACCTGATCGGTGGGTTCATCGCACTCAATGTTGCGCTCTGCATGGGCGAGCTCGGCTCGATGTTCCCGGTCGCCGGCGGCCTGTACTCGATCGTCACGCGCGTGCTCGGGCGGCCGATCGGGTTCCTGGCCCTGCTCGATTACATGGGCCAGGCGATCTTCCTGCCCGCGAGCGTCGCCTTCGGCGTCGGGACCTACATCCACTCGCTCGACGCCAGCCTGTCCACCAAGTGGATCGCGGCCGGGATGATGATCCTGGTCGCGCTGATCGCGCTGCTCGACGTGAAGTTCAACGCCTGGATGATCGGTGTCTTCCTTGCGATCGAGCTGGTGGTGGTCGTCGTGCTCGCGCTCGCCGGCTTCACGCACGTCCATCAATCCTTGAGCACGTTCACCCACCCGCATCTGGCGAGCGGTAGCGGCATCGGCGTAGTCGGCACGAGTGCGATCATCGCCGCCCTCGCAGTGTCGCTGTTCTCGGTCAACGGCTATGACAGCGCAATCAACTTCTCCGAGGAGACCGAAGGATCCGCCGGGCAGATCGGCAAGGCCGTCGTCATCGCCGCCACGCTCGGGGTCATCTTCCAGGTGATCCCGTTCATCGGCGTGATGTTCGGGCCGGTCAACCTGAACAGCTTCCTGCACTCGAGCACGCCGCTCACCGACGTGGTGCGCAGCTCCTTCGGGCACACCGCGGTGACCCTGATCACCTACGGCGCGATCCTCGCGATCTTCAACGCCTCGCTCGCGATCACGTTGCAGTTCTCTCGCATCGTCTGGTCGAGCGGGCGCGACAAGGCTTGGCCGATGCCGATCTCGAAGGCGCTCGAATGGGTCCACCCCCGCTTTCGTACGCCATGGGTTGCCACCATGTTCGTCGGCATCTGCGGCGCTGTCCTGTGTGCGCAGTCAAGCCTGATCAGCGTGGTCACGTTCACCTCCGTACTGATCATCATCCTGTACGCGCTGATCGCGATCTCGGCGATCGTGAGCCGCTTCCGCCACCGCTCTCTGGCCCGTCCGTTCAAGATGCTGCTGTGGCCGGTGCCCCCGATCATCGCGCTCGTCGGGGTCGGACTCGCCCTCAGCCAGCAGAAGTCGAGCGACCTCGTCATCTGCGCCGCGATCTTCGGCGGCGGCATCCTCTACTACCTCGTGTTCCTGATGCCGAGGAGCAACCGCTACTGGACGCACCTGGTCGTTCCCGAGCGCCGCCAAGGGCCAAAATAGGGGCGTGCGTGCCCGCGACTACGGCATCCAGATCGGCGACGGCGAGCCTGGGCCGCTGAACGCGATCACTGACGTTGCCGGCGTCGCCGTCGGGCACGTGACGCTGATCGAGGGATCGGCGCCGCTGCCGGCAGGGCACGGCCCTGTGCGCACCGGCGTCACCGTGATCATGCCCGCGCGCGAGATCTGGACGCGGCCGTTGTTCGCCGGGTGCCACCGGCTCAACGGCAACGGCGAGATGACCGGGCTCGAGTGGGTGCGCGAATCGGGACTGCTCACGTCGCCGGTGGCGATAACCAACACCCATAGCGTCGGCGTGGTCCGCGACGCTCTGATCGCTCACCGCCAGCGGAAGGGCACCGCAGCGGGAGGGAGCCCTTGGGCGCTGCCCGTGGTGGGCGAGACCTGGGACGGCGCGCTCAACGACATCGATGGATTTCACGTCCGTCCGGAGCACGTCGCCGAGGCGATCGAGCAGGCCGCCGACGGACCCGTCAGCGAGGGCAACGTCGGCGGCGGCACCGGGATGATCTGCCATGGGTTCAAGGGCGGCATCGGCACGGCGTCGCGGCGGCGTCCGGCGGGGGAGGGGGGATACACCGTCGGCGTGCTCGTCCAGGCCAACCACGGCCGCCGTGCGCGCCTCGCCGTCAACGGCGTGCCGGTGGGGCGGCTGATCGGCCCCGACGCGGTCCCGCTTGCCGGAGCGATGGAGTCGGTCCCGCCGGGGTCGGGCTCGATCATCGTGGTGATCGGCACCGACGCGCCGCTGCTACCGCACCAGTGCACGCGGCTGGCCCAGCGGGCCGGGCTTGGGATCGCCAGGACCGGTGGCGTTGGTGAGCATGCCAGCGGCGATCTGTTCCTGTGCTTCGCGACCGGCAACACCGGGATGGACGCCGGGGAGGGGGGGCGCGAGGGGCCGGCCACGCTACCCCTGACGATGCTGTCAGACGCCTTGATCACCGGCCTGTTCGACGCCGTCATCGAAGCCACCGAGGAGGCGATCGTCAACGCGCTGCTTGCCGCCGAGACGATGCGCGGCCGCGACGGCAACGTCGCGCATGGTCTGGACGGCGAACGGCTGCGCTCGGTTCTCAGCTCCTGAGCTCGGCGGGTGCAGATTCCAGCGCGGTCTGGATCGCTGTGATCAAACAGCGGGCCGAGGCTGCCGTGAGCTCGACCGCCACCCGCGCCGAGGGTCCCTTCGACGGATCGGCGAAGTCGATGTTGAGCGTGTGCTCAGCCATCGCGTGGACCGGGTGGTCGAAGTAGACGGTGCCGTCGGTGACGTGAAACCAGCTGCTGTCCGGGCCCTTTGCGCTGCCGTCGAGGGTGGTCTGGACGGTTGCGTACGTACACATTTTCAGCCTCCGAGGTGCGTGCCGTAGAACTCTTGGATCCGCTCCCAGCCGTCGTTGGCTGCGGCGACGCGATATGACGGCCGGTCGTTGGCGAAGAAGGCGTGGCCGGCATCCTCGTAGCTGTGGAACTCGTGCGGCTTGTCGTTGGCGGTGAGGATCTCGTCGAGGTCGGCGACCTGCTCGGGGGTGGGGTAGGAGTCCTCCTTACCGAACAGTCCAAGCAGCGGGCAGCGCAGGTTGTGCAGCTGGTCGACGAGGTTCGTGATCTTCAGCGGGAACTCCGCCGGCGGCGTGCCGGTGACGAACGCTCCGTAACAGTCGACCGCGGCGTCGAGGTCGAGATTGCATGCGGCGAGCACCGATTGGCGGCCCCCGGAGCAATAGCCGATCACCCCGACCTTCCCGTTCGAGCTCGGCAGCGCCCGCAGATATGCGGCCGCTCCGCCGACGTCTCCGATCAGCCGCTCGTCCGGCACGCCGCCCTGCGCCCGCGCGGTCGCTGCCGCGTCGTCGGGTGCCGCGCCAGGCGCCTCGCGCCAGTAGAGATTCGGGCAGATCGCGTCGTAGCCGAGCTCCGCGAACCGCCGCGCGATCTCCTTCGTCCCCCGGTCATAGCCAGGCATGTGATGGATAACGACCACACCGCCGCGGGGCCCTTCTTCGCTCGGGCGGGCGACATAGACCTCGATCTCGTCGCCGTCGTATCCGGCGATCATCACGGTATCTGCAGATAGGGAATCGCTCATGGCCGGGATTCAACCATGAGCGACGTGACGCGCGCACCCCGACGCGACGCGCGCGCCCTCACTGCGCGCACCCCGACGCGCCGCGCGCGCCCTCACTGCGCGCACCCCGACGCGCCGCGCGCGCCCTCACTTTCAGCTAGGTGGTACCCACCGGCTCCCTTCCGTCCTCGGCGACGACGAGGTCGAGGTCGGGCTCGGGCACGAGGTCCTTGAACACCGCGAAGCTCGAGGGCTGCTCGGTCAGCACCGGGAACGTGTACGTGCACTTTGGGCACTTCTCCCGCAGCACCGCCTGCTCACTGCCGAGGTCGTAGTCCTTGTCCTGGAACTCGCCGCAGCACGGGCAGATGCGCAGCAGCCGAGTGCTTACGAGCTCGAAATTGTTGATGATGTCCTCCATGATCGCGCCGTTCGCGGCCCATGCCTTCGCGTACTTGTGGTACGTGTTCTGGTGCCAATCGCGCAGTGCTGCCTTGCTCGCCCAGAAGCTGCACTCGTTGAACCAGCCCGGATCGTCCGGGTGCTCCCACCAGGTGAGGTGAATGAAGCCGGGAAGCTCCATCAGGTGGTGACGGCTGTCGGCGAACACCACCTTGAACTTCTCATAGGCATCGGGACTCGAAAAGCGAACGCGTTGCATGCTCAGATATATCGCCACAGCGGTCCTTTCCTGCCGAGGGTCTGTCGTCGGGGCGAGCCTAGAGACGACGGGTTCTCGGTGCATTGGCCCGGGGTATAAAGCGGTTGGGCCGCAGGTCCGTGTGCCGGCCGGCTATATCCCGCGTTCGGATTGTGGAGCGGCCCCCACTTGTCAGCATCGGGCGTGACGGGCACTCTAAGCGCAACCTAAGCGCTGCCGTGCTGGGTCACATTTGTAACCGAACGGCGGAGGTCTGCATGGCCAGCGAAGCACCGGGGACACAGGGTGACACGCTCACATACGAGCACGGAGGGATGCCGAAGACCGGCACGTGGTGGAGCGCGTTCGTAATCGGGCTGGCGGGCACGATCCTGGTTACCGGCATCGGACCCACGATGGTCGTCGCCCTGGGGGCGTCCGCGATCCCGATCATGGTGCTGATCACCGCATGCGGCTGGATCCTGTGCCTGCTGCTCTCGGAGATGGCGGCGATGATGCCCGAGCGTTCGGGCGGCCTGCCGTCGTACATCTACCCCGCCTACCGCGACCGCTTTCCACGGGCCGCACAGCATCTCGGCGCGTTCGGCGCATGGGGCTACTGGATGGGCTGGTTCCCGGTCGCGCCACTGAACATGATCCTGGCGTCGTACTACATCGTTGAGCTGTTCAAGCTCTCCACGGCCAGCTTCACGCCACTCGGTACGCCGATCTACTGGTGGACGCTAGGCATCGCGATTGTCGGGATCCTGCTGCTGTTCATCCCCTCCTACATGGGGCTGAAGTTCGGCACGGGCTTCGCAACAGTGCTGGCGGTGCTGGCGATGATCCCGCTGACGTTCCTGGCAATCTCTTGGGTCTTCCACCCCTCGGTCGTCCACTTCGGCCAGCTCTTCAACTTCCACCGGACCGACGGCTCCGGCTTCTTCCAGCCCATCTACGGCCACGGCTGGTTCACGATCTACATAGCGTTCGCGTTCCTCTTAACCTGGAACGTCATCGCGATGGAGGCGGCCGCGTGCTACATCGGCGAATGCAAGAACCCCTCTCGCGACGCCAAGATCGCGCTCAACCTCGAGGGCGGCTACGGCCTCTTCATCTACACGCTGATCCCGGTCGCGTTCGTGATCGTGCTCGGCAACCACGCGCTCGGCACCGCGGCAC
>Ga0302314_10021281_pt1 | contig 10687 bp, 8 predicted proteins | sample III_Palsa_N2_3_FD_200533 | JGI IMG/M metagenome (GOLD analysis project Ga0302314, IMG submission 200533) | Peat permafrost microbial communities from Stordalen Mire near Abisko, Sweden - III_Palsa_N2_3 | ecosystem: Environmental > Terrestrial > Soil > Palsa > Peat permafrost | place: Sweden... | reverse complement strand
GACGAGGCGGTGGCGGCCCTGCACAAGGATCATCCGGATCAGGAAATCCACGGCAAACTCGCCAATGTCGCTGTCGAAGCCGATGTCCAGGCCCTGGTCGATGAAGCGGAGCAAAAGCTCGGCGGCGTCGACGTGCTGCTCAACAATGCCGGCCTCGGCGGCAGCAAGCGCGTGGTCGACATGTCCGACGAGGAATGGCACAAGGTGCTGGACATCACCCTCACCGGCACCTTCCGCATGACCCGCGCCATGCTCAAGGTCATGCAACCGCGCGGCCGCGGCGCCATCGTCAACAATGCCTCGGTGCTGGGCTGGCGCGGGCAGAAGGAGCAGGCACACTACGCCGCCGCCAAGGCCGGCGTGATGGCCCTGACCCGTTGCAGCGCGCTGGAAGCGGCCGAGTTCGGCGTCCGCATCAACGCCGTGTCGCCCTCCATCGTGTTCCACGACCACCTGCGCAAGAGCGCCCCCGAAGCCCTGCTCAACGAACTGGCCAGCCGCGAAGCCTTCGGCCGCGGCGCCGAAGCCTGGGAGATCGCCAACGTCATGGTGTTCCTGGCCTCCGACTATTCCTCCTACCTGGTTGGCGAAGTCATCTCCGCCTCCAGCCAAAGGGCCTGAGCTCGACCCTAATGAACAAGCGCAATCTATCAATCGTCGTCATTCCCGCGAAAGCGGGAATCCAGGAAGGCCAGGCTTCCGCGCAGACCCTCCTGGACCCCGGCTTCCGCCGGGGTGACGAAGCAATCTTGGGAAGCGCGCTCTAATGCCCACCGTCTTCGAAAACGGCGAAGCCATCCTGGCCGCAGTCGGCCAGAAACTCGGCAGCAGCGAATGGCTGAGCATCACCCAGGAGCGCGTCAACCTGTTCGCCGACGCCACCGACGACCATCAGTGGATCCACGTCGATCCGCTGCGCGCCAAGGACGGCCCCTTTGGCGCCTGCATCGCCCACGGTTATCTGACCCTGTCCCTGGTTTCCCGCTTCCTGCCGCAGATCCTCGAAGTGCGCATGAAGATGGGCGTCAACTACGGCAGCGACAAGGTGCGCTTCCCCAATGCGGTCAAAGTCGGCGCCCGCGTGCGCGGCAGCGGCGAGCTGATCGCCGCCGAGCGCACCAAGGACGGCGGCGTGCAGGCCACCATCCGCGTCACCGTCGAGATCGAAGGCGAAAGCCGTCCCGGCTGCGTGGCCGACACTATCTCCCGTTACTACTTTTAGGCTGAATCTCCATGAATGAGGCAGTTATCGTTTCGGTCGCCCGCACCCCCATAGGCAAAGCCTTCCGCGGCGCCTTCAACGACACCGAAGCCCCCGTCCTCGGCGGCCACGTGCTGCGCGCGGTGGCCGAACGCGCTGGCGTGGAGCCGAGCGCAATCGAGGACGTGCTGCTCGGTGCCGCCGCGCAACAGGGCACCCAGGCCTACAACCTGGCCCGCCTCTGCACCTATACCGCCGGCTTCCCGGACACCGTGCCGGGCATGACGGTGGATCGCCAGTGCTCCTCCGGTCTGATGACCATTGCCGCCGTAGCCAAGAGCATCATGGTGGGCGAGGTGGACATCGCCATCGGCGGCGGCCTCGAGTCGATATCGCTGGTGCAGAACGCGCACAAGAACAACTACCGCGCGCTATCCGAGGCGGCCATCGCCGCCCAGCCCACCGCCTACATCCCGATGATCGAGACCGCCGAGCTGGTGGCCGAGCGCTACGGTATCAGCCGCGCGGCGCAGGACGAATACTCCCTGCAAAGCCAGCAGCGCACCGCCGCAGCACAGAAAGCCGGCCTGTTCGCCGACGAGATCGTGCCGCTCACTACCACCAAACAGTTATTCGACAAGGAAGGCAAGCCGACCACGCGCGAGCAGGTCACGCTGACCAAGGACGAGGGCAACCGCGCCGAAACCACCCTGGAAAGCCTCGCCGCGCTCAAGCCGGTGTGGAAGGAAGGCCGCTGGGTCAAGCAGGGCCAACACGTCACCGCCGGCAACGCCTCGCAGCTTTCCGACGGCGCCGCCGCCGCGCTGCTGATGAGCCGCGCCGAAGCGCAGCGCCGCGGCCTCAAGCCGCTGGGCATCTATCGCGGCTCGGCCGTGGCCGGCTGCAAGCCGGATGAAATGGGCATCGGCCCGGTGTTCGCGGTGCCGAAGCTGCTGGCCAAACACGGCCTCAAGGTGTCGGACATCGGCTTGTGGGAATTGAACGAAGCCTTCGCCTGCCAGGTGCTGTATTGCCGCGACAAACTCCGCATCTCCAACGACCGTCTCAATGTCAATGGCGGTGCAATCGCCATCGGCCACCCGTTCGGCATGTCGGGCGCGCGCATGGTCGGTCATGCTCTGCTGGAAGGCCGCCGCCGCGGCGTGCAGTACGCGGTGGTGACCATGTGCATCGGCGGCGGCATGGGTGCCGCGGCCCTGTTCGAGTTGCCTGCGTGAGAATGTTTGCCGCCCTGGGGCTAGCAAGGCTTGATCGGCAAGCGTTGCCGGATTCGCCAGCGGGGCGGTGTGTGGTTAGTGTGGGTGCATCACCAATTACGAGAATCGTCCGTCGCGCCGCCGGTGCATCCGGGCAGCGGCGTGGCGACCGAATACGTGGAGGAGCGGTCCATGAATCAAACGGTGCCATCGCTGGCTAAGGCGCGGCAAGGCGAAAAAGCGGGCAATCACGGCTGGCCGGCAGCGGTCTTCACCGGCATGGTGCTGGGTGCGGCCCTGTTCGCGTTCTCGCCGCGCCCGGCGCCGCCGTTTCCCGCGACCCAGGTGTATCCGGACCGCATCCTGGTGAACGGCCTCGCCGAAAACGGCAAGCGCCTGCTCGCCGCCGGAGAGCAGGGCCATATCCTGATCGCCGACGATCCCAAGGGCCCCTGGCGTGATGCCGCGGTGGAGCCGCAGCGCGGCTCCAGCTTCACCCAGGTGCAGTACATCGGCGACGGCGTGGCACTGGCCGTGGGTCACGACGACTGGATCGTGCGCAGCGAGGACAACGGCCAGACCTGGAAGGAAGTCTCCTACAACAAGGACGAGGACCAGGCGGCGCCGCTGTTCGGCGTGGCCGGCCCCTACGACGGCAAGGTCTACGCCTTCGGCGCTTTCGGCACCCTGATGCAGTCCGCCGACCTCGGCAAGACCTGGCAGACCCTGAAATCCGACGCCATCGGCGACAAGCACCTCTACGGCATGCTCGACGGCGGCAACGCCCTGCTGCTGGTCGGCGAGCAGGGGCTGATGGTCAAGTCCAGCGATGGCGGTGCCACTTGGCAGGAGCAGAAACAGATCTACAAGGGTTCCTTCTTCGGCGCGCTGACGCTGCCGGACAAGGGCTGGCTGGTCTACGGCATGCGCGGCCACGTCTTCGTCAGCCATGACGCCGGGCAAAACTGGAAGGAGAGCGTTACGCCGGCGCCGCTGTCGATCTTCGGCGGCGCGGTGCGGCCGGACGGCAAGATTTTCCTGGCCGGGGCGCAGCGTACCGTGCTGGTATCGGACGACGGCGGCGCGCAGTTCAAGGTGTTCGCCCAGGGCGAGCGCCAGACCCTGGCCGCGGTGCTGCCGCTGGCCGACGGCGAGGTGCTGGTGGCCGGCGAACCGGGCCTGAGCATCCAGAAACAGACCGGGGCGGCCGCGGCCGCCGCCAGCAGCGGAGCACAGTAATGAAGGGCAAGGCCAGCTTCATCAACCGCCTGGTCGAGGGCATCTCCAACGTCCTCATCGGCCGCCGCCACCTGCTGTCGGTGGTGTTCGCCGCCATGACCCTGTTCTTCGGCTACAGCGCCACCAAGGTCAAGCTGGACCCCGGTTTCCTCAAGCTGCTGCCGGTGAAGCATGAATACATGCGCACCATGATGGAGTACATGAAGGATTTCTCCGGCGCCAACACCTTGCTGGTCAACCTGCGCTGGAAAGGGCCGGGCGACATCTACAACAAGGAGTTCATGGATGACCTGCGCAAGGCCACCGACGACGTCTTCTTCATCCCCGGCATCAACCGCACCCACGTCACTTCGCTGTTCACCCCCAACACCTGGTACCTGGAGATCACCGAGGACGGCTTCCGCGGCGAGCCGGTGGTGCCGGCCAAGTTCAGCGCCACCGACGAGGAACTGGAGCGGGTGCGCCACAATGTCACCCTGTCCGGCCAGATCGGCCTGCTGGTGGCCAACGACCTCAAGGGCGCGCTGATCCGCGCCGACCTTCAGGACGTCGATCCCGACGCGCCGCGCGACCAGATGCGCGTCGACTACTGGGACGTGCAGAAGAAGCTGGAGGAAATCCGCGGCCGCTTCGAAAATCCGCAGAAATACGTCTACAAGATCAAGCAGGACCAGGGCCCGTTCAAGGCCGGCGACGTGGTCAGCGAGGGTTATGTCGACTACGGCTGGACGCTGCGCTATGAAACCTTCCAGGGCATCCCCAAGAACGCCAACGGCGAAGCCGGCGAAGCGGTACCGGTGAAGGGCAGCGACGTCAGCGTCGAGACGGTCAAGAACCCGGAATACAATCCCAACGTCGAGGTCAACATCATCGGCTTCGCCCGCCTGCTGGGCGATGTGATGAAGGGTCTGTTCGGCGTCGGCATCTTCTTCGGCCTGGCCTTCGTCGTCACCCTGGCGCTGTTGTTCCTCTACACCCGCTCGATCCGCCTGACCCTGACCGCCCTGGTGGTGGCCCTGCTGCCGGTGCTGTGGCTGATCGGCATCCTGCCGCTGATCGGGTTCGGCATCGACCCCATGTCGATCCTGGTGCCGTTCCTGATCTTCTCCATCGGCGTCTCCCACGCGGTGCAGATGACCAATGCCTGGCGCCAGGAAGTGGTGGCCGGGGCCAGCGCGGTGGAAGCCTCGCGCAGCGCCTTCCGCAAGCTGTTCGTGCCGGGTGCGGTGGCGCTGCTGACCAACGCGCTGGGCTTCGCCGTGATCATGTTCATCCAGATCCCCATCGTGCACGAGCTGGGCATCACCGCCTGCATCGGCGTGCTGCTGATGATCATCACCAACAAGATGATCCTGCCGATCATCCTGACCCATATCCGCCTGGAGGACTCCTGCCGCCGCCATACCGACGACGCCAAGCAGGACGGCGGCGGCGCGAAAATCTGGAGCATCATCGCCAAGTGCGCCGAGCCGCGCTGTGCCGTCTGGGTTTTCGTCGTCTGCGGCGTGCTGCTGCTGGGCACCACCTGGCTGTCGCGCGGCCTGGTCATCGGCGATTCCGGCCACGGCGCGCCGGAGCTGCGCCCGGATTCGCGCTACAACCGCGACAGCGAGCAGATCGCCAGCACCTATCTGATCGGCGTCGACGTGCTGACCATCATGGTCGAGGCCAAGGCCTTCGAGGGCGACTCCTGCCTGCATTACCCGGTGACCAACCTGATCGACCGTTTCGAGCTGAACATGCGCGGCGTTGCCGGTGTGCAGTCGGTGCTCAGCGTCGGCGGCGTCGGCCGGCTGGTGATCTCGGCCTTCAACGAGGGCAGCCCACGCTGGGAAGCCCTGCCGCGCAGTGAGTCCGGCCTGTCCGTCGGCTCCCGCGCCTTCGATCCCAACCTGGGCTTCAACAACGAAAGCTGCCGCGCCATCCAGGTGATGATCTTCACCAAGAACCATGACGGCCCCACCGTGGCCCACGTCGTCGAGGAAGTGAAGAAATTCATCGACGCCAACCCGGTGGATGGCGTCAAGATGCGCCTGGCCAGCGGCAACGTCGGTGTCATGGCCGCCACCAACGAGACGGTGGGCGCGGCCGAAGTGAAGATGCTGCTGGCGATCTTCGGCGCCCTGATCCTGCTGTGCCTGCTCACCTTCCGCTCGGTCACCGCCGTGATCTGCGTCATCGTGCCGCTGACCATGGTGTCGATCTTCTGCAACGCCCTGATGGCCTCGCTCAGCATCGGCCTGAAAGTGGCGACGCTGCCGGTGATCGCCCTGGGCGTGGGTGTGGGCGTGGACTACGGCATCTACCTGTTCGAGCGCATCCAGCACCACATGCGCTGCGACGACATGAATTTCCACGACGCCTTCCACGCCGCCATGCGCCAGCGCGGCACCGCCGCCGTGTTCACCGCCATCACCATGGCCGTCGCCGTCGGCACCTGGACCCTGTCCGCCCTGAAGTTCCAGGCCGACATGGGCCTGCTGCTGTCCTTCATGTTCCTGGTCAACATGCTCGGCGCCATCTGCCTGCTGCCGGCCCTTGGCGCCTGGTTCTACTACGGCCAGGGCAAGCCCTCGGCCAAGCCCTGAGGTGCCGGCCGGTACTGGAGTAAGCTAAGCTGAATCAGGAATCCCTCTCCCGGAAGGCTGCGATTCCGCAAGCTCCTTCTCCCCTTGGGGGAGAAGGCTGGGATGAGGGGTAGACCTCAACGAAGTGCTGCGCCCGGATCATCGCGCCGCACTTCGGACGAACACTTCTCCCTCAAAGGGAAAGGCGAAAATACGGCAACCGCGTCAGTACCTGGTACGAGGAGGGATCGATCATGATTGCATCGGGACAGATCAATCGCTTCGCGCGCGCCATGATCGGCAACGCCGCCTCCAAGGGCTACCACGTCGAAGTCATCAGCGACGCCCTGCAGATCACGCCGGCCTCGGTGCGCGACAAGAGCGCCAGCTTCGACACCCAGACCTTCTGCCGCATCTCCCGCAACGTCAAGCTGCTGATGGACGACGAGTTCTGCGGCTTCACCACCGCGCCCTGCCGCGTCGGCTCGTTCCAGCACATGTGCGAGATGGCGCTGGACAGCCGGACTCTCGGCGAGGCCCTGCAAAGAGCCTTCAGCTTCTACGGCCAGCTCACCCACGATATCGGCTTCGAGCTGGACGCCCACCAGGACACCGCCAGCCTGCGCATGAGCCTGGCCCATCCGGAACTGGACCGCTACAACTTCCTCTACGAATGGTGGTTCATCATCTGGTCCCACTTCGGCGCCTGGCTGATCGGCGAGGAAGTGCCGGTGGTCGCCGCCGATTTTCCCCATCCCAGGACCGGTTCGCTGGAGGAATACGGCGACGCCCTCACCGGCAACTGCCGTTTCTCCCGTCCCGTAGGCAGCCTGCTGCTGCCGGTGCAGTACCTGGAGCGGCGCATCATCCGCAAGCCGGAGGAGCTGGCGGCTTTCCTACAGCCCAGCGGGCATGACATTGCCAATGTCTTTGGCGTGCATCGCAGTTTCCGCTCGCTGTTGCGCTCGCGCTTGCGAGAGCATCTGGGGGAGACCCAGGCGCTGTTGTCGATCGAGGATGCTGCGGCCCATTACAACATCAGCAGCCAGACTTTGCGGCGGCGTCTGCAATCGGAGTGCACCAGTTACCGCTTGCTTAAGGAGGAGGTGCGGCGGGAGGCGGTGCTGGAGTGGCTGGGGCACAGCAATGTGCGGATTGGGGAGGTTTCGTTGATGGCTGGTTTCGCTGAAACCAATGGTTTATCGCGGGCGCTCAAGAACTGGGTGGGAATCAGTCCGAGCGAGTATCGGTTGGGTGGATTAGAACGAAATTGAAGGCCTGCCAGCGCTGGCAGAGGCTTTGCGGATTTATGCATCCAAGGGATTCTATGAAAAAGCTTCTATTCACCTTGCTGTGCATGATCTGTACTGCTGCAAATGCGCAGGCTTGGCGTAATTGCATTCCTAACTCAATTGGACCCGGTGGGTGTGATTCGATTGGACCTGGAGGTGGTAAGTCAATTGCCCCTGGGGGTGGTCAATCCATAGGTCCAGGTGGTGGACTTTCAATTGCTCCTGGGGGCGGCCAGTCAATTGCTCCTGGCGGGGGTCAATCAATTGCCCCAGGTGGTGGGCAGGCGCTAGATCGCGACAAAACCAAAGGACTTAATCCAGATACATTACGTCCGTATAACAATTCCCAGAATCCCTAATGTCTGCTGAATTGCCGAAATTCGCATATCTCGGCTGGCAGATGCTTCCACGCATTGCCCGTTCTGATTTTGGCAATGTAACCAAGCGATATAGCGCTTGCATCCTGACTTTTAAATCGGAAGAGAGAGAGCTTCTCTTTGGCGAGCACGAAGTAGAGTTATTGGAAAATCTCCTTAGAAATTTCAATTCAAAGGGGGCTCAATTACTCGATGACTTCTACAGAGAGCATTTGCGTATTCTTCAAACTCGATCCAATAGAGTTGTAAGTTTCGGACCTCATGAGTCAGCTTTGGGCGAAGGCAACGCACGTCGAGTTCGGCTGCCTAACAAGACGTATTTCTTTCTTGAATCGCATACAAAAAAACTAGCGGATTCATTGTGTCAATTTATAAATTGCAAGGTAATGCCACTTCGGCAATATCCAGGCTTGGACTTGGAAAATTTGGCATCAGAAGCGCATGAGGCAATTAGGCGTGACGCGATTTAACACAGCACAGTAGGGCGGGTCAGCGACCCGCCGTTCACCGCGTCATGCAACAATCGTAGGGCGGAATAAGCGAAGCGCATTCCGCCGGATGGGAGTTTGAAACTCAATAAGCACGCCTGCGCGCGGCCTATATCCTCCCTGCGGCTGACCTGCGTTTTTCGCCTACGGCGACCTACTTCTTGTCAACAGCGACAAGAAGTAGGCAAGAAACGCCGCCCCGGAGTCTGCGCCCTCTCATCGCAAAAGAAGAAGCGCGATGAGAGGGTCCCCTGCGCTTCTCGCCCGCGGCGGGGTTTTTGGACAGGCCGTCCCTGGCCTGTCCAAAAACGCTTCGGCATCCATGCCTCGCCCGGCGCGAATACACGCGCCGGCCCTGACGCCGCGGACTGTGATGCTCGGCGCAGCTAGACGGGGAGGAACGGCAAAAGCAAAACCGCGAAAGGCGGGATTCTCTGTGCGGCTCCAGCCCTATTTGCCATCGTGCTATGCAGGCCTTTTGACTAGTTAAGAAGTGCTTTGCTGACGCTGTTGCTGGCCAACAAATCGCTAAGGGCTTGCCTGCCAGCTTCAATTGTTGAAGAAACAGCCTTCGACCCTTGTAGCTGTTGCGATCCTAACTGCATTCCGTGCTCGTCATAGACTTCAGCCAGAATATTGAATTCAAAATGTGGAGTAGTGAAGGTATCGTCCTTCCATTCAGTAAGGGTGATCAACAGCAGTTTGCCATTGGTGCTTTTTGCTTGGCGAAGTCCACCGTCAGACGCTGATATTCCGTCTGATTTTATACCCACATTCTGCAGGCCCTTGACCACTGCATGTTCAATATCTTCTGACAGTGGCAATCCGCTTGTCGTGTAAATATCGAATGGGTTCCCGAACCCTCCTCTCATCAATCCCACAAATGATTGCTTCTTGTCATTCGATAGAACATAAGGGCGCTTATCCAGCACCAATACGTCAATGTTTGACGCGGTATACCCGCTGATAGCTGGCCAAGCACTTTCATAGTTCTCAGTTCTTCCAAAAGCGGCGGTTCCTGCGCAGCCACCAAGACTGCCAACAAAACACAACAAGATTGCCCCCCTCGTAAACCTCACGATCAATTCCCCTTGCTCATGTTGTCGACGATGCTCTTGATCCAAGAATTAATTTTTGGTGCTCCCGGTGCGGCTGTAGCATCAAAGTTGATTTGTTTAGGCTCCTTGGCGCCTGGAGTAAGCATGTACCAGCCCACTTGGGACGGTGAAACCATGTGAAGGTAAATTGTGGCTACATAACTGGCGCTTACGTTTCTGGCTTCCAGCAGGGGATGATCCACGATCCTTGATTCAACGCGGGAAAATGCCTTGGATTTTTCCAAGTACTTGTAGAAGTTAGCAAATTCGTATTGTTCGTTAGTAGCGGCATAGTCGATAAATTCTTGTCGCGGTGCACCGCTTTTTGTAACTCCCAGAGCCTCGCATGTTTCTTTTGACGGCGTAATAACTATCGCTGTACCCGAGATGCTGGTTGGCAAAACAGCGACGTCATTCGCTACGCCTTCCAAATATCTTTGTTGCCCGGCCAATGCATCAGAAGCAGAAGAGTACTTTTCATTGTTGTAGCTATATGAAGCGCAGCCACTCAGCGTCATCAAAGCAAATAAACAAGGAAGCAACTTCGGAGATCTCATGGCAGCCCCTTTTTAGTTCGGAAAACATTCCCATGCCCGAGAAGGGCGGAATAAGCGTAGCGCATTCCGCCTTTTGTGGGTTCGCCTTTGATGTTCCTCCCCGTCTGGCTGCGCCGAGCATCACAGGACGAGGTGGATCAGCCGCGCGCAGACGCGGGCGAGGCAGGATGCCGAAGCGTTTTTGTACCGGCCAGGGATGGCCTGTACAAAAACCCCACCTCGGCCGAGAAGCGCAGGGGACCCTCTCGTCGCGCTTCTTCTTTTTGCGATGAGAGGGCGCAGACTCCGGGGGCGGCTCTTTTGGTTACTTTTGGAGCTGTTGCCAAAAGTAACTCGCCGTAGGCGAAAAACTTCGTCCAGGCGTCAGGAGGATCCGGCACGCGCGCAAGCGCACGCAGCGCAGTCTCAGATGAGGGTGTGAGGCCAGATCCTTCGCTGCGCTCAGGATGACAGGGGGAGAGGGTGGCGCTGGTCCCTCGATACGCCCGCCGGGGCGGGCACTCGGGACGAACGGGGTGCGGTGTTGTTCATATGAAAAGCGCCCCTCACCCCGGCCCCTGACGTTTCCCCGGTTTTTCTTAATTGATTGTCTTGCGCATCAGCGTGTTGCGCGGCTAGGGTGCGGGAAAACAGCGCGTGCATGACCGGTTTT
>Ga0302314_10021280_pt1 | contig 10688 bp, 11 predicted proteins | sample III_Palsa_N2_3_FD_200533 | JGI IMG/M metagenome (GOLD analysis project Ga0302314, IMG submission 200533) | Peat permafrost microbial communities from Stordalen Mire near Abisko, Sweden - III_Palsa_N2_3 | ecosystem: Environmental > Terrestrial > Soil > Palsa > Peat permafrost | place: Sweden... | reverse complement strand
CAATGCCGCGGCAAGGTTGCCAAGATGGAGTCGCTGGGCGGCGCGATCCTGTCGGACATCCAGCCCGAGCAGGTTTCGGATTCGGCTTTGCGGTCGGTGATGGCCCGTCTGGATTCGGCGCCGGCCGAGAAGCCTGTGTCGCGCGCGGCTCTGGCCAAGCCATTCGTCGCGCCCGAACCGCTGCGTTCCTATCTCGGCGGCGATCTGGATCGCGTGCGCTGGACTCCGGTCGGGCCGGGCATTTCCTATAAGCCGCTGTTCCGACGTGGGCAGGCGCGTGCTCAACTGATCCGCAGCCGCGCCGGCCGCGGCGTCGGCATGCACACGCATGACGGCGAGGAATTCACCTTGGTGCTGACCGGCGGCTTCACCGACACGACCGGCCACTATTTGCGCGGCGACCTGCAGAGCACCGATCCGTCCATCCTCCATCGGCCGCTGGCCGACGAGGGCGAGGACTGCATCGTGCTCGCCGTCAGCGACGCGCCGCTCAAGTTCCAAAGCCGGGCAGTGGGATTGCTGGGGAAGATTTTCAGGTTTTAGCGCGCTTGTCATCCCGGCCAAGCAGCGCTGTTGCGGCTCGCGCGAGCCGGGACCCATTGCGACGATTTCCCGATGGGTTCCGGCTCTCGCTTCGCTCGGCCGGGATGACAATTGGTTTTGACAGCTTATGCTCCCTTCCAGCACATCGGAGGACTCCCATGGAACTGGTCAGGCTCGGCAATACCGGATTGAAGGTCTCGAAGATCTGTCTCGGCGCGATGACCTATGGCTCGCCGAAATGGCGCGATTGGGTGCTGGATGAGGAAGCGAGCCGGCCTTTCATCAAGGCCGCGCTCGAGAAGGGCATCAATTTCTTCGACACCGCCGACGTCTATTCGCTGGGCGCGAGCGAGGAAGTGCTGGGCCGCGCGCTGAAGGATTTCGGCCCGTCGCGCGAGCAGACGATCGTGGCGACCAAGGTGTTCAGCCCGATGGGCAAGACGCCCAACGAGATGGGCCTGTCGCGCAAGCACATCATGCACGCCATCGACAATTCGCTGCGCAGGCTCGGCATGGATTATGTCGATCTCTACCAGATCCACCGCTTCGACCCGAACACGCCGATCGAGGAGACCATCGAGGCGCTGCACGACGTGGTGAAGGCCGGCAAAGCGCGCTATGTCGGCGCCTCGTCGATGTATGCGTGGCAATTCGCCAAATATCTGCATCTCGCGGACAAGATGGGCAAGACGCGCTTCGTCTCGATGCAGAACCACTACAATTTGGTCTATCGCGAGGAAGAGCGCGAGATGATGCCGCTGTGCCGCGACGAAGGAATCGCGGTGATCCCGTGGAGTCCCTTGGCGCGTGGCTTCCTCGCGGGAAACCGACGGCGCCAGGACAAGGGCGAGACGGCGCGCGCCAAATCCGACGAGTTCGCGCATACGATGTACTACCAGGACAGCGATTTCACCGTGGTGGATCGCGTGACCGAGATCGCGCAAAAGCGCGGCGTGCCGAACGCGCAGGTGGCGCTGGCCTGGCTGATGCAGCGCCCCGGCGTCACCGCGCCGATCGTCGGCGCCTCCAAGCCGCATCATCTGGACGACGCGGTCGCGGCGGCGTCGTTGAAATTGGACGAAGAGGAAATGAAAGCGCTGTCGGAACCCTACAAACCGCACCGCGTGCTCGGACATAGCTAGCGGAAAGTCTATTCACGGGATGCCCCCGACGGACGGAAACGGTTCATGCTCGCGGCATGAAATCAGGGGTTTCCGTCACGCCTGCGGATGGCCGTCGCCGCTGATCGCGGAGAATTGAGAGTGCTCCGAGGAGCACGTCGTTCCCTTTGTGCGGAGCGATCCCCAGAATGACCTTATTGAGATATTGCAATGGAGAGGGGGAGTCATGACCGCGGAAAAAACGACGATGGGCTGGCGCGTCTACGGCCTGGGCGTGATGGCGTTGGCTCTGCTCTGTCTGGCGTGGGGAAATTTCGACCAGGGGCAGCCGGTGCCCAAGGGCTTTCCCGACCGTACCGCTTTGGCCTACGTCGCCGCTGTGTTCATGCTCGTCGCGGGCGCGGCCGTCGAATGGCGCCGGACCGCGGCCTGGGGCGCCGCGGCGCTCACCGCCTATTACGCGCTGGTCGTCGTCGTCCTGATGAACGCCCGCCTGGTGCCCGCCCATTACGCCGAATTCGGCACCTACAGCAACATCGCCGAGCAGCTCGCGATCGCCGCGGGCGGGCTGATCGTCTACGCCGCCAACGCCAAGATCGACGCGGCCCTGGCCGCGCGTCTCACGCGTGTTGGCCAAATGACGTTCGGAGTATGCGCGCTGCTGTTCGGCGGCGCGCATTTTTTCTATATGAATTTGACGGCGCCCTTGGTCCCAAAATGGCTGCCGCCCAGTCAGGAGTTCTGGGGTTATGCGACCGGGATCGGGCACATCGCGGCGGGCGTCGCGATCCTGACGGGCGTGCAGGCCCGCCTCGCCGCGATCCTGCTGACCGCCATGTACGCGTCCTTCACCCTGCTGGTGCATGCCCCGATGCTCCTGGCAGATCCCTCCAGCCATTTCATCTGGAGCGAGAACGCTCTGAATCTCGCTTTGATCGGCACAGCCTGGGTCGTGGCGGATTCGCTGGCGGGGCCGAGACGCCAGCGCAGCGATTCCGAGCTTGTCTCCCACGTCTGACAGCAGCCAGGACGCGTTGAGGGTTTGCGATCGAGGCGATGGGCCTGTCCGCTAGGGGCGCGGCAGCGCCCGCGAACGTTGTACCGTCGCCGCGGCACGCAGCGTACCGACGATGACCGACGACAGCGCCGCCAGATCGGGCGGCATGCCGGGACGCCAGACGTCGAGCAGCAGCGCGATGCGCACGTCGTCGGTCGCGTTCAGCACTTCGTGCTTGTAGGTGTCGTCCCAGAGTAGCGAGTCGCCGTTATCGAGCTTGTGCGGCACGCCGTCGACCCACAGGGTCGCGCCCAACTCGCCCTGCGCATTGCGCGGCATCGAGAGGCCGACATGGAAGCGCATGATGCCGCGGAACGGCCCGCGATGCTCGGGCACGTGCTTGCCGGGCGCCATGTAGGAATAGGTGGCGGAGAGCACTTCGGGGCATTCGGCGAGAAGCCGCGCCATGGTCGGGCTGCGCGCCAGGTTCTGCGGACTCTCGCAGCCATAGGCCTTCATCATGAACATGCGCCAGTCGCGGCCGTCATTGGCCGAGATCGCTTCCTGCTCGTGCATGATCTCGTGGAAAAGCGGGATCCGCTCCTTCATGCCGGCGATCGCCAGCGCTTCGTCGCGCAGCGCTTCCCAGGCCGCGGTGAACCGCGCCGCATTGGGGAACATTCGGTTCGCGTCGAGGATCGGCGGCGCATCGATGCGCCGGTCGTAGATCCAACGCAGCGCGTCGCCGGCGCGGTCATACAAGGCAGTCATTGGTGCTTCCTCTCCCAGCCGGACCGGATGGGTAAACCCCTTTCGGCTCGGCCGAATCCGGGCTCGCCCGCTCCGTCCGGCTTCGTGAGTGTGCCGGTCATAGGCCAGAAATCGCAAGCCTTGGCGTTAAACTGCGTCCATGAAGCGGCCACCAGGGATCGGGCTATTCCGGGTCGCCGGCGCGCGCTTCCAGCCACATGGCGTTAAGCACGGCGAATGTGCAGGCGAAGCCCAGACCAAGAACCCACGAAAAATACCACATCGCGATTGTCTCCTAATAGGCGGTCTTCGAGGCAACGTCCTCGGGCCGCACCGGCCCGCGCATCACGCGGTAGACCCAGGCGGTGTAGGCGAGCACGACTGGAAGAAGCAGGACGACCACGCCCAACATGACCGCGAGCGTCAGCCGGCTCGAAGACGCGTCCCAAACCGTGAGGCTGGCGTTGGGCTCGCTCGACGACGGCAACAGGAACGGGAAGAGCGCCGCGCCCGCGGTCGCGATGGTTCCGAGCGGCACCAGCGCGGAGGCGATGAATGCCAGGCCCGGCTGCCGGCGCAGGACCACCGCCATGACCGCGCCGAGATAGGCCGTCGCCACCGTCAGCCACAATGCCGGATGCGCCGCGAAATTCGCGAACCATCCGCCGGCCGCGCGCGCGACGGTTTTCATCAGCGGGTTGGACGGTGCGTCATGCGCCAGGGCGCTTACGATCCGCAAGCCGTCGAGCTGCGAAACCCAGATTCCGGCGAGCGCGAAGAGAAGCGCGAAGACCAGCGCCGCGAACGGCACGACCGCGGCCGCGCGCGCCTTCACCGTGCCGGTGGTCTTCAGGTTCAGCCAAACGGCGCCGTGCAGCACGATCATGGAAAGGCTCACCAGTCCGCACAGCAACGCAAAGGGATTGAGCAGCGAGAGCAGCGTGATGGTCGAATGGAAGCGCAGATCGGCGTCGAAGCCGAACGGCACGCCCTCGAACAGATTGCCGAAGGCCACGCCGAAGACCAGCGCCGGCACGATGCCGCCCGAGAACAGCGCGTAGTCCCAGAACGCGCGCCAGCGCGCGTCCTCGACCTTGCTGCGGAACTTGAAGCCGACGGGACGCAGGATCAGCGTGGCCAAGACCAGGATCATGGCGAGATAGAAGCCCGAGAAACTCGCGGCGTAGAGCGCCGGCCACGCCGCGAAGATCGCGCCGCCGCCCAGGATGAACCAGACCTGGTTGCCTTCCCACACCGGGCCGACCGTGTTGATCGCCACCCGGCGCTCGACATCGCTGCGCGCGACGAAAGGCAGCAGCGCCGCGGTGCCGAGATCGAAACCGTCCATGATCGCGAAGCCGATGAGCAGCACGCCAAGCAGCGCCCACCAGATCAGCCGCAGGATCTCGTATTCGCTCATGCCGCCACTTCCTTCGTGCCGAGCGTCGCGTCCGGGCCGAGGCGGATATATTTCTGCAGCAAATAAAGGTCGGCCCCGAGCAGCGCCGAATAGAACACGACGAAACCGATCAGGCTGAACAGCACATTGCCCGGATCGGTCGACGAGACGCCCAGGAAGGTCGGCAGCACATCCTCAACCGCCCAGGGCTGGCGGCCATATTCAGCAACGATCCAGCCCAATTCGCTGGCAAGCCAGGGCAACGGAAGGCTCAGCAGCGCCGCCCACAGGAACAGCCGATGGCGGTCGAGCCGGCGCTTCGCCGAAAGCCAGAACGCCAGCGCGAACAGCGCGATGAACCACAAGCCAAACCCGACCATGAAGCGGAACGCCCAGAACAGCACCGGCACATTGGGAATGGTGCTGCTGGCGGCCTGCGCGATCTGGGCCTCAGTCGCGTTCTCGATGTCGCCGCGCTGGCGCTTCAGCAGCAGCGCATAACCGAGATCGGTGACATGGGCGTCGAGCTTGGCGCGCAACGCCGCGTCATGCGGCGCCTTGCGGATCGCGAGTATGGTTTCATAGGCGATCAGCCCGTTCTTGATCCGGTCATGCGCGAGGCCGACGAGTTCGTTGATTCCGGGAACCGGCGTGTCGACGGAGCGGGTGGCGATCAGGCCCAGAACCCAGGGCACTTTCACCTGGTAAAGCGTGGTGTGGGTTGCGAGATCGGGCAGGCCGACGACGGTGAAAGAGGCCGGCGCCGGTTCGGTGTTCCACATCGCCTCGATCGCGGCGATCTTCATCTTCTGGTTCTGGCCGGCGGTGTAGCCGGACTCGTCGCCGAGCACGACGACGCTGAGCGCCGAAGCGATCCCGAAGCTCGCCGCCACCGTCATCGAGCGCTTGGCGAATTCGACGTGGCGGCCGCGCAGCAGGTAATAGGCGCTGACCGCCAGCACGAAGACCGAGCCGGTGACATAGCCCGCGCTCACGGTGTGGACGAATTTCGCCTGCGCCACGGGATTGAACAGCACCGCCATGAAGTCGCTGACTTCCATGCGCATGGTGTCGACATTGAAGCGCGCGCCGACGGGATATTGCATCCAGCCATTGGCGATCAGGATCCACAGCGCCGAAAGATTGGTGCCCAGCGCCAGCGTCCAGGTCGCGAACAGATGCTGGACTCGGGACAGCCTGTCCCAGGCGAAGAAGAACAGGCCGACGAAAGTGGCTTCCAGGAAGAACGCCATCAGCCCTTCGATGGCCAGCGGCGCGCCGAACACGTCGCCGACATAATGCGAATAATAGGCCCAGTTGGTGCCGAACTGGAACTCCATGGTGATGCCGGTGGCGACGCCCATGGCGAAATTGATGCCGAACAGAACGCCCCAGAATTTGACGAGATCGCGCCAGATCGGCCGGCCGGTCATCACATAGACCGTCTCCATGATGCCGAGCAGGACCGACAGACCAATGGTCAGCGGCACGAACAGGAAATGGTAGAGCGCGGTGATCGCGAATTGCAGGCGGGACAGCTCGACGATGTCCATCTCAGTTCGCGCCCATGAGATGCGCCTGCGTCGCGCGCCCGTCCGGCTCGGGATGGCTGACTGGTGCCACGAACAGGAAATAGATCAGGGTCAGCGCCGCCGCTTTGAGGCACAGCAGCAAGATAACATCGCGCCGGATCGTCCTGGGGAACATGGAGTCCCACGAACATTGCCGGGCGGCGTGGATTCGCCGCCCGCGACTCGTAACCGCGGGCATCATACGCGCGGCCACCGCACGTTGTGAAACTACCTACGCATGCGGCATGCGGTCATCGACCGATATGGATGTTGCCAAGGTTGCCCAGCACGCCGAAGGCTTGCAGCAGCCACAACACCACCGCGATGACCACCACGACGTTCAGGATCTGTTTGATCTTGCCGTCCATCGGGATGTAGGTGTTGACGAGCCAGAGCAGAACGCCAACGACGATGAGCACGACGACTACGTTGATGAGCGGCATATTTTTCCTGTTTGGCCGGGCAGAGCCGGAAAAGCTGTTACGGCGCTTGGCGAATCGGCGGGGTTCGCGCCGCCGCGCCATTCTTCCATTTGCGAGGAAAGACGCCCCACGGCCGGGTAGTGAACTCAGCGCGACCGCGATTCAGGCCGGTTCGCGACCCAAGCCATCAAATGAATGCCTGGCGAGGGGTTCGAGTTCCCTGACCGTCGCCTGAATCTTCTGCGCGGTCTCCATGGTGAACTCGTAGCCGGCCTCGCGGCTGAGCTTGAGCCGCACCAGCCGGGCTTCCGCCTCCTCGCGATGGACGGGTGGAAAATCGGGCGATTTCAACTGCGTTTCGACAATCCGGATCTCGTCATTGGCGTCGAACACGCCTTCGAGCGGTGTGTTGATTCGCAGGATCAGCGTGTGGATGCGCGCGCGCAGCTGTGCGTCATGAAGATCGTAGAGCGTCTCGCGGTTGCGGTCGTAAATGTCGATCTCGCGCTTGGCGGAGCGCAGCATGCGCAGCGTGATCGGCCCGAACGGCTCGCCGCGGCCGTGGGTGTCGTGCGCAATCTCCAGGATATAGCGCAGCGTGGTGAGCACTTCGCCGAAGAACTGGGCGGCGTGCTGGGCGCGGCGCCGGCGCTCGAAAAACCATTCGAGCTGGGTGGCCGCGAGCCCGCCGACAGTGGCAAGGATCGCGCCCAGGAAGATCGCCCACATGCCGGTCAGGTTGCCGAGGAAATCGAAGTTTTCGGGCCGCACGTCACGCCGAAATGCGCACGGGCAGGGATTCATAGCCTTTCACGAAAGCCGAAAGCACGCGCCTGGGCTCGCCGACCACATCGATCTTGGGGAAGCGCTTGAAGATCTCCTCCCAGATGATCTTGAGTTGCAGCTCCGCCAGCCGGTTGCCGACGCAGCGGTGGATGCCGAAGCCGAAGGCGAGATGCCGGCGCACGTTCGGCCGGTCGATGATGAAGGCGTTCGGGTTCTCGATCACTTCCTCGTCGCGATTGCCCGAGACGTACCACATCACCACCTTGTCGCCCTTCTTGATCTGCTTGCCGTGCAATTCGAAATCCTGCAGCGCGCGCCGACGCATATGGGCGAGCGGCGTCTGCCAGCGGATGGCTTCGCACACCATGCTGGGGATCAGGTCCTGGTTGGCGCGCAGCTTGTCGTACTGGTCCGGGTTCTGGTTCAGCGCGAGCAGGCTGCCGCTGATGGTGTTGCGCGTGGTGTCGTTGCCGCCGACGATGAGCAGGATCAAATTTCCCAGATATTCCATCCGGTCCATGTTGCGGGTGGATTCGCCATGGGCGAGCATCGAGATCAGATCGCCCCGCGGCGGCGCGTTGACGCGCTCGTTCCACAGCCGCATGAAATAGTCGACGCATTCGAGCAGTTCCGCGCGCCGCGCCTCTTCGGATTCGACGATGCCCGATTGCGGATTGGCGGTCGCCACGTCCGACCAGCGGGTGAGCTTGCGCCGGTCCTCCCAGGGGAAATCGAACAGGGTCGCCAGCGTCATGGTGGTGAGCTCGATCGACACCTTGTCGACCCAGTCGAAGGTCTCGCCGATCGGCAAGCCGTCGAGGATCGCGCCGGCGCGCTCGCGGATGACGGGCTCCAGCGCGTCGAGATTGGGGCCCGAGACGATCGGACTTACCGTCTTGCGCTGCGCGTCGTGCTTGGGCGGGTCCATCGCGATGAACATCGGCAGCGTGAAGTCGCCCTTGGGATCGACGATGGTGATGCCGCCCTCCGACGAGAACACCGCATGATTGGTGTCCACCGCCATGATGTCGTTGTATTTGGTGATCGACCAATAGGGCCCGAACTCGCTGTCGCGGCAATAATGGACCGGGTCTTCCTTCCTGAGCCGCTCGAAATAGGGCCACATCGTATCGCTGCGGAAGAGCTCGGCATTGGCGACGTTGATGTCTTCGAGCGGAATCGACCAGGCGTGCGCGGCCGCCGCCGCATGCAGATCGGTGGATTCGCGGTCCATGGGACACCCCGAAATGGCTTTCGGGGCGATTGTCTGCCGCTTTGCGCCGCTGTCAACGCGGCGGCGCTATTTCTTGGTCACATTGTCCGTCCGGCGGATGAAGTCCGCCACATTGTCGTGCAGTTCCTTGAGCGATTCCTCGTGCGCATAGACCATGTGGCCGGACTGGTAGTAGCGGTACTCGATGTTGGACTGCAGCTTGTCCGGGATCGGCAGGTGGTGCATTTCGTACCAGCCCTCATAATAGGGCGTGGCGAGGTCGAAATAGCCGCCATTGAGCAGGATCTTGAGGTCCGGATTGTACTTCATCGCGCTGGCGAGGTCCGGCATCACGTTGGTGGCGCCGGGGAACGCGAATTCGGCGCCCGGCTGCTGGTGCTTGAAGCTCCACCATTTGAAGACGTCGATCTCCGGCTTGTAGACCTGGTCCTGGCCGAAGTTCAGCACCTTGCGGGCGTAGTCGTTGAACGCCGAGACATAGGCCGAGCTGATCGCGGCGGATTGCGGATCGTAATCGGCTTCCTTGCTCAGCGGGTCCATGGTCGGCCCGGAGAAGCGCGTGTCGAGGCGCCCCGTCGTGGTGTCGGTGTCGTTCTGGAGATTCTGCTCGAACTCGCCGCCGCTGATGCGCAGATTGGCCTTCAGGATATACCAGAGCGGCAGGCCGGTATAATCGTGCAGCTTGGCCGCGATCGCATTGCGATGCGCCGGCGTCAGGCTCGAACCTTCGCCCAGCGCCAACGCGTAATCGGTCATCGCGAAATGCTCGACTTCATGCACGAAGGGCACCAAATCCTTCGGATTGCCGGGCACCTTGTGGTGATACCACGCGGTCGCGGCATAGGTCGGCAGCGCCACCTCGTAAGCGAGATCGACGCCGGGATTGGTCTCCGGCCCATCGACGCTGAGATCGAAATTGAGGATTTGCGAGAGCAGGATCACGCCGTTGAAATCGACGTCGCGGTTGGTCTCCAGGTCGTTGACCAGCACCGAGGCGCGCGGCGTGCCATAGCTTTCGCCGAACAGATATTTCGGCGAGTTCCAACGGCTGTAGCGCGTCAGGAACGCGGTGACGAATTCGGCGAAGGCATGCGCGTCCTCGTCGACGCCGTAGAACGCTTTTTCCTTGTCCTTGCCCGCGATGCGGCTGAAGCCGGTGCCGGGCGCGTCGACGAAGACGAGGTCGCTGGCGTCGAGCAGGCTGTAATCATTGTTGATGAGCTGGTAGGGCGCGGCCGCGGTGTGCGTATCGTCGGCAGTCACCACGCGCTTGGGCCCGAAGGCGCCCATATGCAGCCACACGGTCGAGGAGCCCGGGCCGCCATTGAACAGGAAGGTGATCGGCCGCGTGCCCTGGTCGCCGCCGCGGCGGAAATAGGCGACATAGAACATGGAGGCCTCGGCCGGCTTGTCGGCCTTGGTGGCGTCGGCGGGCTTGTCGCCGGCGTCCGTGGCCTGCGTGACGTCGTCCCAATCCTTGCCGTGGACGATCAAAGTCCCGGCGACCGCCTGATAGGAGACGGTATTGCCTTCGACGGTGACCGAGCCGGTGCTCGCCGATTCCTCGGGCTTGAAATACGCGCCCTTGAGCGCGGGTGATGTGGCCGCGGCGGGCGCCGGTTTGTCGGTGGACGCCGCATCCTTGGCGATCGCGATGGCCGCGGTTGCGACCAGGATAGCGGCTACGATCACGATAATGGCTTGCTTCATCGGAAAATCCCCTTGTGCCGGCAGGCGGCGCCCGAGCGGTTGTAGAGTAAGCGACCCCTCTTTTTCAACTCGCCGGGCTGGCTCCTGTAAGCTTCGTCCACATGGACGGCACGGCCGGTCTTCACATCGGCGCGAGGGCGGACCTGTCCCTGGCG
>Ga0302314_10021279_pt1 | contig 10688 bp, 7 predicted proteins | sample III_Palsa_N2_3_FD_200533 | JGI IMG/M metagenome (GOLD analysis project Ga0302314, IMG submission 200533) | Peat permafrost microbial communities from Stordalen Mire near Abisko, Sweden - III_Palsa_N2_3 | ecosystem: Environmental > Terrestrial > Soil > Palsa > Peat permafrost | place: Sweden... | reverse complement strand
CCAGATCCTGATGCATGTGCGGACCCAGGTAGGCACCCGTGTCGAGGATGCCGCCAATCAGTTCGCCGACATCCAGAAGGTGATCCGCACGATCATTCCGCCGGATCAGATCGAGACCATGGCCGATAATATCGGCATGCCGATCAGCGGCATCAACATGACCTACAACAACACCGGCGTGATTGGCCCGCAGGACGGCGACGTCCAGATCAAGCTGAAAGAAGGCCACGAGCCGACCGAAGGTTACGTCAAGGCGTTGCGCGAAAAGCTGCCGGCGCAATTCCCGGGGCTGAGTTTTGCATTCCTGCCAGCCGATATCGTCAACCAGATCCTCAATTTCGGCGCGCCGGCGCCGATCGACATCGAGGTTCGCGGCGCCAATCTCGACGGCAATTTCGCCTATGCCAACAAATTGCTGGCGCAAGTCCGCCGCATTCCCGGCGTCGCCGACGCGCGCATCCAGCAATCGGCGCGCAGCCCGAGTTTCAACGTCGACGTCGATCGCACGCGCGCCCAGTATGTCGGCCTGACCGAGCGCGATGTCGCCAACAGCATGGTGGTCAACCTGGCCGGCAGTTCGCAGGTCGCGCCGACCTACTACCTCGATCCCAGGAACGGCGTATCCTATTCGATCGTGATGCAGACCCCGCAATATCAGCTGGATTCGCTGAGCTCGCTGGAAACGCTGCCCATGACATCGGCCACGGGTTCGCCGACGCCGGTTATTCTCGGCGGCATCGCCAACATCACCCGGACGACGTCGAACGCGGTGGTGTCGCAATATGACATCCAGTCGATGGTGCAGATCTACGCGACGCCGCAGGGACGCGATCTCGGGTCGGTGGCAGCCGACATCCGCAACACCATCGCCGCGAACGCCAAGGAGCTGCCCAAGGGCAGCACGGTGGCGCTGGTCGGCCAGGTGCAGACCATGGAGAGCTCGTTCTCGGGCCTGCTGTTCGGACTGCTCGGCGCCGTGGTGCTGATCTATCTCCTGATCGTGGTGAACTTCCAGTCCTGGTCCGACCCCTTCGTGATCATTACCGCGCTGCCGGCAGCACTGGCCGGCATCGTCTGGATGCTGTTCACCACCCAAACCACGCTCTCGGTGCCGGCCCTGACCGGTGCGATCATGTGCATGGGCGTCGCCACCGCCAACAGCGTGCTGGTGATCAGTTTTGCGCGCGAGCGCTATGCCGAACTCGGCGATCCCATCGCCGCGGCGCTGGAAGCCGGCTTTGTCCGCATCCGTCCCGTGATGATGACCGCGCTGGCGATGATCATCGGCATGCTGCCGATGGCGCTGGGGCTCGGCGAAGGCGGCGAGCAGAACGCGCCGCTGGGCCGCGCCGTGATCGGCGGGCTGTTGTTTGCAACCGTTGCCACCTTGATGTTTGTCCCGGTTGTGTTCAGCATGGTGCACAAGAAGCGCGAGGACGAAGCCGAGGCGGCAACGTCTCAGTTCGAGGGATATCCCCGCGCGGCCGAGTGACATAAAGCTGGGCTACAAAAAAAAAATAGAAGGGGAAACACCATGGCTGGAAACACCAAGGTGCGCAGCGTGGAAACGCGCGCATGCGACGCCGGCTGGCGAAACTATCATTTCGTCAAGATCACCACGGAAGACGGCGTGGTCGGCTGGAGCGAATTCGACGAAGGTTTCGGCTCGCCCGGCCTCGGTGCGGCCATCGAACGGCTCTCGACCCGCGTGGTCGGACAGAACGCGCTGCAGCACGAACGCATCTATGCAGAACTGTTCGCCGCGACCCGCCCCTCGACCGGCGGCGTCATCGCGCAGGCGCTGGGCGCCATCGAAAACGCGCTGCTCGACGTCAAGGGCAAGGTGCTGGGGGTACCCTGCTATGAATTGCTCGGCGGCAAGATTCGCGATCGCATCCGGGTCTACTGGTCGCATTGCGCGACCTGGCGCATCAACCACCCGAGCTGGTACACGCCCGCGATATCAGATCTCGATGGCGTCAAGGCGATCGGACGCGAGGTCCGCGAGAAGAAATTCACCGCGCTGAAGACCAACATCTTCACCTACACCGACGGCAAGCCGCAGGGCTGGCGGCCGGGCTTCGGCGTGCCGTTTGCGCCCGAGATCAATGTCGACCGCCGGGTGCTGCGCGACCTGCGCATGCATCTCGAAGCGATCCGGGAGGGCGCCGGACCCGATGTCGATATCCTGCTCGACCTCAATTTCAACGCCAAGACCGAGGGCTATCTGAAAATCCTGCGCGAAATCGCCGACCTCGACATGTTCTGGATCGAGATCGACAGTTTCAGCCCCGAAGCGCTCGGCTATATCCGCCGCCAGAGCCCGCACCCGATTTCGTCCTGCGAGACGCTGACGGGCCTGCGCGAATTCCTGCCCTATTTCCGCGAGCAGGCGATGGATGTCGCGATCATCGACACGCCCTGGAACGGGGTTTGGCAGTCGATGAAGATCGCGGCGGCGGCCGAGGCCTGCGAGGTCAACGTCGCGCCGCATAATTTCTACGGCCATCTCTGCACCATGATGAACGCCCATTTCAGCGCCGCGGTGCCGAACCTGCGGATCATGGAAACCGATATCGACCGGCTGGCCTGGGACCACGAGCTGTTCACCCACGTGCCTGACATCATCGACGGCTTTCTCGTGATGCCCGACCGGCCCGGCTGGGGCACCGAACCCAATGAGGAAGCGCTCGCCGCGCATCCGCCGAAGGGCAAAGGCGGCTTATTGACCTACGGGCAGAAGAACTAGAGCCTTTTCCGTTTCGATAGAATCGAAACCGGGCTCTAGATTATTGAGTTGACGCGTTTTCTTCACGCGAACCGGTACCCACGAAGCCTGTCAGCGGGCGCGCATTCGCGCGACCCGTTGGCTCGAAAACGCGCTAGCCGCGCTATCTGGCCGCGACAAAATAGAAATTCTGTTGTTCTGGTACGGAGCCGTAAACGGCGGGCTCCTGCCGTCCGGCGGTCGCCTCCATCACGTCGTCGCGGACCAGGCGAAGCAGCTTGTTGATCTCGACCCCGGGGGTTGCGAGCCGCTGGATCACTGCCACCGCGAACGGCGAGTCGTCGCCGTCGCCATCGAGCGTTGTCTGACCTTCTTTGGCCGCGAAGAAAACCAGTGTCCCGCTGTCGGTCTTGATCTGCGCGAGACCCCGCTCCCTGCCAAGGCTTTGGCTGAGAGAACGCGCATGGACATCGCCGTCCGGGCCCGCGTTGGATGCAACCAGCGCAGGCGCAGACGGTATCGACGCCTGGGTGTCAAAGGGATTGTCGCGGCAGGCATCGATCAGCAGAAGCTTGAGTTTTCGCGCTCCCTCGACCGCGGCGATCATCTCGGTGAGGGGCACAGTCTGGGACGGCACATCGCCCTCCGCGACGATCCGGGCGTCGACCGGGACCAGATAGTCGACACCGTTCACTTCGACACCGTGGCCGGCATAATAGACCACGGCCCAGTCGCAATTGCGTGCGTCGGCGGCGAACGTTCGCAGCGCGTCGATCAGTTTCTGGCGTGTGGCGTCGATGACGATGGTGACGTTTTCGAAGCCGATGTTTCGCAACGAGGTCGCGACGGCCGCCGCGTCATGCTGCGGGTTGCGCAGTGCGCCAACGGTCCGATAGGTCGAATTGCCGATCACCAGCGCGATCCGGCGGCCCTGGCTCGCCGAGGTCGCGGCCAGCGCCGAAGGCGCTACGACCGGCGCGGCAACATCGGGCGTCGGGATCGACGTCGCCGATTCCGCTTTTCGTGGCGCGGGCAGGATGACCGGCAGCGGCGCGCCGGAATCGAGCGCGGCGATCCGCGCCCGGGCGGTTTCAAGCGAGTCCCTGGAATAATCGAGATGGGCGAGATAGCTTTGCGACGCCAGCGCTTTCTGAAACTCGCGCCTGGCCGCCGCCGCGTCCCCCATGCGCTCATAGGTCAGGCCGCGCCCGGTGAAGGCCGGAATGTAGTCCGGCATGATCGCCAGCGCGCGATCGTATTCCGTCAGAGATTGCGCATAGTCGCCACGATAGCGGAGCGTATCGGCCCGGCGCGAATAATTCAGAGGGTCTGTCGGATCAAGTGCAATCGCCTGATCCACGTCAGCGAGCGAACGATCGAGGTCGCCCTTCAGCCGCCATGCCTCGCTTCGATTGGCGTAGGCCTTGGCATAGCGCGGGTCGAGACGGATCGCCTCGGTGAAATCGGCGATCGCCTGGTCATTGTCCTTGCGCTCGAGGAAAAAATGCCCGCGATTATTGAATACCCCCGCGACCGTGGGCTCGATCTGGACGTCGCGATTGAAATCCGCCAGCGCGCGGGGCGCATCGCCCTTTTCGCTCCAGGTGATCGCCCGGTTGCCGTAATACATTCCGAACTTGGGATCGAGGCGGATCGCGATCGTATCATCGGCAATCGCGCCATCGAGATCGCCCAGGAACTTTCGCGACGTGGCCCGGATGTCATACGCCGCCGCGTCACGCGGCGATAGCCGGATCACCTCGGTAAACGCAGCCACCGCCTGCTTGAAATCCTGCTTGCAGGAATAAAAAACCAGTCCGCGGCCGCCGTGATTGTTTGAGTCTTTGGGCTGCAACCGGACTGCCGCATCGAAATCGGCGAGCGCGCCGTCGCAGTCTTTCTTGTCCAGCCGCGCCGAACCGCGACTGACGTGATAAGCGGCGAGGTTTCCGCGCGCACCGTCGATCAGCTTCGAGCAGGCCTCGATCAGGCCCGGATCTCCCCGGGTAAGGCATTGACGCTCGAGCGCCCGTTGAGCATGGGCCGCCGACGAGCGCGTCATCAGCGCAACCACCATCGACAGCAGCAGGATGAAGTGGCGTTCGACGCGCATTGCAGCACCACCGCCCAGAAGCGCCGCGATCATAAACGCGGTCCATCATGCCGTCCACCATTCAGCCCGCTGGCCCGGTCGGCGTCGCTATTCGTTCGACACCACGAGCTTTAGCGACAGCGATGCGAGCATCGAGGCGACCATGATCGCGGCGACCACGGCGAGCCCGAAGGTGTAGGAGCCGGAAAACTCCTTCAACCAGCCCATCATCGACGGGCCGGCGAAGCCGCCGACGGTGCCGATGCTGTTGATGAAGGCGAGGCCGCCCGCCGCCGCGACGCCGGTCAGGAACCGGGTCGGCACCGTCCAGAACACCGCCCGCGCCGCCGAGACGCCGATCAGCGCGACGGTGAACCCGATCAACGCCACCGTCAGCGATCCCGACAGGATCGGCGCGAGCAGGCCAACGCCACCAAGCAGGCAGGCAATCGCAAGGTTGACCAGGCGATGGCCGGTTTGGTCGACGTAGCGCGCCCATACGATCATGCCGATCGAGGCAAACAGATACGGGATCGCCGAGATCCAGCCGATTGCCAAATTCGTCAGGTGATACTCCTTCAGGATCAGCGGCAGCCAGATGCCGATGCCGTAGGACCCCAGCGTGAAGCCGAACTGGATCGCGGCGCAAATCAGCACGCGGACATCTTTCAGCGCCGCCAGCAGCGAGGAATGCGGGCGCTCGCGCACTTCGGTCGCGAGCGCGTGGCGCAGCACATCGCTTTCCTCGCGGGTGAGAAAGCTCGCGCTCTCGGGATTGTCGGCCAGCAGATACAGCGTTAGAAAACCGAGGGGGATACAGGGAATGCTGACCAGGATGAACAGCCATTGCCATCCGGCGAGGCCCCAGATGCCGTCCATCTGCAGCAGCATCCCGCAAACGGGTCCGCCGACCAGGGCGGATGCCGGAATCCCGATCAGGAACCACGCCAGCATCCGCGTGCGGTATTGCGCCGGAAACCAGGCGGCGAGGAAGAACGTGACGCCGGGGAAGAATCCGGCCTCGGCGATGCCGAGCAAAAGCCGCGCGCCATAGAAGCTGTTCGGCCCGATCACAAAGGCGTTCAACGCCGACACCAGCCCCCAGCTGATCATGATGCGGGCGAGCCAGCGCCGCGCCCCGAACCGGTAGAGCATCAGATTGCTGGGGATCTCGCACAGCGAATAGGCCAGGAAGAAGATCCCGGCGGCAAAGCCAAACTGGCCGGCCGACAGGCCGAGCTCTTTGTTCATGGTCAGCGCCGCGAAACCGAGGCTGGTGCGGTCGAGATAGTTGAAGAGATAGGCGATGGTCAAAAGCGGCACGAAGCGCAGCGCCGCCTTCTTGATCGCACTCTGCAACACGGCTTCCGAGGCGGCCGCATCGGGCGTTAGATCGCCCGAGACGCCCTGCGGCGAGAGTGCCATCTGCTATTTTCCTATCCCAGGTCGATTTTCTTGTTCGTCGCAGCGCCGGATAACAGCGAGACGCCCCGGGCGCTGACCTTAGCGGCTGCGGCGCGCGGCCACACTACTTGTTCAGATCTGTCATGAGATCCTTGGGGCCGCCCTCGGCGCCGAACACGCTGCCGTCCTTGTCCCGCGAAATGGCGCAGCACCTTGCCGTCGGGCGAAAAAGCAATGATGGGATCAGGCGACGAGCCAGCGCAGCTATCAGCGCCGCATCGGTCATAGGCCGAGCGTGCCATCGGGGGCGACGGCCACACCTGCCGTCGAGCCCCAGCTGCGTCGATCCGGCAGGAGCGCGAAACTTGCGCCGCGCCGGTGGGGATCGGGGGCGTCATTGACGCAAGGCGTGCTCAGCTGAGCCAAAGCCTGCTGAGCCAAGGCGGCCTGCGCCCCCAACAAGGCCGCCGCGACGGACGGTGAAAACGGCGCCAAGTCACGACGACCATCCGTGCCCTCAAATGCAAAAGGCCCCTTGCGGGGCCTTTAACACTTAGACAGCGTCCTTTGCCGCCTTGACCGGGCGCGCCCTGACGATCTTGCGGGCCGGCTTGGCCTTGAACGTCATCGCTTCTCCGGTGAATGGATTGGTACCCTGACGGGCCTTGGTGGCGGGCTTCTTGATCACGACGAACTTGGCGAATCCCGGAACCAGGAAGACACCGGATTTCTTCAGTTCCTTGTAGCCGACGGTCGCCAGCGTCTCGAGCACGCCCTTGACGTCCTTCTTCGCGACTTCGGTCTCGCCAGCGATCTTCTCGATCAGCTGCGACTTGGTCATCTGTACTGCCATTTTGTCTCCTGTTGGTTGATTCGTGACACGCGACAGTATTTGGAAATTCCTCGGGGAAAACAGCACTTGCGGCGATCTGCACAGCTTTTGTTGCCGCCAAGCCCTGTTTTTCAGCCGAATCGGGACACCCGAACGCGGCGCGCCCTTGGAAACTAGGGGTTTTGGGTGATTCTCACCAGCCGGAAGCGATATTGCGCCGCCAAACGCTCTGGCGCGGCGACAAATCGCATCGCGATAACGCTCAGCCGATGGCAGATCCCGCGGTCACCGCTGCGTTACAGACCGGTTAGATCAGGAACGTTTGCGACCGCGGGCTGTTCTCTCGTCAAGGCAATTAGCTTTGGCCTCTGAGGAGAGACAGTCATGACGACATTCAAAACGATAGGCGTGGCCGCGCTGGCGATCGCCCTTGCAGCGGCATCGCCGGCCATGGCGCGCGGCGGGCACGGCGGTGGCGGCGGCGGCCATATGGGCGGCGGAGGCTTCCATGGTGGCGGCGGCGCGCACTTCGCGGGCGGTGGCTTTCGTGGTGGCGGATATCACCGCGGCGGCTTCGGACCCGGTATCGCGGCTGGCGTGATCGCGGGCGCGGCGATTGGCGGCCTTGGCTATTACGGCGGCTATCCGAATTACGGCAATTCCTACGCCTACGATTACGACCAGGGCTACGCCCCTGCCCCGACCTATTATGGCAACAACGGTTATGTCTGCCAGCCCGGGACCTATTTCCGCGGTGAAGACGGTCGCGTGCATCTCTGCCAGTAACGGCTCTTAACACCTCAATAGAAAAAGGCGGCCGCTTCGGCCGCCTTTTTATGCTTCGAGCAAGGCCCGGTTTACTGCGGCTGCCGTTGCCGCGCCGCGGGCTTGCGCTCGATCGGATGAATGTCGATTTCGCGCAGCCGACCCATCCGCAGCACCTGCATTTCGAGCTTGCGATCGATCCGGTCCCGATCGAGCGTCCGGATCAGATCGTCGACGCCGTTGACATCGATGCCATCAAGACGAATGACGACATCGCCGGGCAATAGCCCGGCCTGCGCCGCGGGACCGTCCGGCTCGATCTGCATCAGCAACGCGCCCATCTTGTTATCGACCCCCGCGAGCACCGCATGCCGCCGCGGGACCGGCGCGCTCTGTCCGGACACGCCGATATAAGCGCGCCGCACATAGCCGTGACGGATGATCTCCGACAGCACGAATTGCGCGGTATTGCTGGCGACCGCAAAGCAGATGCCTTGCGCGCCGCTGATGATCGCGGTGTTGATCCCGATTACCTCGGCCGCCGACGACACCAGCGGCCCGCCGGAATTGCCGGGGTTGAGCGCCGCATCGGTCTGGATCACGTCCTCGATGGTGCGGCCGTTGGCCGAGCGGATCGAGCGGCCGAGCGCCGAGACCACCCCCGAAGTGACGGTCGATTCAAACCCGAGGGGGTTGCCGATCGCGACCACGAGCTGGCCACGGCGCAGGCTCTTTGAATTGCCGAGCGAAGCATAGTGCAGATCGCGCGCGCCATCGGCCCGCAGCAGCGCCAGATCCGTATCGGGATCGACGCCGAGCACGCGCGCATCAGTGACGATGCCCTCATTGTCGCGCAGCCGGATCTGTTTCGATGCACCGACCACATGGCTGTTGGTCAAAACCAGTCCATCGGGCGAAATCACGATGCCGGAGCCAAGACCTCCCCGCTCGTGTCCGCCCCGCTCGCGCGACTGCGGCGACGTCGGCCCGGTTTCCACGCGCACCACCGCCGGTCCGATGCGCTCGATGACGGCGATCACCGCATTGGAATAGGCGTCGAGCAGCGCCTGATCGCTGGCGGGAGTAGGCTGCGCTGAATTTGATGACGAAAGGTCGTCGACCGTATTTCGGGTAAAATCCAACATGGCAAAAATCCTCCGATATCAAATGGTGGCCATATTTCGCGCTCGCAAGAGCCGGGAGGGGCGGCGCCCGGAGCGCCGCCGCGGTCAGATCAGCGGAAAACGCATCGTCCACGCCCTTGACGGCGTGTCGCGCGGAGCGACGCCGGGTGCGATCGGCGTGAAATCAGCCGCTCTTCACGCCGCCGTTATCGGCTCATGCCATGCATAATTTCACAGCGAATTGGGCGCGGTTTTGCCCAGCGCCTGGGCATAAAGCCTCGCGAACCGCCGTGTCAGCCCGCTTTGGAGCCGGCGCAGCACGCCTTTCTGCCCGACGTCCCGTGGCATACAAGTTGCGTTGGCTGGCTCGATGACAACATCTCCTGTCCAGCTAAGCGTTCGAAACGTCCGGAAGTCGTTCCATGGCAAGGCGGGCGAAGTCCGCGTGCTTGACGACCTCTCCTTCGATATCAACGCGCGCGATTTCGTCAGCATCATCGGCCCCTCCGGTTGCGGCAAGACCACCATCTTCAACGTCATCGCGGGGCTGATCGAGCCTGACTCCGGCTCGATGCATTATCTCGGCGAGGAGATCGACAGCCTGCGCGGCCGCGTCGGCTACATGATGCAGAAGGACCTGCTGTTTCCCTGGCGCACCGTGCTCGGCAATGTGCTGCTGGGTCTTGAGACCCGCGGCGTCGATCGCGTCGAGGCCGAAGGCAAGGCGCGTAAATACCTCAAGGGTTTTGGGCTTGCCGGCTTCGAGAACGCCTATCCGAAGACGCTGTCCGGCGGCATGCGGCAACGCGTGGCGTTGATCCGCACCCTGATCTTGGACCCGGATATCCTCCTGCTCGACGAACCCTTCTCGGCGCTCGACTACCAGACCAGGCTCTATCTCGAGGGCGTGCTGAAGGACGCGGTCGAGACCTACCACAAGACCGTCATCCTGGTGACGCACGACATCGACGAAGCGGTCGCGCTGTCAAAGCGCGTCGTCGTGCTCAGCGGCCGCCCGGCCCGCGTCAAGATCGTGCACGACATCGACATCTCGGCAAATTCGCCGATCGCCGCGCGCGGCGACAGCAAATTCTCCGGCTACTTCCACGCGCTGTGCGCCGAACTCGACATCCAGACCGAGAAAACCGCGTGACCATTACCGTTCCCGGCACGGCACCGCTGCCGAAGCGCAAGCCGCGCAGCTCGCGACGCCGAGCCAATTTCGACACGCCGCTCGGCCGCGCGGTGCTGCAGGCCGCCGCCGTGATCGGCTTCTTCGCGCTGTGGGAGATCGGCGTGCGCGCGGGCTGGATCTCGGCGTTCCTGGTCGGCTCGCCTTTTGGTATTTTCGCCGACGGCTACAAGATGCTGATGAGCGGCGATTTGCTGTCCGACACCTGGTACACGCTGTTCGAGTCCATTTTGGGTTTTGTCATCGGCACCATCGTCGGATCGCTGCTGGGGCTGGCGCTGTGGTACTCGGCCTTCGTGGCGCGGCTGGTCGAACCGTTCATCGTCGCCATCAACAGCGTGCCGAAAATCGCGCTGGCGCCGATCGTGGTGCTGTGGTTCGGAACTGGTCTGGTCTCCAAGGTGATGCTGTCGGTGTCGCTGACCGCGATCGTGGCGCTGATCGCGGCCTATCAGGCGGCCAAGGACGCCGACATCGACCTGCAATCGCTGTTGATCTCGATGGGCGCCGACAAGCACCAGGTGTTCTTCAAGGCGGTGGTGCCATCGACC
>Ga0302314_10021277_pt1 | contig 10688 bp, 6 predicted proteins | sample III_Palsa_N2_3_FD_200533 | JGI IMG/M metagenome (GOLD analysis project Ga0302314, IMG submission 200533) | Peat permafrost microbial communities from Stordalen Mire near Abisko, Sweden - III_Palsa_N2_3 | ecosystem: Environmental > Terrestrial > Soil > Palsa > Peat permafrost | place: Sweden... | reverse complement strand
GTGCACGGCCACGGCGGGATCGTGCTCGAGCACCTCAAGGTGCTCTCCTTCCACCAGGACCTCGGCCCGGACGACGTCTTCTTCTGGTACACCACGACCGGCTGGATGATGTGGAACTACCTGGCCGGCGGCCTGCTGGCCGGCGCGACCGTGGTGCTCTACGACGGCAGCGCGACCCATCCGGGGATGGACGCGCTCTGGCGGCTGATCGCCGAGACCGGCGTCAGCTACGCCGGCACCGGCGCCCCCTACCTGCTGGCCTGCGCCAAGGCGGGACTGCGGCCGGGCGCGCAGCACGACCTGTCGAAGCTGCGCGGCGTCGGATCCACCGGCTCCCCGCTGCCGCCAGAGGGCTTCCGCTGGGTATATGACGCGGTGGGCAGCGACCTGCTGCTCGGATCGCTGTCCGGGGGGACCGACCTGTGCACGGGCTTCGTCGGGCCGAGCCCGCTGCTCCCGGTGCGGGCCGGCTTGATCGCGGGCCGGTGCCTCGGCGCGAAGGTGGAGGCGTATGACGCTCACGGCAGTCCAGTCACCGGCGAGGTCGGCGAACTGGTGATAACGCAGCCGATGCCCTCGATGCCCGTGGGCTTCTGGAACGATCCCGGCGGCGAGCGGCAGCGCGCCAGCTACTTCGCCGAGTACCCGGGCGTGTGGCGGCACGGCGACTGGATCATGTTCCTGCCGGACGGCGGCTGCGTCATCTACGGGCGATCGGACGCCACCCTGAACAGGGGCGGCGTCCGGATGGGCACCAGCGAGTTCTACCGCGTGGTGGAACGGCTGCCGGAGATCGCCGACAGCCTGGTGGTCGACACCGGACGGCTCGGCCGCGACGGTCGGCTCATCCTTTACGTCGTGACCGCCGACGGATGCGCGCTGGACGACGACCTCACCGCCCGGATCCGCGTCCAGCTGCGCAGCGAGCTGTCGCCGCGGCACGTCCCCGACGAGATCCACCAGGTTCCTGGCATCCCGCGGACGCTGTCCGGCAAGAAGCTCGAGGTGCCGGTCAGGAGGATCCTGCTGGGCACGCCGCTGGCCGACGCGGCCGACCTGGACGCGCTGGCGAACCCTGAGGTGCTCGCCTTCTTCGCGCCAGGCGGGCCACCGGGCGGGCCGGGCGGGGACGCGCCCGGTGAGCCGCCGAAGGAACCCGCGGGGGGGCCACGTTGACCGCGCCAGCGGGGGAGCCACGGTGACCACGCCAGCGGGCCGGACCGGCCCCGCGCCGGGCCGCCGCTTCGGCGAGGACGGCGGCTTGCTGACGTACGGCGGCTACCTCCGGCTGCCAGAGCTGCTGGCACAGCAGGTGCCGCAGGCCGATCCGCCGGCCCACGACGAGCTGCTGTTCATCACGGTGCACCAGGCGTACGAGCTGTGGTTCCAGCAGCTGCTGCACGAGCTCGGCACCGCCCGCGACGCGATGGCGGCGGCCCAGACGTGGCGGGCCAGGCAGCTGCTGCGCCGCGCGCACGTCATCGAGCGGCTGCTGGTCAGCCAGCTGGACGTGCTCGAGACCATGACGCCGCAGGACTTCCTCGAGTTCCGCGCGGTGCTCGCGCCGGCCAGCGGCTTCCAGTCCGTGCAGTTCCGCGAGCTTGAGTTCCTGTCCGGCGCAAAAGATGAAAGATATGTTGCTCGTTTCCGCGGTCTGACAGATATCGAACGAGCACGGCTGGCTCAGCGCCTTGCCGAGCCTTCTCTCTGGGACGCGTTCGTCGGCCTGCTGCACAGCCGGGGACTGCCCGTAGCGGCGGACGATCAGGTCCTGGCGTCACTCGTCACCATCGCCAGGGACCGCGCCAGTCATGACGACCTGTGGCAGCTCGCCGAGGACCTGCTGACCCATGATGAGATAGCGGGGCTCTGGCGGGCCAGGCACGTGCAGATGGTGGAACGGCAGATCGGCACGAAATCGGGGACCGGCGGGTCGACAGGAGCGCCGTACCTGCACAAGCGGGTGCCGCTTCGCTATTACCCGCTGCTGTGGGAACTGCGGGATTGGCTGTAACGGCCAGGGCGGCGCGGCAGAGCGGGACGCGCCGGAGCGGCACGCGGTGGAAGGCCCGGGACACGAAGGAGTGGGACCGATGGCGGAGAACGAGGGCGAGCAGAAGCTTGCCCTGCTGGCTGCGGCGGCGTCGCTGGCTGGCGGTGACGACGGGGCCGGCCAGCTGCTGAGTTACCTGCAGGCCTACTACCGGCACGTCGCGGTCGAGGATCTCGCCTCGGCCGGGCCGGAGCGGATCGCGGCCGTGGCGACCGAGCAGTCGGCGTTCGCCGCGCACCGGCCGCAGGGCCGGGCGCTTGTCCGGATCCGGCCGGGCGGGCAGGCGGCGTCGCTGGAGGCGGCCGGAGCGGTGATCGACATCGTCACCGACGACATGCCGTACCTCGTCGACTCCGTGACGATGGAGCTGACCAGGCACGACCTGGCGGCCCGCCGGATGGTCCATCCGCAGCTGCGCGTCCGCAGGGACGTCACCGGGGCGCTTCGCGCGGTGCTGGGGCCGATCGACGGCTCACCGGCGGCCCACGACGAGATCGCCGAGTCGTGGACGCACATCGAGATCGGCGTGCTTGCCGACGACGCCGAGGCAGCCGGGCTCGCGGAAGACCTCCAGCGGGTGCTCGGCGACGTGCGGGTGGCGGTCGAGGACTACCCCAGGATGCGGGCCAGGGCAGTGCAGCTGGCCGAGGACCTCGCGTTGTCCGCGGCGTCCGGCCCGCCCGCGGCGGACGGGCCGGACGCAGGAGCCGAGGCGCCCGCCGAGATCGAGGCGCTGCTGCGCTGGCTCGCCGACGGTCACTTCACCTTCCTCGGCTACCGCGAATACGACCTGATGGACGGACCGGACGGGATGACGCTGCGCTCGGTGCCGGGCACCGGCCTCGGCATCCTGCGGCACGACAGGCAGGGATCGAGCTCATTTGCCGCGCTGCCGCCCGAGGTGCGTGCCAGGGCACGCGAGCCGAAGCGGCTGATCCTTACCAAGGCGAACTCGCTGTCCACCGTGCACCGGCCGAGTTACCTCGACTACGTCGCCGTGAAGCGGCTCGACGGCGCGGGCGAGGTGACCGGCGAGTTCCGGTTCCTCGGCCTGTACACCCATGTCGCCTACTCCGAGAGCATCACCCGCATCCCGGTCCTGCGGCGCAAGCTCGTGGGCGTCCTTGAGGCTGTCGGCCTGACCGCCGACAGCCATGACGGCAAGGACCTGGCTGAGTTCCTGGAGAACTATCCGCGGGAGGAGCTCTTTCAGACCTCGGTGCCCGAGCTCGCCCCGATCGCCTCGGGCGTGCTCCGGCTGCGAGACCACAAGCAGACCCGGCTCTTCCTGCGCAAGGACATCTACGGCAGGTACATGTCCTGCCTGGTGTACCTGCCGAGGGACAAGTACACGACCAGGGTCAGGCTGCGCGCGCAGGAGATCCTGCTCCGGGCACTGGACGGCGCCTCGGTGGGATACAGCGTCATGGTCGGCGAGTCGGCCGTCGCCAGGCTGCACATCGTCGTCAGGACCGGACGCGGCCGCCGGCTGCCGGAGGTGGACGAGGCTGAGCTTGAGCGCAGGCTAGCGGCTGTGGTCAGGTCGTGGGACGACGACCTGGCCGACGAGGCGGCCAGGACGCTCGGCCCGCAGCGTGCCCGCGTGCTGCTCGCCATGTGCGGCGACACGATTCCTGATACCTACAAGACTGACGTTCCCGCCGTGGCGGCGGTCGGCGACCTGACCAGGATCCTTCAGCTCAGGGAGTCGGGGGAGGACGTCGCCTTCGAGCTCTGGGAGTCGGTGGGCTTCGTCGGCGGCGTGCCGGTCGAGTACGACCAGCGAACCAGCGCTGCGGGCAACAGCCGGCGGGTCTGGCGGCTCACGATCTACCGTACCGGCGCCCCGATCACGCTCACCGACGTGCTGCCCCGGCTCCAGCACATGGGCGTCGACGTGGTGGACGAGCACCCGTACGAGTTCCCTGGTGGCGGCAAGCCGTTCTGGATCTACGACTTCGGCCTGCGCAAGAGCAGCAGCAGTAACGCCGCCGGGGCCGGCCAGGACGCGGCCGCGCCGGATCCGGCGGCACCGGCCGCCAGGTCCACCACGGCGGGCTCTCTCGAATCGGTGAAGGACCTGGTGGAGGGGGCGCTGGCCGCGCTGTGGCACGGGCAGATCGAGGATGACGGGTTCAACGCCCTCGTCCTCGACGCGCGTCTCACCTGGCGGCAGGTGGTGGTGCTGCGCGCCTACGCCAGGTACCTGCGCCAGGCGGGCACCACCTTCAGCCAGGACTACGTCCAGCGGGTGCTGCGCGCGAACGTCACGGTGACGCGGCTGCTCGTGCGCCTGTTCGAGTCCAGGTTCGACCCGGACACCCGCGCGGGCGAGGCCGAGCGGAGCGAGGCGATGGCGGAGGAGATCCGCGGCGAGCTCGACGACGTCGCCAGCCTGGACCAGGACCGCATCCTGCGGGCCTACTGGGGCATGATCCGCGCCACCCTGCGGACGAACTACTTCCAGGAGAAGACAGAGCCCCGCGCCCCGCTGCCCTACTTCGTGGCCAAGTTCGATGCGGACGAGGTGCCGGACCTGCCGGCCCCGCGGCCGAAGTTCGAGCTCTTCGTGTACTCGCCCAGGTTCGAGGGCGTGCACCTGCGGTTCGGCGGAGTCGCGCGCGGCGGGCTGCGCTGGTCGGACCGGCCGGAGGATTTCCGCACCGAGGTCCTCGGCCTGGCGAAGGCGCAGGAGGTGAAGAATTCCGTCATCGTCCCCTCCGGCGCCAAGGGCGGCTTCGTCTGCAAGCGGCTGCCCGATCCCGGCGACCGGGAGGCATACCTGGACGAGGTGCTGACCTGCTACCGGATGTTCATCTGCGCGATGCTGGACGTCACCGACAACCTCGACGCCGGCCAGGTGGTGCCGCCCGCCCGCGTGGTCCGTCGTGACGGTGACGACCCGTACCTGGTGGTGGCGGCGGACAAGGGCACGGCCACGTTCTCCGACACGGCCAACGAGATCGCCGGGAGCTACGGGTTCTGGCTGGGCGACGCGTTCGCCTCCGGCGGTTCCGAGGGATACGACCACAAGAAGATGGGCATCACCGCCCGCGGTGCCTGGGAGTCGGTCAAGTTCCACTTCCAGGCTCTCGGCGTTGACATCAGCGATGCCGACTTCACCGTCGTCGGAATCGGCGACATGTCCGGGGACGTGTTCGGCAACGGCATGCTGCTGTCGAAGCACATCAAGCTGGTGGCGGCGTTCGACCACCGGCACATCATGATCGACCCGGATCCCGATCCGCGGGCAAGCTTCGCCGAACGGCAACGGCTGTTCGCCCTGCCCAGGTCATCCTGGGCAGACTACGACAAGGCAGTGCTCTCGCCGGGCGGCGGCGTGTGGCGGCGCAACGTCAAGTCGGTGCGGCTGTCGCCGGAGGCGCGCGCCGCGCTCGGCATCGATGACGACGCTATCGCGCTGACGCCGGACCAGCTCATCTCCAAGATCCTCTCGGCGCCGGTAGACCTGCTCTGGAACGGCGGCATCGGCACCTACGTGAAGGCGAGCACCCAGTCGCACGCCGACGCCGGCGACCGGTCCACGGACTCGGTCCGGGTGGACGCCACCGACCTGCGCGCCAGGATCGTTGCCGAGGGCGGGAACCTGGGCCTGACCCAGGCGGCCAGGATCGAGTACGCGCTGGCGGGCGGCCTGGTGAACACCGACTTCATCGACAACTCGGCCGGCGTCGACACCTCCGACCATGAAGTCAACATCAAGATCCTGCTTGACCGGGTGGTGCGCACCGGCGAGCTCAAGGCCACCGACCGCAACGTGCTGCTGGAGGAGATGACGGACGAGGTCGCCGCGCTGGTGCTCGCGCACAACTACCACCAGAACAGGACTCTGGCCGCGTCCCGCGCGCAGGCCGCGCAGATGCTGCACGTGCATGCGCGTTACATCCGGAAACTGGAACGTGACCGGCAGGTTCACCGCAGGCTCGATGTGCTGCCCGGCGACAAGGAGATCGCCGAGCGGCGCGCCGCGGGCGCGGGCCTGACCACGCCGGAGTTCGCCTTGCTGCTCGCCCAGACCAAGATCACCGCAGCCCAGCAGGTGCTCGCCTCCGACCTGCCCGATGACGCCTACCTGCGGCGCGTGCTGGTCGGCTACTTCCCGACCCCGCTGGGGGCGCGCTACTCGTCCCTGATGGGATCGCACCGGCTGCACCGCGAGATCATCACCACCGAGGTCGTCAACGACATGGTGGACCGGTCGGGGATCACCTTCGCGTTCCGGCTGAACGAGGACACCGGGGCCTCGATCCCCGACATCACTCGTGCCTGGCTGGTGGTCAGGCACGTCTTCGGCCTGCCGGGTTTCTGGTCGCAGGTCGAGGCGCTTGACGGGAAGATCGATACAGCGACCCAGATCGCGATGGCGCTTGAGGCCCGCAAGCTGGTCGAGCGGGCGGCCCGCTGGCTGCTGCACAGCCGTCGTCCGCCGTTCGACATCGCCGCGACGATCGATTTCTTCGCCAGCGGCGTGCTGACCGTGGCGGCCGGCCTGCCCAAGCTGCTGACCGGTCGTGACCTGGCCGGATTCGAGGAACGCCGGGAGGCCTTCACCGCCAGGGGGGTGCCGGCCGACCTCGCTCACTGGGTTTCGGCCATGGTCCCGGCCTACTCGACCTTCGACATCGTCAATGTCGCGTCCAGCACAAACCGCAGTATCGACGAGACCGCCGAGGCTTACTTCGATCTGGCCGACCGGCTGCAGATCAGCCGGCTGCGGGACCGGATCACGGCGCTGCCCCGCGACGACAGGTGGAACACGATGGCGCGCGGCGCGCTGCGGGACGACCTGTACGCGGCACACGCCGCGCTCACCAAGGACGTGCTGCGGGTAACCGGCCCGGGCAGCCCGGAAGAGCGGCTCGCCGTCTGGGCCAAGCGAAACGATTCGGCGGTAAGGCGGGCGGCCCAGACGCTCACCGAGATCTGGGAGAGCGATGCGTTCACGGTGGCGACGCTGTCCGTGGCGGTGCGCGCGGTCCGCACCATGGTGACCGCCAGCAGGTTGCCTGAGTAGCCCCGTGCACCCTCGCGCGTCTGGAGCATCCGGTGCGCCCGGAGCAGTGGGTGCGCCCAGAGTGGCCGGTGCGTCGCGAGCCTGCGGGCGGCCGACAGCCTGCGGGCTGACGTAGGCTTCCGCCATGGCAATCGACTCCGCTGGCGAAATCGGCGAACTTAAGGCGAAACTCGCCAGTGTCGAGGCCGTCCTTGATCCGGAAACCATGCGCAAGGAAGCGGACGGCCTGCGGGTACGAGCCGCCGATCCGGCTCTGTGGGAAGACCAGGAGCAGGCACAGGCGGTCACCCGCAGGCTGGCCTACCTCGACGGTGAGCTGGTCCGGCTGGATCGGCTGCGTCAGCGGCTCGACGACACCTCGGTGATGTTCGAGCTAGCGGAGAGCGAGAACGACGAGCCGACCCGGGTGGAGGCCACCCACGATCTTTCCGTGCTCCGCCGGGAGATGAACCTGCTGGAGATCCGCACCCTGCTGTCGGGTGAGTACGACTCCCGTGAGGCGCTGATGTCCATCAACGCCCAGGCAGGCGGGGCCGACGCGGCTGACTGGGCAGAGGGCCTGCAGCGCATGTACCTGCGCTGGGCTGAGCGGCACGGCTACCAGACCGAGGTCTACGACACGTCCTATGCGGAAGAGGCCGGGATCAAGTCGACCACGTTCGCCATCAAGGCCCCGTACGCCTACGGCACCCTGCGCGGCGAGCACGGCACGCACCGGATGGTCCGCATCTCCAAGTACGACAACCAGGGACGCAGGCAGACGTCGTTCGCCGGCGTTGATGTGATCCCCGTCGTCCAGCGGGCCGACCACATCGAGATCCCCGACGACGACCTACGGGTGGACGTCTTCCGGTCCAGCGGCCCCGGCGGGCAGGGTGTCAATACCACGGACTCTGCCGTCCGGATTACGCACCTGCCGACCGGGATCGTGGTCTCCTGCCAGAACGAGCGGAGCCAGATCCAGAATCGTGCGAGTGCCATGGCGGTGCTGCAGGCCAAGCTGCTCGAGCGGAAACGGGACGAGCAGGCGGCGAAGATGGCCGAGCTGCGGGGGGAGAACAAGAGCAGCTGGGGAACTCAGATCCGCAACTACGTCCTGCATCCCTACCAGAACATCAAGGATCTGCGGACCGGCGTCGAGACGGGGAACACCGCCGCGGTGCTCGACGGCGAGATCGACGATTTCATCGAAGCGGAGATTCGCTGGCTCCGCACCCAGGGCCTGTAGCCGCGGCGCTGTAACTGGCCGTAACGCGATTGCAATGCGGCCGGCCGACCATCTTCCTGACCGCGTCCGGCCGCAAGAGCCGGGCCCACAAGGGAGGAGTCGCCATGCACCGCTACCCAACTCTCGCCGCCCTCGGGGCGGGTGCGCTCGCGCTGCTGTCCGTAGCGGGCTGCTCGGGGTCCGCCGTCCCCGGCAGCGCAGCTCCTGCCTCCCAGCCAGCCTCGACGAGCGCGTCCGTGCCGTCCGCCGTCGCGTCCTCGGCGTCCTCGACCTTCACCGGGACCAGCAACGTGGACGCCTGCAAGCTGCTGACTCAGGCCGAGATCGCCAAGGTGGTCGGCGAGGCCGTCAATCCCCTCAAGCCGTCTTTGCCCGGCGATAAGAGCTCCTGCACGACCACGGACTCCTCGACGACCGGGAGGTTCGTCGCGGTATCCATCTCGGTGCACTCGCCAGCCTCCGCGCAGAGCATGAGCCTGATCCGGCCGGCCGCCGCCAAGAGCATCTCCGGGCTTGGCAGCGAGGCATACTGCTCAGGCCTGCTGCTGGCGGTCCTGTCCGGCAGCAACATGGTCGAGGTGACGGCGGCCAACTGCGCTCAGGCCGAGGCGCTGGCGCGGATCGCCCTGCCGCGGCTCTGACGGCCAGGTCAGCATGACAACTGGCTAGCGGCGACTGGTCAGCGCGGCGACTGGTCAGCGTGACAGGCGACCTGGGTCAGCGTGACAGGCGACTGGGTCAGCGCGACAACTGCATGGCGAGCACCAGCAGCAACAGAGCGATCAGTGCCACCACGATCAGCGGCATCCGCAGGCCGCTCCCCGAGTGGTGCACGTGCGCCCGGGCCGCCTGGCAGACCGGGCAGTGACCCTCTGCCACCGGCCCCGCGCACGCGGCGCAGATAAGGTGTTCGCAGCTCATCTGGGTCTCCTTCGTCCCGGCGGCTACCCGGTCACTTCGCCGATGTTGGACGTTCCCGACCAGTTTCCCCCCTACACTGGCCCAAGGCCAAACTGGGACGCCGCCGCGTCCTGGCAGGTTGTCCGCATTATCGCCGAGCGCCGTGTGATGGGCCTGTGATCCACTTCGACAACGTCACTAAGATGTACCCGAACCAGAGCCGCGCCGCCCTGGAGAGCGTCAGTCTGGACGTCGAAAAGGGCGAGTTCGTTTTCCTGGTCGGGCCATCTGGGTCCGGCAAATCGACTTTCCTCCGCCTAGTGCTCAAGGAGGAGCGCCCTTCCGACGGCAGGATCCACGTCGCGGGCAAGGACCTGGCGCGGCTCACTAACTGGAAGGTGCCGCACCTCCGTCGCAGGATTGGCTGCGTGTTCCAGGATTTCAGGCTGCTGCCGAGCAAGAACGTCTACCAGAACATCGCCTTCGCATTGGAAGTCATCGGCAAGCCGCGGCGGTTCATCCGCAAGGTCGTGCCAGAGGTGATCGACCTCGTCGGCCTCGAGGGCAAGCGGGACCGGATGCCCGACGAACTGTCCGGCGGCGAGCAGCAGCGGGTGGCGATGGCCCGCGCGTTCGTCAACCGGCCGATGATCCTGCTCGCCGACGAGCCCACGGGAAACATCGACCCGGCGACATCCATCGGCATCATGAAAGTCCTCGACCGCATCAACAGGACTGGGACCACCGTCGTGATGGCAACGCACGACGCGGCGATCGTGGACTCCATGCGAAAGCGCGTCATCGAGCTTGAGTACGGCAAGGTGGTGCGTGACCAATCGCGCGGGGTCTACGGCCAGGCCTACTGACCGGCCCGACCAGGATTACCGAGGGATCAAGACATGCGTGCGCAGTTTGTCTTCCATGAGGTCTGGATCGGGCTCCGGCGGAATCTGACCATGACCATCGCGCTCATCGTGGTGGTCGCGATCAGTCTGTCGCTGCTCGGCACCGGGCTGCTCTTCGTCAAGCAGGTCGATAACACCAGGACCTACTGGCAGGGCAGGGTCCAGCTCTCCATCTATCTCTGCACTGCCACCAGCGTGAGCCCGCAGTGCACCAAGAACGGACCGGCGACGGCAGCGGAGATGGTGCAGATCGAACACGACCTGAAGCAGCTTCCGCAGGTCGTGAGCGTCAGCTACGAGTCCCAGTCCCAGGCATATGCGCGGTTCAGGCAGGAATTCTCGCAGGACCCGTCCTTCGTCGGTTCGGTCAGCAAGGGTGATATTCCCAACTCGTTCCAGGTGAAGCTGAAGAACACCGAGACCGACTTCCCCGTGGTCGCGGAGGTCGTGGACGGCCGCCCGGGAGTGGACCAGATCGTCGATGACTCTTCGATCCTGGACAAGTTCTACAAGCTGCTTGACGGGGCGAGGAACGCGGTAGTGATCATCGCAATAATCCTGATCATC
>Ga0302314_10021276_pt1 | contig 10688 bp, 12 predicted proteins | sample III_Palsa_N2_3_FD_200533 | JGI IMG/M metagenome (GOLD analysis project Ga0302314, IMG submission 200533) | Peat permafrost microbial communities from Stordalen Mire near Abisko, Sweden - III_Palsa_N2_3 | ecosystem: Environmental > Terrestrial > Soil > Palsa > Peat permafrost | place: Sweden... | reverse complement strand
TCGAACCCGGCGATGGTCTCGTCGCCGTTCATTGGATCAAGGCCCCGCCGCCAAAGCTGAAGAACGACAGGAAGAAGCTCGATGCCGCGAAGGCGATCGACAGGCCGAAGACGATCTGGATCAGCCGACGGAACCCGCCCGACGTGTCGCCGAACGCCAGGGTCAGACCCGTGACGATGATGACGATGACCGAGAGGATTTTGGCGACCGGCCCCTGTACCGAATCCAGGATCTGCTGGAGCGGCTGTTCCCAGGGCATGTTGGAGCCAGCCGCATAGGCCGGCATCGCGAGAAGCACGGAACAGGTGAAGGTTCCGATCGGGTCAGCGCCGTGGTGCCGAGCAGCCGCGCGCGCAAGCTTTGGACCTTCATGGCAGTTCTCCTGCTGGGGTGAGGATGTAATCGCCGTTTGAGGCCAGCCCCTCGACGCGGGCGAGTTCAGTCAGGCGCCGTGCCGATCCTCGGCCGGCGAGGATCGCGACCACGTCGATGGTCTCGGCGATCAGCGCGCGCGGCACGGTGACGACGGCTTCCTGGATGAGCTGTTCGAGGCGGCGCAGCGCGCCCAGCGCCGTGCCGGCGTGGATGGTGCCGACACCGCCGGGATGGCCGGTGCCCCAGGCCTTGAGCAGGTCGAGCGCCTCGGCGCCGCGCACCTCGCCGATCGGGATGCGGTCGGGCCGCAGGCGGAGGGAGGAGCGCACGAGGTCGGAGAGCGAGGCGACGCCGTCCTTGGTGCGCAGGGCCACGAGATTTGGTGCTTTGCACTGAAGTTCGCGGGTGTCCTCGATCAGGACCACCCGGTCGGCGGTCTTGGCGACTTCCGCCAGCAGCGCATTGGTCAGCGTGGTCTTGCCGGTCGAGGTGCCGCCGGCGACCAGCACGTTGCGCCGCTCGGCGACGGCGGTTCGCAGCGTCGTCGCCTGCGAGCCGGTCATGATCCCGGCGGCGACATAATCCTCCAGGGTGAAAACCGCGATGGCGGGTTTGCGGATGGCGAAGGCGGGCGCTGTGACCACTGGCGGCAGCAGGCCCTCGAACCGCTCGCCGGTCTCCGGCAACTCGGCTGAGACGCGCGGACTGCCGGCATGGACCTCGGCGCCGACATGGTGCGCGACCAGACGCACGATCCGTTCGCCGTCTTCGGCCGATAGGCGCTGGCCGGTGTCGTGAAGCCCGTCGGCCAGACGATCGATCCACAGCCGGCCGTCGGGATTGAGCATCACCTCGACGACGCCGGGGTCTTCCAGCCAGCCGGTGATGCCGGCCCCAAGCGCCGTGCGCAGCATACGTGCGCTTCGCGACCGGGCCTCCGACTGGATGGAATGCAGCGTCATCATCATCCCCTTTTCTGTCGATCGCGGGTGGCGATCAGAGATTGGGGATAATTAGAAGAGGCAGGAATTGGGGCGACGCAACAACCCTATGAGGGGTGTAGTGCTCTGGCGTGCAAATACAGGGAAACGGCGGAATGCCTTGCTCCGCACGACCACGAGGTTGGTGGTTTTATCCCGATGGCCACATCCAGCGATCTCTATGCCGGGATTGAAAATTTCCCATCCCCATTTATCGATTTAAAAAAAGACCCGAAATTAGGGTTCATTAGACCGACATAATGGGTTATACAGTTTATCGCGAGATCGCGGCGACCGGAGGGAATTGAGCATGTATCGAACTGCGAAGCAGACAGCCTGTTTGTTGGCTGTCGTTCTGAATCGAAGTGGCCAAAGCAGAGCGAGGGTCAGTGCCAAGACAATTAAAATTCTCGCCATACGAACGAACTTGCGCAGCGCTTTTGTCGTGGAACTGATCGCGGCGTTGGCGGATGGATACGACTGGATTTTATTTGAGCTTGCGAGCGGCGGATACGGAGCTGTCCAGGCGAAAGCACTGGAGGCGGCAAAATCGGTCACGGCAAAGCGCTGGCTGACCGACGAGGAACGAAAGGAATTGCGACGAGGCACCGCAGACTTTCAAGCTTTCGAGGAAGAGGCCTCCCCTGAACAAGACCCGCCGGACGACGACGACTGACGTAAGACAGGTGGGAGGCGGGCGCTTCAGGTGACATCAAGTTTTTTCGGGCGTGCGCCCCCACTGTCTCACTCTACTTCCTGACCGCCTTCCGGCTTTCCTGTCGAAAACATCGCGTCTGGGCCTATTTCATCCGAAATCTCCCGCGCCAGGCTCTGCCCCTTCTCCATCCGCCGCCCAAGTGCTGCGACGAATCCGCGGTAACGCTCGCGGCCATTGGCCTGCGCGGCGGCGAGCGCCGTGTCTGGTAGCGGCGGTGTCGTCGTCAGCCAGAAGCGCACGAACAGCGCCACTGCCTCGTTGGAGATTTCAATGTGCTCCGCAAGCCGCTCAAGCTGGCGGATCTGGCTATCGAGCCGTCGGCTGAGGTGCTTTGCGCCTACGATCGACCGGCCCGCTGTGCCTATCTGGCGAATTTGGCCGGCACCACGCCGGAAGCGATCTATACCGCGATCTGGGGAGCCGGGTTCGAGACTGGTGCGGACACCGGTGCCATCGATGCGCAAAGCTACCTTCGCGGCTATGGCGAGCGTATCGGATATCCGCTGACGCTCGATGAGTGGTTGGCAGCTCGCCGGGTATCGATGACGCTGCGACCCCAGGTGCTGGATCTGGTTCGGCGTGTCCGCGAGAAGGCGCGCGTCGCCGTGTTGACCAACAACACGACCCTGGTCGCGGAGCATATCGATCGGCTGTTGCCCGAACTACGGCCGCTGTTCGGTGACGCCATCTACGCCTCCGCCGGCTTCAAGGCGGCCAAGCCTGATCCGATCTGTTTTCGCCGATGCCTCGACGTCCTCAGCCGGACGCCCGGCAGCACCTTGTTCATCGACGATCTCGCTGAAAACGTCGCCGGCGCGGTCGAAGCCGGTTTGTTCGCCCACCGCTACGTATCACCCGAGGCTCTGGCGGCGGCCCTTCGAGACCACGATCTGATCTGATCCTGCTGACTTGGTGATGATCAGAGTCCTGGAATGAGAGTGATTTCGAGCGCGTCCTCGGTCGATTTGGCTCGGGCGAGCTTCCTGCACAGATTCGACAGGAACGGCTCCCGCAGGATCTTGGCCGCCGCCTTGGCACGAACCCATTTGATGCGGCGACGAGCTTTCTCCGGCCAATCGTCGGCGATCCGCTCGACGGCGAGCATGTAGACCCACACTTCCAAGAGCCGCTCGGTGTCGCCAGGGCGACGTTTGCTGGTGCGAAACTTGCCGGACGACAGGCGCGCAACCTGGCCGATCACGCCGGCCTCTTCGAACGCTTCCTTCGCCGCGTTCTGATCGAACGTCAGATAAGGCTCCGCTTTGCCCTTCGGAATGCCCCATCGCCCGCGCGGGCCGGTCGTCACCAGCAGAACTTCCGGTTTGCCGTTCTTGGACAGGCGAAATGGCAGTGCAGCCGATTGTAGCTTGATCGCCGCGTTCAAATTCATGAAGCCGTCTGTCCCATCGCCTATACCGCCAACCAGACGCCGGCGCGATCAATTGTGACAGAAATATTACGAAGAGGCCCAGCGTGAATATGCCGAGGCGTTACTCGGACGGGACGTTGGCGTCACCAGCATGAACCGAAACGACGCCGGGAATTCCCGATAGTCTCGCCGCAAGCTTCGAGACCGATTTGACGCCCTGAACCTCAAGGACCACGGTCGCGATCTGCTTTGCTTCCCCACTTGCCGCAGGGGGCTCGATGTCCGCCGCCAGCATTCCCTTCCCGTCGGCATAAGATTCCGCCGAGGCAGCGGCGTCGGTCGGTCGTTCGACCTTGAGGCGGCTGACGGAAAAGTCGTGCTGAGTGCAAACCAGCAGCACGTCTCGCAGGATCTCACGACCGTCCTCGTAGGATATTTGGAGCACAGAGGGTGCCCAACGCGACTTCGGCAGCCGTAACGCGATGTGCGGGAAGGTGAAGACGACGACGAAATGAGCCGCTGTCGCCAGGAGCGCGAGGATCGGAAGGCCGGCGCCACAGGCCATGCCGACCGACGCCGTCAGCCAAACGATGGCCGCCGTGGTCAGGCCTCGAACGCTGTCCCGGCGGACGAAGATCAAGCCGCCGCCGATGAAGCCGATGCCCGAGACGACCTGGGCGGCGACGCGCGAGGGGTCGAGCACGACACGGCCTGTCGAGAGCACGTCGGTGAAGCCATATTTGGAAATAAGCATGATCAAGGCGGCGCCCAGACCCACCAGCGTGTGCGTTCGGAGTCCCGCACTCTTCTGCCGGATCTCCCGCTCCAGACCGATCAGTGCGGATAGGACAAATGCCAAGGCCAGCTCGCCGACCTGCAGCCACCCTTGTCCCGCGATCTCGCCGAAATCCATTCTCTCTCCCATGCCGGCTCAAGCGGCTGTTCCAGGTGTTGATCGAACGCAGACCGAGCCTTATCAGGCCCGCGGCTGGTCGGCGTTCCCTTCCGCAGCGAGCCATTCGACGAAGCCCGTCAGAGGCGTGGACTTCTCGGCGTCGAACGGCACCAGGGCCACATAGCCGGCCCGGGGCACTTTGATGTCGGGAAACGGGGCGATGATGCGTCCCGCAACAAGGTCGGCATTGAGGAGCGGAAAGGATCCGATCCCAAGGCCGAGACCGTCGACGATCGCGTGCCAGGTGACATAAAAGTGGTCGAAGAGCTGCCGGCGTTGCCCTGCCATATGCGATAGGCCGGCGCTTTCCAGCCAATCGATCCAGTCGCCGGGCCGGGTTTCGGTCGCGAGCAGAACCTGACCCGCTATGTCGGCAGGTTCACGGATCGGATGCCGCTCGAAGAGGGCCGGGCTCATGATGAGCGTATCGACATCGTCCAGAACATAGGTCGCCCGATGCTGCGGCCAGGCATTGTCCTTGGCCGAACCGCGACGGATCGCGATATCATAGCCGCCTTTCAGTTCGTCGTGGACGCTCGACACGGTCGTGACGGAAACCTCCACCTGCGGATGGTCGCCATGAAAGCGCTCCAGTCGCGGGATCAGCCAACGTGTCGCGAAGCTGGTCGGCGCGCTCACCCGAAGGATACGGCGGGCGCCAGGCTTGCCACAGGCTTCGGCTGCAGCCGTCAGCCGATCAAAGGAGAGACTGACCTCAGATGCGAAGACACGGGCGATCGGTGTCGCGACCATCCGACGGCCGGAGCGCATGAACAGACGCTGCCCGAGCCATCCCTCCAAGATCCCGATCTGCCGACTGACGGCGCCATGCGTCAGGCTAAGCTCGGCCGCCGCCTCGGCATAGCTGTCCGTTCGGGCGGCGATTTCGAAAACGCGAAGCGCGTTGAGGGGCAACTGGCGACGCATGTGACCCGTGAGAAAAGTTAGCGGATATCGATACCATTCTCAGTCTATTCCTCAGAATTTCACGGGTCTAGGCTGCGTGTTGAAAAGAGGATCCGACACATGCAGCTCGCAGATACCGAAGATTTCGGTCAGGTAGTGCCAGAAGCGATAGTCCCGGCCCAGCGCCGCAACCTGGTCGGTGCCTGCCTCGCGCACGTGCTGCATGATGGCTATACGGACCAGCTCTATGCGCTTCTACCGGTGTGGCAGGCACAGTTCGGCCTGTCCTATGCGGGCCTCGCGACCGTCCGCGCGCTTTACTATGGCACGATGAGCGGCCTGCAGGTGCCCGGTGATCGGGTGGTCAAACGGTTCAGCGCCCGTAAAGCCCTCGTGTTATCGACATTCATTGCCGCGCTGGGCTTCTTGATGATGGCATTGCCGCTCGGATTTGCCGGCCTGTGTGTGGGTCTCGTGCTGGCCGGCCTCGGATCGAGCGTCCAACATCCGTGTGCGTCCCTTTTGGTGACGAACACCTATGGCAAGGCGGCACGCGGGCCGCTGGGGATCTATAATTTCGCCGGAGATCTTGGGAAGGCGACGCTGCCGGCCATCGTTGCCTTGCTATTGCCGGTGCTGGCTTGGCGTCCCGTCGTCGGCCTCATGGGGTGCCTCGGTCTCGTCGTCGCCTATGCCATCTTCCAGGTAATCCCGAAGCAGCCGTTGGGCTTCGCCTCCGATCCGAAGCGTCAAGTCGAGGGCAAAGGAAAGGCCGGTTTCGGCTTGCTAATGGCGATCGGGGGGCTCGATACGGCGACGCGCATGGGTTACCTGCTGTTTCTTCCTTTTCTGATCCATACGCTGGGCGGAACATCCAGGACCGTCGGTCTTGGTCTGGCCTTGCTATTCGTCGGCGGTGCGTTTGGGAAGGCAAGCTGCAATTGGCTTGGTCAACGTCTTGGCGTGGTTGGCACCGTGATCGCTACGGAAGCCGCAACCGCACTGTTGATCGCAGCGACCCTGCTCGTGCCGCTGGCGCCGATGCTCGTCCTCCTGCCCTTGCTCGGCATTGTGCTGAACGGGACATCGTCGGTGCTCTACGGCACCGTGCCGGAGTTGGCCCCCAAGGGTGACACCGGCCGGGCATTCGCTTTTTTCTACACCTGTGTAAGCGGCGCCAGCGGCTTGGCACCGATCGCCTATGGCGCAATCGCCGACCACTCTAGCCAGACCTTCGGCATTCTTGCGGCCGCCTGCACGGCGGTGGTCATCGTGCCGTTGGTCCTGGCGCTTCGTCCCGCATTGTCGAGCTAGAGAGCCCTTTGAGGGCATTCCGCCTTTTTTGAACTTACAGTCTCGTTGCGCGCGAGATGGTGGAAGGAGGCCGAAGCTTGTAACCTAAGTCGTGGATCATTCCGGTCCTCCGATAATTCGTTTCGGAGGCTTACCTCGACGTCCGGCGACTTCCGCATCGAGAGTTTGTCATGAAGCTCGTCCGACCCAAGCGCACACTCTCCCCGGAAGCACAGCGACTGGCGAGGGAGGTCCCGCCTATCCGAGCGCGCGCGCTAATCATTGTCGGCTGCGCGGTGGCAATGGTCCTTGTGGCCGGAATCCTGGCGGAAGCCGGCCTCATCCCCTAGGCGGGCGCTCCGGCGGTCTGCGCCCCGCTCATTCCGGCGGATGGAGTCTGGTCGGAGCTAGGTCAGCTTTCTGGAAACAGCGAATGCCGTCCCAATGCCCGACTTGGGCGCTCTGCTGCCGGAAGAGCGGTGCGGCGAACGGTCGATTTCAGGATTCGCGAAACCGATCCTGTAGGCTTCGCCGCCTCCTACGTCCGGAACCCCGGATAGGCGAAGGCGCCGGCGATTTGCGTGCAGTCGCCAGCGCTCACGCCGCAGCCGCGGGCGATCTCGTACCAGGTCGACCGAATCCGCGCCTCCATGTCCTCGACGATCCAGACGGCTTCGTCTTGGCCGAGCAAGAAGCGTGCGGCCTGGCTGAGGAGGTTGCCGGCGTTCGCGAAGCGGCCGAGGTCGCCGCAGGCCATGGCCAGATCCCGCCGCTCGACACTGACCGGGGAGGAAGGCGTCAGGTCGTAAGCGGGCGACAGACGCCAATCCCGGTTCGGTGCGATGATGGCGTGATTGCGCGGGTGATCGTCGATGTTGGAGATCAGGGCATTGAAGGTCATGCGCCGGAACAGCTCGGCCGCGTCGTGCCATGGTTCGGCGCTTACCCGGCGCAGTTCCTCCGCCAGCAGGACATAGGACCAACGGTCGCGGGCCTGCGGGTTGTCGTCGGCGCGCAGCAAGGTCAAGGCGCTTACCATGCGGGCGCGGCGATAGCCGCCGGGCGCTTTCTCGCGGTCGAAGCGTTTGACGAGAAGCGCATCGCGATCGCCGACAGTGATGACGCGGCTCTCGGCGGTCGCGAGGCCGCAGGCGCGGCCCAGCATCAGCATGGTGTGCTCGACCCGCGCCATGTTCCATTTGTCGTCAGGCCGATTGAACTTGGCGAGCCAGAGACCGTCTTCGTCCTCGACCACGGCCTTCGGTCGCGCACCGCCCATGGAAGTGCCGAGGAGGAGCAATTCCTCTGCCTGCGCCAGTTCGGCCGTGCCGGTGGCCGACGAGCGTGTTTCGTCGCGGATCAGTGCATCGGCAAGCGTCTGGAGCTTGGTGAGATCGAGCGTCTTGTTGAACCGGCGCACCGGCGCCGGTGGGGTCTGGCCAAGTCCGAAACCGAGTGCGCCGGCCCGATCATCGGGCGAATGGAGCAGATAATCGAGTTCGCACAGTTCGGGAAGGCCAGCATGCTTTTCGATGACGCGGCGCCCCCAATAGTCGGGACCGGCGTCTCGCAAGGCGCCGAACAGACCTTTCATCAGGACCGTCTCGTAGGTCCGGGTACCGAGTTTCAGTTCGGCCGGATCGATCTCGACCGCGTTCGCGCGCGCGAGATAGCTGCGCCCGTAGACGAACCGTCCCGTCGCGACCCCTTGCCGGCTGACGGTCAACGCGAAGCGGCCGGCGGTGACGGCCGCCGTCTCGCCGGGCAGGGTCATGTAGACGAAGCATTCCGCGGCGCCGGACGGCTTAGAAATCATTGTCGAGGGCCTTCGGGCTCCGGGCTTGCAGGCGCTCGCGGCCTCTGGCCAGGAGACGACCTTCCTCGTCGGCTTCGGGGTCGGCGACCTGCGCCAGTTGCTCGCTCAGGCCGAAGGCCCAGAGCAGTCCGACATAAATGGCGATGCCCGTCGACGGCTTGCCTCTTTCGGCATCGGCGACGACATGACGGCCGACACCAATTTTCGCCGCGACATCCTCGATCGACAGGTTCCGGCGCAGCCGTGCCGTGCGCAGATTGGCACCGAGTGTCTTCAGGGCCTGATCGACCGGATAAGGCGGCGCCGCGAGGAGAGCGTTGCGCGCAGGCATGGTTCTTCAAGGCTCCAGAAATGGCCATATCGGCATCTTGAGACACCATAGTCCTTTTAAGGTCGAGTTCCAATCATTGTCTTCTCAAGGCTCCGTCGCAAGAGATTATGTCGCCTTGAGGCTACGTAAAGAGCGTCGCGGATCGCTCGCCCGGGCTGTCAGAAACTCGCTACATATTTCGGACAGAAACGATCGCTCAATGCGTCGAGGCGAGCAGGCAGATGTTTGGCTCTGAGAGCAATTGTGCAACAGGCTGCTGCACATCTCCAGGCCAGCGGAAATGCCCTCCCGCTTACAGCGGAAGCAACACCAAGCAGCGTACCTCCGCGGGCGGCTATGACTCCGAACCAACAGTGTCCGGCCCCCGCTCCGCCGGATCAGCACGACGCCCGCGAATGCGTGGCGCGGGTGCCCGGCCGTCCAGCAGATCGGCTATCTCGCTCGCCACCCGGTCGGCGGTCATTATGAGGGCCTCGTCGATATGGATATAGCGCTGGGTGACGCCTCGCGCGGCGTGACCGAGGAGTGCCGCGATCGTCAGCTCGGAGAAGCCGAGATCGCCGGCGACGCTGGCAAAAGTGTGGCGCAGCGTGTGCGGGGTGACATCCTCGAGCCGGGCCATCGCGCAGACCCGGTCGAGCACTCGGACCAGGCCGATGAAATGCCCTTCGCCCCAATCTGCCGGGAAGAAGAAGGGAGATTTGGTCTTTGGCTGCGCCAGGAGGAGATCGACGGCGGCCTGCCCGATCACGCGAGTCTGGGCGCCGCTCTTGGTGTCGGGGAAGCGGATCGCGCCGTCCTCCTCGTCCAGCCAGGAGCGTTCCAGGCCGAGGCCCTCCATGCGTCGGAAGCCGGTCAGCAGCAGGAAGCGGATCGCCGCCAAGGCCGTCGGGTGCTCGCCGCTTTCCGCCGCCGTGCGCAGCGTCCTGCCCAGACGTTCGATCTCGGTACGGCTGAGCCGCCGCTCGCGCGGCGCGCTGGCGAGGCGACGCACGCCCTTGGCCGGATTGGCCTGGATCAGTCCGACCCGCACCGCATGTTCGAAGATGGCGTGCAGCGTCGACAGGGTCCGGGCAGCGACACCTTCGCCGCCGGTGGTGGCGCCGCCGCGGCTGCCTGCACGCGGCTTCGCGGTCTTGCCCGACGCGATATCAGCTTGGGCGGCCTCGATATCGCCGAGCTTGAGCGCGCCGATCTGCCGACGGCCGAGCAGGGGCTTGATGTGGGACTCGATCCGGCTGCGGTCCATCGCCAGCGTCGAGGCTTTGATGGGCCGGCGCCGGCGGCCGAGGATGCGACCAGCTTCGGCTTCCGCGAGATACCAGTCGCAGATCTCGGTGACGGTGAGAAGACCGGCCGCCTTGGCCTCCTCTGCGACGGGATCGACGCCCTTGGACACGGCAACGAGTTTTTCATGGGCGAGCTTGCGCGCCTCTTCCACGGTCATCAAACCATAGCGGCCGAAGACGACGCGGCGAGGGCGTCCTTCGGGGGTGCGATACTGAACGACAAAGCTCTTGAGGCCGGACGGCATGACCTGCACGCCGAAGCCGCGCAGCTCGCGATCCCAGACGAAACTCTCCCGAACCTTGACCCCAACCTTCGAAGGTTCCGGAGCCTTCAAAGCATCGATAATCCGCTTGGTAAGCTTTTCCGCAGCCATTTCAATCACCTGCTGGAAATCTGCTTAGAATGGATCCATAGTACCCCATGTCGAAGCTGATTCCAAGCATCTGGCAGAAAGTCGACGGATGGTTCTGGCGTGGACGCGGCGAGTGTGCCCTCTATTAACTTACTGATATATAGTAATTTATAGCGCTGTAGCGAGTTGACGGATACGGTAGCGTAGGCCCTTCGGGCACGTTGCCAAGGTTGGGGTCGAGGGTTCGAATCCCTTCGCCCGCTCCAAAATGAGGCAACAGAATCAGGGCGCCGGATCAGAGAT
>Ga0302314_10021275_pt1 | contig 10688 bp, 10 predicted proteins | sample III_Palsa_N2_3_FD_200533 | JGI IMG/M metagenome (GOLD analysis project Ga0302314, IMG submission 200533) | Peat permafrost microbial communities from Stordalen Mire near Abisko, Sweden - III_Palsa_N2_3 | ecosystem: Environmental > Terrestrial > Soil > Palsa > Peat permafrost | place: Sweden... | reverse complement strand
GGAGCAACCGGCCGCACCGGCGTCCTCTTCGTCAAAAAGGCACTCGACCAGGGGCATCACGTCACCGCCCTCGTTCGCAGGGCCGACGCCGCCGTCGACTCGCGCGCTCAGATCGTCAGCGGCGACGTCACCGACGCCGCCGTGATCGCGACGGCAGCCCGAGGCCACGACGCGATCATTAGCACGATCGGAGTGAAAAGCGCCCGCGAAACCCCGACGCTGATCACCGACACCGTCCGTGCAGTCATCGCATCCGCGAAAACATCAGGCGTTGACCGTTTCGTCATCCTGTCTGCGTTCGGAGTCGGCGACTCCCTCGCCAAAGCCTCGTTCCTCGTGAGCCCACTATTCCGCACCGTGCTTCGGAAGACCTACGCAGACAAAGCCGCATCGGAAGTGCTCTTGAGGGCCAGCGATCTGAAATGGACCCTCGAATACCCCGGAGCGTTGAACAACAAGGACATCACCCGCTACACCGCGGTCACCCTCGAGGACGCCACGAAATTGCCGATCTTCCCCTCGACCTCCCGCGCGAACGTCGCTGAGTTCCTCCTCCGCTCCGCCGTGCAAGACACCTTCATCCGTCAGACCGTCATCGTCACCGACACCAAATAGGTCGCCGAACGCTATCGGGAGTGTCCGCGGGCTGAGCGCTTCAGTCGATCTGGTGCTCATAGACGCCAGACGAGGTCAGCTGGCCCACCGTGTCGTCGCGGGGCGGAGCTCCGGCCTGCGGGAGCCCGCGCCCACTCCGAACTCACCTCGAAGAACAAGGCAGGTCACATACGGGTCCTCACCCGCAATCCTGGCGCGGTTTTCCCAGACGGCACCCAGAAGGTCGTCGCCGATCTCGGCGACAGCAACCTGGCATCCGTGCTGGACGGTGTACACGCGGTGTTCTTGCTCACCGACGGGCTCCACATCGCCGCGCACGATCAGCGGCTCATAGCCGCGGCGCAGCGAGCGGGCGTGGAGCGGATCGTCAAGCTGTCCGTGCGCAACGTCGGACACGACACCACCGACCCGATCACCAGCTGGCACCGGGCCGGCGAGGAGGCGATCTGCGACAGCGGCATCGGGTGGACGTTCCTGCGGCCTACCGCGTTCATGTCCAACGCGCTCAACTGGGCGGGAATGATCGCGGCGCATCAGTTCGTGCACGCCCCGTTCGCCGTTGGCCGGGCCGCTGTCGTCGACCCGGCGGACATAGCGGCGGTCGCCGCGGCCTGCCTCACCCATGACGGCCACAACCACCGGGTCTACGAGCTCACCGGCCCCGAACCGCTTAGCCCCCCGACCAGGTCGCAATCCTCAGCCAGGTGCTGGGCCGCGACCTGCGCTACGCCGAAACTGACCCGGCCGGGACGCTCGCGCAGATGGTGTCCTACGGCATGCCCGAGGAGCTCGCGCACGCCATCATCGAGCTATTCCGCTCCACCGTGGAGCCGTACAACTCCGAGCCGACAGGCGACATCACCGCAGTCGCGAGCCGCCCGGCACGCGGCTTCACCGACTGGGCCCAGGCGCACCGCACCGAGCTCCTCACCCCCGCCAGCTGGTGAAGGTGATGCCGGCGTTCCGTTGGGCCTACGTCATGGGATTCCTGCACCCCGGCTTCCGCAGCTGCGCAGCGAGCTAGATGGCGAAGGGCGGGTGTGAGGCCAGGCCAGGACGACTGTCCCTGGTACGCGCGGTGATCCGGCTAGATACACGAAAGGCACCCAGGAGAGGCTGCGCCATAACAGGCGCAACCGGGCCGGCCTGGCAACACACGGGGAGCCTTGTGGCGCACGCTTACACAACTGCGGAACCCGAAGGGCGTCCCGAGAGAAGGAGGACTTTTATGGCCCGCCCGCTAATGCGGAGACCGGGGGCCGCGATGCACCCGCCGCTCATCAAGGCAGCAGCCCTTTCGGCGCTAGCCGGGTGGACCGCGCACGCCACCTATCTCCGCCGGGCCCTGCGCGCCGCCCACCGCGACCCGGTCACCGGGCTGCCCGGCCGGGCCGGGTGGACCGCGCAGGCCGACCGCATTATGCGCGGCAGGGGCACGCGGACGGTGATCCTCGTCGACGTCGACCGGTTCAAGCGCGTCAATGACACCTACGGGCACGCGGCCGGCGATGAGCTGCTCGCCGTCACCGCCGCGCGGCTGCGCACCTGGGCCGCCCGCGTCGGGGGCGGCGCCTGCGGCCGCCTCGGCGGCGACGAGTTCACCGCCATCACCCGCAGGGCCGTCACCGACGCGGAAACCGCCGATCTCGCCGCGCTGCTTGCCAGGCCGGCACCGTTGCCCGGCCCCGGCGTCACCATCCCCGTGACCGATCCGGAGACACGCTGCGTTTGCGCCCGAGACCGCCGGGTAGCCGCTCCGAACGACATCAATGTACGGGAAAGCGACGGGAGACGATCTTGACGAACGAATCTGGACCTGAGGCAGGCGTCGAAGGCGTCGTGGAAGACGTGAAGGGCCGGGCCAAGGAAGCGGCCGGGGCCGTGAGCGGGAACGAGTCGCTGAAGCAGGAAGGCCAGGCCCAGCAGGACAAGGCCGCCGCGCAGCGTGACGTGGCCGCGAAGGAGGCCGAGGCGGAGAAGGCCCGAGTTCAGGCGAGCGCAGCCGAAGCAGAGCAGCGCTCGCACCAGCAGAACCCCTGATCCGGGCGGAGGCTCCCGGGCGCCAGGCGATGACCGGGAGCCTCTCGCTGCGGCCACGCTTCTTACCGGTCATGCTCCGGTCGCCTGTCCTGCCGCGCGGGGGAGCGAGCCGGTTTGACCCTCGAGGCCTGGGGAACCGCACGCGCATGCTATTCACACAGGGCAAGCCGGGGCCGCGCTCGCGCCGCCCCACCTGGACAGCGGGCAAATCCTTCGGCCTCGGGGCCGCCGCCGGGACGGCGGCCGCGGCCGCCGCGCTGCTCGGCCCGAAGGCGGTGACAAGCGCCATGGCCGGGAAGGGCCACCCGCTCAAGCACCGCGTGCTCGACCTCGCCTCGAGCGCGATCCAGCGGAAGTATCCCGTGGAGGCCATCAGCACCTACCTGAACGGCTTCCACATGTACGCCGACGACATGGGCCGCCAGGTGGAGGCGTCGCACTTCTGCATCCACCTGCGCCATGACCTGCACCAGTGCGTGATATTCGACCGCAACGCGCCCGGCGCCCGGCTGATCGGGATCGAGTACATCATCGGCGAGGAACGCTTCCGCGGCCTGCCGGACGACGAGAAGCGGCTCTGGCACAGCCACCACTACGAGGTCAAGTCAGGCATCCTGATCGCCCCCGGGATCCCCGACCTGGCCGAGCACGCCTACTTCGAGGACCTCGTATCGACCTACGGCAAGACGTTCCATACCTGGCAGTACGACCGCGACGACTTCCCCTACGGGATCCCGCAGCTGATGATGGGCCTGACGGAGGACGGGCAGGCCGACGAGGAGCTGATCCGCGCCCGGGACCGGCGGCTGCGCGTCTCCACGCAGCGCAAGCGGCGCGGCCGCTCTGACATCACGTGGCCGGAAGTGACACCGGGGGCCAACTCCTGGGAGAGCGGCCGGACCGTGCAAACCCGGCTGCAGGAGCAGGACTTCAGGCGGCCGTGACAGGAGGCAGCCCGGCGCCCGCTTAGGCGGCCGGCCCAGCCACCGCTACAGCGGTGGACTCTCGAACGCGGGCCGTTGACTGTCTGGTCACGGGGCTGGCCTGTGGGGCCACGGCCTGGTCCCTACGCGCGCAGGCCGTCCAGGACGACGCGCAGGCAGGGTTCCACTGTCCGGCCGGTTGCGGGGTCCTTGGGCAGGGCGCTGACGATCGACAGCAGCAGGGCCGGGGTCAGGTCCGAGCGGAGCGGGACCTCCTGCCGGGCGCGCTCGAATAGTAGGGCGAAGCTGTTTTTCATCGGGCCGCACAGGGTGCCGACGGCCGAGCACTCGTCGCCCAGTGATTCCCCGACCTGGAGAAAGGCACCAGGGAACTCGGGGAGGTCTTCGGGCTGCGCTGGCGCCCGGCTAGAGTGCGGAGGCTGACCCTCGCCGACTCAGCCGGCCGGCCCCGCGCAGTGGAGTGCCACGTCGCCTTCTCCGTCGGCGGCCCGTTCGCCGTCGAAGTGTGGCAGGCCATCCCGGGCTGGCGCGGCCCGTCTCCGCCCTCGCGTGAGAACAGCGGCGGCCCGCAAGACCGGAAACTGGCTGGGATCCGCTAACTTACCGATCCCGCTGCTCCTTTACCGTCCGGCGGTCAAGACGAGGGCGGCTTGGTCGTCTCCGAGGCCGACGTCGCCTGCGAAGGCGTGCACGGCGGCGGTGACGGCGTCGATGACCTGCTGCGCGGTGGGTGCTCCGCCGGGTTCCTGGCGCAGGGCCTGGGCGAGGCGTTCCTCGCCGAGCTGCTCGTGCTCGGCGTTGCGGGCTTCGGTGATGCCGTCGGTGTACAGCAGCAGGCTTTCAGCGGGCTCGAGGCGCAGCTGGCACTCGCGCAGCCGGGGTTCGTCGGTGACGCCGAGGAAGGAGCCCTCGACGTCGACGGGGCGCACTGCGCGTCGCCGGTCGATGTGCAGGGGCGGGGGATGGCCGGCCCGGACGAGGGCGATGCCGAGGCCGCCGCCGTCGGCCGGGGCGAGATGGCCGTAGACCATGGTGACGAAGCCGGTGCCGTGACTGTCGGGCCGGTCGAGCAGGGCCTTGTTCACGGCCTGGACGACGGCGCCGGGCCCGGGCAGCAGGGGAGCGACGGCGCGGGCGGTATGGCGGACGAGCGCGGTGGTGGTTGCGGCGATCGCGCCGCGCCCGCACACGTCGCCGAGCATGAAAGCCCACCTGCCGCCGGGTAGCGGGAAGATGTCGTAGAAATCCCCGCCGACTTCCAGTCCCTCGCCCGCGGGATGGTAGTAGACGGCGGCCTCGGCGGCGGGCAGGGCGGGGACCCCGGGCAGGAGCAGCCCTGCTTGCAGGTCGCGGGCGAGGTCGGCGCGCTGGCTGTACTGGCGGGCGTTGACCGCGGCTGGGGCAGCGCGGCGGACGAGTTCCTCGGCCAGGGCCACGGCGTGGCCATCGAATGCCTGATCGCCCGTGGTGAGCAGGGTCAGGGTGCCGAAAGCATGACCGCGATCGACCAGCGGGACGCACAGGTAGCCGGACACTCCCAGGTCTTGCCACGGGCCGGGGCCGGTCGGGATGCGGCGGGCGACTTCGGTCAGGCCGGAGGCGAGGACGCGGGTGACGGCATCGTCTTCGGCGTCGTAGACCGGGATGTGAGCGGCCAGGAGCCGCTCCTGCTCGCTGTCAGGCGCGGCGGTGGCGACCCGGCGTATCCGGCCGGCGTCCGCGATGTCGACCGCGCACATCGGGGCAAGGTCCGGCACGCAGGAGGCGGCCAGGCGCCGCAGGGTCTGGTTGTAATCCAGGTCGGAGGTCAGAGCGGTGCTGGCCCTGAGCAGGAAGGCGAGGTCCCTGCGGGCGGTCTCTTCCTTCGCCTCGGCGGCCAGGCGGGCCTGCTCGGCCTGGTGGCGCTCGATCGCCAGCGCCGCGGTTCCGGCGAACACCCGGGCCAGGGCGAGATCGGGCTCCTGAGGGGCGCGCGGTACGCGGTGGTACATCGCGAAGGTGCCCAGCAGCGACCCGTCCCTGCCCAGGATCGGGGTGGACCAGCAGGCCGCCACGCCCGCGGCCCGGGCGAGGTCGCGGAAGTCCTCCCAGAGGGGATCGGCGGCGATGTCGCTGACGATCACCGTCTGCCGCCGGTGCGCGGCGGTTCCGCAGGAGCCGATGCCTTCGCCGGCGCCGATGCCGTCGATGGCCCGGTTGTAGAAGTCGGGCAGACTCGGGGCGGCGCCGTGGCGCAGGTGCCGGCCGTCGTCGTCGGCGAGGAGCACGGAAACGAGGACCTCTTCCGGGGCGAGCTCTTCGATGGCGCGGGCCATGCCTTCCAGCACCTGTTTCAGCGGAGCCTGGCGGGCGATCTGCTCGAGCAGGGCGCGGTGCTCGGCTGTCAGCAGCTGGGCGTGCCTGGCCTGGGTGGTCTCCACGCCGATGATCCGCACGCCGGTGACGTTGCCGCCCGCGTCCAGGCGGGGTTCGAGGGTGAAGTCGAAGTACGCCTCCCGCGCGGCCGGGCCGGTGCCGAGCACCACCCGGGCGTCGCGTCCAACGTAGGGCTGTCCGGTGCGGTAGACGCGGTCGAGCACCGCGTTGAGCCCCTGCCCGGCCAGCCCGGGTATCACCTGTCCCAGCGGCATCCCGGTACGGGCGCGCTCTCCCGCGCCGATCGCGGTGAAGAATGCCGTGTTAGCGGCCTCCAGCACGTGGGCCGGCCCGGCCACGGAAGCGAAGACAGCCGTCGAATGCCCGAACAGGGCGCGGAGATCTTGTTCAGCGCGGTCCCCGGGAATCTGGTCGGTGCCGAGTTGCGCCTGGCCAGGCTGCGGCTCTGGAACGGGGGTCATCACCCAGCTGCCTTCCATTCACTGACAAGGCCGGCAACGACGCGTCTTCGGCCTGGCACCTCTACCCGCACCGGACGAGCACACGCCTGCGGCGCAGGCCTTTCACATGCCGAGGACGACCGCACTGCCCCGGCCGCCCCCGCAGGAATGCACCCTATGCAAGACGCCGCGATGGAGGCCGCGGGGTGAGCCGCCGAACTGCGGAGACGGTGCCAAACTGCTCCCGCGTTCAGCGGCCATGGCCTGCGGGTGCTCGGAGCCAGACGGCCGCCTGCCCCGGCGGGTGTAAACCACCCGGGCCCGGGTAACCGCGAATCTTCGTCGACCCTTCCGCCCGGGCCGGACGACAACCGGCAGCTTGCCGGAGTCGTCTGACCCTGGCATGACCGCCCGCGTCATCCGCACGATGGAGACTCTGCTGCCGTGATGCACGACCCCCGTAGTTCCCGCGAGCCCTGCACCGCCTCACCCGATACATGCGAGCTCGCCGTGCGCGGGCACGACGCCGGCCGCTGCGCCCGCTCCGGCGACCCGGGGTCCACTGCCGACAGCGGCGGACTGGCGTGATCCGCGCTGTGGGCGTCGTCGTCCCCGCTCATAACGAAGAAGACCTGTTGCCCCTCTGCCTGGCCAGCCTGCAAGGTGCCGCCCAGGCGCTGCGCGGCACCGAGGTGCACCTGGTCGTCGTGGCCGACGCCTGCCGTGACCTGACCGTGCAGGTGGCGCGCAGGGGCGGCGCCTCGGTCGTCACGGTCGAAGCCAGGAACGTCGGCGCGGCCCGTGCGGCAGGCGTCCGCGAGGTGCTGCACAGGACCAGGCACCTGGACCCGGCCGACGTCTGGGTGGCCACGACGGACGCCGACTCAGTCGTCCCCGCCGGCTGGCTGCGCCAGCAGGCGCGCTACGCCGGCCAGGGCTGGGACGCGGTCGCGGGGACGATCGAGGTGACCGACTGGTCCGGGTACCGGCCGGAGACGCGCACGTTGTTCAGCGGACGCTACGACGGGACCGGCCCTCATCCTCACGTCCACGGAGCGAACCTGGGTTTTCGGGCCTCGGCGTACCTGCGGGCCGGCGGGTTCCCCCAGGAGCCGACGGCGGAGGACCACGCATTCGTCTCGGCGCTGACCGCGAGCGGCTGCCGGGTGCTGCGCACCCGCGCCCTGCCCGTCGCCACCTCGGCGCGGCGCGAAGCCCGCGCCCCGCACGGCTTCAGCCGCTACCTCGCCGAACTTGACGGCGCGCAAGCGTGAACGGGCCCGCACGTATCAAGCGCTCATGCCCGTGTCTCCCCGTATCCGGCTGGCGGTCACTGTTCTCGCCGGCACCAGGTCAGCCATGACACGGGATGCCGGCTGGCCGGCCTGCGCGCGGCGCAACGCGTCCCCCAGCGGCACGGCCTTCGTCTGGCGAAGGCCGGCGCGGGCCGGCTGGGGTGGGGGCGGCCCGCGCGGCCTTCGGCCAACGGTTACGCGGTGACGGCCTGCTGCCGGTCGCTGCTGGTGACCTGGATGTTGCGCGGCTTGGCGGCTTCGCGGACCGGGATGGTCAGCGTGAGCACGCCCGCGGCGTAGTCGGCAGCGACCTTGTCGGCGTCGAGGGTCTCGCCGAGGAAGACCTGCCGGGTGTAGGTGCCGTAGGGCCGTTCGGCGATCAGCAGCTCGGCGCCGTCCGGCTGTGCTGGGGCGCGCTCGGCGCGGACCGTGAGCACGTTCTGCTCAACGGTCAGGCTGATCGAGTCCGGGTCGATGCCGGGCAGGTCGAAGTGGATGTAGAACTCGTCGCCGTGGCGGTAGGCGTCCATCGGCATCGCGGCCGGCCGGGCGGCGGTGCCGAAGACCTGCTGGGTGATCCGGTCCAGTTCGCGGAACGGGTCGGTGCGCATGAGCATGGCTGGGCCTCCTTGCCTTGTCGGGTGTGTGTCACGCTCACAAGATTTATTTACCACCGGCATCGGAGACCTGACAAGACTCGACTCAGATTTTCTGGTGCCCCATACTGGTGATGATGATGTACGGCGAGCCGGGCGGAAGGAAGTGATGGTCATGGTCGCGGTGGAGAGCGGCGGGCCGGTCCCGGACTTGTACCGGGTGCTCGGGGTATCCCGGGGGGCCTCCGGCGAGGAGATCACGCGGGCGTGGCGGCGGCGGGCGCTAGCGGAGCACCCGGACCGCAAGCCGCGTGATGCCGCCGCTCCGGCCCGGTTCGGCGCCCTGGCCGAGGCTTACCGGGTGCTGGGCGACCCGGCCCGGCGCGCTGTATACGACCGGTCGCTCACGGGCCGCGATGCCGACATGCCGCAAGGCCCGGCAGCGGGGGCGCCGGCCGGGCGGGCGCGGCACGGTTTCGGCGTGCCGGTCACGGTGAGGCCGGCCGGGCGGGTGGCTGAGCCGCCGCTGCGGGCCGGCCCGGTCTGGGTGGACATCCCGCCGTCGGCGCCTGCGGGCTCGCCGACAGCGAAGGATGAAATGGTCAGCCTGGCTGCCCTGGCAATGGCGTACCTGGCCGCCGGCAGGGGCTGGCGGTGGTGAGTCCCGGGTGGGCTGACCTGGACCGGGGGCTGTTCAGCATCTCGGTCGCGGCCGAGCTGGCGGGGCTGCACCCGCAGACGCTGCGGATCTACGAGCGGGAGGGGCTGATCGACCCGGCGCGCAGCGCGGGCGGGACCCGCCGGTACTCCCGCCGGGACATCGGCCGGCTGCAGGAGATCTGCCTGCTGACCGCCGACGGGCTGAACCTGGCCGGCATCCGGCGCGTCCTGGAACTTCAGGCGGAGACCAGCCGACTGCAGGCCGAGCTGGCCGCGCTGCGCGAGCGGCCCGGCGAGGACGGCAAGCCCGGGCGCGGCCCCGGCCCACACCGCCGGCGCCGCTGAGCGGTTCCGGCCCGCGACCGCAGCTGCCCGCCGGCGGGCGCTGGCCTGGAGCCCCGGTCCTGGCGGAAAGGCGGCCTGCGGCCTGCGAGGTCGGGTCGAACGCGTCTGCCTGCGGCGCCTCCTGCTGCCAGGTTGCCAGGTGACCGCCGCCCCCGGAACCTGGGGGCCGGCGGTCACCTGGGTTACGGTTACCGGGTCGTCACTGGGGCGGCCCCGCTGTCAGGTGCAGGCTGCTGGTGGCCTGCTTGCCCGACGGGCTGGTCCAGGTCACCGAGATCGTGGTGCCGGGCCGGAACCGGGCCAGGATGCCGGTCAGGTCGTCGGGTGAGTTGACCGGCGTGCCGTTGACCGCGGTGATGACCGACCCGCCGGTCAGCCCGGCCGAAGCGGCCGGGCTGCCGCAGACCGTCCCGTCGATCAGGGCGCCGGTGCTGACCGGGGCGACAGCCGACGGCACGGTCAGGTCAGTGTTGCTGGTGTAGCAGGCGGGGGCAGTCGCGGGGGCGCCGAAGCCGTTGAAACCGCCGAAGCCGCCGAAACCGTCCCCGAACCCGTTCTGCTGCTCCTGTTCCTGGGCCTGGGCCAGGGGGCTGGTCTGGCTGCCGCCGGGGGTGAAGATCCCGATGAACGGCGGGTAGCCGATCGTCACCGTGGAGCTGGCGTGCCCGGCGGCGATCTGCCGGGCCACCGACAGCGCGGTGTCGATCGGGATCGCGAACCCGGTGGCGGTCTGCTGCTGGGTCAGGCTGACGCTGTCGCCGGCGGTGTCCATGCCGATCACCTGCCCGGCGGCGGTGGACAGCGGGCCGCCGGAATCGCCGGGGACGATGCCGGCGCTGATCGCGATCATGCCGTGCAGGGTCTCGGTGGCGGCGGTGCCGCCCTGGTCGGCGGCGGTGATGGACTTGCCGGTCCCGGTGACCTGCCCGCCGGCCGGGATAACGGTGCCCTGCCCTTCGGCGTTGCCCAGAGCTACGACCTGCTCGCCGTCCTTGACCGCGGCGGAGTTGCCGACCGGGACGGTGCGCAGCCCGGCGGCGCCCTGCAACTGGATCAGGGCGATGTCGGCGGTCTTGTCGTAGCCGATCACGGTGGCCGGGTAGGTCTTGCCGGTCGCTGCCACGGTCGCGGTGATCTTGGTGGAGTCCTCGATGACGTGGTTGTTGGTCAGCACCAGCCCGTCCGGGTTGATCACCATTCCGGTGCCGGCCCCGGCCTCGCCGCTGTACTGCATCGTCGTGTTGACGATCACCAGGCCCGGCTCGACCTTGTTCACCACCTGCTGCTCCGCGTTGCCGGTCCCACCGCCGGCGGCCGGGCTCGCGGCCGGGGCGGGCACGGCGCTGCTGCCCGGCAGCGCCGTCGCGGCGCTCGCGC
>Ga0302314_10021274_pt1 | contig 10688 bp, 9 predicted proteins | sample III_Palsa_N2_3_FD_200533 | JGI IMG/M metagenome (GOLD analysis project Ga0302314, IMG submission 200533) | Peat permafrost microbial communities from Stordalen Mire near Abisko, Sweden - III_Palsa_N2_3 | ecosystem: Environmental > Terrestrial > Soil > Palsa > Peat permafrost | place: Sweden... | reverse complement strand
GGCTGTCGGCGTGACCGCCGGCGAGCTTCGCGATCGTGTTCGCCGTCGCAGGCGCGATCAGGTATGCGTCGGCGCGCTCGGCCAGTGCCAGGTGGCTGATCGGCGCGTGCTCGGGCAGCGGGTCTCCCGGGTAGGCGCCGCGCGCCGGGTCGGGCGCGAACTCGCTCGTCAGGACCGGCGCCCCGGTGATCCCCTCGAGCGATGCCTGACCGACGAACCGACGGCTCGCCGGCGTCTGGATCGCGCGCACCGAGTGACCGGCGCGGATCGCGAGACGAGCCGTCTCCAGCGCCTTGTAGGCAGCGATCCCGCCGCTGACCCCTAGGAGCAGGCGCGCCAACGTCTTTCCGCCTGGACCGTTCGCCCGCCGCGCCCGCCCCTACCGGCCGCGCCTACCGGTAGTGGTACTTCAGCTTGCCCTGAGCGATCTCCTCGAGTGCGATCGTCAGGTAGTTCTTGGAGCGGGTCTCCACCATCGGCGGCGGGAACTCGTCGAACGTCCCCTCCCCGAGGTTGTGGTAGTAGGAGTTGATCTGACGCGCCCGCTTGGCGGCGACGATCACGCTCGCGTAGTCGGAGTCGACATGGTCAAGCAGCTTGTCAATGCGTGGGTTGATCAAGGCGTCGCGGTTCCTTCGCGTCGTGATTGGACCCCGTAAAGCTTAGCGGGGAACGGGGGGCCACCCAGCGGCGGAGTTGTTGGAGCCGCGCAATCACGGGCGAGCGCCGGCGTCGCCATCAATCGCTCCTGTCGCCACGATCGGACGGGGTTGGAGTGTCCGGATGTCTCTGAGTCCCAGCAGCGCCCCGACGACGACGAGGTCCAGAGCTCCGCAGAGATAGAGCGCCGTCGAGGTGCCCACGACGCCCGCAAACGGTCCGATCAAAGCGAACCCGACCGCCTGAAGCGCGAGCGAACCGAACCAGTCGTACGAGCTGACCCGCGAGCGCGCATCCGCGGGAATGTATTGCTGCAACGTCGTTTCCCACAGTGTGTTGAAGACCGTGCCGCCGATGCCCGCGAGCAACGCGGCGACGGCGATCAACGCAAGCGGCGCGGGGATGGCCAGCAGCAGCATTGTCCCCGCCGGCAACAAGCCGACCAGCACCGCGACCAACAGTGGACGGCGCGGCCTGAAACGCAGCAATGTCGTGCCGGCCACCAGCGATCCGATCCCCTCAACGGCCAAGATCAACGCCCAGGCGCCGGCTCCGCCCAGCTCGTGCTTTGCCACCAGCGACCCGAGCACCGCGAACGCGACGCTCACCGCGTTAGCGACCGACAGCGCCGCGATCGTCGCCCAGACCCAGGTCCGGGCGCGGAACTCGGCAAACCCATCGCGCAGCTCACTGAAAAACCGGCGCCCCGGACCGACGGCGCGCACGTCGCTGCGCACCCTTGTGAGCAACAACGCGCTGGCGCCATAGCTGCCCGCGTCGACCAGCAGCGCGACCCCCGGGCTGGCGGCAACGACCAACGCGCCCGCGATCGCCGGGCCCACGATGCTGCCCGCGGCCATCGCCATTCCACGCAACGAGTTGGCCTGCTGCAGCGCGTCGCCCGCGATCACGGGGATCAGACCGCTGGAAGCGGGATTGAAGAAACCTGTCGCGGCCCCGAGAAACGCCTGCGAGACGGCAAGCTCCGCGACCGTCGCGTGCCCGCTGATGAGCAGCAGCGCGACCACGCCCTGAGCGAGCAGCCGCACCACGTCGGCGGCCATCATCACCGCTCGGCGACCCAGCCGATCAGCGACCACCCCGCCGATCAACAGCGAGCCGACCAACCCCAAGGTGCGCGCCGCCAGTACAACCCCGAGATCCGTGGCCGAACCAGTGAGATCAAGGACGGCAAACGTCAACGCCACCGGCACCATGCCGTCGCCCAACAGCGACACCAGTGCAGCCGCGAACACAAAGCGGAACTCGCGCAGCCGCAGCACATCAAGATCAGACGCCAGCCGCATCCACCGATTCTCTCCCACCTGAGCGAGCCCGTTCAGGAGCGTCGCGAGTGCAGTCTTGGTCGTGCCGACCGGCTGGCGGCCAGCCCGGCCCGCCCTACGCGAGCGCGCCCTGGACGATCCCCACGAGCTCGTCGACCGCCTGGTCGAGGCGATCGTTGACCACGACATACCCGAACTCGTCCTGCGCGGCGAGCTCTTCGTCGGCCGTCGACAGCCGCGCCGCGACCTGCTCGGGCGGGTCGGTGCCCCGACCGATCAGGCGCGTGCGGAGCGCCTCTCGTGACGGTGGGGAGATGAACACGGCGACCGCCTCGGGCATCGCCGCGCGGACCTGGCGGGCGCCCTGGACCTCGATCTCGAGCACGACCGGGATGCCGTCGGCAAGGCGACGCTCGAGCTCGGAGCGGAGCGTGCCGTAGCAGTTGCCCGAGTACGCCGCGTGCTCGACGAAGTCTCCGGCGGCGACGCGCTCGGCGAACTGCTCGCGCGTGAGGAAGCGGTAGTGGACCCCATCCTGCTCACCGGGGCGGGGGCTGCGCGTGGTCGCCGAGACGGACAGCTCGAGCGTCGGGATCCGGTCGAGCAGAGACCGGATCAGCGTTCCCTTGCCGACTCCGGAGGGGCCTGTGATGACGAACACCTTCGCCATGCGATCGGGCCCCGCCCGCCCCTCCGGCTGACGCGTCAGTGGCGGCTCTGCATCAGCTTGACGAGTTCGTCGCGCTGCCGTTCCGACAGGCCGCCGATCGTCTTGCTGGGCGAGATCCGGCAGCTGGAGAGGATCTTGTTGACCTTCACGCGGCCGTACTTCGGGACTGCGAGCAGGAGGTCGAAAACCTTGGCGGTCTCGATGTAGTCGGGCGGTTTGCGGAGCAGCTCGTGGATCTGGTGGCGGCCCGCCTTGAGGTCGCGCTTGAGCTGCGCGCGACGGCTGCGGATGTCATTTGCGCGCTGGAGCGCGTCCATCCGCTGGACCAGTGATCGTTCGGGTGCGGTGATGGGCTTCGTGGGCGTCTCGGAGACCGGCGGCATGGGCGGCGACTATACATCTTGGGCACCGGCGTTCAACCCCCTGCGGACCAATTTCGACTCGACCTAAAGCTGAGCTTGAGCATTGTCGAGCATGGTTTCGACGATCTACCAGATTTGCAGGAAGTTTGCGTATTCCAGAAGGCGCCTTCCGGCCGCGCACGCGGGGCTCGTCCAGTGGCCGCTCAGCGGCTTGCCGGGGCGGCTTCGAGGAGCAGCTCCGCGAGCTCCGAGGCGACCCTCGAGCCGGCGGCAGGATCCCTGAAGCTCTCAGTCCCGACAGCGACGATATCTGCCCCTGCACGCATCAGGTCGAGCGCGTCGCGTCCGCATTGCACGCCGCCCATCCCGACGATCGGGATCGAGCTCGCCGCCCGGACCGAGTGGACCTGCGCGAGCGCGACCGCGCGCACCGCCGGTCCCGACACGCCGCCCGTGACGCCGCCGAGCGCCGGCTCGCCGGTGGCCGGCTCCAAGGCCATCCCGCGGATGGTGTTGATCAGCGACACCGCGTCGGCGCCGGCCTCCTCGGCGGCCCGCGCGACGGCGGGCACGTCGCTCGCATTCGGCGTCAGCTTGACGACCAGCGGCTTGTCCGTCAGCGGCCTGACGCGTGCCAGCAGCGCCGCGGTCTCACGCGGATCGGCGCCCATGATCATCCCGGTCTCGACGTTCGGACATGAGACGTTGAGCTCGAGCGCGGCAACCTCCGGCCGCTCGGCGAACGCGGCGACGAGTGTCGCGACCTCATCGCGGGTGAAGCCCATCACGTTGACGATCAGCGGCACCGGCAGCTCGGCGAGCGCCGGCAGGTCGTGCTCCAGATAGCCGGCGAGGCCCTTGTTCGGCAGCCCGATCGAATTGAGCATGCCGCCGGCGAGCTCCCACAACCGCGGCGGCGGGTTGCCCTTTCGCGGGCGAACGGTGACGGTCTTGGAGACGAACCCGGCAAACGGGAAGCGCTCGAGCAGCTCGTCGCCGAATGCCCGTCGGGCCGCGATCGCATCGAACGTCCCCGAGGCGTTGACGATCGGATGGGCCAGCTCGATGCCACAGAAGTGAACCCCTGTCATCCGATGCTCGCCCCGCTCACCCGATGCTCGCTCCCACGCCGACGACGCTCTCGAGCCTGCTCGCATCGAGCACCGGTCCATCGACGCACAGCCGCACGTATCCGTCGCGCGTTCGCACGACGCAGCCGAAACAGGCGCCGTACCCGCACGCCATCCCCGCCTCGAGCGCGAGTTGGGCCGGCACTCCGCGCTCGGCGCAGATCAGCCGGACGACCTCGAGCATCGCGGGCGGCCCGCAGGCGTAGACCTCGAGATGCGGGTCGAGGCGTAGCTCGTCGAGCAGCAGGTCGGAGACCAACCCGTGGTGCCCGCTGCCGCCGTCGTCGGTGGCGACGCGGCAGCCCGGCAGCAGCACGGCGGCGTCAGCATGGTCTGCGTCGCGGAAACCGAGCAGCACCGCCGCCGTGCCGAGCTCGTCGTGGAGGATCACGAGCGGCGCGATCCCGACTCCGCCGCCGACCAGGAGCGGCCGTCGGCCGTCCCGCGGCGGCGCGAATGGCACGCCGAGCGGGCCGAGCAACATCAGCCCGTCACCGGCATCCAGCTCGCACAGCCGTTGCGTGCCCGGTCCGACATCGTGGATCAGAAATTCGAGCTCTGAGGCATCCGCTTGCGCGCGCAGGACGCTGAACGCGCGCGGTAGGAACGGCCGCTCCGCTTCCCCCCCGCCCCAGCGGTCAGCGGCGGCGAGCATGTAGAACTGCCCGGCGCGCGGGCACGGCCCGAGCGGATCGGCGCAGCGCAGCACTACGTAAGGCCCGTACCCGGTACGCGCGAGGACCGGCACGGCGCGCCGACCGAACGGCGCGAGCACCCGACCGCCGCTCACGATGCGCGCGCCGCCTCGGCGTACAGCTCCTGCAGCGAGACCACCTCCGGCTCGCCGTGCGCGGCCGCGGCGATCGCGCGTACCGCCGCCATTCCGCCGGCCATCGTCGTGACGCACGGGATCCGCCGCGCGACCGCCGCCGCGCGGATCTCGTAGCCGTCGGTGCGGGCGCCGTGCCCGACGGGCGTGTTGATCACGAGGTCGACATCGCCACACTCGATCAGGTCGACCACATGCGGCGAGCCCTCGCCGAGCTTGTTGACGGCGCGCGCCGGCACCCCGATCCGGTTCAGCGCCTGCGCCGTGCCGCGGGTCGCGACGATCTCGAACCCGAGGTCGTGCAGCTGCGAGGCAATCCCGAACGCCGCCGGCTTGTCGCGGTCGGCGACCGTGATGAAGACGGTGCCCGCTTGCGGGAGCCGCGCGCCTGCCGCCGCCTGTGCCTTCGCGAACGCGGTCGGGAAGTCCCGCGCGATCCCCATCACTTCGCCGGTCGAGCGCATCTCGGGGCCGAGCAGCACGTCGGCGCCCGCGAATCGGTCAAACGGGAGCACCGCCTCCTTCACGCACACGTGCCCGTTGGTCGTGTCGTGCGGGAGCTCGAGGTCGGCGAGCCGCTCCCCGAGCAGGATCCGGCAGGCGAGCTTGGCGACCGGCAGCCCGATCGCCTTGGATACGAACGGCACCGTCCGCGACGCCCGCGGATTGGCCTCGATCACATAGAGCCCGCCGGAGGCGTGGATCGCGAACTGGACGTTCAGCAGGCCGACGACCCCGAGGGCGCGGGCGATCCCGGCGGACTGCTCGCGGATCTGGGCGAGCATCTCCTCGCCGAGCGCGTGCGGCGGCAGCACGCAGGCCGAGTCGCCGGAGTGGATCCCGGCCTCTTCGACGTGCTGCATGATCCCCGCGATCCACACGTCCTTCCCGTCGCACAGCGCGTCAACGTCGACCTCGGCCGAGTCCTCGAGGAAGCGGTCGAGGTAGATCGTCGCGCCGTCCTGTGACTCGACGCGCGCGAGGTAGTCGCTCAAGCCCGCAACCGAGTAGACGATCTCCATCGCCCGCCCGCCGAGCACGTAGCTCGGCCGCACGAGCAACGGAAAGCCGACGGTCGGCGCGACCGCCAGCGCCTCCTCCGGCGAGCGCGCCGTGGCGTATGGCGGCGCCTGGTAGCCGAGCGAGGCGAGCAGCGCGCCGAACCGCGAGCGGTCCTCGGCGAGGTCGATCGCCTCGACCCCCGTCCCGAGGATCGGCACGCCTGCGTCCGCCAGGCCCTGCGCGAGCTTCAGCGGCGTCTGGCCGCCGAACTGGACGACCACTCCTTCGGGGCTCTCGACCGCGCACACCGCGAGGACGTCGTCGAGCGTCAGCGGCTCGAAGTACAGGCGGTCGGAGGTGTCGTAGTCGGTCGAGACGGTCTCCGGGTTGCAGTTGATCATGACCGCGTCCCGGCCCGACTCACGCACCGTCTGGGCGGCATGGACGCAGCAGTAGTCGAACTCGATCCCCTGACCGATCCGGTTCGGGCCCGAGCCGAGGATCACGACGCTCGGCCGCTCGCCGCGGTCGACCTCATGCGCGGGTCCAGAGCGACTTGGACGCTCGATCGACGAATAGAAGTAGGGCGTCCGCGCCGCGAACTCCGCGGCGCACGTGTCGACCGACTTGAACGTCCGCCGGGCGAGCGGGTCGGAGTCGCTCGAGGCCTCGCCGGTCACGAGCTCGTGCAGCTCGCGCAGGAACCACGGGTCGATCTGGGTGCGGCGGTGCAGCTCAGCGAGCGGGTGCCCCCGCCGCAGCGCCTCCAGCAGGTGGTCAAAGCGCTCGGCCCCCGGCCGCTCGGTCAGCGCCAGCAGTGCGTCGTCGTCGTCCGGAAAGGTCGGCCGCGAGTCGAGCTCGCGCGACCGCAGCGCCTTCGCGAAGGCCTGCTTGAAGGTCCGCCCGATCGCCATCGCCTCGCCGACCGACTTCATGTGCGTCGTCAGCTCCGGCTCGGCGCCCGGGAACTTCTCGAACGCGAACCGCGGCCACTTGACGACGCAGTAGTCGAGCGCCGGCTCGAAGCTCGCGGGCGTCGCGCGCGTGATGTCGTTGGGGATCTCCTGGAGCGTGTAGCCGACGGCGAGCCGGGCCGCGATCTTCGCAATCGGGAAGCCGGTCGCCTTAGAGGCCAGGGCGCTCGAACGCGACACCCGCGGGTTCATCTCGATCACGACGATCTCGTCGGTCCGCGGGTTGACCGCGAACTGCACGTTGGAGCCGCCGGTCTCGACCCCGATCGCCCGGATCACGGTGATCGCCTGGTCGCGCAGCGCCTGGTACTGACGGTCGGTAAGGGTCTGCTGCGGCGCCACGCAGACGCTGTCGCCGGTGTGGACGCCCATCGGGTCGAGGTTCTCGATCGAGCAGACGATCACGACGTTGTCGGTGCGGTCCCGCATCACCTCGAGCTCGAACTCGCCCCAGCCAAGCACCGACTCCTCGAGCAGCACCTGGTGGATCGGCGAGATCTCGAGCCCGCCGCCGACGACGCGCGGGATGTCGTCCTGGGTCCAGACGACGCCGCCCCCGCTGCCGCCGAGGGTGAATGCGGGCCGCACGATCAGCGGCAGCCCGAGCTCGCGCGCGGCGGCGAGGCCGTCGGACACCGAGTGCGCGATCTGACTGCGGGGAACCCGGAGCCCCGCCTCGAGCATCGTCTCGCGAAACCGCTCGCGGTCCTCGGCCCGGTCGATCGCGTCGTAGTCGGCACCGATCAACTCCACGCCGTAGCGCTCGAGCGTGCCGTTCTCGTGGAGCTGCTTGGCGAGGTTGAGCGCCGTCTGCCCGCCCAGCGTCGGCAACAGCGCGTCCGGACGCTCGCGCGCGATCACCTGCTCGAGTGGCTGTGCCAGCAGCGGCTCGACGTATGTCGTCGTCGCCATCTCGGGGTCGGTCATGATCGTCGCCGGATTGGAGTTGACGAGCACGACCTCGTAGCCCTCCTGCATCAACACCCTGCACGCCTGCGTCCCGGAGTAGTCGAACTCGGCCGCCTGCCCGATCACGATCGGACCGGAGCCGATCAGCAGGATCTTGTTCAGGTCGTCACGCCGAGGCACGGATTTCCTCTACGAACCGATCGAACAGGTGGAGCGAGTCGTGCGGCCCCGGGCCGGCCTCGGGGTGGTACTGGACGGTCGCGCCCGGCACGTCGAGCAGCCGCAAGCCCTCGACCGTCCGGTCGTACAGGTTCACGTGCGTCAGCTCGGCCGCGCCGAAGTCCGTCTCCCAGCGCACAGGGTCGTCGCTGTCGATCGTTCGCGCGCCGCCGGGCGCGAGCACAGCGAACCCGTGGTTCTGCGATGTGATCTCGGTCCGACTGGTGGTCAGGTCCTTGACCGGATGGTTGGCACCGTGATGCCCGAACGGGAGCTTGTATGTCTCGAGGCCGACCGCGCGGCAGAGCAGCTGATGCCCGAGGCAGATCCCGTACACCGGCAGCCTGCCGACGACGTGCCTCACCGTCTCGACGATGTAACGGAGTGCCGCCGGATCACCCGGGCCGTTTGCGAGGAAGACGGCATCCGCGCCGGAGTGGAGCAGTTCATCGCCCGAGACGGTGCATGGGTACAGGATCAGCTGCGCCCCCCGCTCGCGCAGATTGCGCAGGATCGAGCTCTTGACACCGGTGTCGACGACAGCGACGACCGGTCCTTCCCCGCTCCTGTCTTGCCGGACAGGAGCGGGGGGCGAAACGCTTCTCGCCAGATCACGACCAGCCATCGACGGCTCGGCGCCGATCAGCGCGCTCGCCTCCGCCTCCGAGATCCGAGCCGGGAACACCCCGCCCTTCATCGCGCCGGCGTCGCGGATGTGGCGCACGAGCGCGCGCGTGTCGAGGTCGGTGATCGCGGGGATCCCGCAGTCGGTCAGCCACCGCAGCCAGCCGAGCTCGGCCCCCGGATGGCCTTCGTGGTCGACGGCCGCGCGCATGATCGCCGCGCGCGCGTGAATGCGGTCCGACTCCATCGCCTCGGACGACACGCCGTAGTTGCCGATCATCGGGTAGGTGAAGGCGATCAACTGGCCGACGTAGCTCGGATCGGTCATCGCCTCCTGGTAGCCCGACATCGAGGTCGTGAACACGATCTCGCCGACCGCGGGCTCGTCGGCGCCGCACGCGAGGCCGTCGAAGCGGGTGCCGTCGTCGAGCAGGACGTAGGCGCTCGCCCCCGTCATGCCGACACCGGCGCCGGAATCGAGGCGCCGCGATACGCGATCGCGCCGGCGGCGACCGTGAGCTGCACGCGGCCGAGCAGCGTGCGACCGTGGAAGCAGCAGTTCGAGGAGCGGCTCGCGTAGCCCTCGGCGCCGACCTCGAAGGCCGCGTCGAGGTCGACCAACACGAGGTTCGCCCGCACGCCGACCGCGATCTGCGGGATCGGGAGCCCGTACAGCGCCCCGCCCGCCGTCAGCCGCTCGATCAGCATCGGCAGCGGCAGCTCGCCGGTCGCGACAAGCTCGGTGAACAGAGCTGGGAACGCGGTCTCGAGGCCGGTCGTGCCCATCGGCGCCTGCTCGAAGGGGACCTCCTTCTCGTGCCGCGCGTGCGGCGCGTGGTCGGTCGCGACGCAGTCGATCACGCCGATGCGCAGGCCCTCGACGAGCGCCAGCCGGTCCACCTCGGCGCGCAGCGGGGGGTTCATCTTGAAGCGGCTGTCGAGCGTCCTGACGACGTCGTCGGTGAGCGTCAGGTGGTGTGGAGTGGCCTCGCCACTGACTCGTGCGCCGGCCGCGCGCGCGGCTGCGAGCGCCTGCACCGACTCGACGCAGCTGAGGTGCTGGAAGTGCACGCGCGCGTCCTCGAACAGCGCGAGTGCCGCGTCCCGCGCAACCATCGTCGACTCGGACACCGACGGGATCCCCGCCATGCCCAGACGAGCCGAGACGGCGCCCTCGTGCATCACGCCGGCGCCGGACAGGGCCGGGTCCTCCTCGTGCAGGGCGATCACGCCGCCGCACAGCCGCTGGTACTGGAGCGCCTTGCGGAGCATCCCGGCCGAGGCGACAGGCTTGCCGTCGTCGGTGAAACCGAGCGCGCCGGCGTCCATCAGCGCCGCCATCTCGCTCAGCACCTCGCCGCGCAGCCCGATCGTGATCGCTGCGAGGAAGCCGGTCGGGACCCGCGCCTCGTGCCTGGCAGCGTCGATCAGCGACCGCAGGATCGGGACGTCGTCGACCGCCGGCGAGGTGTTCGGCATCGCGATCAGCTGGCAGAAGCCGCCCGCGGCGGCGGCCGCGGTGCCCGTCTCGAGGTTCTCCTTGTACTCCTGGCCGGGGGTGCGCAGGTGCACGTGCGGGTCGACGAACGCCGGGAAAAGGTGCCGGCCGGCGGCGTCGATCACCTCCGCCACGGGGGGCGCCGGAAGCGAGCCTGGCGCGCCCAGCTCGGCGATCACGCCGCCCGAGACGAGGACGTCGTGGCGCTCGTCGAGGTCGGCCCGCGGGTCGAGCACGTGGGCCTCGCGGATCAGCAGCTCGGCCGGCGGCTGGTCGCGCCCGAACAGTTTCGACTCGCTCATCACGCCACCTCCGCCAGCATCGCCGATCCGACCAGGAGCTCATAGAGGACCGCCATTCGCACCGCGACGCCGGCCTTGACCTGCTCCCCGATCAGCGCGACCGGCGAATCGATCGCGTCTGCGGCGAGCTCGACACCGCGGTTGACGGGCCCGGGATGCATCAGCAGCTGGCCCTCGCGCAGCCGATCGAGGCCGATCTGGTAGCGCTGGGTGTACTCACGGA
>Ga0302314_10021269_pt1 | contig 10691 bp, 7 predicted proteins | sample III_Palsa_N2_3_FD_200533 | JGI IMG/M metagenome (GOLD analysis project Ga0302314, IMG submission 200533) | Peat permafrost microbial communities from Stordalen Mire near Abisko, Sweden - III_Palsa_N2_3 | ecosystem: Environmental > Terrestrial > Soil > Palsa > Peat permafrost | place: Sweden... | reverse complement strand
CCGCGTGCAACTGGTCTTCCGCGGCGCGGATGTCCGGGCGGCGGCGCGCCAGTTCGGAGGGAATGCCGAGCGGAATACGGGGCGGACCTGTGCGGAGCAGCGATTGCGACCCCACTACTCCGCGCAAGGCGCCGGGCGACTGGTCGAGCAGGAAGCTGAGTGCGTTGATATATTCGGATTCCTGCTGTTGCAGTTGCGGGATCTGCGCCCGCACCGATTCGACCTGGGCGGCGGCGTTCTCGACATCGAGGCCATTCTGCACGCCGCGCTGCTGGCGCTGCTGGGCCAGCGTCAGGATATCGCGTTCGACCTTGAGATTGTCGTTGGCGATCCGAATCTGGGTCTGCACGCCGCGCAATTGCACATAATCCCTGGCGAGCTCGGCCAGGCTCGATACCAGCGCGTCGCGGCGCTGGTCGGCGGCCTGGTCGACACTGGCGTCGGCGGCTTCGACCTGGCGGCGGACCTTGCCCCAGAGATCGAGTTCCCAGGAGGCGTCGAAGCCGGTGTTGTAGTCGTTGATCGCGCCGATGCTGAAACCAGGACCGGCCAAAGGAGCAATCAGGCTAACGATGCCGTTCGCGCTGTAAAGCTCGCGGGTGTACTTGGCATCGCCATTGAGCGACGGGAACTGCGCGGCGGCGGCGACGCCGCGCTGGTATCGGCTCTCGGCCAACCGCACCGTCGCGGTGCGGACGTCGAGATTGGCGGCAGCGACCTGCTGCTCCAGATTGGTCAGCACCGGATCGCGAAACACCCGCCACCACATCGGATCGGTCGGCGCCGGCAAACGCGCATCGGCAACGACTTTGCCGTTGTCGCCGTGGAACGAGACCTCCGGAAGATTCGAATCGGGCTGCACGAAATTGGGGCCGACCGCACAGCCCGCCATCAGGCCGGACGTTCCGATCGCAGCCAGCAGATTCCGCAGCGCACGCGCGTTCATCACTCGGAAATTCATCAATGCGCTCCGCCGGGCCCGCCGCCGCCGGTCTTGGGCGATATCAGCAAGCAGAATGGCACCACGATAAAGGCGACGATAGCGCAAAAGTAGAAGACGTCGGCATAGGCTAGCACCGTCACCTGGGTCCGGAACGACTGGTAGACCTGTCCGACGGCAACGTCGTGCGCCTGCGCCCCGACCCGTCCCAGCGAACGCAACGTGCGCTCATAGCTCGCGATCAACGTCTGGTACGGCTGATGGAACGGGCTCGCCCATTGCGACAGATAGGTCTGGTGGACCTGCGAGCGTTGCGTGATCTGCGCGGTGGATAACGAAATGCCGATCGACCCGAACACGTTGCGGAACATCGAGAACAGCGCCGCCCCGTCACCATTGAGACGCCGCGGCAAGGTCAAATAGGCGACCGTGCTGATCGGAACAAACAGGAAGCCGAGGCCCGCGGTCTGCGCCGTCCGCATCAGCACCAGCGTCCTGAAATCGATACCCGGCGTGATCGTGCTGGAAAACAGCAGCGCCAGCCCCATGATGGTGAACCCGATCGCGATCACGAAACGGGTCTGCACCACGGTCATCAGGCGGCCGACGATCGGGATGATGATGATGACGGCGACACCTCCGGGCGACAATATCAGCCCCGCCCATGTCGCGGTGTAATTCAGGGTCTGCTGGGCGAATTGCGGGATAATGACCGCGCTGGCGTAAAGGATCGCGCCCATCGCGCCAATCAGGATGCAGCCGGTCGCGAAATTGCGATCCTTGAAGACTTCCAGATTGACGATCGGCCTCCTGGCGGTCAGCAGCCATCCGATCGCGCCGAGGATGCCGAGAAACGCGATCACCGCCATCAGCCAGATGAACCCGGACTCGAACCATCCGTCATCCTCGCCGCGGTCCATCATGATCTGCAAGGCGCCGAGCCCGAGCGTAATCAGCGACAGGCCGATATAATCGATGCCGCGGCTGCGCTTGTTCTTCACCCAGGGCGGATCCTCGACCAGGATCGAAACCAACAGCACCGCGACCATGCCGACCGGGATGTTGAGAAAGAAGATCCAGCGCCAGCTCGCCTGGTCAGTGATGTAGCCGCCGAGCGTCGGCCCCAGTACCGGTGCGACGATGGTCGCGATCGCCGTGACGCCGAACGCCGCGCCGCGTTTCGCCGGGGGGAAGGTATCGAGAATGATGGATTGCTGGTTGGGCTGCAATCCGCCACCGAAAAAGCCCTGCGCCAACCGGTAGATAATGAGCTGCGTCAGGCTGGTCGCACTGCCGCAGAGGAACGAGCACACCGTGAACATCGCGATGCAGATGATGAAATAGCGCTTGCGGCCGAACACGTCGCTGAGCCATCCCGAGATCGTCAGGACGATGCCGTTGGCCACCAGATATGACGTGAGCGCCCAGGTCGCCTCGTCGTTGCTGGCGGAAAGACTGCCGGCGATGTGCGGCAGCGCCACGTTGACGATCGTGGTGTCGAGGATTTCCATGAAGGCCGCCAGCGTCACCGACACTGCGATCAGCCAAGGATTATAAGCGGGCTTCCAGGCAGCCGCCGGCGCCAAGGCCGTGGCGTCGACCGCGCTCATCTGACGGTTACCGACGGATCGACCGAGATGCCGAGCGGCAGCGGGATATTCGGATCGAGACCGCTGTCGATCACGATCTTGACCGGAACGCGCTGCACCACCTTGACGAAATTACCGGTGGCATTTTCCGGTGGAAAGGCGGTGAACTTGGAGCCCGATCCGAGTTGAATGCTGTCGACATGGCCACGCAGGTCGAGATTTGGGTAGGCGTCGACCTTGATCCGCACCGGCTGCCCCTTGCGCATGTCGGCGAGCTGGCTTTCCTTGAAGTTGGCGGTGATCCAAACTTCGGGCGCGACGATCGAAAAGATCTGCTGGCCCGCGGTGATGTAATTGCCGGCCTCCACATTGCGCTTGGTGATCCAGCCATCCTGCGGCGCCTTGACCTCTGTCCACGACAAATTGAGGTTGGACTGATCGAGCCTGCCCTGGGCCTGCTCGACCTGGCCCTTCAACTGCCCGACCTGCGCATCGGTCTGTCCGATCAATTGCGTCACCGGCGAATTCTGCGTGACCTGCGCCTGCGCCAGCGCCACCTGGGCCTCCGCCTGTTTCAGCGAGGCGGTGGCCGCGTCGATATCCTGCTGCGACGTCGCAAGCTTGGGCAGGCTCTGCTGGCGATCGAAATCGGCCTGCGCCTTGGCGCGATTGGCCTGCGCGTTGGCAAGCTGCGCCTGCGCCTGCGCGAGTTGCGCCGGAAAATTCTTGCGCCCGATTTCCGCGCCGAGCTGCTGGCCGGAAAACTGCGCCTTTGCGGTCGAAAGCGCCCCTTCCTGCTGCTCTCGGTCGTTGATGTATTGCCGCGGATCGATGTGGATCAGCACCTGATCCTTCTTGACGAACTGATTGTCGGTGACGTCAAGCGAAACCACGGTACCCGCGACCTGCGCCGAGATCGTGATCGCGCGCCCGTCGGTGTAGGCGTCGTCAGTGCTTTCGAGATTGCGGTTTTCGATCCAGTAATAGAGACCGGCTGCGATCAGCAACACCACGACCACGATGCCTATCACGGCAATCAGCGGCCGGCGCTTTTTGCGCGTCGCCTCGTCCGCCGCATTGCTCGCGTCCTCTTTGGCGTTGGCGTCCGCCGGCTTCGCCTTGTCGCCCGCGTCCATCGACGGATCCTTGGACGGATTCTTCGGTGCATTCTTGGCAGGCGGCGGGGCGACCTCGCCCTGGGCTGCGGCGTCATGCTTGTCGTCGGTAACGGTGTCGGTCATCGCATCCCGGTCCGTGAATATTGTTGCCGGAGCCGGCAAGGGGCCGGAAACTTAACCGAACTCATTGGTACGGTTTATAAGGTGGGCTATACCTGAGTCAACAAGTGCAAACCACTCCAACACGAACGACGAATGACAAACGTGAAAGTCAAAACCGCACGCAAGGTTCCACGGGGTGAAGCGCGGCGAACGGAACTCGCTGAGATCGCTGAGCGCCTGTTTCTGAAGCACGGCTTCGCCGAGACGACGATGCAGATGATCGCGCTGGAGGCTGAAGCATCGAAGGAAACGCTCTATCGCCACTTCGCCAGCAAGGAAGCGCTGTTCGCGGAATTGATCAACGCGAGAGCGGTCACGGTAGCTGGCCCCAAAAGCGCGCTGGCACGGGACGAACCACCGGAGACCGCTTTATTGGAGCTCGGCATGAGCCTGATGGATCTGATGATGAAGGGCGAGGCGCCGTCTCTATTTAATGTCGTTCTTGCCGACGCGCGACGCGCGCCGGATCTGGCCCGTATTTTTTACGACCAGGGGCCCGGCGCAACGCTGAGGCGGCTCACGGTCTATTTGCGATCGGCCACGCAGCGCGGACAGCTTCGCTGCCCGAACCCTCATCAAGCCGCAAAACTGTTTCTGGGAGCCGTGATCTCTCATTATCATCTGCACTGCCTGATCGGTCAGCCGCCGGCGCCCCTGAGTTCCACCGAGATGAGTGAACACGTACGGGCCGCCGTTGAAATGTTCATGTCGCATTTCGGCGTCTGACGAAACGATTGTTCAAAATCGCAGCAAGGCTCGCGTGATTCATCGGCAAGATCACGAATTAAGGCGTCATTTAGTTTTCATTAAGGTTTCATTAATCACGAGAATTTGTTGTGGTTCCAATGTGTTGGGTTCTCCCTTGGTGTGACCTATCGGTGACAGCTTTTTATTCAAAACGTGTCTAAGTGCGCGCCATGGAACGAGCCGATGACACGGCCAACTCTTAAAAAAATAATTCGTCTGGAGAATTACAAATGAAGAAGACTCTACTCGCTACTGTGGCCGTGCTCGCACTCGGCGCGACCGTGCCTGCACTCGCGGCCGATCTCGGCGCGGCTCCCCGCACCTACACCAAGGCTCCGGCCTACATTCAGCCGATCTACAACTGGACCGGCTTCTACATCGGCGGTCACGTCGGCGGCGCGTTCTCGGGCAGCAACAGCCTGGAAGGCGACAGCCGTTTCCTCGGCGGTATCCAGGGCGGTGCGGACTATCAGTTCGGCAACAACTGGGTGATCGGCGCTGAAGTTCAGTACAGCTGGACCGGCAACAACAACGGCGGCGTGACGCTCCCGGGTGGTGTGATCGTCAACTCCAACAGCGATCAGCTCGGATCGGTCACCGGCCGTCTCGGCTATTCGTTCGGCCCGACCTTGCTCTACGCCAAGGGCGGTTATGCGTGGAAGGATAACAACACCCTGACCGCGTCGCTGGCCGGCGTGCCGGTCGCCCTCACCGGCGGCAGCAACAACGATGGTTACACCGTCGGTGCGGGTCTCGAATACATGTTCGCCCCGAACTGGTCCGCCAAGATCGAATACCAGTACTACAACTTCGGCAGCACGACCTTCCTGACCGCCGGCAACGCGTTCGGTACCCGAATCACCGACGACGAGCACACCGTCAAGGGCGGCATCAACTATCGCTTCAACTGGGGTGGCCCGGTTGCCGCGCGCTACTGATCGCTTCTGATCTGATCGACGGAAAGGCCGGCCTCGCGCCGGCCTTTTTGTTTTTGAAGCATGACCGGAGCAGCTTGCCCTTGTACCTGAACCGGGCTGCACCCCGTTTTCCTGAAAATGATTCGAAGAAAACGTCATTCCCCGTCCTAAAGTTGCGCAAACCGCCTCGATTTCCTTATTTTATTAACTGCGTAGCCGGATACTGCCGCCCGGGTTTCGCCCTGTACGGGTGAAGGCAGGGGCGAGGCAGAACGCATGAGTTTCCGATCTTTGGTTTCCCGATTCTCCATCCGCAAATTTCTGAAATTCGGCTTCTTGCGCCCGCAATGGGGCGTCAGGGGCAGCCTGTTTGCCGCCTTCGCCGTGATCGCCGGCATAGCCATCGTGATCAGCGCCGGCGCCGGGCTGGTGCTCGGGCAACTCGGCAAGGCGATGGTCGATCTCAGCGGACGCGACATTCCACGCCTTGCGGCCAGCCTGCAATTGGCGGCGCAGAGCGCCAGCCTCGCCAGCCAGGGCCCGGCATTATTGGCGGCGCGGACCGCCGAGATGCTCGACGAACGCTCCAAAAAAATGAAGGAAACCCAGCAGATCGCGCTTCGAAAGCTCGGCGAGATCACCGAACTCGGCGCCGACAAGGCTGTGGTCGCCGCACTCGGCGAAACCGTCAAGAATATCGACGACACCATCAAGAGCCTCGGCTCCGCGGCCCGCGAACGGCTGGAGATCGCAGCCCTGCATGAGCGTCAATATAATGCCCTGCGCGGCGCGCAGGCCGGCTTCGTGGCCGCCGCCAGCCCCGCGATGATGGATGCCCAAAGCCAGATCAATGCCGTGCTCGGCTCCGCGCAGCTTTCCGCTGATGATGCGACGCAGGCAGCTCGGATTGTCGACCAACTCGGCAGCGTCATCGCCGGCGGCCACCAGGCGGCCTCGGAGATGAATGCCGCGCTATCGGCCAACGACAGCGACACGCTCGAAGCGATCGAAAAGGAATTCAAGGACACCAAGGCGCGCCTCAAATCGAACTTCGATCTGCTGCCGAAAAATCACGAGAACAAGGGCCTCGGGGACGCCGCGCAGAAATTGCTGGTGCTGGGCGAAGGCAAGACCGGCGTCTTCAAGGTTCGCCAGAAGGAACTGGACGCCAGCGACTACGGCGATGTGATTCTCGAGGAAACCGGCAAGCTCAATGTCGGCCTCGGCATCAGCGTGCAACAGCTCGTCGACGGCGTGCAGAAGGAAACCGATGCATCGACCTGGCAGGCGCGCCGGGAGATTTCCCTCGCCACGACGGTGATGCTGGCGCTCGGCGCCCTCACGCTGGTCGGATCCGCACTGTTCGTCTGGCTCTATGTCGGCCGCAACATCCTGCGCCGGATCCGCGCGCTGCAACGCTCGATGCAGCTTTTGTCCGATGGCGATCTGCAGTCGGAAATCTATCAGAGCCACCAGCACGACGAAATCGCGTCGATGGCAAGCTCGCTGCATATCTTTCGCGAAAGCATGATCGAGGCCCGCTCGATCAGCGCCGATCAGGACAGTGATCGCGCCGCGAAGGCCGAACGCGCGTCCCGCATGGAAGCCCGGATTGTCGAGTTCGAGGCCACCGTCCGCACCGCGCTGGACAGCCTGCAGGGCTCGGCCAACTCGATGCAGGTCACCGCCGAATCGATGACGGCAACCGCCGATCAATCCAGCGCGCTGGTCAACGCGGTGGCATCGGCCGCGGAGGAAACCTCGGTCAATGTGCAGACGGTATCCGCCGGCACGGAACAATTGTCGTCATCGATCGCCGAAATTGGGCGCCAGGTCGTTACCTCGGCGGAAATCGCCCGCAAGGCCGTCGATGAGGCTGGCGCAACCGACGCCACCATGCGGGGCCTCGCCGACAATGCCGCCCGTATCAGCGTCGTGATCGACCTGATCCAGACCATCGCCTCGCAGACCAATTTGCTGGCGCTGAACGCCACCATCGAGGCTGCGCGCGCCGGCGATGCCGGCCGGGGTTTTGCCGTCGTCGCCTCCGAGGTCAAGAATCTCGCCAGCCAGACCGCGAAGGCCACCGACGAAATCCGCAGCCAGATCGCCAGCATGCAGTCGGTGACGGAAACCGCCGTCGGCGCCATCCGGAGCATCGGCAACACCATCGGCGAGATCAACCAGGTCACCACCGCGATCGCCTCTGCCGTCGAACAGCAGGGAGCCGCGACGCGCGAGATCGCCCGCAACATTCAGCACGCCGCCGGCGGCACCAGCGAAGTCTCCAGCAACATCGTCGGCGTCTCGACCGCCTCCGCCGAGGCCGGATCGGCGGCCAACGAGGTCTTGAGCGCATCCAGCGCGCTGAGCCGCGAAGCCGAAATCCTGCGTTCGGAAATCGACATGTTCCTGTCCAACATCCGGGCGGCATAACCCCGGAATAGCGGCCTAGCGATAGCCATGCGGCCTTTTCGGGGGCCGCATTTGCTTTTTCGGCTGGCGTCCCGCCGCGTGTGCCGCTAAGCCGGTAGCATGCATTCGAAGACAGACACGGTTCAGTCCTCAGCGGAGGCACTGCGATACCCCTGGGAGCAGCATCCCGGCCCCACCGAGGTGGTCGAGGTGATGCCCGGCGTGCTGTGGGTTCGGCTCAAACTGCCGTTCCGCCTCAACCACGTGAACATCTATCTGCTCGCCGACGGCGAGGGCTGGGCGATGGTGGATTCCGGTTTCGGCAACGAGGAAACGATCGCGGCCTGGACTGCGCTGTTCGAAGGCCCGCTGGCGCATGTCCATGTGACCAAGCTGATCGTCACCCATTCGCATCCCGACCATGTCGGGCTCGCCGGGTGGATCGTCGAGCGTTTCGATTGCCCGCTCATCATGTCCCAGGTCGAGTATCTGCAATCGGTCTATCACCAGAACCGCGGCACCGAGGAGCGCAAGAACGCGCAACGGCTGTTCTTCCGCCGCCACGGCATGGACGAGGACCTGACCGATAAATTGCTCGGCCGCGGCCAGGAATATCTCAAGCGCGTTTCGGTGCTGCCGCCGTCCTATCGCCGCATCTCGCATGGCGACGAGATTTCGATCGGGACACGGCGCTTCAAGGTCATCACCGGCGGCGGCCATGCGCTCGATCAGGTGATGCTGTATTGCGCCGCCGACAAATTATTCCTGTCGGCCGACCAGGTGCTGAGCAGGATTTCGCCCAATGTCAGCGTCTGGGCGGTCGAACCCGACCAGAACTCGCTCGGCGAATATCTGGCGTCACTGGCCAGCCTGACCACCACTCTGCCTTATGACGTCATCGTGCTGCCCGGCCATGGCGTGCCGTTTTACGGCCTGAAGACCCGGATCAAGCAACTGGCCGATCATCACGAGGAGCGTTGCCGGCTGATCGCCGATGCCTGCCGTGAGACATCGAAGACCTCGCGCGAGCTGGTGCCGGTGGTGTTCAACAAATACCCGCTCGACGTCCACCAGATGGGTTTTGCCTCCGGCGAACTGATCGCCCATGTCAACTACATGCTGGTCGAGGGACGCCTGACCTCCGAAGTGATCGATGGCGTGCTGGGTTTCCGGACCACCTGACGGCGATCCGGTCGATCGCAATTCTGCTCCGGCGGGCCGCCGTGGATGCCGGCACCGCGTCGGCGCGCGCGGGTACGGCCGAACCGACTGATTTTTAAAACAATTCTAAGCTGAATGAACCGGGTTCGGCCCCGTCGGCGTCGCATTTGGCCTAAGGATGGGTGGAAGCTTCAAGGTGCCGACGCGCCGCGCGCGTCAGATGAACCAGATGCCATGAGCCAGTTGCAGTGAGCCAGTTGAAGTGACCGAATTGCAGTCCCTGGGAAAAGCGAAGCGAGGTTTTGCGGGACGAATTCATTCGATTCGCGCCGAGGGTTGCGATTCGATTCTGCCGCCAGCCGAGCTCGAAAGCCGGCTGATCGAGATGGGCTTTGTCGAGGGCGCCAGCGTCGAAATCCTGCACGAAGGGATGTTCGGCAAGGATCCGATTGCCGTTCGCGTCGACAACGCGACGGTTGCCATCCGCCGCCGCGAGGCGATGGCCATCATGGTGGCCTGACCCATGCTTGCCCCGCCCATTACGTCGCTCAACCTTGCTTTGGTTGGCACCCCGAACAGCGGCAAGACCTCGTTGTTCAACGCGCTCACCGGCAGCCGCCAGCGCGCCGCGAACTATCCGGGCGTCACCGTCGAGCGAAAATCCGGAATGATTCAGACCCCGGGCGGGCGCGCGGTGACCGTGCTCGACCTGCCCGGGACGTATTCGTTGCGTGGACGAAGTCCCGACGAAGAGATCACGCGTGAGGTCGTATTCGGTGAAATCGCCGACGAGAAGATTCCCGACTGCATCGTTTGCGTTGCCGACGCCACCAACCTGCGGCTCAGTTTTCGGCTGCTGCTGGAGCTGAAGCAGGTCGGCCGGCCGATGCTGCTGGTGCTCAACATGATCGACCTCGCGCGTCACCGCTGCATCGTGTTCGATCTGGACCGGCTGTCGTCGGAGCTCGGTATTCCCGTGGTGACGGCGGTGTCGGTGCGCAAAGGCGGCACCGCCGATCTGCTGCGCCACCTCGACGGGCTCATTCCGACCGATGCTGCCCCCAACATTTGGCAACCGCACTCGCCAACCGCGCTGCGCGCCTTGCAGCGGGAGGCCGACCGCATCATTGCCGCGACGGTGACGCCCCCGGCCAAGCCGGATACCGCGACGAACCGGATCGATGCCGTGGTGCTGCACCCGGTGGCTGGATTGCTGATCCTGCTGACGGTGCTGTTTGTGATGTTCCAGGCGGTGTTCAGTTGGGCCCAGCCGGCGATGGATTTGCTGACCAACAGTTTCGCAGCACTCGGACAACTTGTTCATGCCACGCTGCCCGACGGCTTGCTGCAGAGCTTCCTGCAGAACGGCGTGATTTCCGGCGTCGGCAGCGTCGTGGTTTTCCTGCCGCAGATCCTGATCCTGTTCCTGTTCATCCTGCTGCTGGAGGATTTCGGCTACATGGCGCGGGCGGCGTTCCTGATGGACCGCATCATGGGCGGCGCGGGGCTGCATGGTCGTGCCTTCATTCCGCTGTTGTCGAGTTTTGCCTGCGCTATTCCCGGCATCATGGCCGCGCGCGTGATCGATAATAAACGCGACCGCCTGACCACGATTCTGATCGCGCCGCTGATGACCTGCTCA
>Ga0302314_10021266_pt1 | contig 10692 bp, 7 predicted proteins | sample III_Palsa_N2_3_FD_200533 | JGI IMG/M metagenome (GOLD analysis project Ga0302314, IMG submission 200533) | Peat permafrost microbial communities from Stordalen Mire near Abisko, Sweden - III_Palsa_N2_3 | ecosystem: Environmental > Terrestrial > Soil > Palsa > Peat permafrost | place: Sweden... | reverse complement strand
TTTGCCACCCTTTGGGAATCCCCCTTGCGATTCCTAACGACGATCCGATGCTCTAGTGCGGCATCTACGTTCGGATACCCGATTGTTGACGATGTCGCTTCTGGGAGTGGGGTGGGGCGTGAAGCTGGAGGCTGATAGCCCGGACAGTGGGCGGAAACACTGGCCCAGGCGGCGTCGACGGCGGCAGGGGATGATTTTTTGGAAATGCCGGCAGCCGTAGCGTTATCGAGGAAATTATTCTCCTCGCGCATAACTTTGAAATCTCCATCGGCTGGCGCCTGGTATAGCACGAGATAGCCGCAATGGCGGTCGATGTTGGTGAAGGTGTTGACCAAGTCCAGCGCAACGTAGATGCCTGGAGCCGGCGCATTTACGGGGTTATCGGTCCAGGTAGCGGTTACGATCCGCCTTTCCTTTACGGCTCCGGCGCGAGCATTGAACGCGCGAATGCGATCGGAAAAAGTCGAAAGCGGTTGGTCCTTTCGGTCGATATCCGCAAGAAAGGCGTAGGCTTCATCATATTTTCCTGCATCCATGGCAGCCATATAGTCGGTTGCCGCTTTTCGAGCCTGCCGCTCCAAATCTTCTGAGGGAAGCCATCCCTTTTTCGAATCTGACGTGACATTGACCACGCGAGGACGTGCCGCGTCGGCGGACAGGGCTGGCTTTTGTGTAATGAGCAGGACTAGTGCGACGAACGCCGCTGCAAGGCTCGTGGCGGAACAACCGGCCGGGCGTTGCATTGCTTATTCTCCCAAACGCCTAATCCAGACATTGCGGAATGAGACATGGCTGTCGGGATTGCCGTGATCCTGCAGCGCCAGGGGCAGGGCATCGGCATGGGGTGCATAGACTCCCACCTTGCCATGCACGGTCGCCCCGATCAGCGCGATATTGTCCTGCACCAGCACACCGTTCAGCATCACCGTGAAGCGCGCCGGGCTCACAACCTTGTCGCCGTCGAAATGCGGGCGGTGAAAGACGATGTCATAGCATTGCCAGACACCTTCGGGCCGGCCCGCATTCACCAGCGGCGGAAACTGGGAATAGATCGAACCCACCATGCCGTCGGGATAGGTGTCGTTCTTTTCCCCGTCCAAAATCTGCAACTCATACAGGCCCATGGGAAAGACGCCGCTGTTGCCGTGATATTGCGGATTGGCGGGCGGATGGGGCTGCTGCGGTTCCTGGAATTCGACATGGATCTGGGCGTCGCCGTAGGATTCCTTTGTCTTGAGGAAATTGTAGATATGTGCGCCGGTGGTCACCACGCCGTCATGCACGCTCCACTGGTCGAAATGATCGCCGGTCCATTTCGACAGGTCATGGCCGTCGAACAGAACCTCGGCGTCGCCGGGCGGTTTGGCCGAACAGGCGGTGCCGGTCTCGACGTGACGCGGCTGCGGCCGGCGGATGTCGTCCACATTGTACTGCGAGCCCGGCATCTTTGGCCCCGCCAGGGTCAGCTTGGCCAGCGCCGGATCGTTCAGCCACACGGCATAGTCGGGATGCTCGGCGATGATGCGTTTGACCTCGGCCGGGTCCACGGCGCCTTGCGGCAGGGCCGGCACAGTGGCGGCACAAAGAAGGGCGGTGCCCAAGAGGGCGCGAGCGGCGGTTTTCATTGTATGTCTCCCCGGACTTTCCGGCGAGCATAGCCAAGCCACAAGCCGCTGTCAGGTCTTCGGTTGACTTGATGGTTGCTTGGCAAGGAAGGCATGGGCCATGGCGTGATACAGCGACTCGCGCTGGAAAAAGCGCGACACGCCATAGCCGATCAGCGCCGCCAGCAGCAGCGGCAGCCGCATGGCGCTGGCCTCGCTCATTTCGCCGATGATAACAGCGGAGGTGATGGGCGCCTGCACCACGCCGGCGAAATAAGCGGTCATGCCCAGGAGCACGATGGCGCCCGGGGCATGCACATGCAGCAGATCGGCGATCACATCGCCCAGGCCAGCGCCGATGGACAAGGTGGGGGCAAAGAAGCCGCCCGGAATGCCCGACAGGGTAGACGCCAGCGTGGCGGCCATCTTGAGCGGGGCAAAGCTCCAGGCCAGGTGGCCGCCTTCGACCGCGCCGCGCGCCGCCTCATAGCTGGTGCCATAGGTCGCGCCATGGCTGAGCAGACCGCAGCCGGCCACGATCAAGCCGCAGGCTCCCGCCAGCGCTAGGGCACGCCATTTGGGATCGACCTCGACCCAGTTGCGCAACACCGCTGAGCCGCCCAGCACCAGCTTGGCGAACAGTGCCCCGCCAAGCCCGCCCGCAACCCCGCAGATGAATACCGCGACCCAGTCGATGGTGACGATCAGCATCGAAGCGTTGCTGCCGAAATAATCGTAATTGCCCACCAGGCCGAGGCTGGCGATACCGGCCAGGATCACCGCGATCAGCACCAGGCCGGCGTTGCGCTGCTCAAAGGCGCGGCCCATCTCCTCAATCGCAAAGACGATGCCGGCCAGCGGCGTGTTGAAGGCCGCCGCCACGCCGGCCGCGGCACCCGCCAGGATCAGCCCGCGTTCGCCCATCATCCGGCCAATCTTGCCGGCCTGCAAAAGAATGGCCGCGCCGACCTGCACGGTCGGGCCTTCGCGGCCGATGGAGGCGCCGCAGGCCATGCCGAACAAAGTGAGAAAGATCTTGCCGAAAGTGAGCCGCAGCGACAGCAGCCGCCCGCGCGCGGCGGCGTCTTTCATATGGCGGGCGGCGATGGCCTGGGGAATGCCCGAGCCCTGGCTGCCCGGAAAGAAGCGCTCCGCCATCCAGGCCGACAGCACAAAGCCGACGGGCGTGAGGACCAGCGCGACCCAGGGCCGGACCAGCATCTCGCGGAACAGGTGAGTGGCCTGGGTGGCAAGTGCCGCGAATGCGACGCTGACCACGCCCACCGCCAGCGCCCCGCCCCAGAACACCAGCCGCATCCGCCACCGCCTGCCGGAGAACAGCAGCTTGCGATGGCGGCGATAGAGCGCGGCATTCATGGCTGCGGGGATAGTCCCTGATGTGCGACCGCGAAAGGGGCAGGATGCCGCGACCGGCAATACCCGGCAGGCCGCCGAGCGATACCCGATTTGAAACGACAGAATGATGAAGCCCGCACCTGGTATCTTGACTGTGACATGTCTGCTGGCAGAGTTCCGGTGTGGGGCCGTTCCCCGGCCTCATCCCTTCTCCGGAAGATCATTGTCTTCCCCAAGAAGAACCTTGCCCGGCGGTTCGTCCGCCGGGCTTTTTCTTTGCGGCTCGTATTATCTGCGCTCGGTGCCCGGCGGCAGCATCGGGTTTTCCGGCCAATTGTGTTTGGGATAGCGGCCTCGCATATCGCGCCGCGCGTCGGCCCAGGCGCCACGCCAGAAGCCGGCGATATCGGCGGTCAGCGCGATCGGCCGTCCCGCCGGTGAGAGCAGCGCTAGCCGCAACGGCACCCGCCCGCCCGCAAGCTTCGGCGTCTCGGTCAGGCCATAGAAATGCTGGGCGCGCGCCGCGGCGATGGGCACCGGTTCGGTGTAATCCACCGGCGCCTGTCCGCCGGGAAGCGGCAGATGGGTCGGCAATTCCTTGTCGAGCCGGGTTCTGAGCGCCCAGTCCAAGCGGTCCAGCAGAAGGACGGCGAGATCCAGGCGCTCCAGATCGCCAAGCCGCGTCAGGCCATGCAGCCGAGGCCCAAGCCAATCCTCAAGGTTTGCGATCAGGTTCTCGTCATCGGTGGCCGGCCAGAGATCGGGCTCCAGTGCGTGCATCAGCTTGAGACGGGCCTGGAGATTTCGCGCAGGCGTAGTCCAGGGCAGCCGAGACGGATCGGTGCGCACCGCCTCCAGCAGAGCCGCCGCCGTCTCCGTTGCATCGGCGGGCGTGGCACGTTCTTCCAGTATCAGCGCGCCCAGGCGCCTGCGCCGCCGCGCCAGGACACTGCCGGAGACCGGATCGAGGCTTGTTTCCACCGTCTCTTTTATCCGCGCGGCGAGGCCTGCGGGCAGCGCCGCAACATCCAGCGGCGCCGCCATGCGGATAAGGGGCGCGGTCTTCATCTCCAGCATCGCCACCGCAAGCAGTCCGGCCTTTGCGAGCGGGTCGGTGATCGCAAGCCTGGCACCGCCGCCGCCCGACAGGCGAAAGCTGCCGGGCTCGCCCCGGCGCTGCGCCAGCCGGTCTGGAAAGGCCGCGGCGATCAGCGGCGCCGGATCGCCCGCTGCCGCCCGCTCGCCGTCGAGACCCAGCCGCGCGCGATATTGCCGTGCGCCCTGGCGGATGCCGTGGAGCGCGTTGCGGTCGGCGCCAAGCGCAGCTGCCGCGGAGCCATCTGCAATCGCTTCCAGTCGCGTGGTGATATCGGCCGGCGTATCCGCGCCTGCGCGCAGCGGATCGCGTCCTTCCAACAGGGCTGCAATATCGCAGGCGAGCGCGGCCAGGGGCGGGCTCTCCGCCGCAAGCATCATCGCGGCCAGGCGCGGATGGGCGCCGAGCCTGCTCATGCGCGCGCCCAGCGGGGTGATGGCGCCCGTCTCATCCATCGCGCCAAGATCGGTGAGCAGGGTGCGGGCGGCGGCAAGCGCACCTTCGGGTGGCGCATCCGGAAAGGTCAGTTTGCCGGGCGGCGTGCCCCAGGCGGCGCAATCCAGCGCCAGGCCGGAGAGTTCGGCATCCAGAATTTCCGGCCGGTCATGGGGGCGAAGACCGCGATGCACCGCGGCGGTCCACAGCCGGATGGCAAGACCGGGCGCTTCGCGTCCCGCGCGGCCGGCGCGCTGGTCTGCCGCCGCGCGGCTGATCCTTTCGGTCGCCAGCCGGGCAAGGCCGCTTGCCGGATCGAAGCGGGGGCTGCGGCGAAACCCGCCGTCGATGACGATCCGCACGCCGGGCACGGTGAGCGAGGTCTCGGCAATCGCGGTGGCCAGCACCACGCGCCGGCCCTGGGCGGGCCTTAGCGCCAGATCCTGCGCCGCCGGCGGCAGATCGCCATGCAGCGGCAGCACCGCGGCATCGATCCCGTCCAGCGCCGTTTCGGTGCGGCGGATTTCGCCCATGCCGGGCAGGAAGGCGAGGATATCGCCTGGCGCTTCTGCCAGTGCGGCGCGAATGGCGCGCGCCATCGCGTCGGGCAGATCACGCATCTGCGCGATATCGCGCGGGCTGTGGCGGATCTCCACGGGATGCATGCGCCCGCTGCTTTCCACCAGCGGTGCGTCCATGATCGCGCAAAGTCGTGCACCATCGAGAGTGGCGGACATGGCGAGCAGCCGCAGGTCCGGCCGCAGCACCGCTTGCGCGTCCAGGCACAGGGCCAGCGCCAGATCGGCCTCCAGCGAGCGTTCGTGGATTTCATCCAGGATGATGGTGGAGACGCCATCGAGCCCGGGATCGCCGAGCAGGCGGCGGACAAGCAAGCCGGTGGTCACAACCTCGATGCGGGTGGCGGAAGAGACCGCGCTTTCGAGCCGGGTGCGAAAGCCGACGGTCCGGCCCACCGGCTCGCCGATCAGGCTGGCCATGCGGGTGGCCGCGGCGCGGGCGGCCAACCGGCGCGGTTCGAGCATGAGGATGCGGCCCCCAGACATGGGCGCGGCGCCAAACAACGCCAGCGGCACGCAAGTTGTCTTGCCTTCGCCGGGTGGGGCGACGAGTACGGCATTGGGCTTCTCGCCCAATACCGCAAGCAGACGCGGAATACATTCGGTGACCGGCAGGTCGGGCAAGGTAAAATCAGGCAACGGCATGTCGACATCCCGCCGGAGAATTTTGTCGAGATCGCGCGCGAAGCCCGGCTTTAGCGCTTTAAAAGCTTCGCCGCTTCGACCGCGAAATAGGTGAGGATGCCGCTGGCCCCGGCGCGCTTGAAGCCGGTCAGCGCTTCCAGGATGGCGCGGTCGCGCTCCAGCCAGCCCTTTTCAAACGCGGCCGACAGCATCGCGTATTCGCCCGACACCTGATAGGCGAAGGTGGGCACACCGAAACGATCCTTCACCCGCCACACCAGATCCAGATACGGCATGCCTGGCTTGACCATCACCATGTCCGCGCCTTCGGCGAGATCCAGCGCCACTTCGCGCAAGGCCTCGTCGCCATTGGCGGGGTCCATCTGATAGGTGCGCTTGTCGCCGGTCAGCGACTTGGCGCTGCCCACCGCATCGCGGAACGGGCCGTAAAAGGCAGATGCATATTTGGCCGCATAAGCCATCAGCAGGGTGTTGTGATGCCCGGCCTTTTCCAGTGCGGTGCGGATGGCGCCGATGCGCCCATCCATCATGTCGGAAGGGGCGATGATATCGCAGCCGGCTTCGACCTGGGTCAGGCTTTGCTGCACCAGCATCTCGACCGTGGCGTCATTGTGGACGTCGCCGTCGCGCAAGATGCCGTCATGGCCATGAGTGGTGTAGGGGTCCAGCGCCACATCGCAGAGCACGCCGATCTCCGGCGCCGCCGCCTTGATGGCGCGCACCGCCCGGCACACCAGATTGTCCTTGTTCAACGCCTCGCGCCCGTCCTCGGTCTTGAGCGCGGCGGGCGTCTGGGGAAACAGCGCGATGACGGGAATGCCCAAACCGCTGGCTTCCTTCGCCGCCCTGGCCGCCAGATCCACCGACAGCCGCTCCACCCCGGGCATGGAGGCAACCGGTTCGCGCCGGTTCTCGCCTTCGATCACGAATACCGGCCAGATGAAGTCGGCCGGCGACAGCGACGTCTCCGCCACCAGGCGGCGGGTCCAGTCGTGACGCCTGAGGCGCCGCATGCGGATATGGGGATACGAACTCATAGTGGTTGTCTTGCCAATTTGGCGTCAGCCGCGCAAGTCTCGCCCCATGAGCGATGGCGAACCCCATATAAAGAGCGAGAAACGCGGGCGCCTGGGCCTGCTGACCCTGAACCGGCCCAAGGCGCTGAATGCACTGGACCATGGCATGATCCGTGGCATCACCGCCCAGCTTCAGGCCTGGGCGGCGGATGACGGTATCGCGGCGGTGGCGATCCGGGGCGAGGGCCCGCGCGCTTTCTGTTCCGGCGGCGACATCCGCGCCGTGCAGCAGGCGATGACGGCGAGCAGCGGCGAGGGCTTCGACCTCTTGCGCGACGAGTACCGGATGAACGCGCTGATCGGGTCATATCCCAAACCCTACATCGCGCTGATCCATGGCATCTGCATGGGCGGTGGGGCGGGCGTGTCGGTGCATGGCAAATACCGCCTGGCCGATGCGTCGCTGTCTTTCGCCATGCCGGAGACCGGTATCGGTTTCATTCCCGATGTCGGCGCAAGTTATTTCCTGTCGCGCCTGCCGGATGAGATGGGCCTGTATCTGGGACTGACGGGCAGCGCAATCGGTCTTGATGATGCCCTGGAATTTGGTCTGATGACTCATGCCGTCGCGCAAGAGGATTTCGAGGCGGTGATCGCCGCGCTCAGCGAGGGCAAAGATTTCACACCTTTTGTCCGCAAGCGTCAGGCCGGGGCACTGGCGCCCCATCGCAAGCGCATCGCCACGCTGTTTTCGGCCTCGTCGGTGGAAGCCATATTGGAACGGCTGGACCGCGATGGCAGCGCTTTCGCCGGCGAGACCGCCAGCACCATCCGCACCCGCTCGCCCACCTCGCTCAAGCTTGTGTTCCGGCAGTTGCGCGAGGGCCGCGCCCTCAACCTGGAACAATGTCTCGCCATGGAGTTCCGTCTGGCCAGCCGGGTTCTGCCGTCCCATGATTTCCGCGAAGGCGTGCGCGCGGCGCTGGTGGACAAGGACCGCAATCCCAAGTGGCAACCGTCATCGCTTGCAGGCGTTAGCGATGTGCAGTTCTTCTTCGGGGCGTTGTCCAATGAGTTATTCTGATTTTTCGGAAAAACGTTTACGCTTTATTTGCCATAAGCCGACACAATCGCCATCTCTGCCGAAGTGTATCGATGCAAACGCGTCATTTTACGCGTCTTTAAGACATCTGCGCCTAGTGTTGCATAACAACAGGTGGGCTCCGCAAAAAGCGGGGAAAAACAGATGACGGCAATGGCCAAACCGCAGACCGCGGTGGCGCTGGAAAGCGCTTCTTCGGTTCGCAAGCATTACCTCGAGACCCTTAATCTCGTGGAGCGGCTGCATCGTCAGCTTCTCGATGTGATCAAGGACGAATTGGATCGGCGCGACGAGCGCGAGATCAATTCGGTCCAGGCGCTTCTCCTTTTCAATGTGGGCGACCAGGAACTGACGGCCGGCGAGCTTCGCACCCGCGGCCACTATCTGGGTTCCAATGTCTCCTACAATCTGAAGAAGCTGGTCGAAGGCGGCTATATCCATCACGAACGTTCGGAAGCCGACCGCCGCTCTGTGCTGGTGCGCCTGACCCGCAAGGGCGAGGCGGTGCGCGACATGCTGCGCGAACTGTTCGACCGCCATCTGATTTCGCTGGAAGCGGTGGGCAATGTCGGCAGCGAGCAGCTGGACAGTCTGAACACCACCCTGAAGCGCGTGGAACGCTTCTGGATCGACCAGGTCCGTTTCAGACTCTAAAGCGCAATTCGACTCTGGCCGGTCCGCTGACGCCCGAAGGCCAACGTAGCCTGGACCAGCGCTTCCACATCTTCATCGTTGGTGCGGTGGTTGATGAAACAGGCGCGGATAGCCACGCGCCCGTTCACGGTGGTCAGTGACGGCGCGGCGATTCCGGCCTCCTGCATGTCGGCGACAATCTCACTGTTCAACGGGTCGCCGCCGGCATAGCGGAAGCAGACGATGTTGAGCTGGGCCGGGGCGGCAAGCTCCAGTTCCGGCTCCTCGCGCACCCGCTGTTCCAGCTGCCGTGCCAGGGCACAGCTTTGCGCCATCATCGCGCCCAGCCTTTCGCTGCCGAAGCTCTTGAGCGTGAACCAGGTCTTGAGCGCGCGGAAGCCACGCGACAGATCGGGCCCGAAATCGCAGGGCCAGGGGCTGCCCGCCGATAATCCACGTGTGTCGCGCCGCAGATACGCGGCGGGTGCCGCGAAGGTGTCCATATGCAGTTGGCGATCGCGCACCAACAGGAAGCCGGCGTCATAGGGCACCTGGCCCCATTTGTGAAAATCAAAGGCGATGGAATCGGCGCGTTCAATTCCGGCGAGACGCGGCGCGATCTCGGGCGACAGCACGCCCAGCGCGCCATAGGCGCCATCGACATGAAACCAGAGCTTTTCCTCGGCGCACAGGATGGCAATGGCGGCCAGATCGTCAATCGCACCCACATCGACCGTGCCGGCCGAAGCCGTCACCATGAAAGGCTCCAGCCCCGACATCCGGTCGCGGCGGATGCGCGCCCGAAGTTCCGCCACATCCATGCGCTGCGCCGCGTCGGTGGGAATTTCCCGCAACGCATCCGCGCCCAGCCCGGCATATTCAAAGGCCTGGCGCACGCAGCCATGGGCGGCGGTCGAGGTATAGCCACGCAAGCGGGCTCCCGCCTTGCCAAGCCCGGTCTTGCGCACGGCCGTTCCCATTGCCTGGGTGCGGGCAACCAGCACGGCCATGAAATTCGCCATCGAGGTGCCGGTGACGAAAATGCCGCTGGCGTCTTCGGGAAAACCGAACATCTCGCGCACCCAAGCCACCAGCTGGCGCTCGACTTCGATGCCGCTGTGATCGCGCCCGCCCAGATTGGCGTTCAGGCCCGCCGCCAGCATGTCCGCCAGCATGCCGGGCACGGTGCCCGCGCCCTGCACCCACCCCATGAAACGGGGATGGGTGTTGCCGCTGCCGTAAGGCAGGATGGAGGAGAGGAATTCGGCATGAATGTCTTCCAGCGCTTGCGGCCCATGGGGCAGGGGCGCGCGGAATTCCTCGCGCTTTTCCTGCGGCATGGGCTGCCACACCGGCTCGTCACGGATATGCCGGATGTGATCCAGCATGTCGTCCAGCATGCGATGGGCCTGGTCGCGGGTCGCGTCCCAGTCGGCCGGGTCGAGCGAGTTGTCAGTCTGTTTGTCGGAGGAGCTCATGCGGCGCGCGACTTCGAGATGGCGGCGCGGCGTTTCAGCATCGCGCCAAAGGCATCGAACAGCTTCTTCATCGCGGCGGGTTTGTAGGGATAGACGCTGACCGGGTCCATGTCATGGACGATGGCGCAATGGTCGGCCTCGAAGATCAACAGCTTGCCGTCGCGTGTCTCCGCACAGTCGATCAGGAAATAGTCCAGCCCCACGCGGGCGGCCATGTCCGAGAAAGCGCGGGTATGGCGGCGGGCGAAACTGTCGTCGAAGAATAACATCCATTTGGCTTCTTCGGTGCGATGCGACACGCTCAGCGCCATGTCGGCGTTCAGGTACCAGACCTTCCATTGGTCGGCGACCGCCATGTGAACCGGGAAGGGCCGGCCGTCGATCATGGCGATGCGGTATTTGCGGAATTTCCCGTCCTTGCCGGAATAATCGACAAAGGGCGAGACGAAGAACTCATCCTCGTCGCGCGCCGCCAGATAGAGGGCAAGCGCGCTCGCATCATCCAGCTTTTCCAGCCCGCGGCCGGCATGCGAACCCAGCGGGCGGATGATCAAGGGGAATTCCAGGCCCGTGCCTGTCTCCAGATCGCCGCGCGTCATGCGCCAGGTCGGCGGAATGGAAAGACCCGCAACGGTGTCGAGATTTTGGCACAGCCGGTCGCGTTCCAGCTCGCGGATGCGTGCCGGAAGATTCAGGACCGGCACCGGCCAGTTCTGCGCCAGCTTTTCGATTGTCGACAGCGCATGGGC
>Ga0302314_10021265_pt1 | contig 10693 bp, 9 predicted proteins | sample III_Palsa_N2_3_FD_200533 | JGI IMG/M metagenome (GOLD analysis project Ga0302314, IMG submission 200533) | Peat permafrost microbial communities from Stordalen Mire near Abisko, Sweden - III_Palsa_N2_3 | ecosystem: Environmental > Terrestrial > Soil > Palsa > Peat permafrost | place: Sweden... | reverse complement strand
GCAGCTGTAGTCCGAGCAGCTCGACCCCGAGCTCGCGCTGGGCGGCGCCGCGCAGCATCCGTGGCATCACGCCCCAGCGATCGAAGGCGTCGACGTTCAGCTGCTGCGTGTGCTCGTTTCCGGCGCCGCCGGCGACGTAGGAGATCAGCTCCGGTGAGAGCGCGGCGACGGCCCGCGCCTCCAGATCCGCATAGGTCATCGGGAGGTCCGGGCGGATCCCCGAAAGTCCTTGGAGGTAGATCTCCAGCTGGTAGTCGCCGAAGTTCGTCAAGGCGCAGCCAGACCGACGGTGTGGCTAGGCCGTTTGGCCGTCGCCCACGCCGAGCCGCTCGAGCAGCGCCTGCACCGAGCGCAACCTCGGGACGAACAGGAACGAGAACTTCGTCGTGGAACCCTCGACGGTCAGGAAGGAGCGCATCAGCACTGTTGGGTCAGACGGGTTACCGCCGGAGGCGCCACTGCTCGCGATCAGCTGGCCGAGCAGGTCGACCTCGACCTTCGGTGGCTCGGGCTCCATCTCAAGGCCAGTCATCTCGACGATCGCGTTGAGGTAAGAGGCCGTGAGGATGTTTCCAACCTCCTGAAGCGCGGAGCGGCCGGTCTCATCCTCCATGGTGGTGCCGAGCAACTTGCACAGTTCCTCCGCGGACTCCTCGGGAAAGACCAGAAGCACGTTGCCCTGCTCGCCCTGAATCGGGGTGTCTACCAGTGCCGAACGGTTCATCGGCGCGCCGACCTGATCGATCGCGCGGGCCAACACCGTGAGCAGCGCCTCGGAGTAGCCGACATCAACCGGTCGTCCGAGCAGTCCGGACAGCGCCGTTGCGGCGTGGCCGGAGCCGATGTTGGCGATCTCACCGAGGGCGCTCTGCTGCATTGCGGTGAACGCGTACGCCTGCTCGTGGTCAGGTTCCCAGGCCCCGGTCAGCGACCCCGGTGCCAGCACCGGGACGACCTCGTCCTCGTGGAAGATGACGCCGTCGGTGAAGTCGCCCTGAGCCAGCTTTGGCATGTCGACCAGCTCGGCACTGATCTGGTTGACCAGTTCATCGACGACCAGCGCGAAGCGCCGGCCGGAGGCCCAGGTGACGACTGCCGCCGGCGGATCATGAGACTCGAGGCCAAGCTTTTCGCTGAGGTTGATCAGTTCGAGCACTTCATCACGGAAGCTCACAACCCGCATGTCACCGACGTTGCGGCACTCATGGTCAGAGAGGTTGAATGCCTGCTCGACGGACTGCATTGGTAGCGCCCACGGGAGACCGCCGGCGCGAACAACCAGGACATGGATGGCTTCTGACACTGGCCCGAAACTCCCGTGATTTGCTTGCAGAAATACCTGTTGCCGTCTGGTGCCGCTGATGCCGGAGGAGGGACTCGAACCCCCGACCTTGGGATTATGATTCCCCTGCTCTAACCAACTGAGCTACTCCGGCTGGAGCCACGGGCGAGTCTATAAGCTCGCGCCGATCGCCAGCCTTCAAGACCTCTTGCTGGCAATTCCGAACTTCTCCGAGGGCCGCGATCAAGCCCTGATGGATGTCCTCGCACAGGCGGCCTGCGGGGTCCCGGGTGTGCGCCTGCTGGCAACGCACAGCGACCCCGACCATCACCGGCTGGTGCTGACGCTCACCGGGCCGCGAGGGACCTTGCACGAGTCACTGATGCGCTGTGCCGCGGCAGCGATCGAGCGGGTGGACCTGCGAGAACACGACGGCGCGCACCCGCGCGTGGGCGTGATCGACGTGGCTCCGATCGTCTTCCTGAATCAGGCGGAGCGCGGGGCGGCATGCGCTGAGGCACTGACTCTGGCGGACAGGCTCGCCTCGGAGCTTGGCCTGCCGGTCTTCCTCTACGGGCTGCTGACGGAGGGGAGGATCACGCGCGCCGACATCAGGCGTGGCGGTCTGAAGTCGCTGGCGACGCGGATCGCCGCGGGCGAACTGACGCCTGACTTTGGACCGCGCGACCGGCTGCACCCGACCGCCGGTGCGGTGATGGTCAGCGCCCGCCAGCCGCTGGTTGCGTTCAACGTTGAGCTCGCTCCGCCCGCGAACCTGGCTGACGCCAAGCGGATCGCGGCATTGATTCGTGAAGGCGGACAGGAGGGGCTGCCGTCGCTGCGTGCGATCGGGCTCGAGCTGCCACACCGTGGCGGTGTCGCCCAGGTGTCGATGAACATCGATGATCACCTCGCGCTGCCGCTGGCGCAGGTCGTCGCGGCGATCGCGCGCCATGCCACACCGCTGGAGGCAGAGCTCGTCGGCCTGGCGCCACGCGCGGCGTTCGAAGGGTTCCCGGATGAGCTTCACGTGCGCAACCGCAGGTACGTCGAGGACGCCCTCGCCGGTTGATTGCCGATCGGATTGGGATTCGCCGCGCGCGAGCGTCTAATCTCCGCAGGATCTATGGCTCAGACCAAACGTAAGCGTCAGACCAAGCACCGCGGCAACGCAGCCGGCATCGTCGAGGCGCGCGGCCGTACCGGCCGTCCCCCGAGCGCCGAGGAACGCAAGAAGCAGACCCGTGAGCAGGCGCGTGAGGCCCGACTCAATCGCAAGCCGACGTGGAAGGTGTCATTGCGAAACGCCTGCCTGGCAGGCGCCTTCATGTTCGTCTTCCTTTACCTCGCCGACCACCCGAAGCATGGCGGTAGTCGCCTGCTCGCCGCCCTGATCTTCGCGGTCCTGGCGACGGTCATCTACGCACCAGGTGGCTACTACCTCGAGATGTATATGTGGCGTCGCCGGCAGGCGAAGGCCAGGGCCAAGGCCAACTCGAGCCGGTAGGTCGACGTGATTGACGTGCGGATGTTCACGGTCGGGCCGGTGCAGGAGAACTGCTTCTTCGTGCGGCTACCCGAATCCGACACCGCGGTCGTCGTGGACCCCGGCGAGGAAGCGCAGCGCCTGCTGGAGGCCAAGGACGCGCTCGGCATCGGCACGATCGCCGCGATCCTGATCACGCACACCCACTTTGACCACGTGGGAGCGGTGAAGGCACTACATGACGCGACCGGCGCACCGGTCTACGTTCCGGAGCTCGAGCGCGAGGTGCTGGCGAACATCAACGATTACGTGCCGCCGTCGTTCGGGCTGGGTCCATTCGAGAGCTATGAGGCCGATCACACCGTCACCGGTGGGGACGTTCTGGAGCTGGCCGGCCTGACCTTCGACGTTCGGTTTACGCCAGGTCACAGCCCGGGCCACGTGACCTATTCGGTGCGCGGTGAGGACGCGCTGCTCTCCGGTGACGTGCTGTTCCAGGGTTCGGTCGGCCGCGTCGACCTCCCTGGCGGTGACTGGCCGACGCTACTCGCCTCGATCGAGGCGCTGATCGCCGAGTTCCCAGCTCAGACGAAGGTCTTCCCCGGGCATATGGGGATCACGACCCTCGGTGAGGAGCAGGCGACCAACCCGTTCCTCAGCGAACTCACCGCAAGATGAGCTCGCTGCAATGGCGGGCGGTGCGGCGATGATCCAGGCGCCGAAGGGGACCTACGACGTACTGCCGGCCGACTTCGAGCGGCGCGCACTGCTGGAGTCGCACGCACACAAGATTCTGGGCGGCGCCGGCTACCGGCGGATTGAGACGCCGGCGTTCGAGTCGACTGAGCTCTTCGCCCGTGGCGTCGGCGAATCGACGGACATCGTCCAGAAGGAGATGTACACCTTCGACGACGGCGGTGGCCGCTCGTTGACCCTGCGTCCCGAGGGGACCGCGCCGGTCTGCCGGGCGTACATCGATCACGGCATGCACAAGCTTCCGCAGCCGGTCAAGTTCTGGTACCTGGGCAGCTTCTTCCGGGCAGAGCAGCCGCAGAAGGGTCGCTACCGCCAGTTCTGGCAGGTGGGGGCCGAGCTGATCGGGGCCGGCGGTCCCGAGGCCGATGCGGAGCTGATTGTGCTGCTTGCAGAGCTGCTCGACGCGATGGGCGTGAAGGGGGCGCGGCTACGGCTCGCCAGCCTTGGTACCCCGGAGACGCGCGCCGAGTATCGAGACGAGCTGACCGCATATCTGCGCGCCAACGAGGCGCAGCTGTCGGCCGAGGTTCGCAATCGCATCGACCTCAACCCGATGCGCGCCTTCGACGCGTCCGATCCGGCTACGCGTGCGGTCATGGCCGACGCCCCGAAGCTGCTCGATCGGCTCGCACCCGAAGACGCGGAGCACTTCGGGCACGTGCGCGAACTGCTCGACGTCGCAGCTGTCCGCTACGAGCTCGATCCCACCCTCGTCCGCGGCCTCGACTACTACACGCGGACGCTGTTCGAGTTCACCAGCGACGCCCTCGGCGCCCAGTCGGGGGTCGGCGGCGGCGGCCGTTACGACCGCCTGATCGAGCAACTTGGAGGGCAGCCGACGCCAGGGATCGGCTTCGCGGCCGGGGTCGAGCGGATTCTGCTGGCCGGTACGCAGCAGCCGATCGCGCCGGACCCTGTCGACCTGCTCGTGGCGCTTGCCGATCGCGAAAGCCGCGCCGCCCATATCGCCGGCTTCGAGCTGGCGCGTGAGGCGCGGCAGGCGGGACTCGCGGCTCAGCTTGAGCTCGCGGGCCGCTCTCTGAAGGGCGCCGTCAAGCACGCAGATCGGATCAATGCTCGATACGTTGCAATCGTGAACGACGAAAGCACGACGACCCTCAAGAACATGGATAGCGGCGAGCAGATGGAAGTGGAAACGGGCGGCGTGATCGCGACGATACTGCGCGGAAGCCGGCTCGCGTGAAGGTCTCTCCGCGCCCCAACGAGTTCCGTGACGCCTGGGCAGCCGAGCTGACCGCCAAGCGCACCGGGAAGCCCGCACGGGTCGCCGGCTGGGTCCACCGTCGCCGTGACCATGGCGGCCTGATCTTCATCGATTTGCGCGACCGCTCCGGACTCGTTCAGCTGGTCTTTCACCCGGAGAGCGCCCCTGAGGCGCACGCGACAGCACACGGCCTGCGCTCGGAAGACGTGATCACCGTCGCCGGCACCGTCGTTGCCCGCGCGCCGGAGAACGTCAACCCGAACCTCACCACCGGTGAGATCGAGGTCAACGTCGAACAGATCGAGATCCTCGCAGACGCCGAAACACCGCCGTTCCAGGTGGATGAGGACGGTCCCGTCGATGAGAACCTGCGCCTGCGCTACCGCACGCTCGACCTGCGCCGTGCTCCGCTGCGCGAGGCCCTGGAGCTGCGCCACCGTGTGATCCAGACGATCCGCAGCGTGCTTGACGCCCGCGACTTCCTGGACATCGAGACCCCGTTCCTGACGCGCTCCACACCGGAGGGCGCACGCGACTTCCTAGTGCCGGCGCGCACCCAGCCGGGCAACTTCTACGCGCTGCCACAGTCGCCGCAGCTGTTCAAGCAGCTGCTGATGATCGGTGGCCTCGAGCGCTACTACCAGATCGTTCGCTGCTTCCGCGACGAGGACTCCCGTGCCGACCGGATGTCCGAATTCACCCAGCTCGACATCGAGATGGGATTCGTCGATGAGGACGATGTGATCGAGCTCGCGGAGGCCGTGCTGGGTCAGGTCTTCGCCGACTCCGGCTTTGACGTCGCGGCCACTCCGTGGCCCCGCATCACACACGCGGAGGCGATGAGCCGCTGGGGCTCGGACCGCCCGGACCGCCGTTTCGGGCTTGAGCTGAAGGACCTTGGCGAGGCGGTCGCGGGAAGCGAGTTTCAGGTTTTCTCAGGCGCCCTCGCCGCAGCTTCGGGCGCCGTCCTGGGCCTGAATGCCGGGAAGCGCGAACTGCCCCGCTCCGAGCTCGACGCGCTGACCGAACTGGCCAAGCAGTACGGCGCCAAGGGTCTTGTCTGGGCGTTTGTGCAGCAGGACGGCAGCCTGCGTTCGCCGATCGCCAAGTTCCTCTCAGAAACCGAGATTGACGCGATCAAAGCGGCTTTGGATGCGCAGGTTGGCGACGCGCTGTTCGTGGTCGCTGACGCGCTGCCTGTGGCGCGGACCGTGCTCGGCGCGCTCCGCTTGGAGCTGGCGCGCCGCTTCGAGCTCGTCCCCGAGGGCAGCCATGACATTCACTGGGTGATCCAGTTCCCGATGTTCGGGCAGGACAAGGAGGCCGGCGGCTGGACCGCCGAGCATCACCCGTTCACGGCCCCGACCGGCGACCTGGACGACCCCGGCAGCCTGCTCTCGCGCTCATACGACCTCGTGCTCGACGGGAACGAGATCGGCGGCGGCTCGATCCGTATCCACACGCGGGAGATGCAGCAGCGGGTCTTCGACATCATCGGCCTGGACGCCGACGAGGCGGAGAAGCGCTTCGGCTTCCTGCTGGACGCGCTCAAGTACGGCGCGCCCCCGCACGGTGGTGTCGCCTTCGGTATCGACCGCCTGGTTTCGATCATCGCCGGGCGCGACAACATCCGCGAGGTCATCGCTTTCCCGAAGGCCACAAGCGGCGCTGACCCGCTGACCGGCGCCCCGGCCCCGGTTGACGACACCCAGCTCCGCGACCTCGGCCTGAAGCTGCGCTGACCTGGGAGCCAAGGAATGTGACAACTACGTCACATTCCTTGGCTCCCAGAGCGCGCTACGGCAAGCTGAGCCGGAATGGCTCACCTCGCCGACGAACTTTGGACGTATGACCCGGAATACCGGGTGTATACGTCCAAAGTTCGGGCGAGCCACCTCGCCGCGAGGCAGTGCGGCCGCATCACCTGGGCGCAGCTGCGAGCGCTGGATGTTCCGACGAGCACGATCGACTGCTGGATCGAGACCGGCTATCTGATCCGCGTGCTCCCAAGGGTCTACGCAGTGGGGCACGCGGCCAGCGACGAGCGCGCACGCCTGTTCTCGCTGGTTCTGTTTGCCGGCCCGTCGGCGGCAGTCAGTCACGGGACCGCGGCCCATTGGCGCGGCTGGCTGCGCTATCCGGTCGCAGCCACACACCTCAGCACACCTCGCCGGATCCGGTCAGTGATGCGTGGTGTGAGGTTTCACTCCCGCCGTGATCTGGAGCGTGTGTGCGTCAACGGCGTCCCGTGCACCACGGTTACGCAAACGCTTTTGGATCTGGCCGCAACCGAGCCGATCAAGCTTGTGCGCCGAGCGCTGGCGCAGCTGGACTACCAGCGCTCGCTGAGCCCCGAGACGATCCGCGCGGCCTGCGGCCGTGGCCGACCTGGGAGCGCGATGCTGATCAGCGCTCTGGACTCGTACATCCCGCAGCTGGCCCGGACGAAAAGTGACCTCGAGGACGAGTTCCTACTGCTGTGCGTAAAGCATCAGATCACGTTGCCAGAGGTGAACGTCTACGTCCACGGCGAGGAGGTTGACTGTTACTGGCCGGACATCGACTTCGTGGTTGAGCTGGACGGAGGCGGCAACCATGGAACACGTGCCCAGCGCGAGCGTGACCAGCGCCGAGATCTGAAGCTTCGTGCCCGCGGAGTTGACGTGGTGCGCTACACGCTCCACCAGGTGACCCATCACGGCCAGGACGTCGCGGCCGACGCTTCCAGCCAGATCGACCGGCGCCGGCGACAGCGGGGCCTATCCTGAATCGCGTATGGACGCATCGCCTATGGACGCGCTGGCCTTCGAGCACCACCTGACCTCACCGCAGGGTGAGGGACACGTACCGGCCGGCGCATGCAGCGTCACGAGCGTGGGCGGCGCTTGCGGCGACACCGTCACCTTCAGCATCGCCACGGACGGCGTCAGCGTCACGGAGGCCGGTTTCAGCGCTGATGGCTGCGGCGCCACGCACGCAGCCGGGAGCGCAGCGGTAACTCTGGTTCGTGGCCTAAGCCTGCTTGACGCCGCACGGATCACGCCTGCAGCTATCGCCGCCGAGCTTGGCGGGCTGAGCGCGGCGAAGTTCCATGCCGCGGATGTTGCAGCCGAGGCACTCGCCCGGTGCCTCGGGGCGACGGTCCGCGAGCACGGAACGCTCCGGGAGCCGGAGGACGGGACCCGCACCCTCGTCGCGATGTCCGGCGGCGTCGACAGCTCTGTCGTGGCGCTGCTGGCCGCCGGGGAGGGGGAGGCCGTCGCGGTCACGCTCGAACTGTGGGCCGACCCGGAAAACGACGCCGAGAAGAGCTGCTGCTCGTCCTCCGCTGTCGCCCAGGCGCGAGCGCTGGCGCACCAACTGGGCCTGCCGCACTTCACGATGGACCTGCGCACCGAATTCCGAGCCGGCGTGGTTGAGCCGTTCATCGCGGCGTACCAGGCGGGGGACACGCCGAATCCGTGCGTCGGCTGCAACGGCCACGTACGGCTCGACGCGATGCTCGAGTTCGCCGACCGCCTTGGATGCGAGACGCTCGCGACCGGTCACTATGCGCGCGTGGAGCGATCGGATTCCGGTGCGCCGCTGCTTCGTCTCGCGGCCGACCCGGCCAAGGATCAGACCTACATGCTCGCCGCGCTCGCGCCCGAGTCGCTGGCACGGATGCGCTTCCCGCTGGGCGAGTACGAGAAGCCGCAGGTCCGCGAGATCGCGGCACAGGCGGGTCTGCCGGTCGCCAGCAAGGTCGACTCGCAGGACCTCTGCTTCCTCGCCGGGACCGATCGTGGCCGCTTCCTGACGCGCCATGGCGGCGTAGAGCCGCGCCGCGGTGACGTCGTCGACCTCACCGGCAAGGTGCTCGGCAGCCACAGCGGGCATGAGCTCTTCACAGTCGGCCAGCGGCGCGGGGTGGGTCTCGCGGCAACCGAGCCGCTCTACGTCCTGGAGAAGGACGCGGACCAGAACCGCGTGGTCGTCGGCCCGCGCGAGCAGCTGCTGACCGATCGGGTGCATGTTCGCGGCGCCCGCCTGCACCGTGAGGGCACCCGTGTTGACCGGGTGAAGCTGCGCTACCGCTCGCAGCCGCTGGCTGCGCGGATCAGCGGCTCAGCCCCGGCGGGCCGCCACCGCGAGCTGACACTTGAACTCGATCAGCCCGTCGCCGGAGCGGCACCGGGCCAGCTCGCCTGTCTGATGGACGGCGAGCTGATAATCGGTTGGGCGACGATCACACGCTGATCTGACCGGGTCAGACCGACACCGTCTGGCCGCGCTCGGCCACGACCAGCCGCTCTGACAGTCCCCAGCCGGCGAACGCTGCGCGGGTCTGATCGATGCCCTGCGTGAAATGCGTCCAGCCCTCGTTGTGAACCGGGATCACGCTGTGTGCGCCGAGGATCTCGGTGGCGTGCGCGGCGCGGTCGCCGGAAAGGGTCAGGTACGCGCCATCGAAGCGGTGGGGCAGCTGGACCGCACCGACGAACAGGATCGCGACATCAATCGGATCGAGTCGATCAGCAATGTCGGCGACCACACCAACCGAGGCGTTGTCGCCGGCCACATAGAGCGTCTGCGCACGGTCTGACTGAAGCAGGAAGCCGATCACGGGACCGGTGATGCCCTCACTGCCGGGAGGTCCGTGCAGCGCCGGCACAGCGGTGACCCTGATATCGCCTGTCTCCGGGCTGTTGACGACGATCTGCTGCCAGGGTTCGAGTCCACGTGCGTTGCCGCCGAGCCGCTCCGCTCCAGCGACGGTCGTGAGCACCTGACCGGCACTGGGCAAGAATGCCCGCCCGGCAGGGTCGAGGTTGTCGCTGTGCTGGTCGTGCGAGAGCAGCACCACGTCGATCGCTCCGACTTCCGCAGTCGTGAGCGCCGGTGCCGTCGTCTTGGTCAGTCCCTCATAGGTCCCAGGGTCTGAGAAAGTGGGGTCGGTCAGCCAGCGCAGGCCGGCGTACTCGATCAGGGCGGTCGGGCCGCCCACCAGGGTCACGGAGATGTCGGTCATGCGCGGATCGTAAGCCCCGGATACCGGCAGCACCGGTTGGGCGGTCGTTACTTACACTTCGCGACCCATGCCGATGACCTCAGACCAGATCCGAAGCACCTTCCGCGAGTTCTTCGAGGAGCGCGGCCACCTGGCGCAGCGCGGTGCCTCGCTGATTCCGCCGGCGAACGATCCGTCGGCGCTGTTCATCGTCGCCGGGATGCACCCACTGAAGGCGTACTTCGCGGGCACTGAGACGCCGCCGAGCAAGCGTCTGACCACCTGTCAGCCGGCCTTCCGCACGGTTGATATCGAGAACATCGGCATGACCGCGCGCCACCTGACGATGTTCGAGATGCTCGGCAACTTCAGCTTCGGCGACTACTTCAAACGCGAGGCGATCAAGTTCGCCTGGGAGCTCTCGCGCGAGGGCTTCGGGCTCAACGAGGACGACATCTGGGTCACGGTCTTTGGCGGTGACGATGAGCTCGGGATCGGCCCCGATCAGGAGGCGATCGACCTCTGGCTGGAGGTCGGGATGCCGCGAGAGCGGATCGTCGAATGCCCCCGTTCAGAGAACTTCTGGGAGTCCGGCCTGACCGGGCCTTGTGGTCCTGACTCAGAGCTCTACCTCGACCTCGGGGTCGACCGCGGCAAAGCGGATGACCTGCCGGGTGGGGAGAACGAGCGCTTCCTGGAGTTCTGGAACCTGGTCTTCATGCAGTTCAACCAGGAGCCGCCGAACACGCTGACGCCGCTGCCGAACCGGAACATCGACACCGGCCTCGGGCTGAACCGCATGGCCGCGGTTCTGCAGGGCAAGGAGACGGTCTTCGAGACCGATCAGTTCGCGCCGCTGATTGCGCTTGGAGAGGAGCTCTCGGGTCGCACGTACGGAGAATCGTTCGAGACCGATCGGGCGCTGCGGATCCTCGCCGACCACGCGCGCGCCTC
>Ga0302314_10021264_pt1 | contig 10693 bp, 7 predicted proteins | sample III_Palsa_N2_3_FD_200533 | JGI IMG/M metagenome (GOLD analysis project Ga0302314, IMG submission 200533) | Peat permafrost microbial communities from Stordalen Mire near Abisko, Sweden - III_Palsa_N2_3 | ecosystem: Environmental > Terrestrial > Soil > Palsa > Peat permafrost | place: Sweden... | reverse complement strand
TCCCTCGCCGACTTCGACTTCGTACACATGCCGGGCGGACATGCGCCCATGGTCGACTTCAACGACAACCCCTGGATGGGCGAGCTGCTCAATTCGCTCTACGAGTACGGCGTGATCATCTCGCTGATCTGCCACGCCCCGATCGCGCTGGCCTCGGCCAAGGACCGCATCAGCGTCTTCGGCACGACGCAGACGAACAACCGGCATCCCTTCTTCGGCCTGCGCGTCACGACGGTCCCGGCGCGCGGCGAGAAGCTCATGCTCGCCACCGGCTACCCGAAGGTGCCCGGGCGAAGGACGCGGCTGACGTACGACGTGGACACGGCCCTGCGCGAGGCCGGATACCGGGTCACCACGACCCTCAACCCCGCAGCGGTGAAGGTCGTCTGGAACGAGTCCCGGCGGCTGCTGACCGGCAACGGTCCGCAGGCCGTGGACGAGCAGACCGCCCGGCTGCGCGCGATTCTTCGCGAAGCCGGGCGGTCGTGGATGCGAGGGGCTGACACCCTCGTAGACCATCGCCGCTGAGTAGCCCCAAACGGCGGTGGTCTACGAGGAACTCTGGACTGGAACTCTGGCTCGCGCGGAACCTAGACGCTCGCGGCGCTGAGCAGCGCCTCGAGGTCGGTGGTCTGCACGATGTCGGCCTGGTGCGGGAAGACCTTCTCGATCAGCACGCGGTGGACCTCGGGGTCGGGGTCCGCGCTGGCGTCGGCGAGCACGAACAGGCGGTAGTCCTGGTCGGCGGCGTCGCGCAGGGTCGACAGGACGACGCCGGAGGTCGAGATGCCCGCGACGACGAGCGTGTCGAGCCCCTTGGCGTGCAGCTCGCGGTAGAGCTCGGTGGTGCTGAAGGCGCCGAACCGGGTCTTGCGCACGACGATGTCGCCGTCGAGGACCTCGAGCGACTCATGCAGCGCGGCCTCCGGGCTGCCGTCCTGCAGGTACTTGTTCGCGGCGACCGCCGCGAAGGCCTTGCTGTGCGTCGGCACTCCGGCGAAGTCCTCCGGGGCGAAGGCCACGCGCACGAAGACGACTTGGACGTCGTTCTTCCGTGCCCAGGTCAGCGCCTGCTGCGCACGCTCTAGGATCTGTTCGGCATCAGTGATGGCGGCGAAGACGGCGTTCTGATAGTCCATGAGCAGCAGTGCGGTCTGCGCTGGGGCGATGGTCGGGGTGGCGGGCTCGGACATGCGGTTGTTCTCCTTGCGGGGTGGGGGAGTGCCGTCCGACGGCTTGAGGTGCCGGTCGAACGCGGTCATCAGCAGCACGACGGCGCCGATGGCGATCAGGATGAGCGAGACCTGGTGCAGGCCCGAGTCGCTCACGCGGGTGCGGAACGCGATGCCGGTGATCGTCGCCGAGGCGATCGAGCCGACGTAGCCGAAGGTGCGCAGCAGGCCGGAGGCGGTGCCCAGCTTCTCGGCGGGCGCCATCCGGTAGAGGGCGGTCTGGTTGGACAGGTTGGCGAGGCCGGACATCAGCCCGAACACCCCGGTGACTCCGATGACGGCGACGATCGGCGTGCTGCTGGTCAGGAACTGCACGGCGACCGAGCCGAGCAGCAGCAGGACCGCCGAGGCGATCAGGGGCCCGCGGACATCGACGCGGTTCGCCACGAAGCGTGCCGCGCCCGCCGAGAGCAGGCCCATCGGGAGCAGGACGAGCCCCGCCTCGTAGGCGGACAACCCATGCGCCGCCTCGACCCACTGGGTGAGCCCGTAGAGCATGGTGTAGATGCCGAGCATGCTCAGCGCGTACCGCAGATAGGTGCGGGTGAGCGCGGGATTCGAGGCGAGCAGCCGCACGTCGAGGAACGGATTGGCCGCCCGCGTCTCCCAGAGCACCAGCGCGGCGGCGAGGACTACCGCCAGGCCGAGCGCCGCCCAGTGCGGCTCGGGCAGCGAGAGCAGGAACACCAGCAGCGCGGTCATCGCGGACCCGAAGCCCAGCACACCGAGCACGTCGATGCGCGCGAGCACCTCGCGCGGCGCGCGGCCGCGGATGACGTCCGGGTCCTTGGCGATCCAGGCCAGCGCCATCGCGAACGTGACGATGGTGAAGGGCACGTTGAGCACGAAGGCGGCGCGCCAGCCGAACCAGCCGACGAGCAGGCCGCCGACCGCGGGTCCGATCGCGACGGTGACCGCGCCGGCGATGGCCAGGCCGCCGAGCACCCTGGTGGGAGGTGCCACGAGACCGATCGCCGTGGCACGCCGGCGGATCAGCAGCATCGCCGCCGGATAGCCGGCGGAGGTGCCGAGGCCGATCAGCACGCGCGCCGTGACCAGCATGGAAAGGCTGCTGGCGATCCCGCCGAGCACGCCGCCGAGCAGCACGATCGCGATCCCGGCCAGGAACACCCGCCGCGGGCCGAACTCCTCGGCCAGCCGTCCGGCGGTCGGTTGGGCGATCGCGCTGGTCAGGTAGAGGCAGGAGATCAGGATCGAGGTCCGGCCGATCGGCACGCCCATCGCGGTGGCGATCGCGACGAGGGCGGTGGCGATGACCGAGCTGTTGACCGGGTTGAGCGTCGCGCCCATGAGCAGCGGCGCGACGAACCGCGGACCGAAGGGCCGCCGACGCCACGGCTCGTCACCCGGCTCTTCGGCGCGGGTTCCGGCGTGAGCGTCGGCGTGGTCTATCGCGGCCATGGGTGAAATCCCCCTTGTTACGCGGGTGGATGTGCACGGCGAGCCCGCGGCGGCTCCGGCGTGAGGCCGGGCGCGAAACCCAGATAGGCAGGCTGCCTGACGAATAATATAGCAGGCTTCCTGCCTATCTGCTAACGTCGCCTCATGGCAGCCGAGAACGGGGCCCAAGAGCCGGCGCAGCAGACCGCCGCCGAGCTGACGAAGGCGATGACCCGGCTGCGGGCACGCCTGCGCAGCGAGACCGCGCCCGACGAGATGCCCTGGACCTGGTCGCAGCTGATGACCCTCAGCCGGATCGTGGAGCAGGGCCCGACGACGGCCAGCGCGCTCGCCCAGGCCGAGCACGTGCGTCGGCAGTCGATGGCCGAGACGCTCGCGGCGCTGCGCGCCCATGACCTCATCGTCACCGAGCCGGACCCGAGCGACGGACGCAAGACCCTGATCAGCGCCACCGACGCGGCACGCGCACTGATGGCGACGATCCCGGCAGCTCGCGAGGAGTGGCTCGGCGCCGCCCTGCGGAGGCTGCTGCAGCCAGGTGAGCAGCAGATCCTGTTGCAGGCGGCGGCGATCATGAATCGGATCGCTGACGCTGAGCTCTGATTCCCCCACGCGTGCGGATCCGGATCTCCGGCCTCGGTCACCGCTCGCGCCGATTCGGATCTCCGGCGTCGGCCAGGCCTTGCCGAAAGGCTGAAGATCGGTTCGGCCTTAGCCTGGGCTCGGGAGCTAGGGGCGGTGGCAAGAGTTCTCGGGCGGATTCTGCCTAGGGTTGGAGCCGGGTTCGGGTGGTCACGCGGTGAGATCGTCGAGTCGGGCTTGGACGCGGCTGGTGTCAGGGGTCATGCCTAGGCGGTCGAAGATCTCCAGGGCCTCGCGCAGGAATGCGATGCCCTGAGTGGGGTCGCCGACGGCCAGGTGGTGTTCGGCGAGGCCTTCTAGGGAGATGGCCTCGTCGTCGGGTTTGTCGAGTTCGCGGTTCATGGCTAGGGCTTGTAGGTAGAGAACGTGGGCGCGGGGTTGTTGGCCGGAGGCGGCTAGGGCGGCGGCGTAGTGGTTGAGTGCCCAGGACTCGTTGCCGCGGTCACCCTGGGCGCGGTAGATGTCCAGGGCGCGGGTCAGGGCGTCGAGGGCCCCGGGCTGGTCGCCGTTCCTGGTTCGCGCGCTGCCAAGGCTGGTCAGAGTGGCGGCTTCGCCGGGACCGTGGCCGAGTGCGTGGTAGATCTCAAGGGCCCGGGTGTGGGCGGCCTCGGCACCGGCGTAGTCGCCGTTCAGGGCCTGTACGCGGCCCAACTCGTTCAGGGCGTTGGCCTCGCCGGTGCGGTGGCTGAGGGCGTGGTAGATCTCAAGGGCCTGGGCGTGGGCGGCGGCGGCGCCGGGGTAGTCGCCGGTCATGGTCCGTACCCGGCCCAGTTCGTTCAGGGCGCTGGCCTGGCCGGGTTGGTGGCCGAGCGCGCGGTGGATCTCCAGTGCCCGGCTGTACGCGTCGTCGGCCCCGGGATAGTCCCCGCCCATGAACCGCAGTCGGCCCAGGTCGATCAGCGCGCTGGCCTCGCCTTGGCGGTCGCCGATCGTGCGGTAGAGCTCCAGGGCGCGGGCCGTGGCGTCGTCGGCTCCGGCATGGTCCCCGGTCAGGAACCGGACGCGCCCCAGGTCGATCAGGGCGCCGGCCTCGCCGAGGCGGTCGCCGGTCTCGTACTGGATCTGCTGGGCCTGGGCCAGCGCGTCGCGGGCCCCGAGGTAGTCGCCGGTCATGGCCCGTATCCGCCCCAGGCTGGCCAGGGCGTTGGCCTGGGCGGCGCGCTGGCCGAGGCGCTCGGCGATCGCGGCGGCGGCCTGGTGGATTCTGAGAGCGTGGGTGAAGGGGCCGTCGGCCTGCATGGTCTCGGCGAGTCCCGCGGCGAGGGCGACCGCTTGCCCGTCGAAGCCATGGGTGCTGGCGTGGGTGAACGCGGCCTCCAGGTTGGGTTGCTCGGTGCGCAGCCAGGCGCGGGCGGTGTCCGGGCCGGACAGGACCGGGCCGTGGGCGGGAGCCGGGCCGTCCGGTTCGGGCCTGGGGGAGCGGGCGATGGGCAACGAGGCGGCTTGCGCGGTGTACGCGTAGAAGTTCAGCAACCGCTCGAGCGCGGCCCGGCTCTCGGGCGCGGGGTCGGTTTCGGTCAGGGCGCGGGCCTGGACACGCAGCAGGTCGTGCAGCCGGTAGCGGCCCGGGGCGTACGCGGTGAGCAGATTGTGGTCGACCAGATCCTCCAACAGCCCGGCGGCCGACGCCGGGTCCGACTCCACCAGCGCCGCGGCGGCGTAGGCGTCGAGATCTGGGCCCGGAACGAGCCCGAGCCTGCGCCACAGGAGGCGGTGCCGTTCGTCGAGGCTCGCGTAGGACAGGTCGAAGACGGCGGCCAGTCTGCGCTCCCCGTCCGACAGCGTTGCCAGCAGTTGGTGCTGGTCACGCAGCTGCTCGGCCAGGTGCTCCAGCGGCCAGGTCGGGCGGTGGCGCAGCAGCGACGCGGCGATGCGCAGCGCGAGCGGCAGGTATCCGCACAGCTCGGCGATCTCGCTCAGTTGCGGGTCGTCGGCCGAGATGCGATCGAGCCCGGCGACCTGGCGCAGCAGCGCGATCGCGTCCGACACCGGCAGCAGGTCCAGCGACACGCTGCGCGCGTCGTCCAGGGCCTTGAGCCGCCTGCGGCTGGTGACCAGCACCAGGCACGAGCCGGTGCCGGGCAGCAGCGGACGCACCTGAGCCTCGGCGGCCGCGTTGTCCAGCACGATCAGAGTCCTGGTATCCGCCAGACGCTCGCGGTAGAGCGCGGCGGCCTGATCGCCGTCTCGCGGAATCCGCGCCGGTGGCACGCCCAGGGCCCGCAGCAGCCAGTTCAAAGCCTCGTCCGTGGTACGCGGCTGTTGTCCCTCGGTATAGCCGTGCAGGTCGAGGAACAACTGCCCGTCGGGGAACTTCGCGGCCAACTGGTGGGCGGCGTACACGGCGAGGGCGGTCTTGCCGATCCCGGCCATCCCGTCGATCGCGGAGATCACCACCGTGCCCGAGCCGTGGCTGGTGTGCTGAAGCAGATCGGTGAGATCGGCGAGTTCCTGGCGCCGCCCGGTGAAATAACGCGTGGCCGTGGGCAACTGCTGCGGCACCGTCACGGCGGGAGCGGGGGCCTGCGTCGCCGCTCGGGCGCGAGGTGCGGCCAGCACGGCGCCGTCCCCGGCCAGGATCCGCGAGTGCAGTTCGCTGAGCTCCCGCCCGGGCTCGATCCCGAGCTCCTCCACCAGCACCCGGCGCGCATCCCGGTAGGCCTCCAACGCCTCGGCCTGCCGCCCCGATCGAGCCAGCGCCAGCATCAGCTGGGTGTGAAACCGCTCCCGCAACGGATGCGCCGCCGTCAGTTCGCGCAACTGCTCGACGAGCTGATCGTCGCGGCCCAACTGCAGGTCCGCCTCGATGCGGTCCTCACGGAGCTGCACAAACAGCTGTTCGAGCTGGGGCGCGAACTCATCACGTACCGCCTGCGAGGGCACGTTCAGCAAGGGCTCGCCGCGCCAGAGGGCCGACGCGCGTGCCCCGGCCACCGACGCCCTGTCCCAGTCGGCGGCGTGCAGGGCATCCGCCGTCTCCCGGCACAGCGCCTCGAACTCCAGCACGTCCAGTTCGTGTGGCTCGACCCGGATCAGATAGCCGGGGTCGTGCGTCTCGACCCGGAGCGCGCCGCGCGGCCCGAGCGCTTGGCGCAGCCGTCTTATATAGGTGCGCAGGGTCTCCCCGGCGGAGGGCGGCGGCGCCGCGTCCCAGACCGCCTCGGCGAGCGCCTCGGTGGAGACCGGCGTGTTCGCGTGCAGCAGCAGCGTGGCCAGCAGGGTCCGCAGGCGCGGCCCGGACAGCGAGACCCGCTCTCCCGCCTCGCCGACCACTGTCAGTGGCCCGAGCAGAGCAAAACGCATGTACCACCTCCACCCGTAGCCGCGTCCGCCGCCATCGCAGAACTCGACTACATGTGCTTTGCGGGCGATACTACCCGCGGTGTCACGTGCATGCCCCGGAATTGCCACGCCGGGGGTGGACAGTGGTCGACACGCCACCGACCACCACGGGGCGCCGCAGGACGGGGAATTGACATTGAACGCCTTCTCACGGCGGGCACGACGCGCCGCCGTTCTCACCAGCGCAGCCCGCGGCGGGAGCCCCGACGCTCCCGCGCTCGCCGAGATCGCCGCGCCCGCTCCCACACCCGACGCTACGCGGAGCCACGCTGACGGCGGCGTCGAGAACTGGTCCGCCACGTACCCCTACTTCACCGACTGGCTCAGGGGTTCGGGCGCAACCTGCCGGATCAGGGACAGAGGAGTCTGGACCCTCCCCCAGAACGTCACCCAGGTCTTCCACGCGGGCGACAACAGCGGCACGTTCTGGTGGCGCAACTGCGAGACCGGTGACTACGGCAGCGCGAACTTCAGCGCCGACCACTCCTACAGCATCTCCGGCGACCAGGCTCAGGGTGCTCATCCCCTCGGCCACACCGTGTACGTGTACAAGGTCGAGATCACCGGCTGAGCAGTACGCGGCGCCGATGGCGTAGCGGCGCCGCGACCTCGTTACCCGCGGCGCCGCGGCTTGGCCTGCTTGCCGCCCTGGGAACGGCGCGGAGCAGGCTTGCCCGACGCCTCGCGCTTCGGCTTCTGCTTCGGTTGCGCGGCGGGCGGTGTCGGGGTGCGGCCGCGCGAGCTGTTGACCGTCCGGCCCCGCACGATCCCGATGAACTCCTCCATCAGATCGGTGGTCTGCTCCTCGGGCCAGGACAGCGCCACGCTCGACTGCGGGGCGTCCTGCAGCGGCCGGTACGTCAGATCCCTGCGATGATGTAGCCGGGCGAGCGACTGCGGGACCACGAGCAGCCCCACCCCGGCCGCGACGAGCTCGATCGCGTCGGCCGTCGTCGCCGGGCGCTCGATCGCGGGCAGGCCAGGCAGGCTCTGCCATTCGAGCTGGTCGTCGAGGGGATGCAGCACGATGTAGTCGGCGAGGTCCGCGAGGGAGACCTCGTCCACCGCCGCCACCTCGTGGTCCTTGGGCACCACGACGACGGTCGCCTCGGTGTACAGCGGGATCGCGTGCAGACCCGAACGGTCGATCGGCAGCCGGACCAGCCCCGCGTCGGCCGCGCCCTCGCGCAGCAGCCCGTCCGCCTCGGCCGCCGACACCGTGATCAGCTCCAGCGGCACGTCGGGCATCCGCTCGTCCCAGGTCCGCGCCCACTTGCCCGGAGTCACCCCGGGGACGTACGCGAGACGGAACGAACCGGGTGCCTCCGAGCCTGTCGCCACCTGCCCAGGTTACCGGCAGTGGCCCGGGGTGCCGCGCGCGGTCGCTAACCTTGGATCCATGAAGGCGCAGAAGACCACCCAGACGATGAAGCCCGCGACCGCGGCGAAGAAGCTCGGCATCCACCTCCTGGCCGCCCCCGCCGAGTTCCAGGAGGGCGTCGTCTCGCGCGCCGAGCTGAACGCGCTCCAGGCCGATCCGCCGCAGTGGCTGCGCGAGCTGCGCGCCGACGGCCCGCACCCGCGCCAGGTGACCGCGGCGAGGCTGGGCATCTCGATCGCCGGCCTGGCCCGCGGCGGCGTCACCGAGGCGCTCACCAGCGAGCAGATCGAGGCGCTCAGGGACGAGATGCCCGAGTGGCTGCAGCGCGAGCGGACCATCCAGGCCGAGGTGCGCCGGGAGGCCTTGCGCGTCAAGGAGCTGCACCGGCAGCAGGCCGGGGAGACGGCCGCGCGGAGCAGGTAGCCGGCGGTCGATCGCCGCCCACCCGCCCCGCGCGGGAGCCGTGAACCGGTACTTCTACCTCGACTTCTTCTACTTCTTGGCCTCGAGGTGCGGGCCGAGCAGCGTCAGGTCCGCGGGGGAGAGGCGGTCGCTGGCGGTGGCCGCCTGGTGCCAGTAGGGGTAGAGCAGCGGGGGACGGCTCACCTCGTCCAGCCGCGCCTGCTGTTCGGCGCTCAGCACGAGGTCCGCGGCGGCGAGGTTGTCCGCCAGTTGCTCGCGGGTGCGCGCGCCGACCACCAGCGAGGTGACGGCCGGCTTGCCGAGCAGGTAGGCCAGCGCGACCTGCGCGGCCGAGACCCCGTGCTCCTCGCCGACCGCGACGAGCACCTCGATCGTGTCGTAGAGCTTCTCCTGGTCGTAGACCGGCGGCTCGTTCCAGTCGCTCAGGTGGCGCGAGCCGGCCGGGGGCTGCACGCCGCGGCGGTACTTGCCGGACAGTAGGCCGCCGGCGAGCGGGCTCCACACCAGCACGCCGATGCCCTGGTCGACGGCCAGCGGCACGAGCTCGTACTCCGCGTCCCGGGCCTGGAGCGAGTAGTAGATCTGCTGGCTGACGAAGCGGGGCAGGCCGCCGCGCTCGGCGGTGCCGAGGGCCTTCATCAGCTGCCACGCGGTGTAGTTCGAGGCGCCGACGTAGCGCACCTTGCCGGAGCTGACCAGCAGGTCAAGCGCCTCGAGCGTCTCCTCGAGCGGGGTCTGGCCGTCCCACTCGTGCACCTGGTAGAGGTCGATGTGGTCGGTGCCGAGCCGCCGGAGACTGTCCTCGCAGCCGGTGATGATGTGGTGTCGGGACAGACCCGCGTCGTTGGGTCCGGGCCCCATCGGCATGCGCACCTTGGTGGCGAGCAGCACCTCGTCCCGCCGTCCCTTGACGGCGTGCCCGACGATCTCCTCCGACAGGCCGTTGGAGTACACGTCGGCGGTGTCGATGAGGTTGACGCCCGCGGCGAGGCACAGGTCGATCTGGGCCCTGGCCTCGCCGATGTCGGTCGAGCCGACCAGGTTGAACTTGTCGCGCCCACCGAAGGTCATCGTTCCCATGGTGAGGACTGAAACGCGCAGGCCTGAAGAGCCGAGAGTGCGGTATTCCATGTGCTTCACCCTACTCCCGGGAATGTTGGGAGTAGGGCGGTCAGAGCGCTGGTCGGTGCCCGCGAGGACGGTCAGCGGGCGCCCGAGGTCGCGTACGTGGCGTGGGCCGCGGCGAGGGTCTCGGCGCGGGGGAGCGCGGCGGCCCGGGCGCCCGGTATGAGCTGCGCGGGCCCCGTCCCCCTCCAGGTACTAGTACCGCCGCGCCGGATGTCATACCGCCTCTCGACCCTCGAGCCGACGCGGTCATACCGGCTCCGACCATAGCTTTTGTGGAGTCGGCGGGACTCGCCGGCGAAGCCACCGGAGGGAAGCCAGCCATGTCCGCCATCGAGATCCTGGCCGTCATAGGGATCATCGGATACGTCATCTTCAAGCAGGTACGTGGCGAGGCGCTGCGAGGCAAGCGCGCGGTGCTGCTGCCCGCGATCCTCACCGTGATCGGCTTCACCGACCTGCACGCCTCCAACGGCGCGCACCTGCAGCGGGCCGACATCATCTGCATCACCGTCGGCGCGGCCGGCTCGGTGCTGATCGGCCTGGCCTTCGGCGCGGTCATGCGGCTCGAGAACCGCGGCGGCTACCTGTGGGCGCAGCTGCCGGTCTGGGGCCTGTCGCTGTGGGGCGCGATGGTCGTCTGGCGCGGGTTCTCCTACGTGCTGGCCGACTCGATGCACGCGCACGTCGCCGCCTCCTCGTCCACGCTGCTGTTCGGCCTCGGCCTCAACCGGCTCGCACAGGCCGCCGTGGTCGTGCCGCGCGCCATGTCGATGGGCGTGCCCTTCGCGCCGGAGAAGGACGGATCCTCGTTCCTGTCCGGGCTGTTCGACAAGGGCGGCGCGCAGCCGGTGCGCGGCGCGTACCAGCCGCAGAACACCAATGCCGACACCAATGCCAATGCCTACGACCTGCGTGATGTCCGCGACGTGCGCGACCGCGACGAGTACGAGCAGGGCCAGGGCCGCGACACCCGCTACGACGACGGCCGCCAGTACGGCCCGCGCGACCAGCGCGACTACGACCGCCGTGACGACCGCGACCGCCACCACGACCGTGACCGCGACCGGCACGGCGACCGCCACCACGACCGCCGCCAGGCTCGCCGCGACCGCCGCTACGGCGA
>Ga0302314_10021263_pt1 | contig 10693 bp, 9 predicted proteins | sample III_Palsa_N2_3_FD_200533 | JGI IMG/M metagenome (GOLD analysis project Ga0302314, IMG submission 200533) | Peat permafrost microbial communities from Stordalen Mire near Abisko, Sweden - III_Palsa_N2_3 | ecosystem: Environmental > Terrestrial > Soil > Palsa > Peat permafrost | place: Sweden... | reverse complement strand
CATCTCGCAGGATGCTTGGGGCATGCGGCAACCAATCGATTTCCTGTCCGGTTAGAAATCCCATCGAAAAAACCGCCTTGGCCGGTTGCGCCGCCCGCCGCGCGGCTTCGGCCGCGGCGTCAGCCTCGGCCAGCGACAACCGCGCATGGTCGAGAAAGGCCCGGCCGGCAGCGGTCAATTCCGTGCCCTGCGGGCTGCGATGCAGGAGTTGAACGCCAACCTCGCGTTCGAGATCGCGGATCTGGCGACTGAGCGAGGGTTGAGCGGTGTGAAGTCTCTTTTCAGCGGCCAGCGTCAGGCTTCCGGTCTCGGCGACCGCGACAAAATAACGAAGGTGGCGAAGCTCCATCGGACCGATCCTGCCTTCAAGGCTACAATACCTTAAAAGCATGGCCCTGAACTTACAAAGTCTTTTCAAAATACGCCAGATATCGGCATCTTATCGGTACGGAAACCCACCTCACCCTGTCGTCATGCTCAGCCGGCAGGACCTGGAACCTGTTGCGCCGGGGTTCTTGGGGGCGTCCGCGCGCAGCGTTCCGCGTTGGCTGTTCAGCCGCATTCCCGAAAACCTGGCAAAAAACTGGAAAGAAAATCCCAATGACGAAGAAACTCGAAGGCAAAATTGCGCTGGTTACCGGCGGGTCTCGTGGCATTGGCGCCGCGATCGCCAAGCGCCTGGCCGCCGACGGCGCCAAGGTGGCGATTACGTACACCAAGGGCGCCGATGCCGCGGCATCGGTGGTCAAGACCATCGAGAGCGCGGGCGGCAAGGCGATTGCGATCCAGGCGGATGCCACCGACGCCGTTGCCGTCAAGGCCGCGGTCGAAAGGACCGTCGCCACCTTCGGCGGCTTTGACGTGCTGGTGAACAATGCCGGCACCGCGATCCCGAACAAATTCGAGGACGCCACGCTGGAAGAACTGGACCAGGTGATCAACATCAACATCCGCGGCACCTTCATCGCGACCCAGGCGGCGCTGAAACACATGAACAAGGGCGGCCGCATCATCTCGATCGGCTCCTGCGTCGGTGAGCGCAAGATGACCCCTGGCCTTGCGGCCTACGCCGCCACCAAGGGCGCGATCAAGATGTTCACGCAAGGCCTGTCCCGGGAGGTCGGAGACCGGGCCATCACCGTCAACAACATCCAGCCGGGCCCGATCGATACCGAGTTAAATCCGGCCGCCGGCGACTGGGCGGTCCCGCAGAAGGCCAACACAGCGCTTAACCGCTACGGCAGCGTCGACGATATCGCGGCGATGGTGGCGTTCGTCGCCAGTCCGGACGCATCCTATATCACCGGCGCGAGCCTGACCGTTGACGGCGGCACCAACGCTTAAAGCCACCCGCTCCTTCGCCATCGGCGCCGGGCTGACGCGAGCGGTTTGACGAACGCCGCAAGCCCGGCTCTCTGCCGGTTAAACGACGCGGCGGCGGTATTCCCCGGGAGGATGCCTCCGTCGCGTTTGCGCGTGGTGTTTCAACGTCGAATTAGCGTCATAACGCCCCCTTGAAAACAAGAACGTATCAAGGAGGAAACATGGCCGAAATCGTCACCGGCGCACCCGCGACCTCGGTCGCACATCCCGTAACAGTTTCGCCCGGCAAGGTGTTCTGGGCCACCTGGTTCGGTTGGATGCTGGATGGTTTCGACTCCTCCATGTACAGCTACATCCTGGTCGGTGCGCTGACCGAGTTGTTGCCGGCGAGCGGGATCCAGGCGACCCCCGCCAATATCGGCCTTTACGGCGGCCTCCTGTTCTCGATCTTCATGCTCGGCTGGGCCTGTTCGATGGTGTGGGGCTGGGCGGCGGACCGTTATGGGCGCGTCCGGATCATGTGCTGGACCGTACTGGTCTATTCGGTGTTCACGGCGCTGTGCGGCCTGTCGACCGGCATCGTCATGTTCGCCCTGTTTCGCTTTGTCGCCGGATTTGGCATCGGCGGCGAATGGGCGGCGGGCACTCCGCTGCTGCAGGAATCCGTGCCGGAAAACATCCGCGTGCGTCTGGCCGGCTGGCTGCATACCGCAACCCCGACCGGATTGTTTCTGGCGGCTTTCGTCACCCTGGTCGGCGGCAGCCTGCTCGGCTGGCGCGGCATGTTCTTCCTCGGCATTCTGCCGGCACTTCTGATTGCGTATCTGCGCAGCGACATTCCCGAGCCGGCCCGTTCCCGTTCGTCCGAGCTACAGAAGCCGGGCTTCACGGCGCTGTTTGCCAAGGGACAGGCGCGGACCACCTGGTCGGCGGCGGCGATGATGGCCTGCATCATCTTCGGTCTGTGGTCGTCGAATTTCTGGGCGCCCACGGTGGTCGCCACCAAGCTCGTCGCCAGCGGCGCCACCCCGGCCCATGCGCAGCAGATGGGCGCGGTGGCGGGCCTGATCACCAATGTCGGCACCTTGATCGGATGCCTGCTGATGCCATGGATCACCGGCTGGTTCGGCAGCCGGCGCAGGACCGCGGTGGTGTTCTTCATCGGCTCGTTGCTGTCGGTGGTGACGAGCTACGAAATCGCCATCGAGCATCTGAACGACCTCACGCTGTTCCTGATCCTGCTGCCGGTGCTGGGCTTCTTCACCAATGGCGTGTTCGGCCTGTTCACGATCTGGCTGCCGGAGATGTTTCCCTCGGCCTTGCGCGGCGCGGGCTCCGGCTTTTCGTTCAGCATGGGCCGGGTTCTGGGCGCAGCCGGTCCGACCTTGATCGGCGCGCTCGCCGCACTGACCGGAAGCTTTCCGCTCGCGATCTCGCTGTTATCCGTGATCTACATCGTGGGCCTGCCGTTCATCGCGATGGCGCCGGAGACGGCCAACCAGCCGCTGGCGAAATAGCCAAACTGCTTTGCTGATCGCCAATCAAAACCCCGGCCGCCAAGCCGGGGTTTTTCAATGCGCGCGGCCTGAAAGCCGGCGCCATTAACCAGCCGTTAACCATGGTTGCCCATTATTAACCATTCCATTCCAAGGACAGCCTGAGTCGAGCACATGGATTCAATCGCGCAGCCGACCCGGCAACTGGCTCGCATGCGAGGCCGGTCTTATGTCGCGTTTGTCTTCAGCCCGGTGGTTCCGATCGTCGGCTGGCTGGAAGAGATCGACGCCACGATCGCCCGCTCGCCCAGTTTTTTCATCGGCAAGCCGGTGGTGCTTGACCTGTCTGGCGTGGAACTGAGCCAAAGCGCCATCGCGCACCTGATCGCCAGCCTCGAACAACGCGGCATTCGCGTCCTCGGCATCGAAGGCGTGGATGCCGGGCATCTCACGGCGAGCATGCCGCCCTTGCTCACCGGCGGACGGCATTGCGGGCTTATCCCGGAGGAGCCGAAAAAGATCGAGGCCAAGCCGAAGCCGATGTCGCTGCTGCTGGAAAACCCGGTGCGCTCGGGTCAATCGGTGGTTTTCACCGAAGGCGACGTCACGGTGCTGGGTTCGGTTGGTTCCGGCGCCGAAATCGTCGCCGGAGGCTCGATCCATATCTACGGGACGCTGCGCGGCCGGGCGATGGCCGGCGTCAACGGCAACTCGGCCGCGCGAATCTATTGCCAGAAGATCGAGGCGGAGCTGCTGGCGATCGACGGCTACTATCAAACCGCAGAAGAAATAGACGCCAGCTTGCGCAGTCGTCCGGCTCAAGCCTGGCTCGAAAGCGACATCATGAAAATCACAGCGCTGAATTAACCGGCAAGGGAGATAACGATGGCCAAAGTTTTGGTCGTGACGTCCGGCAAAGGCGGCGTCGGCAAGACGACGTCGACCGCCGCACTCGGTGCAGCGCTCGCGCAAGCGGGCGAAAAGGTGGTCGTGATCGATTTCGACGTCGGTCTGCGCAACCTCGACCTCGTGATGGGCGCGGAACGGCGGGTCGTGTTCGACCTGATCAATGTCGTGCAGGGCGTTGCCAAACTCTCGCAGGCGCTGATCCGCGACAAGCGCCTGGATAATCTGTGGCTGCTTCCGGCCTCCCAGACCCGCGACAAGGACGCCCTGACCGATGAAGGCGTCCGCGCCGTCATTGCCGACCTGCGCACCAAATTTGACTGGATCCTCTGCGACAGCCCGGCCGGCATCGAGCGAGGTGCTACGCTGGCGATGCGCTACGCGGATGAAGCCGTCATCGTCACCAACCCCGAAGTCTCATCGGTGCGTGACTCCGATCGCATCATCGGCATGCTCGATTCCAAGACCGTGAAGGCCGAGCGGGGCGAACGGGTCGAGAAACATGTGCTGATCACCCGGTATGATTCCGCCCGCGCCGCACGCGGCGAAATGCTCAGCATCGAGGATATTCTCGAAATCCTCGCCACGCCGCTGCTCGGCATCATCCCAGAGAGCCAGGACGTCTTGAAGGCCTCGAACGTCGGATCTCCGGTGACGCTGAACAACGCCGCCAGTGCGCCGGCCCGCGCCTACACCGACGCGGCGCGCCGGCTGATGGGCGAAACCGTCACCATGACGGTGCCGGTCGAGCGCAAAGGCTTGATGAACCGATTGCTGGGACGGAGGGCTGCGTGATGAATCTGCGACGGCTTCTTCTCGGCGGCCGTACAGCTTCCGCGCCCGTGGCGCGGGAACGGCTGCAGATTTTATTGGCGCATGAACGCGGCCTGCGCGGTCAATCCGACTTGCTGGGATTGCTGCGCGCCGAGATCCTTGCCGTGGTCTCGCGGCATATCGTGCTCGATCCCGACAAGGTCGTGGTCAGGATGGACCGGGGCAAAACCGTATCGACGCTGGAAGTCGATATTGAAGTGCCCAACGGCGTCGAACGGCTGCTCGCGGCGGCTGCGAACTAACCGGCGGCCCGACGCTTTAGCGCATCGCCGACGCAAACCCTTCTTCCCGCGAGAGATCGCGCATCGGCGGCCGCTGCCGCGGCAACGGCGGGAGCGACGGCGCCAGTACGGCCTGGTTCAGGCGCGGCTTCCCGGCCATCGCCGACGCATTTCTGGAATGGCTGGCCTTTTCGATTCGCCGGGCCAGCGTGATGTCGGCGAAGGCACGATCTATTCTTCGCGAGCGATAGAAAATGATGTTCTGGTCAAAGCCGGCAGCCGAAAGTGCCGGGTCCAGATCCGTCGCCTGATCCGGCTCGGCGGGGGCGCCGGTTGGCTCGCCGTTGCGGGAGCCGAAAACGTCCTGCGCCCGGACCAAATTGGACTCGGACACCGGGCCGACATTGACCACCGGGACAGCCTCGACTTTGGCCACGGGCGTGACGACGCTTGACGCGATCGTCTCGGCCGGCGCGCCTACCCTCTCGGGCTCCGCGGACGATATGCTCTTGGCGCTCAGATCCGGCGACGTGGCATAGTGGAGGGACGCAATCGCAGCCGACGCGCGCATCGCCACATCCATCTTGCTCACCGGCGTCAGCGCCGCCGCCGACACATGCAGGAACAACAGATATCCGCCGACCGTCACGACCGAAGCGCCGGCCAGCGCAAGCACGCCGGAGGCGAACTTGTGGACCCTGGCGGCGATGGCGTGCCGGGATTCCGAATCCTGTTCCAGGCGGGCGAGATCCAGCAAATGGTCGTAAGTTGCGCGCTGCTCATCATCGATCAGGATGTCGTTGGCGCGGACGATCTGCCTGAACTTCATCGCGGCATCGGGATCGTCCGGATGGAGATCGGGATGGGCTCCCTTGACGGCCCTGCGGAACGCGGTCCTGAGACCTTCGGCGTCATCGCTCGGAAGGGCTCCGAGCAGATCGTAAAGCGTTTGCATCGGCGCACTCGCTGCTGGATCTCCGCCGAAATTCCCGCCGCGAATTTACTGTGGAGAACTCATACAAACTCAACTTAATTACTTGGGGATCATGTTGATTCAGTACGGCGGAAAAATGACTTGCTGGATGTCATCGAAGCCATGCGGCGCGCCGCACCGCGTTTCGGAGCGCCATGATTGTTAACAAAATTCGGTCCCGCATATCTCGGCGGGCGTGTCGCCGGCGGCCATACCGCGCCGGCCAACTTCGCGGCATTTTAAAAGCGTTTCTCTCACATCCACGCGTTACGCGCGTTCCTTGAGCGGGGTCCGATGTGTTGTGGTCGAACGACCCGGAGCCACAATCGGGCGTGGCTTGTGGCGCAAGCAAGACACGTTCGTGGCGACACGTTGGCGCCATGGAAACCGCGGGCGACATCGCCGGGCGGATCGGTCGGCGATATCGCCGGCTAGCCGGCCGCCCGTCGCGGCACCGAATCCGAAGCAAGGTCGGCCGGCACGGGAATTTGCATCAGGATGGTTTGAGCCGCGGATGCGATTTCGATCCCGCATTCCTGGAATCGCCGCTTCATGCGCCGGTTGAATTCCCGCTGCACCGGCCAGCGACCGCTGTCGGTGCATCGGATCTGGCCGACGATCGACGCCATCGAACCATCCACCTTGTCGACGCCCCATAGTTCGAGATCGCCGCGGATCACCGGCCGGTATTCCGGCTCGCGGCGCATCTCGGCGACGATATCCTTGAGGATCTGGCCGGCACGATCGGTATCTTCCTTGTAGGAAACGTTGACACTGACCGCCGCATTACCCGCACCGCGGCTTGAATTAGTGATCGTGGTCACGGCGCTGAACGGAACGATATGCACCGAGCCGTCGCCGGCCCGCAGACGAATGGTGCGGATCGAGACATTCTCGACGGTCCCAGACAGGCCGGACACGCTGACATTGTCACCGACCTGGACGGTATTTTCCAGCAACAGAAACAGTCCGGTGATGACGTCCTGCACCAGCTTCTGCGAACCGAAACCGATGGCGATGCCGACGATGCCGGCGCCGGCCAGTAGCGGCGCGACATTGACGCCGATTTCGCTCAGCGCCGTCAAGCCGACTACCGCGGCGATCAGACACAGCAGCGCGGTCCGCAGCATCGGCTGAAAGGTGCGCAGCCGCGCCGCGCGCGCGAAGTGACCGTCGCGCGACAGCACATTGAGCTGGCGATCCATCAGCGCGTTGCTGGCCTCCCAGATCACCGCCGCCGCCAGCGCGGCGATGCCGATCGTCGCCACCGCCGACAACAGCCGGCTGCCGATCTGGCCGCCGTAGAACCAGACGATGGCATCGACGCCCCAGACTTCCAGCAGCGCCACGAAGCCGATGAAGGCGATGGCCGCCGAGACGATTCTGCGCAGCAGCGGCAGATAGCGATTGGCGCGGATCTCGAGACCGGGGAAGCGTCGCAGGACATCCGGGCTGATTCTGAAGCCGCGATCGATCAGGCTTAAGGCCACGATGCTGGCCACACGCGTAATCAGCACAACGGCGACGGTACCGACAAAATACTGCAGCAACAGCGAATAACCATCACGGATATTCAGCGCCCACACCGCCCATAACGAGAGGTCCAGGGCGATCGCAAGATAGTGCCAGCCGCCGGCGACGCGATTGCGCACCCTCGCGGCAGCGCCCTCGCGGCCCGCCGGAGCGCGAATCGCTTCAGCGACCTGCCGGCGGCACTGCAGGATGATGATGACGACGAAGAGATGCACGATCAGCATCACCAGACGTAGTACCGCGGCGTAACCGGCGCGATGCAAGCCGAGCAGCAGCGCCACATTCGCAAAGGCGATGCCGGAAACACCGACGGTGACGATGCGTCGCGCCCAGATTTCGATATAGGCCGCGGTTTCCGCACGAAAGCGAAGCAGGCCGAAGGGACCCGCGAGTGCCCGCACCGCACAGATCAGCCCGCGCGACAGCGCATAGGCATTGACGACCGCGAGGATCACCAGCCGGGTAATGGCGAGATCGCCGATTTCGGTACCCAGCAACATCGTGGCAACGCCGATAAAGGCGAGCACCGGCAGCAGTTCCAGCGCGAGACGCGCCAGCACGAACGGCAACCTGAGCAGCGACTGCCAGGTGCGCGCCAGACTGAGACGCCGCTGATGCCGTTCCGGCTCCGCGGAGACATCCGCGGCGGAAGATGGCGGATCGATCGTGGCCAGCATCGGCGCCGGGGTGTGTGCGGTCTGCGCAAGACGCGCTTCCAGCAACGCCACCGGCCGCTTGATGATACGGAAGATCAGCCATTCGGCGGCGAAGGCGCAGCCGAACACCAGTGCCAGTCGCCAGGCGATATCGAGCAACTGATCGTAGGCCGCGGGATCGTTGGCCGTTCGCACGATCCAGTAATAGAATGCCGGAAAGTGGGTCAGCGTCCGCGCCACATCGGCGATCTCGCCCGATATCTCGCCGACCTGCTCGGACACCGTCAGCAACAGTTGCGCGCCGAGGCTGCCCGCGGCAAGCGGGATGGCGGATTGCGGTGCGGCCGCAGCGGCTGGCGCCTGCGGCGAGGCATTGGCGATCGCGCGTAGCGTATCGATCATCTGCGCCCGCTTGGCGTCGTCCTGCAGGGTATCGAGCGCGCGCTTGGCCTGATCGGGCGTCAGCAGATCGGCGTTGCTGGTGGCTGGGGCGGTAGGCTGAGGCGCGGCGCTGGCCTCGGCAAAAGCAGGGAAAGCCAACAGCGCGAAGGCGAGCAGGATCGACGGAAACAGTTTGTGCGACACGCAGGCCCCTTTGAATATGTGCGCGTGAAAATGTGCGCGACAGCAATACCGGAATCGGGTTCGCCTTCGCGCATGCGTCAAGCTGGATCGCCTTTTTCGCCGTGATCGTGTGTCGAAAGTTTGCCTCCGCAGCGGCGTTCTCTTGGCATTTGCCGCATCGCAAAAGTGCTGCAGCCGGCGGCATCGCATGAACAGCGCAAACGCTCGCTACCCTCGCGTAATCGACGAGGGTAGCGTCGGGTGTGGATGCGCGCCCGCTCAGCGGCCAGTGGTGGCCTCGAGCTGCGCGGGGTAACGCGTGCCCTGCACGGTGATCGAGGACGCGGCGCGTTCGATCTCGGCAAGATCGCCAGCCGTCAATTCGACAGCAGCGGAGCCAAGATTTTCCTCGAGCCGGTGCAGCTTGGTGGTGCCGGGGATCGGTACGATCCATGGCTTCTGCGCCAGCAGCCAGGCGATCGCGATCTGCGCGGGCGCCGCGTTTTTCTTGTTGGCGATGCGGCCAAGCAGATCGACCAGTGCCTGATTGGCCTTCATTGCCTCCGGTGTGAAGCGCGGCAGTTGCTTGCGAAAATCGTTGCTGTCGAGCTCGGTGTTCTCATTCATGGCGCCGGTGAGAAAACCCTTGCCGAGCGGGCTGTAAGGCACGAAGCCGATGCCCAGTTCCTCGCACGCCTGCAGCACGCCGTTGTGCTCCGGGCCACGCGTCCACAGCGAATATTCGTTTTGAATGGCGGTGATCGGCTGCACCACATGGGCGCGGCGGATGGTCGCCGCCGCCGGTTCGGACAGACCGAAATGCCTGACCTTGCCGGCTTTAATCAAATCCTTCACCGCACCGGCCACGTCCTCGATCGGCACCGCGGGATCGACCCGGTGCTGATACAACAGGTCGATCACGTCGGTCTTCAGCCGCTGCAGCGAGGCCCCGACGACTTCGCGAATATGCGCGGGCCGGCTGTCCATTCCGGCCGGCTTGCCGGTCGCGCGATCGATCCCGAAGCCGAATTTCGTCGCGATCGTCACCTGTTGGCGAAACGGTGCCAGCGCCTCGCCCACCAGCACTTCGTTGGTGAATGGGCCGTAGATCTCGGCGGTGTCGAACAGGGTGACGCCGCGCTCGACCGCGGCGCGGATGAGATCGATACCCTGCTGCTGGTCCAGCGCGTGGCCATACCCAAAACTGATGCCCATGCAGCCGAACCCGATCGCCGAGACTTCGAGGCCGCTGTTGCCAAGCTTGCGTTTCTTCATTGTGGTTCTCCGTGAGATGGTTGCATTAGTCTTGGGCGAATGGCGGATATTGCGTATCGCTAACCTGTTCCAGCCAATCGACCGGGCTGCCGTTAAGCGCTTCCTGGATTGCGATGTGCGTCATCGCGGTGGTCCGCGTCGCGCCATGCCAGTGCTTTTCGGCCGGCTCGAACCCGACCACATCGCCGGGCCGGATTTCCTCCACCGGGCCGCCCCAGCGCTGCACCCAGCCACGCCCCGAGGTGACGAGCAGGGTTTGGCCGAGCGGATGGGTGTGCCACGCGGTGCGGGCGCCGGGCTCAAACGTGACGCTGGCGCCGCGCACGCGCGCCGGCTCCGAGGCTTCGAACAGGGGGTCGATTCGGACGGTGCCGGTGAAATAGTCCGCCGGGCCTTTTCCGGACGACTGTGAACCGCTTCGCTTGATCTGCATACTTTTCTCCTTTGAAGGGGATCGAGCCCAATGCGGCTCGGTTCCCATCGATCCCGGCCATTGGCATCTTAAAAGTGCTGACGACGGTGTGGGGCTGATGTAAGGGCTGCGGGGTGTGCAATTAGGTGCTAGAATGCGCTAGGATCTATGAGCTGAATTCATAAATGCTGCGGGAAAACCTCAACGATGTGCTGGCGTTCCTGGCGGTGGCGAGGGAGCGCAGCTTCACCCGTGCGGCGGCCCAACTCGGTGTCTCACAGTCGGCGCTGAGCCACACCATCCGCGGCCTCGAAACCCGGCTAGGCTTGCGGTTGCTGGCGCGCACCACGCGAAGCGTCGCGGCCACCGAAGCCGGCGAGCGCCTGATCCGCAACGTCGGACCTCGTCTCGACGAGATCGAGACCGAGCTCACTGCCTTGAGCGAACTCCGCGACAAGCCGGCCGGCACCATCCGCCTCACCGCCGGCGAGCATGCCACC
>Ga0302314_10021259_pt1 | contig 10693 bp, 8 predicted proteins | sample III_Palsa_N2_3_FD_200533 | JGI IMG/M metagenome (GOLD analysis project Ga0302314, IMG submission 200533) | Peat permafrost microbial communities from Stordalen Mire near Abisko, Sweden - III_Palsa_N2_3 | ecosystem: Environmental > Terrestrial > Soil > Palsa > Peat permafrost | place: Sweden... | reverse complement strand
GCCCCTGCCGCCGGACCAGGAATGGACGCCGTTGCCCGAAGCCTGAGGTCGGCGCCTGAAGGAGGATGACTTGGCCTACGAAACCCTGATCGTCGAGGACCACGAGGCGGTGCGCCTCATCCGCCTCAACCGCCCCGAGGCGCTGAACGCGCTCAACGGCGCGCTGATGGACGAACTCACTGCCGTGCTCGACCAGGGCGAGACGGATCCCGCCATCCGCTGCTTCGTCATCACCGGCTCCGACAGGGCCTTCGCGGCCGGGGCCGACATCAAGGAGATGGCGCCGAAGTCCTACGCCGACGTGTTCAAGGAGGACTTCATCACCCGCAATTGGGAGCGGGTGGCGCGCTGCCGCAAGCCGGTGATCGCGGCGGTGGCCGGCTATGCGCTCGGCGGCGGCTGCGAGTTGGCGATGATGTGCGACTTCATCATCGCCGCCGAGAACGCCAAGTTCGGCCAGCCCGAGATCAACCTCGGTGTCATGCCGGGGGCCGGGGGCACCCAGCGGTTGACCCGCTTCGTCGGCAAGTCCAAGGCCATGGACATGGTGCTGACCGCCCGCATGATGGACGCCGCCGAGGCCGAGCGGTCTGGCCTGGTCAGTCGCGTCGTGCCGCTGGCCGAACTGGTCCCCAATGCGCTGGAGACCGCCAAGAAGATCGCGTCTCTGTCGCCGCTGGCGGTGATGATGGCCAAGGAGACTGTCAACGCGGCTTACGAGACCCCGCTCAGCGAGGGGATCAAGCTGGAGCGGCGCCTGTTCCACTCGCTCTTCGCTTTCGAGGACCAGAAGGAAGGCATGGCCGCCTTCGCCGAGAAGCGGCCGGCCGACTTCAAGGGACGCTAGCCATGACCCACATCGCTTTCCTTGGCGTCGGCGCGATGGGCCTGGGCATGGCGGCCAATCTCGCCAAGTCCGGCCAGCGCGTGGTCGCCTTCGATCCGTCGGCGGAGGCGCTGGCAAAGGCCAAGGCGGCTGGCTGCGAGGGCGCGGCTTCGGCGGCCGAGGCGGTGGCTGGCGCGGCCACGGTGATCACCATGCTGCCGGCCGGCGTCCATGTGCGCCAAGCCTACGCCGAGACCGTGATCCCGAACGCCGAGCCGGGCGCGCTCGTGATCGACTGTTCCACCATCGATGTCGAGAGCGCCCGCGCCGTCGCCGCCGACGCCGCGGCCGCGGCTCTGCGCCCCGTCGACGCCCCGGTGTCCGGCGGTGTGGGCGGGGCCGAGGCTGGGACGCTCACCTTCATGGTGGGCTGCGACGAGGCGCTCTACGAGACCGTGCGCCAGCAGCTGGCGCCCATGGCCCGCGCGGTGGTCTACGCCGGCGGCGCCGGGGCGGGGCAGGCGGCCAAGATCTGCAACAACATGGTGCTTGGCGTCTCGATGCTGGGCGTCTGCGAGGCCTTCGCCCTGGCCGAGAAGCTGGGACTGGCGCCCGAGCGCTTCTTCGAGATCGCCTCGCAGTCGTCCGGCCAGTGCTGGAGCCTGACGACCTATTGCCCCTGGCCCGGCCCGGTGCCGACCGCACCGTCCAACCGCGGCTATGAGGGCGGCTTCCTCACCTCGCTGATGCTGAAGGACCTGAAGCTCGCCCAGGAAGCGGCTTCCAAGTCGGGCGCCGCGACGCCGCTGGGCGCGGAGGCCGAAGCGATCTACGCCCTGTTCGAGCGCCAGGGCCACGGCGGCAAGGATTTCTCCGCCGTGCTGCAGTTCCTGCGCGGCAAGCTGGGCGATCTCTGAAGGGATGAGTGATGTCCGACGATGACGACGACCCCCGGCCGCTGCGCGAGCAGCTCGACGAGGCCATCGACCGCGTGCGCCGCGAGATCGAGATCCTGCGCTCCCCCTCCAGCATCGGCGGCGGCGCCGACAGCCGCAGCGTCCTCGCCGACCTCGAGGCCGAGTACGAGCAGCTGAAGCAGGCCCGTGCCAACGTTGGGCCGCACGATGCCTGAGCCGCGGCGCGCGTGACCGGCGCCGCCCGCACATCGTTGTTCCACCGCAAGGCGGTTTCGCTCGAAGGCCTGCGCCCCGACCAGCGGCTGAAGCCTACCTTAAGCTGGTGGCACCTCATCCCGCTCGGCGTCGGCGCCATCGTCGGGACCGGCATCTACACCTTGATCGGCGTCGGCGCGCACCTGGCCGGGCCGGCGGTGATCGTCTCGTTCCTGGTCGCCGGCGGCATCTGCGCCTGCGCGGCGCTGGCCTACGCCGAGGTCGCGACGATGATCCCGGCCTCCGGCAGCGCCTATACCTACAGCTATGTGGTGCTGGGCGAGATCGTCGCCTGGGCGATCGGCTGGAGCCTGATCCTCGAATATTCGCTGGTGGTCAGCACCGTGGCGGTCGGTTGGTCCGGCTATGCGGTGGGGTTCCTGGGCGCGGTCGGCGTCCACCTGCCCGTGGCGCTGACCACCGGCTACTTCGCCCACGGCCTCATCAACCTGCCGGCCATCGCCATCATCGCCGTGGTGGCCGGCTTGCTGATGCTGGGCGTGCGCGAGAGCGCCGACCTCAACGCCCTGCTGGTGCTGGTGAAGATCATCGCGCTGGGGATCTTCCTCGCGGTCGCCGCGCCGCACTTCAACGCCGCCAACTTCCACCCCTTCATGCCCTACGGCATCGCCGGCCACGCCGCCGACGGCAGCCGCATCGGGATCATGGCCGCCGCGGCGATCATCTTCTTCGCCTTCTACGGCTTCGACGCCATCTCCACCGCGGCGGAGGAGACCAAGCGGCCGGGCCGCGACCTGCCGATCGGCATCATCGGCTCGATGGTGATCTGCGCCGTCATCTACATCGCCGTCGCGGCCGTGGCCGTGGGCGCGTCGCCCTTCCAGCGCTTCGCCGCCAGCCCCGAGCCGCTGGCGCTGATCCTGCGCGATCTCGGCCAGGGCGGTGTCGCGATCATGATCGGCGCGGCGGCGGTGATCGCCCTGCCGACAGTGATCCTCGCCTTCCTCTTCGGCCAGAGCCGCATCTTCTTCGTCATGGCCCGCGACGGCCTTCTGCCGCAGTCGCTGGCCAAGGTCAGCGCGCGCGGCGTGCCGGTGCGCATGACGCTCGCAACCGCGCTGGTGGTCTCCGTGCTGGCCGGCGCCGCGCCGCTGGACGAGATCGCCTCGTTGGCCAACGCCGGCACGCTTGCCGCCTTCATCGCCGTGGCCTTCTGCCTGCTGGTGATGCGGGTCCGCTCGCCCAACCAGCCGCGCCTCTACCGCACCCCGCTCGCATGGGTCGTCGGCCCGGCGACCATCCTCGGCTGCCTCTACCTGTTCTCGAACCTGCAGACGAAGACGCAGATCTTCTTCGCGGTGTGGAACGCGATCGGGCTCGGCTGCTATTTTGTGTGGAGGGCGCGGCGGGCGGGCGACCCATCATCGTCCATCCCCCAAAACCGGTCATAGCCGGGCGGAAGTCCCGGCTACCTATGATCACCGTGAGCGCCGTGGCCGTGCCAGAGCACGGCCACCCACCGTTGGGTGTTCCTGGTGGCCGGCACTGACGGCCGGCCATGACCGAATGTAGGAGTTTAGTGGGGGGTGACCTCCCGCGTCCGCGGCCACTCGTCCGCCAGATACCGCGCGATCGGCGCCGCCACCGCGTAAAGTCCCGACAGCGCCTCGGGCGTCGCCGGGAAGCCGCCGGTGGTCTCCTTGGCGAGGAAGACCGCGGCGCTCTCGCCCGGCGGCGGCACGGTGTAGTCGCTGCCGGCGCGCAGCACGAGCACCCGGTCCAGCTTGGCTCGTCCCGCCCCATCGAGCTGGGTCAGCGCCTGCAGTATGCCGCTGTCCTCCTCGGCCGACATGGCGAAGACGCCTTGGCCGCCGGTCCAATAGCCGACCCAGCGCTCGGCCCAGTCGTTGAGCTTGTCGCCGTACCAGTTGCGCGCCGACATCAGGCCCTCGCCCTCGAGCACGAACGGCGGCTTGGCGCCTTCGCCGGCGTAGGGCGCGCGCAGCTTTTGCAGCAGGGTGTCGTCCGGCAGCGGCGTCGCCTTGCTGCGCGCGAAGGCCCAGTCGACCAGTTTCGGATTGAGCGGATAGGCGACGTTGGCGGTCCGGCTCAGTCCGGGCGGAGCGGGGGTCTGGTAGGGGATCGATCGTTCGTAGGGCACGATGCCGATCGGCCAGTCGGGCGGCGCGTCGCGCGGGTCGAGCTCCTGGGCGAGATCGCCGTCCACGACCCAGCGCGACCAGGCCACCGAGCCGGCCGATGCGGCCTTGGGATCGACCCCGGCCGTGCCGGCGACAATCCAGTAGGCGTGGCTGAGGTCGAAGCGCGGATCGAGACCCAGCGCCATGATCGAGGCCGCCGCGCGCGCGGTCGCCATGCCGGTGACGGTGGCCAGCACATGCCGCTTCGGATCGTAGAGCAGGTCGTGATTGCCGGCCGGGAACGGCAGGTGCACGGTGAGCGGCCACCCCGTGCGCCAGGCATGCAGCTCGCCCAGCAGGTCGTGGCCGTTCGGCTCGGCCTCCCAGGTGGCGACGATCACCACCCGCACCTCGATCGGCCGCGCGGCCACCGCGCCGGGCGCCAAGCCCACCATCATGCAGAAGGCCGCGAGCATCGCGGCGAGCCGGAACCGCATCCCGATCAGCCCTTCGCCAGATAGATGAAGCGAAGCACGAAGAGCGCCGCCAGCACGAACAGCAGCCAGTCCTTCGGCCGCGCCCGGCCGGCCACCAGGATCATCACCGCATAGCTGGTGATGCCGAACGCCAGGCCGTTGGCGATCGAATAACTCAAGGGGATGGTGATGATGGTCAGGAACGCCGGGATCGCGATCACCGGGTCGCCCCACTCGATTTCCGCCACCGCCCCCACCATCAGGGCGCCGACCAGGATCAGCGCCGGCGCGGTCGCCGCGGTCGGGATCGCCTGCACCAGCGGCGCGAAGACGAGGGTGACGAGGAAGAGCACGCCGACGACCACGCTGGTCAGCCCGGTCCGCCCGCCGGCCGAGACGCCCGCGGCGCTCTCGACGTAGCTGGTGACCGTGCTGACGCCCAGCATCGAGCCCACCATGGTCGCCACCGAGTCGGTGAGCAGGATCCGGTTCAGGCGCGGGATCGTGCCGTCCTTGTTCACCAGACCCGCCTTGGTGGTCACCGCCACCAAGGTGCCGACGTTGTCGAAGAGGTCGACGAACAGGAAGACGAAGACGATCTCGACCAGGGTCAGCACGAGTCCGCCCTTGAGGCCGAAGGCCGCCGGGATGTCGAGCTTGAACGCCGTCGCCGAGAGGGCGCCGAGGTTATAGGCCCCGGGCGAGACGTGGACGAGGCCGGCGAACCATCCGGCCACGGCCGCGACCAGGATGCCGATCAGCATCGCGGCCTTGACCTTGCGCGCCAGTAGCACGCCGATCAGCAGCAGTCCCAGCAGCGAGACGGCGGCGGTCGGTGAGGTCAGGTCGCCCAGTCCCACGGTCGTGGCGGGGTTGGCGACGATGATGCTGGCGTCCTTCAGTCCGATGAAGGCAATGAAGAGCCCGATCCCGCCCGCCACCGCTGAGAACAGCGAGCGCGGGATGGCGCCGACGATCAGTTGGCGCACGCCGATCAGGGTCAGGATCAGGAACGCCGCGCCGGAGAGGAAGACGCACCCCAGCGCCGTCTCCCACGGCACGCCCATCCCTTTCACCACCGTGTAGGTGAAGTAGGCGTTCAGCCCCATGCCGGGCGCCAGCGCCAGCGGCGTGTTGGAGAAGAGGCCCATCGCCAGGCTGCCGAAGGCGGCGGCAAGGCAGGTGGCGATGGCGACGGCCGCCACCGGCATGCCCGCGTCGCCCATGATGGTCGGGTTGACCACCACGATGTAGATCATGGTCAGGAAGGTGGTGAAGCCGGCCAGCAGCTCGGTGCGCACCGTGGTGCCATGCGCCTTGAGCGCGAAAAGCCGCTCCAGCAGGTTCACTTAAGGGCCCCCACACGGCGCAGGCCCCCCGGCCGCGCTGGCCTATCCATGCGGCGCCGCGCGCGCCGGATCAAACCCTGACGACGCCGAGAGCGTCCCGCGCTCACTTATCAGGCGCCTCTCGCGCGGCTTGCCAGCGCCCCCGCCACGCGGCACACGGCGGCATGGACGCGGACGCCTTCATCGCCGGCCTGCCCAAGGCCGAGCTGCACATGCATATCGAGGGCAGCCTCGAGCCGGAACTGATGTTCGAGCTCGCCCGCCGCAACGGCGTCGCGATCCCCTATCCCGATGTCGAGGCGGTGCGCGCCGCCTACAGCTTCAGCCGGCTGCAGGACTTCCTCGACATTTACTACCAGGGCGCGGCGGTGCTGCGGACGGAGGAAGACTTCCGCGATCTCGCTGTCGCCTATTTCGACCGCGCGGGCGCCGACAATGTCGTCCACGCCGAGATCTTCTTCGACCCGCAAACCCACACGGCGCGCGGGGTCCCGTTCGGCGTCGCCGCCGAGGGGCTGCTGGCCGGCATGGCCGAGGCCGAGGCGTCGCATGGGATCACTTCGAAACTGATCCTCTGCTTCCTGCGCCACCTGTCCGAGGAAGACGCCTTCGCCACCCTTGCGGCCGCCGAGCCGTGGCTGGACCGGATCGCCGCCGTGGGCCTCGATTCCTCCGAACAGGGCCATCCGCCGGAGAAATTCGTCCGCGTGTTCGAGGCCGCCGCCGCGCACGGGCTGAAGCGCGTCGCCCACGCCGGCGAGGAGGGCCCGCCGGCCTATGTCACCCAGGCGCTCGACCTGCTGCGCATCGACCGCCTCGACCACGGCAATCGCGCGCTGGAGGACCCTGACCTCACCACCCGGCTGGCGCGGGAGGCGATGACGTTGACCGTCTGCCCGCTCTCCAACCTGCGCCTCTGCGTCGTGGCCTCGGCCGACCTCCACCCGATCGCGCGGATGCTGAGGTTGGGTCTACGCGCCACGATCAACTCCGACGACCCGGCCTATTTCGGCGGCTACATCAACGACAACTACCGCGCCGTGGCCGGGCTGCTGAGCCGCGAGGACCTGGTTGCACTCGCCCGCAACAGCTTTCTGGGCTCGTTCTTGGCGGACGCGGATGTGGCGCGACACGTCGCAGCGGTCGAGAAATTTGCAACGGACTCCCTTCCCCCCTGAGGGGAAGGGCCGGGGATGGGGGCTCCGCTTGGCGGACCGCCACCCGCCCCTCCAGGGGGCGGGTAGGCTAAACCTAGAACTTCGCCTGCAGTCTTATCTCGGCGGTGATCGGGTCGTTCATCACCAGGAAGTCGTTACCGTAGAGGCTGGGCGAGGGCTGCCAGTTGCGCTGGTTGGTCAGGTTATAGACCGACAGCGTCACCTGATAGCGACTCCACTCGTAGAAGATCGCCGCGTTCATCGTGTACTGCCACGGGATCTCCGGCGACTTGTAGTAGGCGTAGCCGTTCGCCCCCTCGCCCGAGGTGATATTGCTCGGCACCAGCGGCAGGAAATTGCCGAGGTTCGAGGCCGGGACGTTCAGCCAGCCGGAAGGTGTGGTCGCGATCGGGCCAGTCACCTGCGCGCCGCCGCGGATACCGAACCCGTTGGGGAATTTGTAGTTGGCGAGGAAGTTGAACACGTGCTCGGGCACGCCCGGGTCGTTGAACTTCTCGCCGGGTTCGAACGAGGCGAACAGCGCGGCGCCGTCGACGTTCGTGCCGAGCTGGGCCGGGTAGTTGTAGAACTCCGGCGCCTTGTTCAGCGTGGTCTGGATGAACGAATAGCTGGCGGTGGCGAAGAAGCTGCGCGTCGGCTGGTAGTTGGCCTCGATCTCGACGCCGCGGATGTCGGCCTGGTCAGGGATGGCGCCGCCTTCGCCCGTCGGGATCGCGCGCTTCTGATCGAAGATCGCCATGCCGCCGAACAGCTTGTTGTTCAGCAGGTTCAGCTTCAGCCCGGCTTCGTAGAGGTAGCTGTCGGAGCGCAGCAGGGTTGAGTCAGGCACCTGGCCGTAGGCGTTGACGCCGCCCTCGCCGCCGTTCGGATTGATGCTCTGGGTGAAATCGAAGGTCAGGTAACCGCTGATCCAGTCGAAGGGCTTGTAGACGGCGCTGACGTTGCCGTTGCCGAGGCCGTACTGGCCGGTGGTGTGTGACTCGGGTAGGTCGGTGAAGCAGAACTCGCAGATCGCCCCGCCCAGCGGGTCGGTGGTGTGGTCCTGCACCAGGTCGACGCGGCCGCCGAGCAGCAGGCTGAGCTGCGGCGTGAACTCCAGCCGGTCCTGGATGAAGAGGCCGCCGTCGGAGAGATCGGAGATGCCGGTGTTGCCGTCGTCGGTCTCGTCGCGGCCGGGCACGCCGTACTGGATCGCCCCGAACGGCGTCTTGTAGCGGAAGGCGTCGGCGTAGAGCAGCTGATAGGCGCCGCTGTAGGACCAGAGGTTGTGATTGCTGGTCAGGTCGTAGACCGAGACCGTCTCGGCGCTGAAGTCGCTGATGTAGTTGACGTGGGCGAAGCGGAACGTGCCGCCGATCACCATCTGGTTCTTGACCGGCGCGTCGCCGCCGACACTGAACGGCATATTGAAATCGAGATTCAGCGAGGTGCGATTCTCGATCGTGTAGGAGCCGTTGGACTCGTCGGCGTAGTAGTAGGGCTCGTGATTTTGGCTGTCCTGGAAGTCGAAGAAGGTGTTGTTTTCCAAGGTGGCGTTTTCGTTGAACCGATAGGTCTGGATGACCTGGGCGTTGAACAGCAGCGCCTGCGATTCCACCCCCGGCGTCTCGTCGATGGTGACGCGCGGGTTGATGTGCACCGAGTCGGTCAGGTCCAGGACGGTGAGGATCGGCGTGACCGGCGAATAGGGGTTGCCGGGTGAGCCGATCGGGATCGGTCCCGAGCCGATCAGCGCCGCATAGAGCTGGTTCGTCGCCGTGACGCCCTGCACCGGCGCGCCCTGCAGATAGGCGCCGCTGTTGATCTCGGCCTGATTGACCCGGTTGATGCCCACATTCTCAGTGTACTTCTCGCCGTTGACCTCGGTGTTGAAGTCGAGCTGGTACTGGTCGTTAGGGGCCCAGCGCAGGGCGGCGTAGACCGCGTTCTTGCGCATGTAGTGGTCGTTGAAATAGGTGTTCCAGCTGTCCTCGCCGGAATAGCTGATCCTGAGGCCGAGCTGACCCGGGATGATCGGGCCGCCGACATCGACCTGCCAACGGTTGTTGCCCATGGTGTCGAAGGTGGCTTCACCACTCATCGTGGTGGTCGAGAGGCTCGGCCGCTTGGTGAGCAGGTCGACCTCGCCGCCGACGCCCGGTCCCGGGCCGTCGATGACGCTGGCCGGACCCTTGGTGATGGCGATGTTGTCGAAACTGTCGAAGTTGATCGGCGCGCCGTAGCCGTTGTCGGTGAAGCTGGAGCGCATGCCGTTGTAGAAGACGTCGGCGTACTGGCCGCGGATGCGCGGGATGTTCGGGGTGCCGAAGGCGCTGTCGGTGTAGCTGCTCGAGGTCAGGTAGGAGAAGGCGCGCGGATCCTGGATGTTCAGGGTGTCGAGCTGGGTCGTCGAGAGCAGGGTGGTGTTGCGCGGCGTGTCCATGACGCTGAGGTCGAGGCCGTAGACCGAACTCGACCGCATCCGGGTCGGCAGCACCGTCTCCTTGTAGGGGATGCCGTTCACCACCACCTCGGCCACCGCGCCTGACTTGGCGGTCGGCGAGATCGACTGGGTGACGATCGGCTGGTCGGGCGGCGTCGGGTCGGCCGTCGCGTCCGCCGCGCGGGCCAGTCCGGGGCTGATCGCGGCCGTCGCCAGGGCAAGGCTGGCGACGCAGGCTCCCAGCACGAGCGCACGCTTCAGCCGTGCGCCGCCATTGCAAGCCTCACTGGCGCGCCAGACACGCGCCATCGCCATCGTTTTTCTTTGCACTGGAACCCCCTCAGATCCCCGTTCGCGGGGCGTTGCGCCCTCGCTCACCGAACGATCATCAAGCTATTGGCGAATCGGGGCGAAAGTCTTCGGCCAAGCTGTCGCAGATTGTTCATGGGCGCCCGGCGCTTGGGCGCCGGCGGCCGGATCGCCGGGGCTGGAAGGCCAGCAAGCGGTCAGCCGGCGCGGCGCGGAAGCCCTTGCGCACTTGTCACCTATGGGTTACGTGTCACCTGTAGGTTACAGGAGCGGGTCATGGACGACGAACAATTGCTGGCGCAGGCGCGCAAGGCCGAAGGCCGCCACAAGATCGGGATGATCTTGCTTATGTGCGGGGGAATCGCGGCGCTCGCGGGCGCCACCGAGTGGGTTCCCACGGCGCCCGCCGACAAGCATCTGTGGCAGATCTGCGCCGCCGTCGCGGTGGTGATGATCGCCGCTGGCCTCGCGCTGCGCCTCTCGGCGCGGGTTCCGGCCGAGGCCAAAAGCGGACGCCTGGCGATGGTGCGGGCCGAACGGTCGCAAGCCAAGCGGCAGGTCGCCTATCTGCTGATGCCGCTCAGCCTGGTCCTCATGCTGCCGGGCGTCGTCGGGGCGACGTCGCGTGTCGCCGGCGGGGCGCCGATCGAGCACGTCGAGCTGTTCACGGTGATCTGTTTCATCGCCTTCCTGCTCGCCTTCGCCCTGCTGATCGCCGGACGTGGGCTGGATCGGTGGGCCGCGTCGGTGCTCAACGACGAACTCAGCCGCGAGCTGCGCGCCAAGGCGCTGCTGTTCGGCTATGCGATCCTGCTGCCGGGCCTGGCCGCCCTGTTCGTGGTCGGCCTCGTCGATCGCG
>Ga0302314_10021255_pt1 | contig 10695 bp, 11 predicted proteins | sample III_Palsa_N2_3_FD_200533 | JGI IMG/M metagenome (GOLD analysis project Ga0302314, IMG submission 200533) | Peat permafrost microbial communities from Stordalen Mire near Abisko, Sweden - III_Palsa_N2_3 | ecosystem: Environmental > Terrestrial > Soil > Palsa > Peat permafrost | place: Sweden... | reverse complement strand
CTGAGCGGGAACTACGTCGGCGCGACCTTCGTCACGTCCAGCGATGGTCACGGCGGAACCGACGTGGTCGCCCAGAACGTCAACAGCCCCGCCGCGCCGATCCAGGCGTTTATCGAGGCCATGGCCGGGTTCGGCGCACGGGGTGGGCAAATTCTCTACGCGGATATGGCTGCGCCGGCTCGCCAGTTTCTATTAACCTCGCCGAGGGCGGCGATCGCCTAGCGCCGCGGCGCGCGGCAGCGCTGTATGAAGCAGGCGGTGCAAATGCCGTGCTATTCGGCAATTGATATCGTGTCACCGAATCGCGCGTAAGGCGAATCTCTTAGGGCCCGTGGATAATTAATCGAATCGGAATTTGCGGCCAACTGCGGACGATCCTCATAGCGAGCGTCGGCGTATGGCCCGCGAATTGAAGCGGTTATTTTTCCACGGGCCCTTACGACCTTTGCATAAACCGCGCTGACGGCCGAGTCGGTTCCAGAAGTCCCACACCGGAGACAAGGCTTGACTCCAGATTACGTCTGTAGTTCATATGGATTACAGATGTAACACAGGAGCCGACAATGCACCCCGAAGCCCACGGCGCGGCCATCGAACCGCTGACGCCTTTCACCGTGTTTCAGTACGCGCCACCGGTGCAGCAATTCATAATCGTCGTTCTGATCCTGTCGATCGTCGCGGCGGCCGCCATCCTGGTGCTGAAGCTCTTGCCGGGCAGGAGACTGTCCGGAGGATCCGCGTTCCTGTCCGGGCTTCGGCTCGGCGCGCCGATCGTCGGCCAGCTGGGCGCATGCCACGCCGGATTGTACATGACGCTCGCCGTCGCCAGCATGCCTGTCCAGCCCACTTTGAAGATGTTCGCCCCGGGAATCGCCGAATCCTTCGAAATGGTCGGCTTGGGATTCCTGGCGGGGGCCATGGCGGTCGTCGCTCACTGGGCCGTCGAGTCCAGGATCGACCGCCAGATCCTGGGCGTCTAGGCCGTGTCGCCACGCATCCATGTTACCGAGGCGGAGAGCGAAGTGCTTCGGGCGCTATGGGTGCACGGCCCTCTCACGCCGGTCCGGCTCGTCGAGGCGATAAAATCCCGCCGCGCATGGGGTGACGCGACAATCAAGACTTTGCTTGGGCGGCTGATGCAGAAAAAAGCCGTCCGCTCCGAACGGAACGACGGTCGGCTGCTCTATCATTGCCTGATCGAGCGGCAGGCATACGTCGACGGCGAAGTCCAGGCGCTGGTCGATCGCCTGTTCGACGGCGATCCGAAGAAGCTCGCGAGACTTCTGGATGGAGCCTGATGTCTCGCGATGGTCGTCAACGATCGCTCGCGCCCCAAAGTTGTCCTCAATTGGCTTGGGATAGCGCCACCCCACCCGCGTCGGTTAGCGTGGCGTGCTGCTGGGGACGTAACAACAGGTAGAAGGCAAATACGTGGGTGATCATCAGCAGGGGCACATAGATGACCGGGATCGCATAGGCGGCTCCCAACAGTCCCGCCCCGGCGGGAAGACCGGCCTTGATGGCGTGGTAGTAGTCGACGATGAGGTCACTCGTCCCCACGACGTTGAAGGCGACGATGAATAGCCAATAGAGCGGAGGCACCCCCACCGTGAGCAGCGCCAGGATGGCCAGCACGCCGGCCGCGAAATCGCCGTAGGCGGCGGCGGTCGCGAAGCTGCCGGGCAGGGCGGGGCTCACCACCCCCGGGAGGATGAACACCAGCCCGAAGAAGCGGAAGCTGTGCAGCGTCGCGATGGCGCGGTGCGCCGCGAACCGGTCCATCGATCGCAGCCTCGGCAGCAGGTACGCGCCAAAGCATAGCAGCCAGGCGACGTAGCCAAGCACGAGGTGGATAGGAAAGATGATTGCGGTCGGCATTTTCGATCTCCTTCGCCCCATCACCTATGCTCTCGTCCAGACATCGACTATCGGGCATAATCACAACAGGCCATGAAGCAGAACTACACAGTCCGAAGTGGCGCGCTGGAGGGAGTCGAGGCGTTCCTTGCGGTCGACAGGCGCCGCAACTTCCGTCGCGCCGCCGCCGATCTCGGCGTGACCCCATCCGCCGTGAGCCAGGCGGTGCGTGCCCTCGAGGCTCGTCTGGGCGCGGCGCTGTTTGTCCGCACGACGCGCAGCGTCGGCCTGACCGAGGCGGGCCAGCGGTTCGCCGACCGCGCCCGCCCCGCCTTCGAAGAGCTCGTGGCCGCCGGCGAGGCCGCGCGCGACTTGGGGCGGCGGCCGACCGGGCTGCTACGCCTGTCCGTACCCCGGTCCGTCGTCCCGTTGATCCTGGAGCCGGTGATCGGCTCGTTCTGCCGAGCCTATCCGGAAATCGAAGTGGAGATCGCCGCGAGCGAGGAGATGGTCGACCTCGCGAGCGGCGGTTTCGACGCCGGGATCCGCCTGGGCCAATTCATCGCGGCCGACATGGTCGCGGTGCGGCTGACGGCGCCGTTCTCGTTCGTGGTCGTCGGCAGCCCCGACTACCTCGCGCGCCTGGGCCAGCCGCAATGCCTGGACGACCTGCGCCACCACGCCTGCTTGCGATTGCGGCGTTCGAACGGCGCCATCGCGCTCTGGTCGTTCGTCGAGGGAAACTCCCCGATCGAGGTGAATGTCTCGGGCCCACTGATCGCGCACGATTATCCCACGCTGCTTGGCGCCGCGATCCAGGGGCTGGGGCTCGCGCAGACGCCCCGGCCGCTCGCCGCAAGGCTGATCGCCGACGGAAAACTGCGGCCGGTGCTGGAGGACAACGCCGCCATGACCCCGGGCGTCTTCCTCTATCATCCCGGCAAGCGCCAGATCCTGCCCAAGCTTCGCGCTTTCATCGATCACGTCAGATCGGCGGCATGACTCGCGCCCGGCGTCACCGGACCGCGGGGGCCGTCAGGCCTCTGGTTCAGCTCCATCCTCCTGCATGAGCCGAGAGGGCCAGCCGATGCGGACGAGGAGGCCGTCAGGTCCGCACACACCGACCTCGTATAGACCCCATTCACGGTGGCGCAGGACGCCTCCCGGGCGGATGACCAGATCGTCCACCCGCGCGGCGATGGCGTCCACGTCCGGCGTGCGGATGAAGACACCGAACGGATTATTCTCCTCCGGCACACGCCACGGGCCGCTCCCCGCCTGCGTCAGATGCACCTCGCAGCCCCAGCCGGTCATGATGATGTAGCCGGCGTCCCCACCCGTGCGCGCGAAGCCGAGACGCTCCCAGAACGGAACCGCGGCGGGCAGGTCATTGCTTGGAACGATGGCGAAGGCGCCGACCGTGGCGGGGATGGGCATGCACCTTCTCCGATTGTAGCTTTCTGGACAGGTTCGCCCGCGGACATAAGGGGCGACTGCACCAACTCGCTCTGCGCATGTCTCGTTGCAAGGGACTTGCTTCGGTCCCGACCGGCCTTTTAAGGTCGCGATCAATACGATCGGTCCCGGCCATGGGCGCCGACGCTTGAGGGAAGCCGCCGATGGACACCGTCTCGTTGAACATCCGCGGGGGCCGGATCGAGGGCGTCTGCGACGCCCGCTTCAAGGGCGTGCTCGAGGCCTTCGCCGAGAATTTCCAACAGCGGGACGAGCTGGGCGCCAGCGTCGCCATCACGGTCGAGGGCAAGAGCGTCGTCGACCTGTGGGGCGGGCGCAAGACCGAGGGGGGCGATGCCTGGGACAAGGACACCATCAGCGTCGTCTTCTCCTCGACCAAGGGCGCTTCGGCGCTCTGCGCGCACATGGCCGCCGACCGGGGCCTGCTGGACCTCGACGCGCCGGTGACCCGCTATTGGCCGCAGTTCGGTCAGGCGGGCAAGGACGGCGCGATCGTCTCGATGATGCTCGACCATTCGGTCGGCGTGCCGGCGATCCGCGAGAAACTGAAGTCCGGCGGGGCCTACGATTACGACTACATGTGCGAGCGGCTGGCGGCCGAGACGCCGTTCTGGAAGCCCGGGACCCGCAACGGCTACCATGGCCTGACCAGCGCCTGGACGGTCGGCGAGATGGTCCATCGCTCGACCGGCCAAAGGATGGGCGCCTTCCTGCGCGACGAAGTGGCCGGTCCGCTGGGGATCGATTTCTGGCTCGGCTTGCCCGAGGAGCACGAGGCGCGCGTGGCGCCGATGATCGCCTATCCGCCGGACGATGCGGCCCGCTCCACCCGCATCGCCAAGGCCATGCAGGCCGATCCCAATGGTCCGACGGCGCTCTTCATGACCAACGGCGGCGGCTTCAACCCCAATTCGCGCGCGGGACACGCGGCCGAGATCGGCTCCGGCAACGGCATCTCGAACGGTCGCGGCTTGGCGGGCCTCTACGCGCCGCTGGCCAACGGTGGGGCGCTGAACGGCGTACGGCTGGTCGGCGCCGAGGCCCTGGCGCGCATGGGAGCGGTGTCGGTGGCCACCCACGAGGATGCGGTGCTGGCCATCCCGACCCGCTTTTCACTCGGCTTCATGAAGTCGATGGACAACCGCAGGCTGGACAACGCCGTGGCCTGCTCGGCCATCCTGTCGGAGGCCGCCTTCGGCCATGTCGGCGCGGGCGGCTCGATCGGCTTCGCCGATCCCGACTGCAACATGAGCTTCGGCTACACCATGAACCGCATGGGCCTGGGTATCCTGCTCAACGACCGCGGCCAGTCCCTGGTCGACGCCGCCTACAGCGCCATAGGCTACCGCACCAACGCCGGGGGAACGTGGACCGGGTAAGCGCCCCGGATCATCGCGGCGAGGGCGGCGGGGGCGCTAAGGGAAACAGCGGCGACGTAACCCTGCCATCATCATATAACTCGGCGTTCATTCGACGCTCAGACCCGACCACGACGGCGTTGTGGTGACTGCTCATCAATGGCGAAGCAGCGATCTATTTGTTGCGACGGAATCGGGACAATATGATCCGCGAAATAGAACTTGCGGAACAAGCAACAGCGAGAATCTCGTTGAGTTTATCGTGCGCAGGGTTCGAGGCTCGCAAAAAGAGGCTCGTCGGCCCCAGCTTCTTACGCGATCCGAAGTAGAATAGGGTTGCCGCCCCGCCGTTTCGCTGAATACGGTGTTGTCCGAAACTCTTGATTGGCGTTAGATTCCTTCGCTCATAGTCCGGCCACGGGGCCGCCCGTGAATCGGTTTAAAGCTTGGCGTTGGGGGATCCAGACGATGATCCGAGTGGCGGAACTGATGAGCCTGGCATCGTTCAGAGCCTGCTTTTGGGTCCTCTTCCTCTTCGTGTTCGTCGTCGGCATGAGCGATCCCGCGACCGCCATCACCAACGGGCGCACGCAGATGGACGGAGACCAGGCCCGCGCCGCTTGGCAGGTCGCGTTGATCAACAAGAGCGTCGACGACGACGACGATCCGTCGAACCTGCTCGCCTGTGGCGGCATTCTCATCGCGCCGAGCTGGGTGCTGACCGCCGCCCATTGCGTCTACACGCCTGATCAGGAAGGCGCCGCCACCTATCACTGGCGCAATAAGATAGAGGTTCAGGCGGGCGCCACAAACCTCAATGACAATCTGGCCGTCATCGTGGATGTTGATCGGGTGTGGATGCGTGGGGACTACCGAAAGGGAGAGTATGGAATCCCCTTCAATGACATCGCCTTGATGCATCTGACGGATCCACTGTCTCCTCCCCCGGAAAATACGCGCATTCCGGTCTATCCGATCAGAATGGGCAATGCGCATCCGCCCCTGACGACGGCCGTCGCATCCGGATGGGGGGCCAACGGGGACGAACAGGGACTGACGCGGCAAAGGATGCATGAACACCTGCGCTTCGCGAGCATGCAGATCATCTCGCGCGAGGATTGTCTTCAACGCATGAACGACTTCATCGAGGAGAACGGGCCTGACGGTTCCGCCTCGATGGCGGATGCGGATATGCCGCGAAACCTGTTCTGCGCCGTAGATGACGACGCCAATGAGGACACATGCCAAGGCGACAGCGGAGGACCTCTGTCCATCGATGGTCCGAACGGTCCGCTGCTGGTCGGGGTGATCGACTGGGAACTGACCCCCACCGAGGGACTCAAGTGCGGCAACGACGGTGTGCCGAGCCTCTTCGTCGACGTGGGCCTGTATGCCGACGGTATCTACACGATCATGAAGACAGGCGCGGCGTCCGGATGGGTCAGCCACGCGCCGACAACGTCTTCTTAGCGACCGCTAGCCTGATGTCATCGGGCTCTGGGCGGCAACGGCGCCTATTGGACCTCGACTGCGGGCGTTTCGCCCCACCTTATGAGTCTGGCGGTTAGGTCAGATCAATCTATGCGGATTGGCTCAGTCGTTCGGCCCGTCGGCGTTGTGGTGATCGCCGTCGGTGAATGCGCTGGAATCATCACTCTTGTCGTCGCCTTGCGCCGCCGGATCGGCGGTCGAGGCCTGATCGTCTGTGTTTGGATCGTTGGGGGGTGCGGGATCGGACATGGCTGGTGTGATCACCTCTCTGTGATGAGGGGCACGCTATGGAGGGTCTCTATGCAAGTCAATCAAGTCCCCGGCGCCAAAACCGCCGCCGACGGATCAGCCGTCGTGGCTGAGACCGATCCGGTCAAGCAGTTCGTGAAAGCGCGCGTCACGCCGGAGCGGATCGAGCTCGGCGTCGACGCCCAGTTCGATCAACCCCGAGTCGCCCGTCCTGAAGGCGGCGTCGAGAGCCTGGAACGCCCGAACGGGATCGTTCCATTGGGCGTAGATCTCGGCCTGCTGGTAAAATGAAGCATCGACGCCCTCCGCGAGGAGGCTGGCGAGCGCCGATTTCGCACCTGCCTCGTCCCCCAGCTTTTTGAGGACGATCGCCTCTCCGGTCAGCCTGAGGTAGGAGACCGGTTCGAGGGCGTATTCCCGCCGGGCCTCGGCATAGCGACCCTGGAGGTACAGCGCCTCTCCGATCCAGAAATGGGCGCTGGCGCGCTTGGGGTTGAGTTCCAGTTCCCGCCGATGGCCTTCGATGGCCTCCGCATAGCGGCGCGCATCGTGCAGCGTCTTGCCCAGTTCGCCAAAGGCGCGCGGATTGAGCGGATCGAGGACGACCGCGCGCCCCGCGGCCGACAACGCCGCCGCGGAATCGCCGGCCGTGCTGCTGAACTTGGCGAACATGACGAGGATTTGCGCGTCGCCGCCCCCCTTGACCATGGAACGCGCGAAGGCCGGCCGGGCGGCGCGAAAATCGAGATCGCGACGCAGCAGGGCCTCGCCGAGCGCGGCCTGAGCCAGGGGGAGGTCCGGCGCCAGTTCCACCGCTCGCCGCGCGGCGGATAGTGCGGCGTCGAAAGTGTCGCGGACCTTGGCGGGCGGATCAAAGGTGTCGCCGATCGTGAGCAGAACTCGCCCTCGCGCCGCATGTGCGGTGGCGTAAGCGGGATCGGCCGAAACGGCCGCGTCGAAGTCGGCCAGAGCGGCGCGATAGGTCGCCTCCTCGCCCCCGCGATCGAATAGCTGGCGGCCGCGGAGATAGGCGTCGAAGGCCGCCGGGCTGTTGGTTCCACCCAGGCTGAGAACCGCGAGGTCGCCACTGAGGAGCTTCACCCTCAGCGCCTCGGCCACCGACTGCGCGATGCCACTCTGTACGTTGAAAATGTCGGTGATGTCACGGTCGTAGGTCTGGTTCCAGCGCTCGAATCCGGTGGCCGCATCGATCAGCGATGCGCTGACCCGGGCGTGTTTGCCAGCCCTGCGCACACTGCCGTCGAGAAGGAAGGCGACGCCGAGCTTCCGACCGATCACGGCGCTGGTCTCAGTGCTGTTCTTGAACTTGAAGGCGGACGTGCGGCCGACCACCTGCAGCTGATTGATGCGCGCGAGGCGCGTGATCAGCTCCTCGGATAGTCCGTCGGCGAACCAGGCTTGGCTGCTGTCGCCGCCGATATCGGCCAGGGGCAGCACGGCGATGCTGTTGGCCGGGGCGGTGCTGAACCGCGAGGGGCAATCCAGCCCCGTAACCGCGCACAGGCGACCTGGGGCTCCGATGACGAACAGGGCGGCGGCAATGACGAGCACGACGGTCAGACCCGCGCCGATGACTCCTGCGGAAAGCCGCCGGCGGGAGAGCGTCCGCGCGTGGGCCCTGGGCGTCGGCCGTGGGCCGCCCTGCATCGCGGCCCCGACAGAATCGAGTACGTCCGTCAGCCGCGGGTCGCGCCGGGCGCCGCGCCAACCCACCAGACTGAGCGCCTGCTCCTGGCCGAAGCCGAGCGGCGGATCGACGTCGTCGATCACGATCGGCAGATAGACGCCGCGGCGCTTGGCGCGGGCAGCTTCGTCCTGGACGAAATGCCCCGCGGGGCCCGTCGATGTTTCGCTCCAGACCACGATCACGCAGGCTGCGGCGTCCAACCTCTCGCGGATGGTCTCGCGCCAAGCGGAGCCGCCTTCGATCTGAACATCCCACCAGACGGACAGCCCCGCCGCCGTCAGGGCGTCCACCAGTGGTTTCACCCTGGCTCTATCCTCGGCCTTGTAGGACACAAAGACGTCGGTCATCAGCCCCTCTGGCGGGAGCTTAGCCGAGGCGGCGAACATGGGCCAGTCGACGGCGTGCCGGCGGGAACCGCCTTAGATCAAGCAGGAGACGGCGAACTACCGGTCCTACCGCGTCATCTGCGCGGGATCAGGTTGCTGAGCCCGGCGCTACGCCGGCCCGACCGCGTAGCGCAGATGCACGACGCCATGCTCCAGCGCCTGCGCCGAAATCAGGCTGAGCACGGCCTTGCCGGCCAGCCCGGCCGCGCCGGCGTCGAAGGCGCCCGTCACGTCTTCGCCGCCGTCGAGCGCCGGGGCGACGAGCAGGCTGATCTCGTCCACCAGCCCTGCCGCCAGCAGCGAGCCGTTGATATGGCCGCCGCCCTCCAGCAGGACGCGCTTTATCCTCAACTCGCGGGCCAGTACGGCGAGCAGCGCGCCGACGTCCATGGCCTCGTCCTGCGCGACGACGTAGGAGACGCCGTCGGCTGTCAGTTCGGCTAGGTGGCTGTCGGAAACGTCATGGCCGAGCAGCACCACGACGGGGTCGCCACCGACATCGGCCTTGTCGAAATGCAGCTTGCCGCCGCGGTCGAGCGCGAGCGCATAGCTGCCGGCCGAGGGGTGCGCGAACCAATGCGGGCGCCTCACTTCGCCGGCGACCTGTGGTGGATGGGCGCCCGCCTTGCTCATCTCGGCCATGGTCGTGCGGCCAACCAGCCAGGCGTCGCCTTCCAGGGCCTCGTGGAGCCGCTCATAGAGCTTCGACCAGTCGCCCCGCGTCCCATCCAAGCTCCGCGTCCAGCGGCTCGGATGGATGCGTCCGTCGAGCGACACCATCATGTGGCAGACGACGTACGGCCGATCGCTCATGGGCAGTCCTCCGTGCCGGCCTGGGCTTCCATGCCATTCTCCTGCCAGGAATATCAATTGTTCAAAGCGTGGAGCGGCAACCGCCTCCACGGATCCTCCCGTCTCCCTGCGAGAGGCACACATCTTGATCGCCTCGCAATTCGTTGGGTGAGACGATGGCTCGACTGCTGGGGAAGGAATTCACCGCAGAGGCGCGGAGGACGCAGAGAAGGCGCGGAGGTAGAAAAATGGCGCTGCGCGCCCCTGGTTCTGGCCGAAGGCCGGCCCGAGGACAGGCTCCGAGCCATTGTGCATTGACGCCAGCTTTATCGAAGCAACGACTGCCTCTGCGCCTTCTCTGCGTCCTCCGCGCCTCTGCGGTAAGACTGTCGATCCGTCAGCGCACACTCCAGGCGACGCGCGAATAGCAATAGAAGTGCGTTCCGGCGTCAATATGTGAACTCGGTCGCTTATTCCAGGGGGAGAGGAGGGCCCCTCTTCCGAAAGACGATGTCCCCTCAAGGCAGCAGCCCGCTCTTCCGGCACATCCCGATCACCTCGTGATAGATTCCGATATCACCTCTGCTCCGCGCGATGAGCTGCGCGCCCTGCACCGCCGAGAAGATTGCCAGCGCCCGCCGCGCGACAGTCTCATCCGCCTCCGAACTCCCGGCCGAAAGCACGCGCGCGATCCAGTCTACGTTCATCTCGCCAAACCTGACGACTTCGGCCCTGACCTTCGCAGGCAGTTCCGTGTGCTCGGCCGCCAGGATGCCCGCCATGCACATGCGATTGTCGTTGTCGAGTGTTCGCGCGAACACGTCGGTATATCGTTCCATGCAGGCCTGACCCCGGTGAACCCCATGACCGACACGCCGCACGCGGCGCGGGAAGTCGTCGTCGACGGCGTCACCGTCCCTTGGACCCACGTCATGGCGGCGACGTCGCCCTTCAATCTCACCGGCCTTCCGGCCCTGGCCGCCCCTTCGGCCTCAGCTCCGAAAACCTGCCATCGGCGTCCAGCTGGTCGCGAAATGGCTGGACGAGTCCATCCTCCTGCGTCTTGGCGCGATGCTGGAGCGCGGGGGCGGACTGGCCAACCGGCGGCCGCCCATCTGAAGACCGCGACCGCTCCTTCACCCGCACGGGGAGAAGGAACCTTTCGGTCTGGGCCCGCGATTTGACCTGCTTGCAACGAAAAGATGTACGCGCGCTAGCCTTCAGGGAGAAGTGTCCCGGCGTTCGAGCGACGCCATACTTGATTGACTTGCCAAGCGAACTAAACCCGCTGTCGCATTGTCGTTGACACAATCCAATCTCACGAGCAGTGTCGCCAAAAGAGCATATACCAGCTGATCTTTTGATCGCTAGGCAGGCG
>Ga0302314_10021254_pt1 | contig 10695 bp, 10 predicted proteins | sample III_Palsa_N2_3_FD_200533 | JGI IMG/M metagenome (GOLD analysis project Ga0302314, IMG submission 200533) | Peat permafrost microbial communities from Stordalen Mire near Abisko, Sweden - III_Palsa_N2_3 | ecosystem: Environmental > Terrestrial > Soil > Palsa > Peat permafrost | place: Sweden... | reverse complement strand
AAGTCCTGCGTCAGTTGTTCGATACGCGCGCCGTGATCCGCAAGCAGCAGCGCTTGCCCGGCATGGCGTTGCAGATCGCCGCCGGCCACACGCTCTCGCTGAATTTTCTACCGCCTTGGCTGCATGGCTTGCGCAGCAGCTACGGGGAGTTGAGCGTGCGCATCATCGCCAGCAATGTTCACGACGCCGTGCTCACGCTGGTCAACGGCGGCTGCGAATTGATGCTGGCCTATCACCATGCCGCACTGCCGGTGCAACTCGATGCGCAACGTTACACGTATGTAACGGTCGGCCAGGACACATTGATGCCCTTGTGCAAACCGGGACCGCGCGGGGCACCTGCGTTTCGACTGCCAGGCAGCAAAGCGCACGCGCTGCCTTTGCTGGCTTACAACAATGCGTCCTTCTTCGGCCGTTGCATGCAATTGGTGCTCACACGCGCGCAAGGCGCCTCGGGTCCACAACCCTACTTGCATCCCTGCTACGAAGCCGATATGTCCGAACTGTTGAAATATATGGCCTTGCAAGGCGATGGGCTTGCCTGGTTGCCGCACAGCGCAGCCGTCGACGAACTCGAGCGCGGCTTGCTGGTGCCGGCAGGCGGTAAAAAATGGTCGCTCGATCTCGAGATTCGGCTCTACCGTGACGTGCTCAACCAGGATCCCATGCTCGAACGACTTTGGCAGTTCTTGTGCGCCAAGCATGCCAAATAGGGCGTTGCAAGAGCGGCACGCGGGTTATGCGAATTTCGCATACAGTATGACCAAATTCGCATACATGTTTTTTTTTGCCTCGCTACCATGCGTTCAGCGCCGGAGTGCTCTATCCGGCTTCCCGGCTTTGGCAGGACGCGCGCGGGTACGCGTGCCGCGATCAGGACATGATGAGAATCTGCACCGGAAATTTACCGAAGGACTGGCGGCGCTGCCCGTGGCCAAGCATGGCGTGGAGCTGCGTCTAGGGGTACGGCTTATCGGGTTGCGCCGAATGGATAAGCGTATCGTTGCCGTGCACACTTCGGCAAGGGACATCGAGGCGGACGCTTTCGTAACGTCTCTGGGCGTGGGCAGTGCGGCCATGCTCGCACCGCAGGGCATTGGGTTGCCGCTATATCCGTTGAAGGGTTACAGGCTGACCGCGCCGGTGCGCAGGCCCGAGTACGCGCCGCGCGTGAGCCAAGGCATTTGAATTGGGTCGCTGAATGGTCGGCGTACCGATGAAGCAAGAGGTTGTTCCAACTACTGTAAATAGGAGCTGTTCATGGGCGTTTTGAAGGTATTCGCGGCCAGTATGGCGATAGCACTGACCGCAGTCAGTGCACACGGGGAAGAGCTCACCGGCACCCTGAAAAAAATCAAGGATACCGGGGTGATTTCACTCGGTGTTCGCGAGGCGTCGGTTCCGTTCTCGTACTACGACAATAACCAGCAGACGATCGGCTATTCGCAAGACATTGGGATGCTGATCGTGGCTGCTTTGAAAACGCAGCTCAATATCCCCGATCTGAAGGTCAAGCAGACGCCGGTGACGTCGCAAAACCGAATTCCGCTGATCCAGAACGGCACCATCGACCTGGAGTGCGGTTCGACCACCAACACGTTCGAACGCGAGAACCAGGCCGGCTTCTCCGACAGCATCTTCCTGTACGGTATCCGCTTTATTACCCGCAAAGACTCCGGCATCAAGGATTTCGGCGATCTCGCCGGCAAGACGGTGGCGACCACTGCGGGTACCTCGGACGAACGCATGCTGCGCAAGATGAATCAAGACAAGCAGATGAACATGACGATCGTCAGCGGCAAGGATCACCCTGAGTCGTTCCTGAACGTGACGACCGGCCGTGCGGTGGCGTTCGTGATGGATGAACCGTTGCTGTACGGCGAGCGCGCCAAGGTATCGGATCCCGACGATTACGTGGTGCTCGGCACGCCGCCTGTGTCTGAGAACTATGCCTGCATGCTGCGCAAGGACGATCCTCAGTTCAAGCAATTTATCGACAAGGTGATCGTCAAGCTGGAAACGTCGCCGGCCGGTATCGCGCTTTACAACAAATGGTTTATGTCGCCGATTCCGCCCAAGGGGATCAACATGAATTATCCGTTGAGCCCGGAGATGAAAGAGTTGTTCGCTCATCCGAACGACAAAGCGCTGGACTAAGGTGCGCTTGTAAAGGAGAGGGGCGGGGCTTGCATGTCGGCCCCGCCATCTTGTAGTGGTCGCTCAAACGGGACGCGTTTCCAGGGCGGCCACCCGCAAGGCTGCCAGGAATTGCTGCACCGAAGCGCTACGTTCGAAGCGGCGATATGCCAAGCTCAGCGTAACGCGTGGCGCAATACCATCGATAGGGATGTAGCGCACACCTTCGGCGTGCAACGAGCGCATCGCCGCCGGCACGATGGAGATGCCCAGGCCTGCTGCAACCAAATGTATCGTCGAAGCCAACTGCGGCGCTTCCTGCGTCACGTTGGGGCTGAAGCCCACCTGGGCACATGCGGCGACGATCGCATCGAACACGCCGGGCCCCGTCTGCCGCGCGTACAACACGAAATCTTCCTGTGCGATATCGGCGAGCGTGAGCCGCTGGCTTGCACTCAAACGGTGGCTGGTCGACATGACAATCAACATCGGCTCGTCGAAGAGGCCTTCGGTTTCGAGCGTGTCGTAATGCTTGACCGTGGGCCGCACGATCGCCAGATCCAGCCGGTTATCCCGTAGCGACTCCAATAGCGCGACCGAATTACCTTCGCGCAACGTGAGCGTGACGCCGGGGTGGGTTTCGCGAAACTTCAGGATGACCCTGGGCACGAACGGATGGAATGACGCCGACACCGTAAAACCGATTTGCAGCGCGCCGAGTTCGCCGCGCGCAGCGCGGCGCGCGTTGTCGCTGGCACGCGCAGCGGCCGCCAGGGTAGCGCGTGCATCGATCAGAAACACTTCGCCCACTTCAGTCAGCTGTATGCCGCGCGCAAGCCGTTTGAACAGCGGAGCGCCCAATTCGCGTTCGAGCTGCTGGATTTGCTGGCTCAGCGGCGGCTGCCCGATGCCTAAGCGCGCTGCCGCCCGGGTAAAGTGCTGCTCTTCGGCGACCGCAACAAAATAACGCAGGTGACGGAGTTCCATCGCTGATCTGTTTTGGATATGAAGAATGCCACTATTATATATTGGATATATAAGCGGATTTTACGTATCTTGGAAGCTGAACCGTCATTCAGGGAGCAAGGTCATCATGTCCGGAAGTAAAGCGCGCGCAATGCAACACGCCGAAGTGTTGTTGTCGGCCGCGCAAATCGAAGCCGCGGCGCGCGCAGATGTCGACGCGTATTTGAATCCCGGGACCGCCGCGTATCGCCGCACGTCCGCCGCGATGCTGCTGGCCGGATTCGCAACTTTTTCGCTGCTGTATTGCGTGCAGCCATTGTTGCCGGAACTGGCCGCCGTTTTTTCGGTTAGCCCTGCGGTCAGCAGTTTGTCTCTCTCGTTGACCACCGGCCTATTGGCCGTATCGATTTTTATCGCTGGGCTGATGTCCGACAGCCTCAATCGAAAATCGCTGATGACCGCCTCACTATTGGCTTCCGCGCTGCTCAACATAGCGGCCGCGACGATGCCGAATTGGCACAGCCTCTTGTTGGTACGCGCGCTCGAAGGCATCGCCTTGGGCGGTTTGCCGGCGGTCGCGATGGCGTATATCTCCGAGGAAGTGCATCCCAAGGGGCTCGGTCTCGCGATGGGTTTATACGTGAGCGGAACGGCCTTCGGCGGAATGGCGGGGCGCATTATCACCGGCGTGCTGGCGGATTATTTCTCGTGGCGCTGGGCGGTGGGTGCGATAGGCGTACTGGGCTTGCTCGCAGCACTGGCGTTCGTGCTTTTGCTGCCGCCATCGCGCCGCTTCAAGCCCGTGCGCAGCCAGGGCTTCGCCGATCCACTGCGGACCTTGGGCTTGTTGCTGAGGCAGCCCGGCTTGCCGTCGCTTTTTGCCTTGGCGTTTTTGCTGATGGGCGGTTTTGTCACCATCTACAATTACATCGGCTTCAGGCTGTTGCTGCCACCCTATCAATTGAATCAGACCGAGATCGGGGCAATCTTCGCCGTGTACATGGTCGGCATGGTCGCTTCCGCATGGTGCGGACGGCTGGCAGATCGCTATGGACGAGGCTTGATCCTCAAGGCCGCAGTACTGCTCATGGCGGGAGGGCTGGCGCTGATGCTCGCGCAGCCGCTGGCGCTGGTGATCGCGGGCATCGTCTTGCTGACCTTCGGCTTCTTCGCAGCCCATTCGGTCGCGAGCGGCTGGGTAGGCCAGTTGGCGCCGCGTAGCAAGGGGCTGGCTTCCTCGCTGTATTTGCTCGCGTACTACCTCGGATCGAGTCTGCTGGGCTCGCTAGGCGGCCATTTCTGGAGCGCCAATAGTTGGCTGGGTGTGACCATCATGGTGGCTGTGCTGCTGAGCGTCGCTTTGGCGCTCGCCAGCCGCATCAAAGTGCGTGCCGCGGCCTGAATCTGCAGGGGAACGAGACGGCATGGCGCTCGTTCCAACCGTCCCCTTTTTCGTAGTTTTTTCCGGTAACCGTGACCGAGGCGGTAGCTTTCGCATTTCATACACGCACCATAAAAATTAAAAAAACGTTTTAAATCAACGGTGTGTGTACGATTTTTCACGCTGGCACGGCTCCTGCTCCATTAGGTAATGCCAACTCCGGCATCACTGCACAACAGGAGCATTACGCCATGAATCAAGACATCCTCGCTGGCAAGTGGAAACAAGTCATCGGCAAAGCCAAGGAAACCTGGGGCAAGCTCACGGACGACGAACTCGCCCGCGTTGAAGGTAATTCCGAGCGCCTGGCGGGTCTTTTGCAGGAAAAGTACGGCCAGAGCAAAGAGGAAGCGCAAAAAAGCGCCAACGCGTTTTTTGACCAGCACAAGTAAATCGGCGACGAGTAAGTTGGCCGGCTTGGGGGAGGCCGCGCGTTACAGCGGAGCGCTAGACGCACATAGACGTCCCGCCCGAGCCGCGGCTTTTTCCAAGCAACCCGAGCGAGTCCGAATTCGAGTTATTGCCCGGGGGGCCAAGCCAGTTCATGAGCGATCACGCGCTGAGCGTGACTGCAGCCGCTTTGGGCCGGCTGGTACTGGGGCCGCGCAAAGCGGCTTTCGCCGTGCTGCGCAACCTCGCGCCGCTATTGTTGGTGCACGGGGTCACAGGATGTTGTTCGACCAGCATGATCGCTCGATTGCCGATTCGAGCGAATCTGCGGATTGGAGATTGAACGCCCGATCGAGCATCAGATTGGGCGCAGCAGGCGAGCCGGACTCAGCAGGCGCGTCGCATGCAATATCTGAAGCACCTAATGAAGCACATAAGGGCCGACGTGCTGACACAGCTCGCTTTGCGGCCGAAACCGATTCGATGCGCAATTCTCACTAAGGAGTTTGATCATGGGTATTTTCGAAAAGACCGGTCGTCAGCTCGATGGCAACATCGACGAGGCAAAGCACATGGGTCGTCGCACCTTGCACACTATGCGCGGCGCAGCCGCTGACGCCAGCGCGCAGGTTCGCGTACTGATCGATGAACTCGACGATTCGTTGCGCGACGGTACCGATACGGACATCGAAGCATTGCGCGCTCGTCTACGTGCGCAACTTTCGCAAGCGCGCTCGGCGTTGGATGATGCAGGCAATAGTGTGCGTGCCCGTATCGATTCGGCGGTGTCGGCCACCGAAGACCATATCCATCAGCGTCCATGGGAAACCGTCGGCGCCGTGGCGGGTATCGCCTTCCTGCTCGGCATCATCGCTGGACGCTAGCGCGTCGGAAGCGGCCGGCGGGACAAACGGCGGTCACGATAACGTTAGCTTAGAAGCGCTCTTTATGCCTCATGCCCTTATCATCGAAGACGATCTCGACAACCTGCACGGGTTATCTCGCATCGCGCAGGCAGACGGCTTTACCGTCGACACGGCGCACGACCTGGCGAGCGCGCGAGGCGTGTTGGCTCGTTGTGTGCCGGACATCGTGCTGGTCGATGTGAACCTGCCCGATGGAATCGGGCTGGATCTATTACCGGAACTCCCGCAACTCGTGCCGGGAAAAATGGTGCCCACCGTGGTCATGACCGGCAATGCGACGGTGGAGGGCGCCGTGGCGAGCCTACGGCTGGGTGTGTGGGATTACCTCGCCAAACCGGTCGATGTCGGTCGACTGCGCAATTTGCTTGGACGGGTGCCGCGCCCGGCCGATCTCTATGCCGAAGTGGAGAGCCTGCGCACCACGTTGCGCGAGATGGGCCGCTTCGGCGACATGATAGGTCGCTCGCCCGCCATGCAGCGCCTCTATGACACCATCGCCAAGATTGCGCCGATCGAGGCGGGCGTCATGATTTTCGGCGAGAGCGGCACGGGCAAGGAGCTCGCGGCTCGCACGCTGCATCAGTTGAGCGCTCGCCGCAAAGGGCCATTCGTCGGCCTGAACTGTGGCGCGATCTCGCCCAGTCTGATCGAAAGCACCTTGTTCGGGCATGAACGTGGCGCCTTTACCGGCGCCACCGTGACCCACGTCGGCGTGTTTGAACAGGCGCGCGGCGGTACGCTGTTTCTCAACGAAATCACCGAGATGCCGCTCGATCAACAAGTCAAATTGCTGCATATTCTGGAAACGCGCCGCTTCGCGCGACTGGGCAGCAAGATCTCGATCGATGCGGACTTCAGGCTGATTTCGGCGACCCACCACGATCCGCAGCAGGCCGTGAGCGCAAATACCGAGTGCCCGGATCTGTTGCATCGTTTTAACGCATTTCCACTGACGTTGCCGCCCTTGCGCGAGCGCGGCGACGATGTCGTCCTGCTGGCCACCTATTTCACCGATCAGCTCAATCAAGCCGGACACCAGAACAAATATCTGTCGCCGTCTTGTTATCGGGCGCTGCTGGAGCATACGTGGCCCGGCAACGTGCGCGAACTGCGCAGCCAGTTGGAGCGTAGCTTCATCGTGGCCGACAGCGTGATGGAACATTTCGAGTTCAATGTGAACGGGGCGGCTCACGAGTCGGCCTCGGTTGCCTCGGCAAATGGCACCGCGGTGATCGTTAAGGTCGGGACCCAACTGGCGGACGCGGAACGTCAGTTGATCGAGGCGGCGATGAAATCGACCAGTGGGGTGCGCAGCAAAGCCGCCCAGATGCTAGGGATCAGCCCGAAAACGCTTTACAACAAACTGAAACAATTTGAGGCCAATGTTTGAGATCGCGGTTTGAGGCCGCGGGTTCGAGGCTAATATCTGAGCAGGTCGGTCGATCAAACGCTCAGCGGGCCGAGCCTCGGTACCATGCGGCGTAAGCCCGTCGCTATCCACCTAATCAAGCGTTCCTCGCAACCGGTCCGACGCACAAACGAAACGCGTGCGGGCAGCTCGCCTTCCACGCTCACCCACAACCGTTCGCCACGCGTGAGCGCAAGCGTCTCGCCAGCACGGAGCCAGTAGTCGTGCGCATCGCCGCTGCGCGTGACCCAAATGCATCCTTTCTCGACTGCCAACGTGTGACTGCAACCCACCTGTAAAACGGTCGTGACCACAGGGTTGATCTGCATCTTCGTACTTGAAATAAATTCTTGCATGACGATCTCCTTGATTGCGTCTTACATTGGCTATCGTAGGCGTCTCTGCCGTGCCATCAAAACGATCATTTCTCAATTATTTGTGAAATAATCTAACAATGGATCTTTCTAAACTACCTAATCTGAATGCCTTGCGAGCGTTTGAGGCGGCGGCCCGGCTGGAGAGTTTTTCAGGGGCGGCGCAAGAATTGTTCGTGACGCATGGCGCAGTGAGCCACCGGATTCGTGCGCTCGAGGACGAGCTCGGCATCGGCCTGTTCGTGCGTGACGGCAAGCGCGTGCGTTTGACGGAAATCGGACGGACCTATGCCAGCCAGGTACGCGCTGCGATGTTCGATATCGCGCAGGCCACTCAAGAAGTACGGTCTGGCGACCGATCGCGACGCTTGATCGTGAGCACCTTGCCGTCGTTTGCGGCGCGTTGGCTCATGCCGCGCATAGGGCGGTTTATCGAACTCCATCCGGAAATTGACATCGAGCTCAAGACGACGAGCGTGCTAGTCGATTTGCGGCGCGATGAGGTGGATGTGGCGATCCGGTTTGGCGGTGGCGACTATCCCGGCCTGGACGCGCGAGCGCTGATGGCTGAAACGTATTTCGTGGCCTGCGCGCCCACTTATAACCAGGGCAAGCTTCCACGCAAGCCGGCCGACTTGCTCAAGGCCCGTCTGCTACGTTCCGGGGACGAGTTGTGGCACAACTGGTTCGTGCTGGCGGGCCTGCCCGATGCGCCGGAGCCCAGGCGTGGCGTGATGTACGAGGATTCGTCGATGCTGCTGCAGGCAACGCTCGACGGGGGCGGCATCGCACTGGTACGGCGTTCGCTCGCGATCGATCACGTTGCAAGTGGGCGCCTCGTCAAAGTCTTCGATATCGAGGCGCCCAGTACCACGCGTTATTTCATGGTGTGCCTGCCCGCCACCGCCGACCTGCCGCGCGTGATCTTATTGCGGCAGTGGCTGGAGGCGGAGGTGGCGCGTTTCGAGCAGTCGTACGGTAGCGTGGCGCTTCGATAAATGCGCTTCGGTAAGCGCTATCAGATCTCCAGGATCCCGGTCGCCATGAAGCCGCCGTCGACCGGCAGCGTGTGGCCGTTGATGTAAGAGGCCTCTTCGGAACACAGGAAGCGCACCACTGAAGCAATTTCATCGGTCGAGCCGTAACGCCCCGTCGGCACCGACTTGATATAGTTGGCGCGCGATACTTCGGAATGCAGCTCCTGGGTGAGCGGCGTGTCGATCGGCCCCGGCGCGATCGCGTTGACGGTGATGCCGAACGGCGCCAGCTCGATCGCCATTTGGCGCGTTAGTCCCACCACGGCCGCCTTCGACGTGCCATAGGCGGTGCGTCCGGCACTGGCTCGCAAACCCGCCACCGATGCCAGGTTGACAATGCGGCCCCAGCCGTCGCGGTGCATCATGCGCGCCGCATGTTGGCTGCACAGCAGGGTGCCCGTCACGTTGACATCCATGACGCGCTGCCAGTGATCGAGCGGATAGTCGAGGAAGGGGTAGGTCTTGGCAATACCGGCATTGTTGACGAGGATGTCGCAGTGACCGAAACGCTTGGCCACCGTTTCGAACGCCGTCGCAATGGCTTGCGGGTTGCCGATATCGAGCTCCAGCACCGAGACGTCCTGGTCTTGCGCCTTGAGGCGCTCGGCCAGTTCATTGGCGGCTTGCAGATTGACGTCGCCGATTACGACCCGGTCGCCCTGGGCCGCAAGCTGCTCAACGATGGCCGCACCGATGCCCATCGCTCCGCCCGTGACGATAGCGACACGCGGCAATTGGCGTGGGCGCGCTGCAATGGTCTTTTGATTTGAATTTGAAACAGTGTTCATGCAGGTCTCCGTTATAGTTTTGATGAGCTGGCCTTAATTCATAGTATCGGCCAGCTCGCGGTTTTGGTAAATCAAGACATCGGGATCAAGACAGCGGTAGGAAGCCTGTCGAGAGCCACGGCACGAACGCGATGATCAACAACGCGATCGCAAGCGCTGCCATATAGCTCCAGACCCGGGCGACGACCCGATCGGGCGATACCTTGCCGATTGCGCAGGCAGCGTAAAACCCGACGCCCATCGGTGGAGCGAACAGTCCCATGCCCATCGCCAGTATCACCACCATCGCGTAATGCACGTCGTTGATGCCTAACGCCCGCGCGACAGGGAACAGCAAAGGGCCGAACAGCACGATCGCGGGTATGCCTTCGAGCACGCTGCCCAGGATCGCGAAGGTCACGATCGTGATCAGCAAAAAGCCCTGCGCGCCCCCGGGTATGTGCTGCATTGCGCCTACCAACGCAGCGGAAAAGCCGGACTGGGTGAGCGCCCAGGCCATCGCGGTAGCCAGGCCGATGATCAGCAGGATCGCGCCCGATAAGGTGGCCGCGTCGACCAGCATCGGGTAGACACGCTTGAGGTCGATGCGGCGTCCGCATAGATGCATGATCAAAGCGACCACGACCGTGTAAGCCACGCCCAAGGTCGACACCTCGGTGGCGGTGGCCGCGCCGTCGATCACCGCGGCGCGAATCAGCATCGGTAGCGCCAGCGCCGGTAATGCGGCGACAAACGTGCGTGCGATGGTCTTGAGCGGGGCACGCTTCGCGTCGATACACGGCTGTTGCCGCGCACGCCGCCAGCAGACAAAGGCGATGGCCAGCGTGGCGATCACCGCCGGCAGCAAGCCGCCGATAAACAACGCGGAAATTGACACACTACATACCGCGCCTATCGTGATGAGCACCAGGCTCGGCGGTATCGTCTCGGTCATCGCACCGGTGGAGGCCAGCAGCGCAACCAGTTCCTCGGGTTTGGAGCCGCGCTTTTGCATCTCCGGAAAAAGCGCTGGCGCGACGGCCGCCATATCGGCTGCCTTCGAACCGGAAATACCCGACACCAGGAACATCGCGCCCAGCAGCACATATTGCAGACCGCCGCGCACATGACCGAGCAGCGACGCCATGAAATCGATCAGCGTACGCGCCAGCCCACTCAGCTCGATCAGCGCACCGAGCAGCACGAATAGCGGCACCGCGAGCAGGATCATATTGGACATGCCTTCGTCC
>Ga0302314_10021253_pt1 | contig 10695 bp, 7 predicted proteins | sample III_Palsa_N2_3_FD_200533 | JGI IMG/M metagenome (GOLD analysis project Ga0302314, IMG submission 200533) | Peat permafrost microbial communities from Stordalen Mire near Abisko, Sweden - III_Palsa_N2_3 | ecosystem: Environmental > Terrestrial > Soil > Palsa > Peat permafrost | place: Sweden... | reverse complement strand
GTCCGGCGGGACCTCCGTCGTTCCGGTCAGCGGACGGGGGGCGCCGGCTCCAGCAGTGCCAGGTCGAGTCGGCGCAGCCGGGCCGGGTCGGCGATCACCTCGTAGGACGCGATCCGCCCGCCCTCGGCGGCCGGCTCGACGGTGAAGGTCAGCGCCAGCAGCAGCCGCCCGTGGGGGGCGACCACCATCCCCACCCCGCCGTCGATCAGCGCCGTCTCGGCGTAGCGCGAGCGGCGGCCGATGACGACGGTCTCCCGGGCGACCGCCAGCGCGCCCCGGGCCTCGGTCGGCACGCCCGGCGGCAGCGCGGCCGGGTCGGCACGGCGGACCACGTCCGGGGCGAGCACCACCAGCAGCGCGTCGAGGTCGCCGCCGCGCGAGGCGGTGAGGAAGGCCTCCACCACGTGCCGGTGCCGCTCCAGCTCCGCGCCGGGCAGCACCGGCGTGCCCCGGACCTTGAGCCTGGCCCGGCTGGCCAGCTTCTTGGCGGTGGCCGGGGTGCGGCCGACCACCGGACCGACCTCCTCGAACGGCACCGCGAACAGGTCGTGCAGGACGAAGGCGACCCGCTCGGCCGGGGCGAGGGTGTCCAGCACCACCAGCAGGGCCCGGCCGACCGCGTCCGCCAGCAGCGCCTCCCGCTCCGGGGCGCCCGGCCCTTCGGCGTCCGGCAGCTGCTCCGGGGGCTGCTGCCCGGAGGGGTCCTCCCGGCGGGCGCGGCGGGCCCGCAGCATGTCCAGGCAGACCCGGGACACCACCGTGGTCAGCCAGCCGGCCAGATTGTCCACCGCCTCGGCGTCGGTCCGGCTGAGCCGCAGCCAGGCCTCCTGGACGGCGTCCTCCGCCTCCGCGACCGGGCCCAGCATCCGGTGGGCGACGGCCCGCAGCCGGTCCCGCTCCGCCTCGAACCGCTCGGTCAGCCCGTCCTGCTCGTGCATCGGTCACCTTTCCTCGTGCTGTCCCGTCACCACTCTGACGAACCCGAACCGGCCGAGGTGACCGCGCCCCGGCCGCGAGGCCGCACCACCCGACGACCTGGAGAGACAGACCATGACGCGCACCACGTCCAAGGCCGACCTGGACCAGCCGCTGCTGCGGAGCACCGAGATCGGCGGCCTCCGACTGCCCAACCGGGTGGTGGTCGCGCCGACCACCCGCGCCCGCGCGGCGAACGACGGCCACACCCCGACGGAGCTGCACGCCGCCTACTACGGTCAGCGGGCCTCGGCCGGACTGATCATCACCGAGGGCGCCTGGGTGGGCGAACGGGCGATCGGCTTCGTCAACGTCCCCGGCGCCTACAGCGAGCAGCAGCTGGAGGGCTGGCGGCGGGTCACCGACGTGGTGCACGCCCTCGGCGGCCGGATCGTGCTCCAGCTCTGGCACACCGGCTCGGCCTCGCACCCGGACCACCTGGGCGGCGAACTGCCCGGCGGCCCCTCGGCGGTGGACCTGAAGGAGCTCTCCTTCACCGCCTCCGGCTTCCGGCCGACGGTGACCCCGAGGGAGCTGACGCCGGCGGAGCTGGCCGCCACCGTCGCCGAGTACCGGGCGGCCTCCGGCAACGCGCGCCGGGTCGGCTTCGACGGCGTCGAGATCCACGCCCTCGGCTCCTCCTCCCTGGTCCCGCAGTTCCTCAATCCCCGACTGAATCTGCGCACCGACGGGTACGGCGGCGACCGGGCCCGGCGGCGGCGCCTGCTGCTGGAGATCGTGGACGCGGTCGCCGAACCGTGGGAGGGGCGTTGCACCGGCGTCCGGCTGTCGCCGTACTGGACCTCCGGCGAGTTCTTCGCGCCCGACGAGGAGCTGCTCGCCGACTACGACGAACTGGTGGCGGAGCTCAACCACCGTCCGGTGGCCTACCTGCACCTGCGCGGGAAGGACCCGGTCGCACCGGGCGACGCGCCCGACCTGGCGGCGATCGCGCGCTACCGGCGGCTGTTCCGGGGCCCGATGATCGTCAACAACGGCTTCGACCGCGAGTCCGGCAACGCCGTCATCGAGGCGGGGCTGGCCGACGCCGTTTCCTTCGCCACCCACTACATCGCCAACCCCGACCTGGTCACCCGCTTCGCGCTCGGGCGCGACCTGGCCACGGGCGACCCGGCGACCTACTACGCCGGCTCGGCCGGCGGCTTCGTCGACTACCCGGTCAGCGCCTGGGAGCAGGACGGCCGGGAGTAGGGCGGCCGCAAGCGGCACGGTCCTGTGCCGCCGACGACACCGGACCACCCTTACCTTCTCTTTACCACCTCTTCCGATAGTCATAAGGCACTGCTCTGGACACGTTAGGCTGTGCCATGCATCGGAATCACAATGATCCGCCCCGTCACCATGCCGTCCCCGCCCTGCGCCTGGTCGGCGCGAGCGCGCTCGCCGGGGTGCTCGTCGCCGGGCTGGCGCTCCCCTTCGTCGGCGGGCTCGGCCTCGGCGCCGCGGCGGCGGCGGACCGCTTCAACAGCACCCCGGACGACCTGGTGCTGCCGACCCTGTCCCAGGCGTCGACCATCTACGACGCCGACGGCGGCGTGATCGCCACCTCCTACTCGCGCAACCGGGTGGTCGTGCCGCTGGCGCAGATAGCCCCGGTGATGCAGCAGGCGATCGTGGACATCGAGGACCACCGCTTCTTCGACCACGGCGCCATCGACCTCCAGGGCACCCTGCGGGCCCTGGTGAAGAACGCCGGCTCGGGCGGCGTCAGCCAGGGCGGGTCCACGCTGACCCAGCAGTACGTGAAGAACATCTTCGTCGAGAAGGCCGGCGACGACGCCTCGGCCGTCCGCGAGGCCCAGCGGCAGACCACCGGCCGGAAGATCCAGGAGCTGCGCTACGCCATCAAGCTGGAGCAGACCCTCAGCAAGCAGGACATCCTGGGCAGTTACCTGAACATCACCTACTTCGGCAACTCCGCCTACGGCATCGAGGCCGCCTCCCAGCGCTACTTCAGCATTCATGCCAGTCAGTTGACGGTACCTCAGGCGGCGCTGCTGGCGGGCCTGGTGCAGTCGCCCTCGGCCTACGAGCCGATCGGCAACCCGAAGGCCGCGCTGGCCCGGCGGGACCAGGTGCTCACCGCGATGGCCGGCTACGGCACCATCACCGAGGCGGACGCCGCGCGCTACCGCGCCACCGGGCTGAACCTGAAGCCCAGCCAGCCGAAGGAGGGCTGCATCACCGCCCACGAGGGCGCGGCCTTCTTCTGCGACTACGTCGAGCACATCGTGCTGAAGGACCCGGCCTTCGGGAAGACCGCCGAGGCCCGGCAGGCGCTCTGGGACCAGGGCGGACTGCAGATCCGGACCACCCTCTCCCCCAAGGACCAGCGGGCCCTCCAGGCCGCGGTGACCGCCCACGTCTACCCGGACGACAAGGCGGCCGCAGCGATGACCATGGTCGAGCCCGGCACCGGCCGGATCCTGGCGATGGGCCAGAGCAGGCCCTACGGCTACGGCTCGACCCCCGGCGTGACCAGCCTGAACTACAACGTCGACCAGTCGATGGGCGGTGCCGGCGGCTTCCAGACCGGCTCGACCTTCAAGCCGATCACCGCGGCGGCGGCGCTGGAGCAGGGCATCGGGATGGACCAGGTGTACGCCTCCCCCTACGCCGAGGACTACCCGGCGATGACCGACTGCAAGGGCAACCGGCTGCGGGCCCAGCCGGGCAACCGGAACGACGCCCACAGCCTGGTCGGACCGTTCAACATGAACCAGGCCATGGCGCAGTCGGTGAACACCTACTTCGTGCCGCTCGAAGGCGACACCGGGCTGTGCAACGTGGTGCGGATGATGAACAAGCTGGGCATCACCAGCCAGGCGCTGGAGGTCCACGACAAGAAGACCAAGAAGACCTCGCTGGCCCCGATCGACGAGGTCCAGTCACTGACCCTGGGCACCAACAACCTCACCCCGCTGGAGATGGCCAACGTCTACGCCACCTTCGCCGCGCGCGGCAGCTACTGCTCCCCGACCGCGATCACCTCGGTCACCACCTCGGCGGGCAAGAAGCTCGCCGTCCCGGCGGCCGACTGCCACCAGGTGATGCAGCAGAGCACCGCCGACAAGATCACCACCATGCTCAACGGCGTGGTCCAGGACGGCACCGGGACCCCGGTCCGCTTCGACGACGGCCGCCCCAGCGCGGGCAAGACCGGTACCACCAACGGCAGCGCCCAGGTCTGGTTCGTCGGCTACACCCCGCAGCTCGCGGGCGCAGCGCTGATCAGCGACACCGCCTCCACCACCGAGCACCTGGACGACGGCCAGACCATCCACGGCCGCGTCCCCGGCATCGTCACCGGCGGCGGGCTGGCCGGCCCGGTCTGGCACGACGCCGTGGGCGGCGCCCTGAAGGGCGTCGACTTCGCCCAGTTCCACCTGGTGGACCTGCCTGCCGACGCCCGGAAGGCCGCCCCGCCGGACAAGTCGGGCGAACCCAAGAAGGCCGACGGCACCGACGGCACCGACCCCGTCGGGGGTCAGTAGCCGCCGGGGCCGGGGCCGGCACCGGGGCCGCACCGGTCCTACCGGCCCCGCCCCATCAGGGCTTGCGCGCTATGGCGACATAGCAGGAGGCCTCGCCGTCGGTGACCCCGCCGAGCTCGTCCTCCCGGTCCGGCCGCCAGCGCTGGGCGGAGGCGACCCCCGGGTCGAGCAGGGTCCAACCGTCGAAGAAGGCGCTGAACTCCGCCCGGCTGCGGCCCTGGCAGTGGGTTCCGGCGGCGCGGTAGACGGCGGTCGCCCGCTCGATCCGCTCGGGGTCGAAGTCCGCGGTCAGGTGGGTCATGGTGAGCGTGCTGCCCGGGGCCAGCTGTTCCTTCAGCAGCTCGACGATCTCGTGCGCGCCGAGCGCCGCCGTACCGTCCGCCCTGGTGCCGCCCTCGTCCGGGATGAAGTGGAGCAGCGCGTTGAGGCTGAGCGCCACCGGCCGGTCGAGGTCCAGGACGTCGCGGACCTCGGGGGTCTCCAGCAGCGTCTTCGGGTCGGTCACGTCGCCCTGGGCGTAGGCGGTCCGGCCCTCGGGGGTGCTGTGCAGCAGCGCGGCGGCGTGGGCCAGCACGATCGGGTCGTTGTCGGTGTAGACGACGTGTGCGGCCGGGTCGAGGGACTGCGCGATCTCGTGCAGGTTCGGCGAGGTCGGTATGCCGGTGCCGATGTCCAGGAACTGGGTCAGGCCGAGGCCGGCCAGGAACCGGGTGGAGCGGTGCATGAAGCGGCGGTTGGTGCGGGCGGCGATCAGCGCCGAGGGGAAGGCCGCGATGGCGCGCCCGGCGGCCTCCCGGTCGGCCGGGAAGTTTGTGTACCCACCGAGATAGTAGTCGTACATCCGGGCGGAGTGCGCCCGGTCCATCTTCAGATCGATACCGGTCTGGCGGTCGGTGCTCAACGTGTTCCCCCTGGGCGTCGGTCCACTGGTGGCGGAGCCGGCTGCTCCCCTCGGCGCGCAGCCTACAAGCTGTTCCGGGCCGACGGGGGAGGCCGATTCCCACTCCCGGAACGGTATCTGGGATGGTTAGACGTGGTCCGTACCAGCGGACCGGAACGAAGTCCGGGATTTCCCGGACCAGTCGGAGCAGTGCGGTGCCTGAGGACGGGATGACCTTCGTGATACGGATGCGCGACGCGATGGCGCCGGCGACTGCCGGGCGGGGTACGGGCGTCGGCCGCGAGGCGGCTGACAAGTGACCGATCCCGACAGCCCGCTGGCCACCGCGCCGAGGCTGGGCACACCCGAACGCGTGGCTCGGCAGCGCGAGTTGCTCACCCTGGACGCTTTCTACGACTCCCACCGCACCCTGTGGCTGCGCTACGCGACGCTCCAGGTGGGCGACCGCGACCAGGCGGCGCGGCTGGTCCGCGCGGTCCGCGACCAACTGGCGCAGGACTGGGAGCAGGTACTGCGGCGGCAGTCGGTGCCGGAGTACGCCTGGGCGGCACTGAAGGACCACATCCACGGCTGGCTGGCCGAGCGCGGACGGCTGCCGGTGATGGCGGACACCGCCGCGTTCCACGCCGCGGTGCGCAAGCTGCTGCTGCCCGAGCACCAGGACGGGTTCGAGGTCCTCGAACGCGAGTTGGGGCTCTACTCCGCCATCGGCGAACTGACGGAGCGTCAGAGCGACGTGGTGGTACTGCGCTACGTGCTCCACGCCGGGGACCACGACATCGCCGCCTACCTGGGCACGACCGCCGACGCGGTGCGCGCCCACGTGGCGCACGCCAAGGCCCGGCTGGCGCTGCGGCTGCGGACCGCGCCCGGGGAGCAGCCGTGACCGACCCCGTCCCCAGGGGCGTGCATCCCGACATCGACGCGGTGCTGGAGGACGCCGAGGTCCTGCAGGACCTGGACGACGCCGACCTCGACCCCTCCCACCCCTCCTGGGAGCCGGAGGGTACCGGCGGCTGCCGGCACCACCGGCCGCCGCCGCAGGACGCCCCGACCGACGAGGTCCGTGAGCCGGTGTGCGTGCCGGCCTGCGCGCGGGCGATCCGCCAGACCGCCGCCCGCGACCTGCACCTGGCGGTGTCCCTGGTCGTCGGCGACCCGAAGGCGGCCGTCGCGCTGGCCCGGTTCGCGGACCGCCGTGAGGCCGAGTCCGAGGGCGCGCTGGTCTTCGGCTGCCTGCTGCACCTGGCCGGACACACCGACGCGGCCGAGTTCTGGTGGCAGTTCGCGGCCGGCGGCGGCGACCCCACGGCCGCCTTCTGCCTCTACCTCTTCCACCGCAACCAGGGGCAGCACCGGACCGCCCAGCACTGGCGGACCCAGTCCCGCGACCTCCAGGGCGGCGCGCCGCCGACCGCCCCGGCGAACCTGCCGCCGGGCGTGCCCGTGGGCATGCCGCCGGCCGGTCCCGGGGCGGCGACCGGCGAGCTGCCGCTACTGCCGGGGGCGGTGCGCCGGGCCCTGCTCAGCCAGTGCCACCAGGGCACCTCGCCGCAGCTGCCGCCGGCCCTGGAGGCCGCCGTCAACAGCCTCTACGGGCAGCTCGGGGAGCAGGACGACGACTCCGGGACCTGCCCGCTGCCGGTGGGCGCGTTCCCGGCCGGACTGGTGCGGGTTCCGCCCCCGGCCGGCCCCGTTTCACCCGGCCCCGCTTCGCCCGGCTCCCCTGCGCCCGCTTCTCCGGCCACCGGCTCCCCCGCCGCCGGCCCGCCGCCGACCGGCTCCGGCTCGGCGGCCCCGGCCGGCTCCTCGGGCAGCTCCAGCTCGGCCCAGATGGTCTTGCCCCGGGGGTGATACCGGGTGCCCCAGAGCGAGACGCACTGCGAGACCAGGTACAGCCCCCGCCCGCCCTCGTCGGTCTCCAGCGCCCGCCGCACATGCGGCGCGGTGCTGCTGCCGTCCTCGACCTCGCAGATCAGGGTGCGGTCGCGGATCAGCCGCAGCCGGATCGGCGGCGTGCCGTAGCGGATGGCGTTGGTGACCAGTTCGCTGACGGTCAGTTCGGCCAGGAACTCCAGTTCGGCCAGGCCCCAGTCGGCGAGCTGCGCGGAGACCAGCGACCGGGCCCGGGCCACCACCTCCGGCTCGGCCGGCAGCTCCCAGCTGACATGGCTGTCCGGGGCGAGCCCGCGCAGCCGGGCGACCAGCACCGCCACGTCGTCCTGCGGCCCCTCCGGCAGCAGTCGGCGGATCACCGTGTCGCAGACCTCGCCGGGGCCGGGGAGGGCCGGGCCGGTCCCGGCCGGTGCGAGGTCGGCCAGCGCGACCCGCAGCTGCTCGGCCCCCGCGCCCGGACCCTGGCCCCGGGCGCCGACCAGGCCGTCGGAGTAGAGCACCAGCAGGTCCCCGTCGGCCAGTTCGACCTCCCGGCTCTCGAACGGGATCCGGCCCCGGCCCAGCCCGAGGGCGGCCCCCTCCGGCAGGTCCAGCACCTCGGCCCGGCCGTCGGCCGTGACCCGGACCGGCGCCGGATGCCCGGCCCGGGCGACGGTGCAGCGCCGGGTGATCGGGTCGAAGACGGCGTAGACGAAGGTCGTCCCGGCCGCGTGGCCGACGGCGCCGCCCGCGCGCCCGTCCTGCAGCCGGGCCACCAGGTCGTCCATCTCGGTCAGCAGCTCGTCCGGCGGCAGGTCCAGATCGGCCAGGGTGCGGACGGCGGTGCGCAGCCGTCCCATGGCGACGGCCGAGTGCAGTCCGTGGCCGACGGCGTCGCCGACCACCAGTGCCACCCGGGCGCCGGAGAGCGGGATGACGTCGAACCAGTCGCCACCGAGCGCGGCGTGGCCGCTGGCGGGCAGGTAGCGGGAGGCGGCCTCGACCGCGCCGAGCACCGGCAGCCGCTGCGGCAGCAGGCTGCGCTGGAGCGCCAGCGCGGTGGTCCGCTCCCGGGTGTAGCGGCTGGCGTTGTCGATGCAGACGGCGGCGCGGGCGACGAACTCCTGCGCCAGCAGCATGTCGTCGGGCTCGAAGGGGTGCTCGCGGTCGAAGCGGAGGAAGACCACCGTGCCCAGCACGGCGCCGCGCGCGGACATCGGCACCAGCAGCCAGGAGTGCACCCCGCGCGCCCGCATCAGCGCCGCCCGGCGCTGGTCGACGTGGACGAAGGTGCCCAGCACCTCGTCGCCGTTGAGCAGCAGCGGCCGGCCGGAGGCCATGGCCTGGGCGAACATGCTGCCGGGCCCGGAGGCGAAGGCGTCCACCTCGCCGATCCGGAGGATCTGGCCCATGGTCGCGCCGGGACGGGTCGACTGCCCCGCGCGCCGCAGCTCCACCCCGGCGCCGAGCGGCCCGGCCACCGGTTCCGCGCCGCCGAAGACCGGGTCGAGCAGGTTGACGTAGGCGTGGTCGGCGAACTGCGGAACCGCGACGTCGGTCAGCTCCTGCGCGGTGCGCAGCACGTCCAGGCTGCTGCCGATCTTCGTGTTGGCGTCGTTGACCAGCTTGAGCCGGGTCCGGGCACGGAGCTGCTCGGTCACCTCGAACACCGAGTGCGCCAGCGCGACCACCGCCCCGTCGTGGTCGCGCACCGGCAGGATGGTCTCCGACCAGACCCGGTCGAGGTCGGGGTCGGTCGGGTGGTGGGTGCGGACCTCGGTGCCGAGCAGCGGCTCCCCGGTCGCCAGCACCTTGCGCTGCCGCTCGGTGAAGGCGGCCACGTCCATCCGGTCGACCGAGGGCACCTCGCCCATGGCGCGGCCGACGTACTCGGCGTCGGGGAATCCGGTGGATTCGGCGGACGCCTCGTTCCTGGCGAGGTAGCGGAGCCGGGTGTCGAACATGTCGATGATGAACGGTGACTCGGTGAACAGGGCGCGGGAGAAGGCCGCGAGGAGTTCGCCCCGGTGCGCGGCGGCGGCCCGGACCGCCACCGCGAGCCAGTGCTGCACCCCGTCGGCGAGGGTGAGCAGTTGGCCCCGGAGGGCGACGTCGATCGGGGTGCCGCTGCGGCTCCGGAGCACCGCGGGCTCCCGCGCATAGGGCTGCCGGTCGGAGTGGAACCGGGCGAACCGGGTGATCTCCTCGGGATCGTGGAGGAGTTCGGCGGCAGCCCGCCCGACCACCTCCTCGGCCGGAAAGCCGGTCAGCCGCTCCGCGCCCGGGCTCCAGCCCGCGACCAGCCCGCGCGCGTCGATGACCGCGAGCGCCTCCCCGGACGGATCGGGGGAACCGCCCAGCCCTTCGAGGAATACCGGGTCGTCCATGCGTGCATTCTCCGCGGCTCGCAGCACCGGCCCGCGCCCGCCGTACGGGGGATTCGACGGCCGGTTCGGCGGGCAGCGCCTCGCATTTTCCCCGAGTGTACGCTCGGCCGGGAAGGGCCGCCGATGGCTCAGGCGGGGGGCGGCTCCTGCCGCAGCCGACGGGCGACCTCGCCCAGACCGGCCGCGACGTGGTCGAGCTGCTCCGGGGTGAGCACGTCGATGAGGGCCGCGCGGACCGCCGCGACATGGCCCGGGGCGGCGGCGCGCAGCGCCTCCATGCCGCGGTCGGTGATCTCGGCGCTCACCCCGCGGACATCGCTGGGACAGGAGCGCCGGGCGACCAGTCCGGCCCGCTCCAGCTGGGTGACCTGGTAGGTCAGCCCGCTCTTGGAGGTGACCAGCCGCTCCGCCAGCTCGGTCATCCGCAGCGAGCGGTCCGGCGCCGCGGAGAGCTGGACCAGCACCTCGTACTGGGTGTGGGAGAGCCCTGCCTCCTCCTTGAGCTGCTGCTCCAGGCGGCGGTTGACCAGGTTTGCGGCGGCCAGGAAGCCGACCCAGGCGGCCTTCTCCCGATCGTCCAGCCAGCGCGGTTCGTCCATGGGGCCAGCTTACTCTGTTGTTCAAATTTGAAACGCGGTGTAGCGTCGGCCGGGTCCACCTGGTTCAAATTAGAACCAACCGCGCCCTGAGCGGAGCCCCCATGCCGAAGCCCACCATGCCGAAGCAGACCCTGCCGGAGCAGACCCCGACCGACTCCCGCGCCCTGCCCACCGCCACCGTGCGGACCCGGGTCCGGGTGCCGCTGCGCTTCGGCGACGGCTACGCGGTCGACGCCGACGTCGTCACCTTCCACGGCCTGGTCGACGGCCTGGAGCACCTCGCCATCGCCCTCGGCGACCCCGGCCCGCCGCAGACCGACCCGCAGGGCGACCAGCAGGGCGTGCCGCTGGTGCGGCTGCACTCGGAGTGCCTGACCGGCGACGTCTTCGGCTCGGCCCGCTGCGACTGCGGCCCGCAGCTGCGCGAGGCGGTCGAGCGGATC
>Ga0302314_10021251_pt1 | contig 10696 bp, 12 predicted proteins | sample III_Palsa_N2_3_FD_200533 | JGI IMG/M metagenome (GOLD analysis project Ga0302314, IMG submission 200533) | Peat permafrost microbial communities from Stordalen Mire near Abisko, Sweden - III_Palsa_N2_3 | ecosystem: Environmental > Terrestrial > Soil > Palsa > Peat permafrost | place: Sweden... | reverse complement strand
TCCAGGCGGCGGTCGCCAAACCGCCCCAGCGTCAGATCCATCCCGACCTCCCAAATCAATCCTGACAGGGAATCAGAGACGCGACGCCGCCTCAATCAGAGATGTGTGAACCTGCTAGCCCGCCGGGAGAGGGATTTACCGCGCCAGCGGGTTGGGCTCAGCCGGGCCGATGCGGTGGAGGATGTTGCGGTCGGTGTGGTGGAACGGCTGGTCGCGGCCGGGGATGGTCAGCACCGTGTCCTCGAAATAGGACCAGGTTGCGTCGGCGTTCACAGTCACCTTCATCAGGAAACTGTCGGTGCGGAAGGCCCGCTCCAGAAACTCGGTCGAACAGATGCCGTTCTCGGTCGATCCACGCTTCGCGAACACCTCGAAGCTGGTGGCGTCCGCCGCCGCGTGGCCCTTGGCCAACACGATCTGGCCGCGCGGAATGGTCAGGGAAAGGAGGATGAGCCCGGTCGCCGGCTCCCACAGCCAATAGCCGACCTGGTCGTGATAGGTCTCCACCTCACCCGGCTTGGTGATGTGGGCGTGATAGCGCAGGCCGTAGAAAAGTTGTGGCCCGTTGGCCTGTGAGTCGATCGGCTGGGCGTCGATGGTTTCGACATAGGGCTGGCGCCGCTCGCCGTCGCCGAACGGATTGACGTCCAGGCTCTTGGTTCCTTCCCACTTGCCGGCCAGAGCGGCTAGCGGACCGAGGTTCGCCAGGGTGTGGACGTCGACGTCTTCCTGCTCGGTGTAGATGTCTTTGGGCAGCTCATCCATGAGGCGGTGATGCTCAGCTTTTTCGGCCTGATCAACCTTCAAACCGTCACCTTGCCCGCCGAGATTGACCTTGCGGCGGCCAGGCCCAAAACTGCGCAGACTCAGTGGGGGCGCGCCATGACGATGACCGACACACTCAGGCGAGAGTTCCACGACGCCGAGCAGCGGTTGTTGGCCGAACTGCGCCTCCTGCGACGAGGCCAGCGGGACGCCGCCGGCGCCGCCAAGCCGCACAGCGACCTTACCACGGGCCAGAAGATCGCCGACGCGGTCGCCGCGGGCATGGGGTCGTGGCCCTTCATCATCATCCAGTCCATCCTGCTGGCGATCTGGATCGTGATCAACGTCACGGCCTACATGAAGCACTGGGATCCCTACCCGTTCATCCTGCTCAACCTGGCCCTGTCGTTCCAGGCCGCCTACGCCGCGCCATTCATCATGATGGCCCAGAACCGTCAGCAGGACATCGACCGCAAGGAGGCCGAGAACGACTACAAGGTGAACATCAAGGCCGAGCTCGAGATCGAGTTGCTGCACCAGAAGGTGGATGAGCTGCGGGAGAAGGAGGTCACGGCCTTGACCAAGGCCGTCAGCGATCTGACCGAACTACTACAGCGAACCAAGCCTGGGCCGGGCGCGGTCGACGCGTGACCCCCCTCGTCCGCGCCGCGCTGGCCGGGGCTGGATGCGCCCTCGCCGGCTGCGCGGTCGGACCGAATTTCCAACCGTCGGCGCCGCCCGCTGTCGACCGCTATACGCGACAGCCCCTGCCCGCCCGGACCTCCGCCGGCGCCGCCACCGCCCAACAGCTTCTGCCTGGCGCGCCGGTGGCCGCCCGGTGGTGGACGCTGTTCGGCTCCGCCAAGCTCGACGCTCTCGAGGATGAGGCCCTGGCGGCCAGTCCCGACCTCGCCTCCGCCCGGGCGGCCCTGCGGCAGGCGCGCGAGGCCTGGCTCGCCCAGCGCGCGGCGCGGTTTCCGACCGCGACCCTGGCGGCCGATGCGGAGCGCGCCAGGAATTCGGTCACCATCGCGCCGCCGCTCGCCAACAACGCCGAGGTCTATTCGCTGTTCACGGCCGGGCTCAGCATCTCCTACGTCTTCGATGTCTTCGGCGGCGTCCGGCGTCAGACCGAAGCCGCCGCCGCCCAGGCCGACAACCAGAGGTTTCTCGCCGAGGGCGTCTATTTGACCCTCACCACCAATGTCGCCAACACCGCCATCCAGCTCGCCAGCCTGGACGCCCAGATGGACGACACCGCGCGGATCGTCGCCGCCGCCCGCGCCACGCTCGACATCACCCGCGCCCAGCAGAAGCTCGGCGAAGCCGGGACGGCCGATGTGGCGACCGCCGAAACGGCGCTGGAGCAGGCCGAACAGCTGGCCCCGCCGCTGCGGAAACAGATCGACCAGCAGCGGGATCTGTTGGCGGCGCTGATCGGACGCCCGCCGTCGGCGGCCCCGGCGGACCGGTTCGAGATTTCCGACTTTCAGCTTCCCGCCGCGCTGCCGGTCAGCCTGCCGTCCGATCTCGTGCGCCAGCGGCCCGATGTGCGGGCGGCGGACGCCAATGTGCATGTCGCCTCCGCCCTGGTCGGCGTCGCGGTCGCGGCGCGGCTGCCCAGCTTCAGCCTTACCGCCGCGCCAGGCGGCGCCTCCAGTGATCTGGCGACCCTGTTCGCCAACGGCAACGCCCTGTGGTCGGTCACCGGTGGGGTGACGGCCCCGATGTTCGACGCCGGCGCCTTGCGCCATAAACAGAAGGCGGCCGAGGCGGCTCTGGACCAAGCCAAGGACCAATATCGCGGCGCCGTCCTCGCCGCCCTGCAAAACGTCGCCGACGTGCTGCACGCGATCCTGAGCGACGCCCAGAGTCTGGACCACGCCAGCGCCGCCGAGGCGTCCGCGGCCAGGTCCCTCAGCCTGGCCCGGTCCCAATACCAGCACGGCCAGGTCGGGGTCCTTGCGGTGCTCGCCGCCGAGGGCGCCTGGCGCCAGGCCGAGGTCACCCTCTCCCAGGCCCGCGCCGCCCGCTACGCCGACACCGTCGCCCTCTACCAGGCGCTGGGTGGCGGCTGGCGCGACAGTTCGAGGTTCGAATGATCAGGACCGCGCTCATGATCGTTGCGGTGACGCTGTGGGCGGCCGCCGCCGGACCGTTGGCGGCCGCTGGCGTGCGGCTCGCCCCGGCGGCGGAACAGACGCTCGGGATAGCGACCCAGCGCCTGGCGCCCACCCAGCGCGCCGCCGAGATCGACGCCTTCGCCAAGGTCCTCGATCCCGAACCCCTGGTCCAACTCGACTCCGACCTCGCCACCGCCGAGGCGGCCGCGACGGCTTCCGGCGCCGAGGCCGCGCGTTCCAAGGCGCTCCATGCCGCCAACGGCAGCATCGCCGCCAAGGACGTTGAGGCGGCGGTCGCCCAGGCCCAGTCCGACTCCCTGAAAGTCTCCATTCTGCGTCGCCGGCTCGACCTCGAATGGGGTCCGGGCGTCGCCCGCATGAGCCCCCAGGCCCGCGCGCGCTTGGTGCGCAACCTTGTCGCCGGCGCCGCCGCCCTGGTGCATGTCGACACGCACAACAACGACGGTCAGGCGGGCGCGCGGTTCGTCAAGGTCGACGTCGGCGACAGCTCGCCGCGCGGCGTCGTGCTGGGTCCGGCCAGGGCGGCCGAGCCCCGGCTGCAATCGTCGGGACTGATCGTCGAGGTCACCGGGCCTCAGGCCATCCTGCTCTCGGTCGGCCTGACCCAGAGCGCCCACATCGAATCCAAGAGTCCTCAGCAAGGCTTCGTCATCCCGCGCGCGGCGATCATCCGTTTTCGCGGCTCGGACTGGGCCTATTTGCGCGCGGGCCCAGGCGCCTTTGAACGCAGGTTGCTGACCAACCCAGTGGCCGAGTCCGAGGGCTTTTTCGTCACCACCGGCTTCGCCGCCGGCGACGAGGTGGTGACCGCCGGCGCGGCCGCGCTGTTCACGGCCGAGCAGTCGCGCTGACCATGCTGGCGCGGGTCACCCGCTGGTCGCTGCAACGGCCCCGTCTGATCGCCTGGGCGTGCCTGGGGTTCCTGATCTGGGGCGCCTTTGCGGTGCGCGACGCGAGGTTCGATCGCCTGCCGCCCGTGTCGCCCGCCGAGACCACCATCCAGACCGAAGCCCCGGGACTGGTCGCTGAGCAGGTGGAGGGCTTGGTAACCCGACCGATCGAGACCGCTCTCGTCGGCGCCGGCGGCGTGGTCGGAGTCCATTCGGAGTCGGTCCAGGGCCTGTCGGTCGTCACCGTGCGTTTCGCCGAGGGGGCCGATCCCGGACGCGTGCGCGCGGCGATCTCCGAGCGGTTGACCTCGCTCGCCGGCGAGTTGCCGGACGGCGTCGCCGCTCCGCGCATGGCGTCCATGACATCGCGCGGCGCCGAGGTGCTCAGGATCGGCTTCAGCAGCGCCAAACTCGATCCCATGAGCCTGCGCGACGCCGTGCAGTGGACCGTCCGCCCGCGCCTTCTGGCCGTCGCCGGTGTCGCCCGCGTCGCCGTCTATGGCGGCCAGATCCGCCGTATCGAGGTGCGCGCCCGGCCGGGCGATCTGTCCGACAGCGACCTTGGCTTCCTCGATATCCTGGCGGCCGTGAAGCGGGCCACCAGCGTCGCTGGGGCCGGCTTCATCGACACTGACTCTCAGCGCGTGCTGATCGAACCGCACGGCCAGACCCTGACCCTCGAGGATGTCGGGGCCGGTCAGATCCAGACCGCCGGCGCCGCGCCCGTGCGCATCGACGATGTGGCCGACGTGGTCGAAGCCGCCGCGCCGGAGTCCGGCGACGCGCTTGTCGACGGCAAGGCCGCCGTCATCGTCGATGTGGCGCGGCAATACGGGGCCAACACGCTCGACACCACGCAGGCGGTCGAAGACGCCCTGGCCGCGCTGCGGCCCACGCTGGCCGCCCAGGGGATAGCCGTACGGACGGACCTCGATCGGCCAGCGACGTTCGCCACCTCGGCGGTGCGCGGCATCGCCTGGGACCTGGCCATCGGCGGCGCCCTGATCGCCGTCGCTCTGGCGCTGTTCCTGCGGGATGTGAGGGCGAGCCTCATTTCCCTGATCAGCATTCCGCTGTCGCTGCTGGCCGCCGTGTTGGCGCTCGAGGCGCTCGGCTGGACCTTGAACGCCATGACGCTCGGCGGCCTCGCCGTCGGACTGGGCGTGGCCATCGACGACGCGGTGATCGACGTCGAGAACATCGTCGCCGACCTGAGGGCCGCCGAGGCGCGTGGCGCCTCGCGCCTGGAGTCTGTGCTGGCCGCGTCGATCGAGGTGCGCGGACCGGTGATCTACGCCTCCCTGGCGATGATCGCCGTGCTGATCCCGATTCTGTTCCTGAAGGGCGCTCAAGGCGCTCTCCTCGCCCCCCTTGCCGCCGCGATCGTCGCCGCCGCCCTGGCCTCGCTGGTCATAGCCGTGGTTGTCACGCCGGCGCTGGCCCTGATCTTCCTGCAGCACATCCAGCCGTCCACCGAACCCCGCCTGATGCATCGCTTGAAGGACGTCCACGGACGATGGCTTGCGCGCGTCGGCGCCCGGCCGGGACTGTTCCTGGTCGTCGCGGCCATCCTCGTCGGTGGCGCGATCGTCGCCCTGCCGTTCCTCAAGGTCGAACCGCTGCCGAGCGTTCACGACGGCCACCTGAGGGTTCAGGTGAACGCGCCGCCGTCCACCTCGATCGCCGCCGGCCGCGAGATCGGCGCCCGCATCGCCCGGGCCCTGGCGACGCTTCCAGGCGTGCGCGCCGTCAGCGAGCGCATCGGCCGCGATCCCACCGGCGAGGACAGCTGGGGGCCCGAGACCAGCCGCTTCGACCTGGAGCTGGCGCCGGCCCTGGACGCGGACGCCCAGCGGAAACTGGCGGGCCAGGTGACCGAACGCCTGAAGCGTTTCCCCGGCGTGGCGTCCCAGGTGCAGTCGAGCTTCGACGCCGAGGAGAACGCCACTCCGGCCTCGCGGGTGCGGGTCGACGTGTTCGGCCCCGACCTCGACGTCCTGGATGCGGCGGCGGACCAGGTCGCGACGGTGATGAGGTCCCTGCCAGGCGCCGGGACCGTGGCCGTGGAGCGAGATGCGCGCGCGCCGGTGGTTCGCGTCGACGTCAATTTCCAGCGCCTGGCGCTCTATGGCCTGTCGGCGGCCGACGTGCTCGACACCGTCCAGGCCGCCTTCGCCGGCGAGCGCGTGGCCCGCATCTATCAGAACGGTCGCGAGATCGACCTGGCGGTGAGCGCCCAGGCCTCCCTCCGCCAGGACCCGGAGGGGGTGGGCGACCTCCTGCTGCGCTCCACCTCCGGCATATCGACGCCCTTGAAGGCGGTGGCCAATGTCTATCTCGCCGACGACCGACCCCGGATCGTTCATGACGGCGGCCTGCGCCGCCAGTTGATCAGCGCCAATCCGGATAATCCGGCCGCGTTCATCGGCGTGGCGCGCCAGGCCATTGCGTCCAAGGTCGCGCTGCCGCCCGGCGCGTTCATCGAGTTCGCCGCCGCCGATCAGGCCGCGTCAGCCGCGCGTGACAGCCTCCTGATCGACTACGCCCTGGCCCTGTTCGGCGTCTTCGCCCTGTTGGCCATCGCCTTCGACGGTCGGACCGCCGCCCTGATCCTGGTCTCGACCCTCATGGCCCTCGTCGGCGCGTCCCTGGCCATGGTCCTTTTGGGCGGGACGCTGTCGGTGGGCGCGATCGCCGGCCTGATCGCTCTCTTCGGCTTATCCATGCGCGGCGCCATTCTGATCATGTGCGAACTGGAGGACCTCATCCTCACGCATCACGCCCACTGGTCGCCCGCGACCGTCGTCCTGGCGGTGCGCGAGCGCCTGACCCCGTTGTTGATGACCACCCTGCTGGTGGCCCTCGGCCTCGCGCCCTTGGCCCTGCAGGCCGGTGACCCGGGGCGGGAAATTCTCGGCCCCATGGCCATCGTCATCCTGGCCGGCCTCGTCACCGGAACCCTGGGCGCCCTGTTCGTCCTGCCGGCGCTGGTCCTGGTCTTCTGGCGACCCGCCTACGCGCGCCGCGCGCGGCCAACCAAACAATAACCGTCATGGCCGGGCGTCAGTCGTTTAACCCGGGGACATAGCTGGCGCCTGTTCGGAGACATCACCGCCCAGCATCAGCGCATCGAAGCTTAGCTGATCGTGACGCCGAACCTTGCCGACATTTCGCGGCGTCCGCGGGCTGTAACGCTGAGCACCCGGCTATCCAGATCCGGGATCACCCAATGGCGCCGCAACGCAACCTTCAGGACAGCGGCGCCGAGCGCGCCGCCAAGATGCGGCCGCCGTTCGCTCCAATCGAGACAGCCGTAGGCAAACCGGCGGCGAAGCGCCCGCGTCGCCTCGACGTCGACGCCGAGGGCCTGCAGCGCCTCGACCCCGGTCGAACTCAGCTCATAGGCCCCAACCTCCCCTTGCTCGCCAAGTAGAAGACCCAAGGCCTTGAAGCGATCATGAAGCAGTACGCCGACCTCGCCGGCGAGGTGGTCGTAGCATGTGCGCGCGGCCCTGAGGCGCAACGCCATTCTTGGCGCCGACACCCCGCCGGCCAGAACGCTCAGCCCCTCCAGAAGATTGGCGACGTCCCCGTTCGCCAGACTGTAGTGGCGCTGTTTGCCCCGCGCCACAACTGTCACCAATCCCGCCGACTTGAGCCGGCTCAGGTGCGCGCTGGCCGTCGATGGCGCGACATCGGCCACCACCGACAGCTCGGTGCTGGTTCGCGCCTGGCCGTCCATCAGGCAGTATAGGATCCGGGCCCTGGCCGGCTCGCCGATCGCCGCCGCGACCCCGGCCGCCGCGTCTTCGCCATGCTCACCGACATCCATATTTCTATCGTCAGCGAAGCGATGATGTCGGTCAAGTGACAGAACGGCCGGCATGAACCCTCAAGCCCCGGATCTGCCAAGTGGACCGGCGTGAAGCGTTGGGGACCACCGCGGCGGCCATGGCGATGCTCGCCACCACCCGCGGCGCGAGGGCGAAAGAACCAGCTGGGAGCCGTTCCATGAAGATCATGTGCATCATCCGCTATCAGATCGATCCGTTCAAACGCGAGGCGTTCAAAAAGCACGCGGAAAACCTGATTACGGTGATCCCCAACTGCGGCGGCCATCTCATCGCCTATTGCCTGCCCTATGAGGGAACGAACGATATCGCCTGGGGCATGATCGGCTTCGACAGCCTGGCGGCCTATGAGACCTATCGCGCCCGGCTGAAGGTCGATCCCGCGGCGCGAGAGGACGCGGCGTGGACAGAGGGCCAACGCGCCATCCTTCGCGAGGAGCGGAACTTCGTTGAGGTCGTCGATGGGACCTTCAACATTCCGCCGGTCCCAAGGTGATGAGCTGCCTCTGCCTCATCAGATACCAGCTTGATCCCGCCAAGCTCGACGACTTCAGACAGCACGCCGAAAATCTGATCGCGCCCGTCTCACGCTGCGGCGGACGGCTCCTCGGCTTTCATGTTCCCCTTGAGGGGACCAACGATGTCGCCTGGGCGATGGTCATGACGGACGGCCTCGCCGACTACGAGGCCTATCGCGCTCGCCTGGCCAACGATCCGCGGGCGCGTGCGGACGCCGCGTGGATGAAAAGCCGGAAAGTGATCCTGAGGGAGGAGCGGAATTTCGTCGAGGTCGTCGACGGCGCGTTCGATGTCCCACCGATCCCGGCGTGATCGACGCGCCAGCCCACCGCGAGATCAACCTCAGGCCAGGACCTTCGCCATCGGCGCCCAATAGTGTTTGCGCCAGCCGGCGGCGAGGCTCAGCGCCTCCTCGTTCGGGAAGCCCGTATGATCGAACGACAGCTTGGCGCCCTCGGGGTGGGCGGAGAGTTCAAACCTGACGATGGAGTATATGTGCGGCGCCCAACTGCCGGCGCGCCAGGCCTGAACAAGCCTTACCCCAGGGGACATTTCGATGTGGCGGCCGGTGATGTAGCCGCCGAAGAGCGAGAAGGCGCCGCCCGGCTCGGTGCTGATTTGCCCGGGCGCGCTGGCGAGGCCCATGGCCTGGAGCGCGCCGCTGGCCAGAACGACTTTGTCGAACAGTTCCGGCTCGGTGAGTGTGCGGTAGACGCGGTCGGGGCTGGCCCTGAACACCACCTCCTGGTGGATCGCCTTGTTCGAATTGGAAATCCCCAGGCTGTCGGCCGGCGCCTGAGCGTCGGCGGCGCCCGGAGCGCCGGCGACGCCAAGCGCGGTCAGGGCGGAGCCTGCGGCGATGGAAAAGCCTCTGCGGCTCAACGAATGCGGCGTCGTCATCTTGTGGGTTACCTGCGCAGCGGACCTTGGATGCAGACAAGCAGCGATGAAAAAAAGGCTCTACAACATCTTTCGACCCTGCGGACAGGGCGCCAGTTCCCCCGATCCACACTCGAAGAGCGTGTCAATCAACGGGCAGCCCATCTCGTCCCCGGCATCACATGCCCGCACCGCATCGGCCAGAACCCGCTCCATTCGGTGCAAGTCGGCAATCCGCGACCGCACATCCCGCAAATGGGAGGCGGCCAAGTCCCGCGCCTCGGCGCACGAGGCATGCCCGCCCATGGCCAAACCCAAGAGCGCGCGCACCTCGACGAGCGTGAAGCCGAGTTCTCGCGAGCGGCGAATGAATCCCAGGCGACCCACGTCGGCCGAACCATACCCGCGATAGCGTCCCCGACGCGGCGGCTCGGGCATGAGTTCGATGCGCTCGTAGTAGCGGATGGTTTCGATGTTACAGCCGGTCCGGCGCGAGAGCTCGCCGATCGGGATCGATGGCTCCAGCATTCGAGTGAAATACCCCTTGAGTCTGTAGTTGCTACAGACGCTATCGTCGGATTTGGGCGGGCTCAAGGAGCACTCCGATGTCAGACGCGTCCAGGCAGGAAACGAAACCCGCCGGCGGGCGCGTGATTGGCGCAACCGGCGGCGCGGTTGGATTGTGCACATTGGCGGCGGCGCTCGGAACCTGTTGCGTCGCCCCCTGGGCGGTCAGTGTCGTGGGCGTCGCGGGCGCGGTGGCGCTCGCCCGGTTCGCGTTTGTCACACCGTTCCTGTTTGTCGGTTCGGTCGCCCTGCTCGGCCTCGCATTCTACTTCGCCTATCGACCGCTTCCGGTTTGCGCGGACGGAAGCTGCGACCGGACAAGTCAGCGTCGCTTTCGCTGGATTGCGTGGCTCGGTGCGTTCCTGGTCGCCGGGACCCTCGTCGCCGCCCTCGTGCAATACCTCTGAGCAGAGCGATGGATTTCGTTCTCTCACGCCGAGCCGCGCTGGCCGCAGCGGCCCTTGCGATGGGCCAGAGGGGCGCCGCGTTCGCGGCGCCGGGCGTCGGCTTCGCCACGCTCGATGAGAACGGCCAGCCGCTGCGCGACGACTTCAACCGCGATGTCGGTCACGTCCGGCTTCTGCTTCTCATGGACCCGATCTGCCCGACGTGCCTTCTGGGCCTCGCGAACATCGACCGCGACCTGCTCTCCAAGCTTCCCCGAAACACGACCTTAAGAACCTATGTGGTTCATGAACCCGTGATCGGCGGGACCGCGAACAACATCGCCGGCGCGGCGAGCCTGGTGCACGCACCGGTGCGCCACTACTGGAACCCGACTGGATCGTTCGGTCGCCTCGCGGGAACCGCGTTCGATCTGCACCATGACGGCAAGCCCGTCTTCGCGTGGGACGTGTGGACGATCTACGGGCCCGACGCGATCTGGAAGTCTGCCGGGCCTCCCACGCCACGGGTGTTGATGCATCAACTCCCGGCCCTGGCCGGCGACACACGTTTCTCCCATCTGGACAGCAAGAAATTTGCCAGCGACGCCCTAGGAGTCGTGGACATTTAACGTGTCCATATGACGACGGCGACGAGTTGGACCATTGAGAGGAAGGCCCTGGCGGTCTGTTCGTAA
>Ga0302314_10021250_pt1 | contig 10696 bp, 9 predicted proteins | sample III_Palsa_N2_3_FD_200533 | JGI IMG/M metagenome (GOLD analysis project Ga0302314, IMG submission 200533) | Peat permafrost microbial communities from Stordalen Mire near Abisko, Sweden - III_Palsa_N2_3 | ecosystem: Environmental > Terrestrial > Soil > Palsa > Peat permafrost | place: Sweden... | reverse complement strand
CGGCGGATAGTACGGCGGCAGTGGCTCCCGCCTGGGGCGCGGCGGCTTGTCGCGCGGCGGCCGCGGCGGCCGGGGTTTTCTGGGCGGGGCCAGGATATCCGGCGGGCTGACCCGCAGCATCCAGCAGAGCGACCGGAGCGGGCGGCGGAGCGACGTGGGCGCGGCGGCGAGGAGTGCCGCCATCTCGGGATCGCGGAGCAGGGTTTCGAGCTGCCCGCCAAACACCACCGCGCCCGGCACCAGCGGCATCAGCCAGCCGAATTTTCTGGCGAGCGGGTTCGGCGGCGGCCGGGGCTTGCGGACGGCGGGCGGGCGTGGCGGGGTGGAGGAGCGGCGGCGCGGGGCATAGGTGCCGGCTTGGATGCGGGCGGCAAGCCGGGCGAAGGCCTGCTTGGCGTCGCGGATGCGGGTGACGATCAGGTTGATCAGCGGCTGGGAGAGCCCGAAGGCGCTGCGCGTCACCACGGCCTGGGCGAGACACCAGAGAATGGAGGCGAAGCGCTCGGCCGGGGTGGGGGTTGGGGTGGGCACGGTGTTAGTTAGCAATAATGACACAACGGGGCAAGCGAAAATGATGCCGCATCTGGCGAGAGCCAAAAAATCGCGGTTCAGGCGATTATCGCGATCGGCTTCGGCGGATGAGGCAGCGGCGTGTCCATCACGGCTTGCGTGCCAGGATACCTCACCCCAGGTCGCGCTCGACCTCGGGCGAATGCAGCACATCATTGATGTGCATCGCGTAGTCGATGCTGGTGTCGGCCTGGAACGAGACTTCCGGGGCGTAGCGCAGCCGCAGCGCGTGCGCCAACTGGCGCCGCAGGAACGGCGCGGCGTGGCGCAGCGCCGGCAGTTTTTCGGCGACGTCGGAGCGGCCGAGGCGCGTGACGAACGCAGTCGCCCGCGTCAGGTCCGGGCTGACCCGCACCTCCGTCACCGTGATCAGCACGCCGGCCAACGCAGGGTCACGAATTTCGCCGCGGCCGAAAACGCCGGCAAGCACGTGGCGGATTTCCTCCGCCACGCGCAATTGCCGCTGGGTCGGCGGCTTGGCCGACCGATGCCCGGAGGTCGGGCGGGAAGACGCATTCGCCACGCCAGCCCCCTCAGCCGGGGATCATCTCGACTTCGTAGCACTCCACGACGTCGAGTTCCTTCAGGTCGTTGAAGTTGGCGAAGGACAGGCCGCATTCGTAGCCGCGCGCGACTTCCTTCACGTCGTCCTTGAAGCGCTTGAGCTGGGTGAGTTCGCCGGTGTGGATCACCACGCCTTCGCGCAGCAGCCGCACGCCCGCGCCGCGCTTCACCAAGCCTTCGGTGATCATGCAGCCCGCGACCTTGCCGGTCTTGGTGATGTCGAACACTTTCCGGATTTCGGCATAGCCCAGGAACTTTTCCCGGGCTTTCGGCGCCACTTTGCCGCGCACCAGCTTCTCGATGTCGTCGGCCACGTCGTAGATGATCGAGTAGTAGCGGATATCGACATTTTCCCGCTGGGCGAGATCGCGCGCCTGGCTGGTGGCACGGACGTTGAACGCCACAATCACCGCGCTCGACGCCTTGGCCAACTGGATATCCGACTCGGTGATCTGGCCCACGCCCGAGAGCAGCACGCGGACTCGAACTTCCTCGTGCGCCTGCTTCTGCACGGTCGCCATGATCGCCTCGGCGCTGCCCTGCACGTCGGCCTTGATCAGGACGGCGACCTCTTTCTGCTCGCCGGCCTGGATGCGGGCCAGCATCTGGTCGAGCGTGCCACGCGCCGCAGTGACGGCGCCCGCGTTCTTGTCGCGGATCTTGCGCTGGCGGAACTCGCTGATCTCGCGGGCGCGGCTTTCGTTTTCCACCACCACGAACGGCTCGCCCGCGGTCGGCACGCCGGCCAATCCCAGAATTTCCACCGGGGCCGACGGCCCGGCCGACTTCAACTGGCGGCCCTTGTCGTCGAGCATCGCGCGCACCCGGCCCCACTCGGCGCCGGCCACCACGATGTCGCCCTGGTTGAGCGTGCCGCGCTGCACCAGCACGGTCGCCACCGGGCCGCGGCCGCGGTCCAGCCTGCTTTCGATCACCGAGCCTTCGGCCGGGCGGGTCGGGTTGGCACGCAGATCGAGGATCTCGGCCTGCAGCAGGATGGCTTCCTGCAGCTTGTCGAGGCCGGTGCGATTGAGGGCGGACACTTCGACGTCCTGCGTTTCGCCGCCCATTTCCTCGACGACGATCTCGTAGCTCAGCAGTTCCTGGCGCACGCGGGCCGGGTTGGCGTCCGGCTTGTCCATCTTGTTGATGGCCACGATGATCGGCGCCCGGGCCGCCTTGGCGTGCTGGATCGCCTCGATCGTCTGCGGCATCACGCCGTCGTCGGCCGCCACCACGAGCACGACGATGTCGGTGACGCTGGCGCCGCGCGAGCGCATCGCGGTGAACGCTTCGTGGCCCGGCGTGTCGATGAAGGTGATCTGCTCGCCGGTCGGCAGTTCGACCTGATAGGCGCCGATATGCTGGGTGATGCCGCCGGCCTCGCCGGCCGCGACGTCGGTGGCGCGCAGCGCGTCGAGCAGCGAGGTCTTGCCGTGGTCGACATGGCCCATCACCGTCACGACGGGCGGCCGCGGCAGCAGCTCGGTATCGGTGTCGGTCGCGCCGACCAGGCCGAGTTCGACGTCGTCCTCGGAGACGCGCTTCACCCGGTGGCCGAATTCCTGCACCACCAGTTCGGCGGTGTCGGCATCCAGGCTCTGCGTGATGGTCGCCATCACGCCCATGCGCATCAGCGACTTGATGACGTCCGGCGCACGGGCGGCCATGCGATTGGCAAGTTCCTGCACCGTGATGTTGTCGGGCAGGATGACTTCTCGCACTACCTTCACCTGATCGCTACGAAGACGCTCCAGTTCCGCCTGCCGGCGCTCCCGCTCTCGCTGGCGCCGCATGGAGGCGAGGCTGCGGACGCGGTCGTCCTCGCCCTCGATTGCCGCCTGCACGTCGATCTTGCCGGCGCGGCGGCGGTCGTCGGTGCCCTTCTTGGGTGCTGCCACCTGCGGCTTGCGCGGTGCAGTGCCGGGCAACCCGCCGGGGCGGCGCGGGCGCGATTCGTCTTCTTCCTCGCCGGCCCGCGGCGCCTTCAGGCGCAGCGTCTCGCTGGCCGGCCGCGGTGCCGCCGTGGAGACGGGGGCGGCCTGGGCCGGGCGCGGTGCCGGGCGCTGGGCGCGCCGGTCCTCGCCGCCACGCGCCGCCGGATTGGCGGTCTGCGCCACGGCCTGCGCCGCGGCCGCGGCCTCGGCGACGCGGCGTGCTTCCGCCTCGTTCTTCTCGCGCTGCTCATCCTCGGCCGCGCGGCGCACCTCTTCCTCGGCCGCCTTGCGGGCCTCTTCCTCGCGGCGCCGCGCTTCCTCGGCAGCGGAGAGGATGGAAATCTTCTCCTGCTCGCGCCGCTCCGCCTCGCGCCTGGCGTTTTCGCGCTGCTGGTCGGCCAGCGCGCGTTGCCGTGCGGCGAGTTCGGTTGCGGTCAGCGCGCGGCCGGCGCCGATTGGCGGACGCCCCGTGGGGGCGGGCGCCTGGCGCGACGCAGCCGAGGGCGCACCCGCAGCCGCACTCGGCGGCGGCGTGTTCGGACGGCCCGAGGTCGGCGCCGGGGAGCGCGTCTTGCGCACTTCCACCTGCACGACCTTGGACCGGCCGTGGCTGAAACTCTGTCGAACGGATCCGGCATCCACGGTCCGGCCCAGCTCCAGGCGACCCGCCGGTCGCAGTGAGAGCCGGCCCTTGGCCGCGTCCTGATCGTTGCCTTCGCTCATCTACCCGCCTGCATATTCATATCGTTCCGTCCGGCTGGGCCGGGCGGTCGTTTATTGGTTCGGCCGCTCATTGGTCCGGCGCCGAGGGGATGTATTCCCACCGGCGCCTTGGGCAAGGCCACCCGACTGTTTCAGGCCGGCCAGACGCTCCGCCTCGGTCGCGATCCGCTCCGCCAGCCGACCCTCGGCAACAGCGACGTGGACCACGTGGTCACGGCCGAATACGGCACCGAGAGTCGTTCCATCCAGCGGCGTGACCACCGGCCCCGTCCAGGCGCCCAAAAATCGCGCGCGTTCTTCTGGGCTACCGTCTGCGGCCTGTACCACCAGCGCCGCGCCACCCTTCTCCAACCACTCCCGCGCCTTGGAAAACCCCGACACCGCCTGCCCGGCGCGTCGGGCAAGCCCGAGTTGTTCGCCGATCCGCCGCACCAGCGCCGCCTGCAGACCGGAAAGGAGATCGGAGGGCACCGTCACCGAAGCACGCGCCGCTTTCGCGAACGCGCCCCGCGTGCGAGCGGTTTCTACCACATCCCCCCGCGCACTCAACCAGATTCCCCGGCCGGGCAGCCGTGCAGCCAGGTCGGGAACCAGCACGCCGCCGGGCGCGACGACGAAGCGGATCATGCGTTCCTTCGCCATCCGCTCGCGCGTCACCGCGCACCGGCGCAACGGGCCCTGCTCGGGCTCGTCTTCCTCGGGCGCGTCCGGCTCCGGCTGCAGCCCAGCGTCAGACGTGATCCGCCTCCTCCGCGCCGCCGGCGGCTGCATCCTCGGCGATGCCGCCACCCTCGGACAGCTGGGCCTCTTCGGCTTCCTCGGTCGACTCTGCGGGCGCCGGCTCGTCGCCGAACCAGTGCGCGCGTGCCGACATGATGATCTCGTTCGCGGTCGCCTCGTCCATGTTGGCCTCGCCGACGATCTCGACAAGCTCGTCGGAGGCAAGGTCGGCCAGATCGTCGAGCGTCTTCACGCCCTTCTCGCCGAGCACCACCAGCATCGCCGGCGACAGCGCCTCGAACGCGGCAATGTCGTCGCCGACGCCGAGCGCGATGCGCTGGTCGTTCAACTCGTTGTCGCGCTTGACCATGAACTGGTCGGCACGGCGGATCAGCTCCTCTGCCACCGCGTCGTCGAACCCCTCGATTGCTGCGAGCTCGTCGGGCGGCGTGAACGCCAGTTCGTCGATCGAGTTGAAGCCCTCGGTCACCAGCAGGCCGGCGATCACGTCGTCGACGTCGAGCGCTTCGACGAACAGGCCGGTGCGGCGGCGGAATTCCTCCTGCCGGCGCTCGCTTTCCTCGGCTTCCGTCAGGATGTCGATGTCCCAGCGGGTGAGCTGCGAGGCGAGCCGCACGTTCTGGCCGCGGCGGCCGATGGCCAGCGAAAGCTGGTCGTCCGGCACCACCACTTCGACGCGCCCGGCGTCCTCGTCCATCACCACTTTCGTCACTTCCGCCGGCGCCAGCGCGTTCACCACGAAGGTCGCGGCCTGCGGGCTCCAGGGAATGATGTCGATCTTCTCGCCCTGCAGTTCCTGCACCACCGCCTGCACGCGCGAGCCGCGCATGCCGACGCAGGCACCCACGGGATCGATCGAGGCGTCGCGCGAGATCACCGCCATTTTTGCCCGACTTCCCGGGTCGCGGGCGACAGCTTTGATCTCGATGATGCCGTCATAGATCTCGGGAACTTCCTGCGCGAACAGTTTCGCCAGGAAGCCGGGATGGGTGCGGCTCAAAAAGATCTGCGGCCCGCGCGGTTCCTCGCGCACGTCGTAGATGTAGGCGCGCACGCGGTCGCCGTTGCGGAAGCTTTCGCGCGGGATCAGTTCGTCGCGGCGCAGCAGCGCCTCGGCGCGGCCGATCTCGACCATCAGGTTGCCGTACTCGGTGCGCTTGACCACGCCGTTGACGATCTCGCCCACGCGGTCCTTGAACTCGTCGAACTGGCGCTTGCGCTCGTATTCGCGCACGCGCTGCACGATCACCTGCTTGGCGGTCTGTGCGGCGATGCGGCCGAAGTCGATCGGCGGCAGCGGATCGACCAGATGCTCGCCGATCTTGATCTCCGGCTTGAACTTCTTCGCGATGTGGACGGGAATCTGGGTTTCCTCGTTCTCCACCGTCTCCACCGCCTCGGTCCAGCGGGAGAGCCGCACGTCGCCGGTCTTGCGGTCGATGGTGGCGCGGATGTCCTTCTCGTGCCCGTACTTGGCGCGGCCGGCCTTCTGGATGGCCTGCTCCATCGCGTCGAGCACTTCCTCGCGATCAATCGATTTTTCGCGCGCGACCGCATCGGCGACCAGAAGCAGTTCAGGGCGGGAGACGGCGGTATCCATGGCGGCAGCCTCTCAGTTGGTCGTGGTCTTGGTTGCTGTGGCGTCGATCAGGGCGTCGGTCAGCACGAGTTTGGCGCGGCGCACGTCGGCCCAGGGCAGCGCCACCTCGGTGCCGTCGTCGAGGCGCAGGCGGGCATGCTGTTCGTCGGCGCCGAGCACGACGCCGGAAAATCGTTTTTGGCCGCCGATCGGCTCGACCACCTCGGCGCGGGCGCGATGCCCGACGAAGCGGTTCCAGTCCTTGCGGCGCGTCAGCGGCCGGTCGATCCCGGCGGAGCTGACTTCCAGCATCCATTCGCCCGGAATCGGGTCCTCGACATCCATCACGGCGCCGACGGCGCGGCTGATCGCCTCGCAATCCTCCACGCTGATCATCGCGCCGTCGGCGCGGTCGGCCATGATCTGCACGGTCGGCTTCTCGCGGCCCATCACCGCGACGCGGACAAGCTCGAACCCCATGTCGGCCAGCGTCGGCGCGACGATGGCGGCAATGCGGGCTTCCAGGCCGGTGTGAAGCGGAAGATCGGAGTCCAAACAAAAAAAGGCGGCCGGTTAAGGCCACCCCCCTGCAACAGCGGAGAATGATTTGTGACAGGAAGATAGCTGCGGGGGGATGCCGATGCAAGACCCGCCGACTCAGTTGCAGGTTGGCGCCGCCCGCTGCTCGAACACCACGAGGCGCAGCGCGGCACCGGGCGGTGTCACGTCCCGCGGCGCGAAGGCGCAGGCAAGGCGCGTGCGCAGGTCCTGCGTTCCCGTCGCCGCCTCGGTCGTCACCAGCCAGATGCGCGCGAACCCGCCGAGGACGGCCAGCGGACGGTCCTCCGGCAGCGGCGGCGCGGCAGCCGGCGGATACCAGGCGACCTGCCGCCCGAACGAGAAAGCCGGCAGCGATCCGGCCGGCAGGCCGTAGTAGTCGAGCATGAACCCGAGGAACGCCGGGCTCACCACCAGCGCGTCGTGGTCGTGCGCCTCGGAGGCGAGCAGTTCCGCCATCGCGGCCCAGCCCTTGTCGCCACGCCCGGCGAAGGCGTGCAGCGTCGCCGCGCCCTCCAGCCCGGCCGCCAGCAGCAGCGCCGGCAGCCGGGCGCGGCGCAGCGCGGCGCAGCCGGCGGCGACGAACACCAGTCCGAACGGGATCAGGCACAACAGCGTCTTGCCGTTCATGATCGGCCGCCACTGACTGACGACAAAACTGGCGACCGGCACGCCGACGATCATCGTCGCCGCAAGCGCACGCGCGAACGGCACGCGCCGGGTTGCCGCGGCACCGGCGGCCAGCAGGCCGAGGAACAGGATGTCCGCAACCGGCCCGCCCCATGCGAGGAAGCGCAGCGCGAACGTGTTCATCACCTCGTAGCGGAAGCTGGTCAGCGTCGGCTGCTGCAGCCAGGGATGCGCCAGCGCGTGCAACGACTGGTCGATCACCACCGTGATCCACGGCGCATAGCCGACCAGGATCAGCGCGTTGGCGAGCGCCCAGCGCGCCAGAAAGCCGCGCCACGGCCTCGCCGGCCACGCCAGCAGCACCATCAGGTTGCACGCCGCCACCAGCAGCACCGCGGTGTTGTGCAGATAGAGCGCCGCCAGCGACGCCAGCACATAGGCGGCCCACGCGGCAATCCCGCCGCCAGCGAGCAGCCGCTGCACCGCCAGCGCCATGACCAGCGCCGCCGCCGTCAGCCCCGCATAGGCCCGCGCGTCCTGGCTGGTGCCGATCTGCGCCGCCGAGAGCGCCAGCAGCAGCGCCGCCCCGAGCCCGGCAAAGCGCCCGGCGAGGCGCGACCCCAGCAGGAACACCAGCGGAATGCAGGCGGTGCCGCAAACCACCGAGATCAGCCGCTCGTCCTCGGCGACCGCCCCGACCGCGCGGAACCAGTGCGCCAGCGTGTAGAACAGCGGCGGATTGGTCTCCAGCCGCGCCGGCCCGCCCCACAGGTCGGCCAGCGGCCGCGCGGAAAAATACCATGTGGCCCCTTCGTCGAAGGTCAGTTCGGCGTCCGAGAGACGGTAGAGGCGCAGGGCGAGGCCGAGCAGAGTGATCAGCGCCAGGGCCGGCGCCGTCACCGGGACACGTCTCATGGGCGGGCTATGCTGGCCGCCGCGTCTGTCAGGCTGACAACTTCCGGGGCACTCACCGATGGACCGAGCGCCGCACGCTTGCGCAGAAGTGCGCCGTCTGAACAGACGAACGGCAGGCCGACCGCCGCGGCGAGCGCAAGATAGGCGCAGTCGTACGCAGGGTGGGCGAGCGCGATCGCCAGGCGCATGGCTTCCGGCACGAGGGCACGCATCGGCACAAGCTCGATCTCGACACCCATCAGCAGGCGCACCGCCGACATCGCTTCGGCAGGCGTCAATTCCCCCCGCCGCGCCAACTTCCAAATCACGTTCGTGCATTCGACGATCAGCAGATCCGGTGCCATCAGTTCGCACCTCTGCCGTAGCGCAACGGCGTCATCGGAATCCGGTTCAGCAACGATCCATTTGATCGCCACCGACGCGTCGATAACGAAGCGCTTCACCGTTCGTCGCGGCTTTCCCGGAGCAGGACATCAACCGGCGTGTGCTTTCGTCCGGCAGTCAACGCGCGGAACTCCGCCGCAAGCTCGTCGAAACTGGTCTCCGTCTCGGTCGCAAGCGCATGGCGCAGGATGTCGCGCACCTCGGCTTCGGCCGAACGGCCGTGCCGTGCCGCACGGCGCTTGAGCCGAACCATGACCTCGTCATCCAGATTTCGCACCGACAGGCTGGCAGCCATCGGGCCACTCCTTGATCGCACTGCCATCAATGATGGCAACCTGTGGGGCAGACTTCAAGCGCCGCACGCCACCGTCCGCACGGCGACCGGGCGTCCCGCCGCAAACCGTTCGCACTCGGCACCCGATTCGCGTTAGCCTGCCTCGCAAAATCGGGAGGCGCCGCATGACCACCTTCACCTGGGCGAGCGGTGCAGTCGCCGACTGGACGGACCCCAACGCCTGGCAGATCGATTTCGTGTCCCCGGCGGGTCCGCCCGGCGCCGGCGATACCGCCAGCATCGTCGTCGGCACCGTCGACCTGGAGATGCCGTTGCACGACATCCAGATCGTCATGCAACCGGTTCAAGGCCTCACCGCGGAAATCGTCGCGACCAACGTGGAACTGGGCGACAACGTGGTGTTGACCGCCGACAGCGCTGGCAGCTCGGTCCTCTACAAAGTCGTCGGCACGGGAACGCTCGACGATGGCAACCGCACCGACGGTTTGGCACCGCAGGCGGGCAGCATCATTTCCAACGTACTCAACTTTGTCCTCGTGGCCGGCGGCAGCGGCAGCTCGACCTTCATCAACGAGGGGATCGATCACCGGCGTCTCGCTGGGAATAACCGCCGACCCCAGCGCGACCACGGCGGTTTTCGAGAACGATGCCGCGATCGATATCGGCTCGTTCAACACCCAGGTCGGCGTCACGCTGACCGGGACCGGCGTGATTACTTGCGGTAGCAGCGGCGTCGCGGGCCCGGTCGGCAGCGGCCAGACCTTCGACCTCACCGGTTCGGAGATTACCGCCAACTTCGTCATCGCCGACCTCGCGACGTTCCAGGGCGCGGTCGTGCTAGGCCAGTCGCACGCGGTCTTCATCGAAGGCTTCGACAGCGGCGAAAAAAGCTACAGCGCCGGCGTGCTCACCTTCCTCAACGGCGCCACGCTGCGCCTCACGCCGGGCGCGAACGCCAACGATTTCATCGTGCTGCCGGGAAGCGCCCAGACCGACATCTATGCCCTCGAAGCCAACGCCTGCTTCGCCGCCGGCACCGGCATCGCCACGCCTGCCGGCAACGTGGCGGTCGAGCATCTGCGGCCCGGCGACCGCGTGCTGCTCGCCCGCGGCTGCAGCGCCGAGGTGGTCTGGCTCGGCCATCGGCGGCTGCGCTGCGACCTGCATCCGCGCCCGCACGATGTCTGGCCGGTGCGCGTCCGCGCCGGCGCCTTCGCCCCCGGCCAGCCGTTTCGTGATCTGCTGCTCTCGCCCGACCATGCCGTGTTCGTCAAAGGCGTGCTGATCCCGGTGCGCTACCTCGTCAACGGCGCCACCATCGCGCAGGAGCGCGTGGCGGCGATCACGTACCACCATGTGGAGCTTGCCGCGCACGACGTGCTGCTGGCCGAGGGACTGCCCTGCGAAAGCTATCTCGACACCGGCAATCGCGGGGCGTTCGCGAATGGCGGCGCAATCGCGTTGCACCCCGACTTCGCGCCCGCCGATACGGCGATGGACGCGTGGGCGCGCCACGCCTGTGCGGATCTGGTCCTGGATGGCCCGCGCCTGGCGGCGGCGCGACGGCTTGTGCTCGGCCGGGCCGCTTCGCTCGGCGCCCGGCGGACCGCCGATCCCTGCCTGCGCCTGCTGGCCGACAATGTCCCCCTCGCGGCCCAAGCGACCGGCCGGCGATGGCGCGTGCGTTTGCCGCCGGCCACGCGAAACCTCCGGTTGCGGTCCCGCGCCTGGGTTCCCGCCCACATGCGCCCCGCCGAGACGGACACGCGCACGCTCGGGGTCGCCATCGGCCGGTTGTGG
>Ga0302314_10021249_pt1 | contig 10697 bp, 4 predicted proteins | sample III_Palsa_N2_3_FD_200533 | JGI IMG/M metagenome (GOLD analysis project Ga0302314, IMG submission 200533) | Peat permafrost microbial communities from Stordalen Mire near Abisko, Sweden - III_Palsa_N2_3 | ecosystem: Environmental > Terrestrial > Soil > Palsa > Peat permafrost | place: Sweden... | reverse complement strand
GTCAAGGGCGACATCGACTCGATCGCCTTTCAACTGTTCCCGACCGGCGTGCGCTAGGGAGCTGCTAGGAAACACCCGCTCTAAGCTCCTCCTCCCCTTGCGGGAGGAGGTTGGGAGGAGGGGTGCGCCGCAGGCGCTGGCGCGTCCCGGTATCGCCAGTTACTTCAATTGATATAGCTCCGAAACGACATCGCTCGGCCTCGCCCCCCTCCTCCCGACCTACTCATACCGCAAGGCCGCCACCGGTCGTGCGCTGGCGACCTGGAGCGCATGGAAGCCGGTCGTCGCGACCGCGATCGCCAGGGCTCCACCGCCGGCAAGCGCGAAGGGCAGCCAGGACAGCTCGATGCGATAGGCAAAGCCATCGAGCCAGCGCTGCATGCACCACCAGGCCACCGGCCAGGCGATGGCGTTGGCGATCAGCACTGGCTTGGTGAACTGCCAGATCAGCAGCCGGGCGACCTCGCCGGTCGAGGCACCGAGTGCCTTGCGGATGCCGATTTCCTTGGTGCGGCGCTCGGCGGCGAAGGCCGAAAGCCCGAACAGGCCGAGGCAGCCGATCAGGATCGCGACTGCGGAAAAGCCGCCGAAGATCCGGCCCTGGCGCTCGATGTCGCGGTAGCGCCGCTCGATCTCGCTATCGAGGAATAGGCGCCGGAGCGGCGCCTCGGCGACGTTCTGCGCCCAGATCCGGTCGATCGCCGCCAAGGTTTCGGGCACCTGCTGGCCATCGAGCCTGATGCTGAGCATCCCCCATCCAGCCGGATCGACGAAGAACACGCTGGGCTGCACCGCCTGCCGGATCGAGCCGATCGGGAAATCCGGGACGACACCAATCACATGCGACGGCCGGGTCTCGGCCCGCAGGCGCGACAGGGTCACTTCCTGGCCGATCGCCGCCGCCGGCGTGCCGAAGCCATAGACGCGTACCGCCGCCTCGTTGATCACGATCGAGGCCGCCATCGGGGCCGCCGGATCGGCCGGTACGGCGTCGTCACCCCGGCTACGATCGAAGAAACGCCCGGCCAGCGGCGGCAAATGATAGAAGTCGAAGAAGGCGAAATCGACATTGACCTCGTCGACATCGACCTCGCGGCCGTCCGGCAGGTCCGTCGTGCCGTCGGAGGTGGAGAAGTCGAGCGGGGCTGCGCGCGAGCAGACGGCGCCGCTGACACCGGGCAGGCTGGTAACCTGGTTGCGGAAGCTCTCGGTGCAGGCCGGCGCCCCACGCAACAGCACGACCTGGTCCTTGTCGAAGCGCAGGCTCTGTCCGGTGGCGAAGTCGGTCTGGCGGGCGATCACCAGGGTCGCGACCGCCAGCCCGATCGAGACCGCAAATTGCAGGATCACCAGCGCCTGGCGCAGGCGCCCGCCGCCGCCCGCCGTGGCCCGGGCGGATTTCAGCACCGCGGCCGGCCCGAAGCCCGACAGCACGAGTGCCGGATAGAAGCCGGCACCGCATCCGACCACCAGGACCAGCGTCAGGACGCCCAAGGCGAGGCTGGGGTCATGCCAATAGGCGAAGGTGATATGACGATCGAGCATGGCGTTGAAGCCGGGCAGCGCCAGCTCGACCATGGCGGTCGCGATCACGACGGCGACCAGGGCAAAGCCGATTGCCTCGCCCATGAACTGAGCGATCAATTGCCGCCTTGTCGCTCCCAGCGCCTTGCGGATGCCGACTTCGATCCCACGGCGTGCCGCCCGCGCCGTCATCAGATTGACGAAGTTGATGCCGGCAATGGCGATGATCAGGATGCCGACGATCCCGATGGCGAGCAGGGTCGCCGTGCTGCTGCTCTCCCGCAGATCGTAGGGGCTGGGCATGAAATGCACCTGGGTGATCGGATCGAGCCTGAGCACGAGCCTGGTCGGATCGCCCGGGGTCGCGGTCGGGAAATGCCGTGCGGCGAAATCGTCGAGGCGGGACGTCAGCGCCGCGGCCGAGACACCCGGCTTCAGCCGGGCATAGAGGAAGCCGCTGAAACTCGTCGAGCCCAGCTTCTGCGGCCGCGCGTCGATCTGCGCCAGAACCGAGCCGGCCGCGCGTCCCGACGCGATGATCTCGCTCGCCAGATGGGTATTCGACGGCAGATCCTCGATCACTGCGGTGACCCGCATCGGATCCTTGCGGCGGAACTCGAGCGTGGCGCCGAGCGGTGTGTCGGTGCCGAAATATTTGCGCGCCATGCTGCGCGTCAGCACGACACCGTCGGGCGCGTCCAGCGCGGTGGCCGCATCGCCGGCAATGGTCTTCAGCCCGAGCACCGTCAGGAAATCGGGATCGGTCCAGAACACCCGCTCCGACGCCTCGACCGTGCCATGGCGCACCACCAGCGTCTCGCCCGCCAGCCGCGCCAGCCCGTCGAATTCCGGGAAATCGAGCGCCAGGGCGGCAGCGGCATAGTCCGGCGCGTCCGGCGTCCAATCCGGGGCCCGGCCCGGCGAGGTCACCTCGGTGCTGATCCGATAGACGCGGTCATTGCCGGCCAGGAAATCCTCGTAGCTGAGCTCGTGGCGGATGAAGAGCGCGATCAGGATCGCCGCGGCCAGGCCGATCGCGAGCCCGAGCACATTGATGACGCTATGCAGCCGGTCGCGGCGCGCGCTGCGCCAGGCGGCAATGAGATAATGCCGGAACATCGCGTCGCCTATTCGTAGCGCAGCGCGGCGATCGGCCGGGACCGGGCGACCTGGAAGGCATGAAAACCGGTCGTGATCACCGCAATCACCAGCGCACCACCGCCGGCCAGCGCGAAGGGCGGCCAGGACAGCTCGATGCGATAGGCAAAGCCGTCGAGCCAGCGCTGCATGAGCCACCAGGCCATCGGCCAGGCAAGGACATTGGCGATCAGCACCGGCTTGGTGAATTGCCAGACCAGCAGCCGGGCGACACCGACGGTCGAGGCGCCGAGCGCCTTGCGGATGCCGATCTCCTTGGTGCGGCGCTCGGCCGTAAACGCGGAGAGGCCGAACAGCCCGAGACAGCCGATCGCGATCGCCACCGCCGAGAACCCGCCGAAGATCCGGCCCTGGCGCTCGATGTCGCGGTACATGTTCTCGATCTCGCTATCGAGGAACATGCGCCGGATCGGCCGCTCGGCCACGCTGGCAGCCCAGATCCGATCGATCGCCGCCAGGTTTTCCGGGATCCGCCTGCCGTCGAGCTTGATGCTGAGCAGGGCCAGATCGCCCGGATCGACGAAGAAGACGCTGGGCTGAACCGCGCGCCGGATCGTGCCGATCGGAAAGTCGGGCACCACGCCGATGATCTGCGAGGGCCGGGTCGTGGCCCGCATGCCGGTGACCGAGACCTCCTGACCGATCGCCGCCGCCGGCGTGCCGAAGCCGTAGGCGCGTAACGCCGCCTCGTTGATCACGACCGAGGCCGCCATGGTCGCGTCCTTATCCGCTGGCAGCGAATCCGCGGCCCGGTCCCGATCGAAGAACCGCCCGGCCAGCGGCTTCAGCCCATAGAATTCGAAGAAGCCGAAATCGAGTTCGACCCTGTTGACCTGGATTCTGCGGCCGTCCGGCAGGATCGTGTCGCCGTCGGACACCGAGTAGTCCATCGGCGCCGAACGCGAGCAGACGGCCCCCCGGACGCCGAACAAGGCGGTGACCTGGTCGCGGAAGCTGTCGATGCAGGCTTCCGGTCCCTGCACCAGCAGCACCTGTTCCTTGTCGAAACCCAGGCTCTGGTTGGCGGCGAAATCGGTCTGCCGGCCGATGACCAGGGTCGCGACGGCGAGCCCGATCGAGACGACGAATTGCAGGACCACCAGCCCCTGGCGCAGGCCGCCGCCGCCGCTCGCCGCCCGCGCCGATTTCAACACGGCGGCCGGACCGAAGCTGGACAGCACCAGCGCCGGATACGCCCCTGCCCCCACCCCGACCACCAGCACCAGCGCCAGCACGCCGAAAACGAGGCCGGGGTCTTGCCAATAGGCAAACGCGATGCGTCGATCGAGCACGGCATTGAAACTGGGCAGCGTCACTTCGACGAGGGCGATGGCGATCACGGCGGCGATCACGGCAAAGCCGATCGCCTCGCCCATGAATTGCGCGATGAGCTGGCGCCGCGTCGCCCCCAGCGCCTTGCGAATGCCGACTTCGATCGCGCGGCGGGCCGCTCGCGCGGTCATCAAATTGACGAAATTGATCGCCGCGATGGCGATGGTCGCGAGACCGACCAGCCCGACCGCCTCCAGTGTCGCCGGGCTGCTCGGCTCCTTCAGATCATAGAGATAGGGCAGCAAATGCACGCTGCGGATCGGGTCGAGCTTGAACGCGATTTGGTCCGCGCCCTGCGCGTCGTCCGGATCCGACGGAAAATGCGCCACCGCGAAAGCGGCCAGCCGGGGCGCCAGACCATCCACCGACGCGCCCGGCTTCAGCCGGGCATAGAGATAGCCGCCGAAATTCTGCGTGCCCGGCTTCTGCACATCGGCATCCTCGCGGGCCAGGCGCGAGAAGGAGGCGCGCCCGGAGGCGATGATCTCGGTCGTCAGATGCGTGTTCGACGGCAGATCCTCGATCACCGCCGTTACCCGCATCGGTTCCTTGCGACTGAATTCCAGCATGGCGCCGAGCGGCAGGTCGGTGCCGAAGTATTTCCGCGCCATCCGGCGCGTCAGCACGACGCTGTCGGGCGTGTCGAGCGCCGTCGCCGCGTCGCCGGCAATGGTCTTCAAGCCCATCACCGTCAGGAACGACGGATCGGCCCAATCCATCCGCTCGGTTGCCTCGACCGCACCATGACGAATGCCGATCCGGTCGGGCGTGAGCCGCGCCACCTCGGCAAATTCCGGGAAATCCAGGGCCAGCGCCGCCGCCGTGTGTTCGGGAGCACCGGCGTACCACGACATGGCACGGCCGGTATTGGTGATCTGCGTGCTGACCCGATAGACCCGGTCATTGTCGGCCAGGAAAGTGTCGTAGCTCAGCTCGTGCCGGATATAGAGCGCGATCAGAATGGCGGCAGCGAGGCCGATCGCCAGCCCGAGCACATTGATGACGCTGTGCAGCCGGTCGCGGCTGGCGCTGCGCCAGGCGGTGGCGAGGTAGCTGCGGAACATCGGCAGGGCTCCCTATTCGTAGCGCAGCGCCAGCACCGGCCGGGACCGGGCGACCTGGATGGCGTGGAAGGCAGTGGTGGCGACGGCGATGGCCAGCGAGGCCAGGCCGGCGGCCAGGAACGGCGTCGGGTCGAGGTCGATGCGATAGGCGAAGCCGTCGAGCCAGCGCCGCATGAACCACCAGGCGATCGGCCAGGCGATGGCATTGGCGATCAGCACCGGCTTGACGAATTGCCAGATCAGCAGCCGCGTGACATTGAGGGTGGAAGCGCCCAGCGCCTTGCGGATGCCGATTTCCTTGGTCCGGCGTTCGGCGGTGTAGGCCGAGAGCCCGACCAGACCCAGGCAGCCGATCGCCGCGGCAAAGCCGGCAAAGCCGGCGAACATGCGCCCGGCTTGGGTAATGTCGAGATAGAGCCGGGCCACCCGGTCGTCGACGAAGCTGCGTTCGATCGGCCGGTTCGGCACGAAATCATGCCAGGTCGCATCGATCGCCCGCAGCGTCTGGGGCAGGTTGGCGCCAGAGAGTTTCAGGCTGGCCACCTTGAACAGATCCGGATCGACGGAAAACACCGTCGCCGGCACGGGTTTGCGGATCGAGCGGATCGGGAAATCCGGCGCCACGCCGATGATGCGGAAATTCCGCTGGGGCGAGTTGGACGCGATGGTGTGGATTTCCTGGCCGATTGCGGCCGCAGCACCGGCGAAGCCGAAGGCCCGCACCGCCGCCTCGTTGACGATCGCCGAACTCAGCCGGGACTGCTCGGCGGTCGGCACCCTGTCCTCGCCCCGGTCGGGCGAGAAACCGCGGCCGGCGACGAGAAGCAGGCCGTAGACCTTGAAGAAATCGAAATCGACCGGCAGCAGGGTCAGCGAAACCGCCGGCCGATCGGCATGGCCCGGCAGCTCGAAATCGGCGGTCGAATTCATGCTCGATTGCGGCACGATGAGCGAGGAGGCGACCGCTTCGACCCCGGGAATGGCGGCGAGGCGATCCTGCAGCGCCTGCAATGCCTCGGTATCGCGGCCGCCCAGCACATCGGCTGACTGGTGCCAGGGCATGCCGGCGAGTTCGATGGTCAGGACCAGATCCTTGTCGAAACGCAAAGCCTGGCTGGTCGCGAAGGCGTTCTGGCGGTAGATCACGCTGGTCGCGATCACCAGGCCGATGGTCACGGTGAACTGGAATACCACCAGGATCAGGCGCAGGCGGCCGCCGCCGATGGCGCCGCCGGATCCGGCCTTCAGCACCGCCGCCGGCGGGAAGCTGGACAGCACCGCCGCCGGATAGAGCCCGGCCACGATTCCCACCAGGATCGCTGCAGCGAGCGGCAGCAGCACCAGCAGCGGGTGATGCCAGTAGTCGAAGGCGATCTGCCGGTCGAGGAACGCGTTCAGCGTCGGGACCGAGAGTTCCGCCAGCGCCAGGCCGAGCAGCATGCCGGCCAGGGCATAACCGACGGATTCGCTCATGAACTGAACCAGCAGCTGACGGCGCATGCCGCCCAGCGCCTTGCGCATGCCGACTTCGAGCGACCGGCGCGTGGCGCGTGCCGTCACCAGGTTGACGAAGTTGATGCCGGCCAACAGCAGGATCAGCACCCCTGTCGCGGCGACGGCATAGAGCGTCTGCAGCTGATCATCCGGCTCCTGCGTATCGGGGTCGTTGGGATGGAGGTGGATATCGGCCAGCGGCTTCAGGAACAGCGTGAACAGCGGCCGGTCGTCGCCGACTTCCGGGTAATGCGCCTGCACGAAGCCGGGCAGCCGGGACGCGAGCTGCTCGGGCGTCACCCCCGGCTTCAGGCGCAGGAAGGTCTGCACCACCGTCCAGAGCGAGCCTTTCGGCGCCGGCCCCTGATGGTCGAAAGAGGCGAGTTCGCTCCGGGCCGAATTGCCCGACAGCAGAGCGGTAAAGGGGAGGATGGTATCCGATGGCGGGTCCTCGGCAATGGCGGTGACGCGGATCGGATCGGCGCGGTTGAGTTCCAGGGCCTGGCCCAGACAGTCGAGCGTGCCGAAATATTTCAGGGCCAGGCGGCGGGTCAGCACGATCGAGTCGGGCTGCACCAGCGCCGTTGCCGGATCGCCGCTGATCAGCGGGAAGCCCAGCACGGCGAAGAAATCCGGATCGGCCGACACGACAGTCTCACTCGCCTCGACTTCGCCATGGCGCAGCCCGATCACCTGATCGGTGACGCGCGCCGCCGCCGCGATCTCCGGGACGTCCAGCTTCATCTGCGCGGCCAGCTCGACCGGCGTGCTGTTCACCGTCATCGGCCGCCGCCCCGCCTCGGTCCGGGTCAGCTGCACGCGATAGACCTGTCGGTAGCCGGGCAGGAAGCGGTCATAGGACAGCTCGTCGCGGACGAACAATCCGATGAGGATGACCGCCGCGAAGCCCAGCGCCAGCCCGAACACGTTGAGCAACGTATAGAACCGGTCGCGTTGGGCGCTGCGCCAAGCCGAGGTCAGGTAGTGCCGGAACATCGCGGCGACGCTCCTTATTCGTAACGCAGTGCCAGCACCGGGCGAGACCGGGCGACCTGGAAGGCGTGGAAGGCGGTGGTGGCAATCGCAATGGCGAGCGCCGCCAGGCCGGCCGCCAGGAACGGCGTCGGGTCAAGGTCGATGCGATAGGCGAAGCCGTCGAGCCAGCGCCGCATGAACCACCAGGCGATCGGCCAGGCGATGACATTGGCCAGCAGCACCGGCTTCACGAATTGCCAGATCAACAGGCCGGTGACATCGAGGGTGGAGGCACCCAAGGCCTTGCGGATGCCGATTTCCTTGGTCCGGCGCTCGGCGGTATAGGCCGAGAGCCCGACCAGGCCGAGGCAGCCGATCGCCGCGGCGAACCCTGCGAACCCGGCGAAGAGCCGGCCCTCGCGGGTCATTTCGAGATAGAGTCGGGCGACGCGCGCATCGACGAAGCTGCGATCGATCGGCCGCTCCGGCACGAAGTCGCGCCAGGCGGCATCGATGCCGCTGAGCGTCGCCGGCAAATTGGCGCCGGACAGCTTCAGGCTGAACACCTTGAACAGGTCTGGCTCGACCGAGAACAGGGTCGGCGGCACCGGCTTGCGGATCGAGTTGATCGGGAAATCCGGTGCCACGCCGATGATGCGGTAATGCAGCTCGGTGAAGCCCGGATCCTGGCTCTGGACCTCCTGGCCGATCGCCGAATTGGCATCGGCGAAGCCGAGGGTCTGCACCGCACTCTCATTGATGATCGCCGAGGTGAGCCGGGACTTGTCCTCGAGCGCCGCCTTGTCCTCGCTGTGGTCACGCGAGAAATCCCGGCCGGCGATGAGGTGCAGCCCATAGAGATCGAAGTAGCCGAAATCGACCGAGCTCTGGGAGATCGAAACCTCCGGCCGGTCGGTCTGGCCGGGGCGGCCGAAATCCATCGAGATGTTGTCGAGTGTATCGGGCGCGGTGAAGGAGGCTGCGACCGCCTGCACACCCGGCACCGCCGCGAGCTGGGTATGCAGGGCCTCGACCGGCCCGGCCTCGCGCTGGCCGATCCCGTCCGCCGTCGGGTGCCACGGCATGCCCGCCAGATCGACCGTGAGAACCAGATCCTTGTCGAAACGCAGCGCCTGCGACGTCGCGAAGTCGTTCTGGCGATAGATGATCGTCGTCGCGATCAGCAGGGCGATGGTCACGGTGAACTGGAACACCACCAGGGCCAGGCGCAGCCTGCCGCCGCCGATCGACCCGCCGGACCGGGCTTTCAGCACCACGGCCGGCGGGAAGCTCGACAGCACCATGGCCGGGTAAATGCCGGCGACGAGGCCGAGCAGGATCGCCATGATGAACGGGAGAGCTGCCAGCAGCGGATGGCGCCAATAGTCGAAGGCGATCTGCCGGTCGAGAAAGGCGTTGAGGGTCGGGACGACGAGCTCGGCCAAGGCCATGCCCAGCACCATGCCGGCGAGCGCATAGGCGACGGATTCGCCCATGAACTGGGCCAGGAGCTGGCGGCGCATGCCGCCCAGCGCCTTGCGCACGCCGACCTCCAAGGCCCGCCGCGTGGCGCGCGCCGTCACCAGATTGACGAAGTTGATCCCGGCCAGCAGCAGAATCAGCAGCCCGGTGACACCGACCGCATAGAGCGTGTCCGCCTCATCGTCGGTCTCGTTGGTGTCGGGATCGTTCGGATGCAGATGCACGTCGGCCAGCGGCTTCAGGAACAGCGTGAAGATCGGGGCCGGCTTTTCGAGCTTCGGATAATTGGCGAGCACGAAGCCGGGCAGACGGGCGGCCATTTCGGCGGGCGTTGCGCCCGGTTTGAGGCGCAGATAGGTGACGACCGAGTTGCGCAGCTCGCCCTTGGGCTCCCGCGGCTGCGCTTCCTCCTTGGCAAGCGCGCTATAGGGCGATTTTCCCGAGAGCAGGGCGGTGAAGCGGTTGACCGTGTTGGACGGCGGATCCTCGGCGACGCCGGTCACCCGGACCGGATGGATACGGTTGAGATCCAGGGTCTGGCCGAGGCAATCGATAGTACCGAAATATTTCTCGGCCAGTCGGCGGGTCAGCACGATCGAGTCCGGCTCGGCCAAAGCCGTCGCAGGGTCGCCGCTGAGCAGCGGATAGCCCAGCACGGCGAGGAAATCGGGGTCGACCGCATCGATCTCCTCGGTCGCCTCGACCTCGCCATGGCGCAGGCCGACGGTCTGCAGCTTGATCCGAGTGCTCGTCGCGATCTCGGGAAAATCGAGCTTCATCTCGGCCGCCAGCCGTTCCGGCGTGGTCGCCATGGTCTGCGGCCGCCGCCCGGCCTCGGTATTGGTCAGCTGCGCCCGATAGACGTCCTGGTACCCTGGCAGGAACCGGTCATAGCTCAGCTCGTCGCGGACGAAGAGCCCGATCAGGATCGCCGCCGCGAAACCCAGGCCCAGACCCAGGATATTGAGCAAGGCATAGAACCGGTCGCGGCGGGCACTGCGCCAGGCGGCGGCGAGATAGTTTCGGAACATCGGTCGGGCCCTTTCATTCGTTGTACCGCGCCAGCACCGGACGCGACCGGGCGACAGGAAAAGCGTGAGGGGAGGTGGTCGCGTTCGTGCGGACGAGGGGCACCCGAGCCGACGACCAGGAACCGCGCCGGCTCGAGCACAGCGCCGGGCCCTTCCAGGCCCGGAATACCATGCCGACGCTTGATGGCCGGCCGCGGCGTCACATCGCGCGCCGGGCGCAAAACCAGGCCAATCCTCGATGTCAGGAAGACGCATAGACAGCGGCGGTGCTGCCCCATCCCAACAAATTTCGCGACATGGCGTGCTCGTTTCGACATGCCGCGTCCACTGCAAACGGCTTGCCATAGCCCCGGCACACGCAGAATCAAAGACTTAGTGATTTCTTCAGGTGGCCCCCTGTCCGCCGACGGACGGTAGTGTGCGATTCCGGACAACCGGTGTTGGCGCGCAACGAGATATCGTGCACGCCGGGGTACGGTATGGTCGCCAATCCGCAACCCCGTCAGCATTCCTGGCCGATTGACGTCCGTGATTGCACGAATCGGACATGACTCCCGTCAGTAGTGCACGAACGCCGGACGCGGATCCTTAGCCGGATGCTCATGCTCGCAAACTCAACCTACGCCACATCCTCTTC